>Ga0116204_1001627_pt1 | contig 12481 bp, 13 predicted proteins | sample LakKivwa52mmetaG_FD_94481 | JGI IMG/M metagenome (GOLD analysis project Ga0116204, IMG submission 94481) | Anoxic lake water microbial communities from Lake Kivu, Rwanda to study Microbial Dark Matter (Phase II) - Lake Kivu water 52m metaG | ecosystem: Environmental > Aquatic > Freshwater > Lake...
CGGTGTTTATTGTAACAATAGCAGCAATTTATATCACGGATCCCGGACCGATATTTTATGTGGCTCCCTGCATTGGTCTCAATGGCAAGCCATTTGGCTTCATCAAGTTCAGATCCATGTTTGTGAATGCAGATAAAATGAAGGATAAACTGCTTGATTTGAATGAATCCGGTGATGGCGTCATTTTCAAGATAAAAAATGATCCGAGGGTGACACGAGTAGGCAGATTCATCAGGCGTTTCAGCATAGATGAATTACCCCAGTTGATCAATGTCCTGAAAGGGGATATGAGCTTGGTTGGCCCCAGACCTCCGCTACCCAGAGAGGTCAATGAATACACGCTTGAGGATAGGAAACGCATTCATGTCAAACCCGGTATTACCTGCCTGTGGCAAATCAAGGGCCGGAGCGATATTCCGTTCCATCAGCAAGTCCAGCTTGATATGCAATACATCCGGAGCCAGAGTATCTGGCAGGATTTACTGATTTTATTGAAAACAATCCCAGCCGTCATTAGTGGAAAGGGTGCATACTAATCCAAAAATAAGGAGAGACCATGAACTTGAACTATTACTCAAAAAACAGCGTTGGCGTACTTGAGATCGGTGGACGCCTGGATGCTTACAGTGCTCCGGAATTGAAATCATACTTCGATTCCATATCCAGCAACACCACCTTCTATATCTTTGATCTCAAGGAATGTGAGTTCATCGACAGTACCGGTTTGGGCACAATAGTTGCGTGTCTGAAATCTGCCTCCCAAAACGGGGGAGATATTCGCCTTGCTCAATTGCAGGATAAGCCGAGAATGGTGTTTGATATTACCCGGGCATACAAGATTTTCCATATCTTTGATGATCTGGATGCAGCGCTTGCATCTTATGAGTCGGGTTTTGATAGTTTCTGACGGGTCAGAAATTCCAATTGATTTAACTTTATCAATGAGCAAGATTCCTGCTTCCAATAGGAGGAGGTTGATCAAATGCGTTGTTTGATATACGCAAAGAGCTCTGATACCCAGTGGGTGAAAGACTCCTTTCCGGGACTGGAACCATATCTACTCAAGATTGTCAATAAGCCCCTGCTTGAATATTATCTCGATCTGGCATCTTTGATGAAGATCCATCAGGTTCGGATAGCGAGCGATACCTCTGTCAAGGAGATCGAGAAGTATTTTGGTACCGGCAGTAAATGGGGAGTGGATATTTCTTATACTCTTTCCCGACCGGAAGATAATCTCAAGAGCGTGTATCTCAAAAACCTGTCCTTTTGCAAAGACACGGATCTGATTATATTGAACGGCTTTTTCTTTGTGGAATACGACCGCAATCGTGATGCTTGTTCTGAGGTATTCAAAAACAGAGATTCCTGTATTGAGCTTGGTAAACGGCTTATTTTCATTCCTCAGGGAGCAGCTCTGTCGGACATGCATTCCGATGATCTGGATGGCTTGCTTGTTCCCCGGGAATTTCAGGATAACGTCAGTTATTACAAACTCTCAATGGACATTCTGATCAATAATAACAAGAAATATGTGTTGCCGGGATACTCAAATGAAGAGAACGCATTCTATGGGTTCAATTTCATCTTTCCTCATTCTTGCTCAATAAATAAACCAATAATGATCGGAAGCAATTCCCGTTTTCTCGAACATACTACCATCGGCCCTAATACAATTATTGGTGATAATGTTATAATCGACCAGAACACAGATGTTTCCGATAGTATCATTCTGGATAACACCTATGTTGGAGCTGATCTGGAGATAAAACAAAAGATATTTTATCACAATCAAATTATCTCAGGGCTAAGCGGTGAAAGAATCCAGATCCAGGATAATATGATCATCAGTCAGGTGGAACAAGGTATAATGGCATCCTTTTTTAACATATTTGTGCAACGCATGTTTTCCCTGGTTATGATCCTTGTGCAGCTCGTTCCCTGGATAATATTGGGATTGCCATACTCATTGCTGTTCAGATCCAAACGGGTTCTGTATCTGCTTGATAAAAGAGGCACAACCATCAGATTGCTATGTCCGGAGAAAATGCGTGATCACTTGTTTGGCAGATTTCTGCTAAGGTTTTGTCTGGATAAGTTTGAAGGCCTTTTTCTTTCAGTTATTGGCAAGCTATACCTTGTTGGAAATCATCTCTTTCCGGACTCTGCTCCCAATCGAAAACTTACCAGAGATCTAAGTGCCTACAAACCTGGAATATTTTCGTTGGTGGATAGCATCGTTGGCGTCGAAAAAGGTTATGACGAGTTCTATGAGCTTGAATATATAAACAATTGCAGCACAAGAGACAATATCAAAATTCTTTTTAAATCCATCTATAACAGGTTGATTCATGGAAAATAGTGTGAAGGCACGCCTGGTTTTGATAGGAGGCGGAACTTGTTCCGGCAAGACCACCATCGCCAGAGCTATAGGAAGGAGATTGGATGAACTGAAGACAGTCATTCTTTCTCACGACAACTATTACAAAGACCTGAGCCATCTTAGCCCCGAAGCAGCAAACAGAACCAATTTCGATCATCCTGATTCGATTGAATACTCCTATCTTCTTTCCGATATCAATGAGATCCTGAAGGGAAACACAGTAAATATCCCAGATTATGATTTTGTTTCTCATACAAGGTGTGAGGGGTCTTCTATTGTCAGCGGGGCAGAAGTCCTTATCCTCGAAGGGATCTTTGCACTATATTACAAAGACCTGCTCGAGATTGCCGATCTAAGGATTTTCGTCGATACCGATGCCGATCTGCGGTTGGCAAGAAGAATAGCACGGGATATCAAGGAAAGGGGCTTTGATATCGAATCTGCCCTTGAACAATATATCGAGACCGTCAAGCCCTCACACAATGCTTTCATCGAACCAACCAAGAAAAACGCCGATGTCATCATCTCCGGTGAAAAGGAGTTTGATAAGGTCTTGTATATGCTTAATGGTTTCCTGCTTTACGAGAGCAATAGGAAACTGCTATGAACAGATATACAATCAGCGGTTCTGAGGAATTCGAGAATAAAATTGATGCTATCCTGGATGTCATTGTAAAAAGAGTATTGGAGCGCATCAAACCGGAATACATTACAGCCTTGATTCTTGGTGGTGGCTATGGCAGAGGTGAGGGTGGTGTTCTGAAGTCTGGTGACATTGAAACTCTGTATAACGACCTGGATTTGTTTGTCATAACCCCCCGCCTGACGAGGAAAATCCGTAGCCGGGTTCAGGAAACCTTCCATGACCTGCATAAGGAACTGAGTGCCGAGTTTGGCATCGATATCGACTTTTCTCCTCCCCAACCCATAAATGTGTTACCAGAGGCACCATTCTGGATGGTTTGGTTCGATCTCAAAATGGGGCACAAGATCATTTATGGAAAAGAAAATGTCCTTCAGTATCTGCCTGCCTGGCAAGAGAGTGAACTGCCCTTGATGGAAGCATTGAAGTTGTTGTTAAACAGAGGAGTGGGGTTGCTGTTGGCGGAAAAAGAAATACAAAAACCAGAACCAGATTCCGATTTTATCAATCGAAACATTCACAAAGCAATCCAAGCCATGGGGGATGCCATTTTAATAGCAGAAAAAAAATATAGCAGTTCATCTATTGAAAGGATATCCCGATTGAAAAATCATAAGAGTAAGTTATCAGAGTATAAACCAACTCCAAAAAGCTCTTCTAACTGGCTTTTGAACGAATACCAGAACTCAATGAACTTCAAGCTATATCCCGAAAAACGCGATCTTGATACCTCAATTGCCGCCAAGTGGCTGTTCGATGTAAAGATCGTATTTCGAATGGTTTATTACCAGCTTTGGGCACTGTATTTTGAAGAAGCTGGATGTAGCTGGCAGGGTAAGGATTTATCTGATTATCAGAAGTGTTTGGAGAATTGCTACGGTAGATCCTACCCACTCCACGAACTCCTCCGCAACCTTGTTCATAACATCCGGTATGACCGGTTTAAGATGTTTTCATTCGACTTCTATTGCAGAGACCTACGCTACAGGTTGTTCAATATCTTTCCTTATCTGCTTTTTGGAGAGGAGATCAAGAAAGATAAACTCATGCTTGCTACGGGATTATCAAATTTATCCGGGAGGGACGTGACTTTCGAAAGATTTATCAGCCTGTGGAAGCAGTACAATTGATTTATCGGGATTTAAAATGAAAAAACAAAAAATCGCAATCTATGTATTTGTTGATGCTTTTGGTTGGGAGATCTATAAGGAGTTTGGCTTTTTGTCTGCACTCCTGCCTAACAGCAGAAAACTGCAAACCACCTTTGGCTTTTCATCGGCAGCAGATCCCTCAATCCTGACAGGCAGATATCCAGATGAACATACTCACTGGTCAAGTTTTATATATGATCCCAAGGCCTCTCCCTTTAAATGGATGAAATTCCTTGCAGCCCTGCCTCCGGCAATCTTTGACCGGTGGCGGGTTCGGCATAATTTGAGCAAAATCATTAAACTGGTGTATGGTTATACTGGCTACTTTCAGCTCTATAGTGTTCCATTCAGATATTTACCCTATTTTGACTATCTGGAGAAAAAGGATTATTTCGTTCCGGGCGGAATACTAAAAACTGACACGATCTTTGACTGGTGTGTGGAGCACAAGATAAACTATTACTGCTCAAACTGGAGGCATTCCGAGGATCTGATCCTGAAAGAAAACATTGAGGAAATCCGAAAGGGTGAAATTAACTTTGCCTATGTCTATTTACCAAAATTGGATGCTGTGATGCATGAACATGGCCCTTTCTCTGAGGCCACTCAAAGTAAGCTTCGTACACTTGAAAGCAATATAATCAATCTTTTTGAGGTATCAAGCCAAATCTACGAGCAGGTGAGTTTGTATGTGATTTCGGATCATGGCATGGCACCGGTAACAGGAGCTGTTGATCTGATGAAAAGCATCGAATCGCTAAAGTACACTTATGGAAAAGATTACGTTGCTTTTTATGATTCTACGATGGCTCGGATGTGGTTTTTTAACTCCATGGTAAAAAAAGATGTTATGGATTTACTAAAATCTCTTGACAGTGGAAGCATAGTTGAAAATGATGAACTCGAGTCCCTAAGAGTTAGGTTTCCGCACCAAAAATTTGGTGAAGTGTTCTTTTTGATGAACGAAGGAATCCTGATTAATCCGAGTTTTATGGGGCTCAGTGTGATTGCCGGGATGCATGGATATCATCCTTCGGCAATTCATTCTTATGCACTAATGCTCTCCAATAGAGATATTCCGGTGGAGATTAACTCGATAACCGATATTAGGAAAACCATGGAGTACGAACTTGAACAGTGAAAACATGAATAATGATGAATTGCAGCCCAGTAACTCATCTTCTTTCAAATTCGATAAAAAATACTTAGTATTGTATTCAGAAAGCGGCTTAAATACATATTAGTTGCCACTCTGATTGCTCTGATTCTGGCAGGAGTTTGGGCCAAGGTTCGGGTCAAACCGTCCTGGAAGGCAAATTGTTTTGTCATTCGTGCTCCCAAGAACATGTCAACTCCATCCGAGATGCCATATCTATATCAGACCTTTGACATCAATACTGTGTTGGAAACAGTTCGTACGAGAGTGGTTTTGAGTGATGTCATAAACAAACTTCGGCTGAAGATAGAGCCGGAGGACTTGTTCAAAGCCCTGGAGGTGCAAAGGGGAAACCGGTCTAATGTTCTGAAATTCTCTGTTCTATGGAACGATCGGGTGCTGGCAGCGCAGTTGGCAAATGCATCCGCAGAGTCTTTTATACTGAACCATACAAAACTCCAAAATTCCGCAACTCTCAAAATCTATAACTATTACCTTGTCCAACAAAGAGACAGGACGAAGCTGATCCTCGATCTCGAAGAAAGATATGAACAATTCCGCGGTCAATACGGTGTGATATCCATCCCCAATGAGTCCCAATCCAAGTTCGATCAACTGAAATCACTTGAAATCAGGATGATTGAAAACAACCTCAAGATCACTGAATGGATACCAAAATGGAGGAGATGGACGATAAACTTAGTAAAGTTCCTCCCGAAGCCATACGAAGCTGGACATATACCGAAACAGACAATAGAAAACTGCTTCAACTGGAAAAAGAACTTGAGATCCTGAAGACGAAATATACAGAAGAGAACCCCAAAGTTCAAAAAGTTAAAAAAGAAATAGCAGACCTGAAGAAATTGGCATCCAAAACTGAAAGGGACTTGCCAGATGCCGTAACCTGGGGGCCAAGTGGCCTGATTGAGATCTATACTGTCGATCGTGCCAGACACGAAGCAGAGAAGAAGGCAAGCCAGATTCTCAATGAGGAATACCAGAACAAAGTCAATAACATTAGAGCTGAATTAGAAAACCTCACCCAGATCCAAAAGGAATTCTTCGAGCTTGAAAGACAGTTGCAGTTAAATCGGGACATCCTGCGGATTATAGAAGGTCGCCTTGCAGAGTCCCGCATGGCAATGTAATCTAATATCAGTGATTATGAGATCATTGAACCTGCCAAAACACCTATCCATCCAGAAGGTACCAGAAGGAAACTCCTGGTAGTGGTGGTTGGTTTCCTAACCTTTTTAGTCGGCACTGTGTTTGTATTGGGTAATGAGATCCTGGATATGTCCATCAAGTCCGAGGTCGATTTTAATGAAGTTATCAAGATACCTCTGATAGGCACTCTTCCCAATGAAGATCACGTAGAGAAGATTGTTTTCCTGCGGAATATGCAGATTTTGACGGATAACTTCATCCGTCTCTGCGGAGGGAAATCCAAACCTGTGATTTGTTTCGGAAGCGATATTCCGGAAACCGGAAAGTCATTCCTGATGAACGACACCATGCGCTATCTCATTGGCCAGAAGAAAAAATTGTTGTTCATAGATTCCATTCCGTTCTCAACCACTGACACTGAGCGTTATACCCTCAATGAGTGGCTCTATGGCAATTCACAGGATTATCAAATTGATACACTCGATCCCATGCTGCACAAGGCCTATTTTGTTGCGGATGATTCTGTCTTTGGTGCTATGATAGAACAAACCCGGATCAGTCAGTTATTCGACTCGTTAACCGACTATGACTACATTTTCTGGGAGCTGTTTGACTGTCATTACAACATTCAGCTTTTTGCCTCCATTGCCTCAACATCGGATCTACTGATTCTAATCGGGCGGTTCAAACGAAGCAGCAGACAGGTTTTCCAGAATGTTGTCCAGTATATGAAATCCCGCAAGTTCTCAAATATCTATGGAGTTATTAACTATGTTCATAAAGATTATTATGAGGAGAAGTTCTGATATTATGAGAGCAGCCATTTCCAAATTCTCCCTGCCAATGATCCTGATCGTGTTGTTATCTGCTTTTGTGCTATCATGTTCTCATAATCAGACCGAGAACTATATTGAGGAAAACCTCATCAGTCCCCCAGAGTATCTGGAGGAAACCTATCTTGCCACCCAAACCACCCAGGAAACGATTGAACGATATCGAATTACCTCCATACAGATTGGGTCCTGGCGACAAAATGAAGATCTATGTCTATGATGAACCAGAGCTTGATACTGATGTTGTAATCGTAAAACAGGATGGGACAATATCATACAGATTGGTTGGAGATGTGCAGGTAACCGGATTAACCATCCCTGAAGTTCAAACCCTCATCGAAGAAAAGCTGAAAGCATACCTGGTATTTCCAAAAGTCTCGGTTATTCCTTTTGAAGCCCGCAGTGCTTCCGTCACCCTTTTGGGAAAAGTAACCTATCCTGGGGTTTATGAGATTAAGGGCAGATCCAGAATCCTGGATGTTCTGGCTAATGCGGGTGGTCTGGCTTTGGGCTATTTTCAAAACAACTCGGTAGAACTCGCCGATCTTGAACGCACCTTCATGATCCGTAATGGAAAAATCCTGCCGATCGACTTTATCGAACTCATTCAGAAAGGGAATATGCTCTACAACATTCCTTTGCTGGATCGGGATTACATTTACCTGCCTTCAGCTATCAATCGTGAGATCTATATCATTGGAGAAGTAAACCAGGAAGGTCATTTCTTCTTCCAGGAAAATATGACGCTAATCCAGAGTATCACTTATGCTCAGGGATTCAAGACTACCGCTCAATCAACCATCTACGTGATTCGTGGAAATCTTTCTCATCCCCGTCTCTTCAAGATTGACACCAAAGCAATTCTGGCTGCCAAAGTTAGAGATTTTCCTCTCAAACCCAATGATATAGTCTATGTTCCCAAACATCCCGTCTCAAAATGGAACGATATCGTCTATATGGCCTTGCCCAGCTTGCAAGCAATCCAGGCCGCCTGGTTCACTACTGAGATGATTGAACGGATCCAGGACTGGAATGAATGATAAACACATTGTTAGTTCTGGAGCAAGACCTGAGAAAGTTCAGAGACACAGATTTGCTTTCCAAAGTGGACTACCTGCACATTCTCAATCCCCGGTTTTTACCGGTATTACTTTTCAGGATTTCAAACTGCTTCTTCCGGAATAAATTACCCATACTTGCCAAGCTCGTTGCTCTCAAAAACCAGGTATTTTTTGGTTGTGATATTGCGCGGGGAGCAAGCATTGGGGGTGGCTTATATCTACCGCATCCCAATGGAATCGTGATTGGCGAGCATGTAAAAATTGGCAGGAACTGCATTATCCATCAAGGGGTTACTTTGGGAGCAAGGGGGGAAGACCACGCTCTTGCCAATCCTGTCGTGGGTGATGAGGTTGAAATTGGAACAGGGGCAAAGATTTTAGGTTGTCTAAAAATAGGAGATCATGCAAGGATAGGGGCAAACGCTGTGGTTCTGTCTGATGTTCCTCCCTACAGTGTTGCTGTCGGGATCCCAGCCAAGATCATTCCCAGAAAGTAAATTCCGATGACTGAGACCTTTTCCGAGCTCAAATACGTCGTATTTTTTATTACTCTGTTCATCGGTGTCCCCCTTGGTTATTATACTTCGCTAAAGTATAAAAGGGTGGAACGCGTCATTTTTTTCCTGATGGTGTTTTTCACCGCCAAAATGGAAGATATCAATTTTGTATCCCGTGAAACCTTCCGACTCACTTCCAAGGGATTTGAGATCGGAATGGTGGATATTGCCACATTCATCATCTTGTTGCTGGTAATTCATCGACGCAAACAATTCAAAATCACAATGCCCCCGGGATCTTATATCTTCATAACATTCTTCGCATTTAGTGCCCTGTCAATTATCAATTCTGCCGTTGTGTTGTTTTCCATGTTCGAACTCTGGAAAATGGTTCGGATGTTTATCTACTTCTTTGTAATCTATAACTACATTGTTGATTATGATCAGTTCAACGATTTTATGAAAGGTGTGGCTGCAATCACGATCTATGTTTTTTATGAGGTGATGAACCAAAAATACCTCCAGGGCAAATTCCAGTCCCCAGGACCTTTTCCGCACCAGAACTCCCTTGTAATGTATATGATCATTTTTGGTTCTCTGATCTTTGCATATCTTCTGAACAAAAAAGACACCACCTTGTTCAAGTTTCTTTTCTGGATAGTGTTTTTTGGTATGGCTTCGGTCAACGTCATTTCATCCCTTTCACGGGCTGGTCTCGTTTTATATGCCATGTCGGTAATCATTATCCTGGGAGTTAGTTTTTTTGCAGGATTTACAACCAAAAAGGCTTGGGTGGCGATCTTCTTGATGGTGCTTTCCCTGGCTATGTTGGCAAAGGCATGGAACTCTATCAACGAGAGATTCAGAACTGCTCCCGAGGAAAGCGGAAAAACCAGAGTGGATCTGGCAATTGCTGCCCTGAAAATGGTAGAGGATGAGCCACTGGGCATTGGTCTGAATAATTTCGGGATCAAGATCAATCCACCATGGCAATATAGCTCACATATCGAGATGAAAGATCCAGATGACGAAGATGAAAGAAATGCCCTGGTGGAGACAGTCTATCTGATGATTGCTGCAGAATCGGGCTGGCACACTCTGGGATTATACTTCCTCTTTATATTCTATTTCTACTTTTTGAATGTGCGTAACTTTTTCCGTTACAGGGGTACAGATTTCCAGTTTATCTGCACTGGACTCGTAGGGGGCTTACTTGCCATATATATATTGAATCAGGTCTTGAGTGGGTGCTGAAGCAAGTGAATAACTTCTATCAATTGATGATGGTCTTTGCTCTGATCGCGGCAATGTATAAGCTTGAAAGACAGTATTATATGCGAAGAGAAACGATACCGCAAAATATGACCGGGGCACAAAAAGCAGCCCTGGAGATCAAGAAAAATCCAATAACTAAAAACAGGTTTATAGCATGAATGAAACTGATCTAAAATCCTCACAGGATCGCCGGATTATCGGTGGAAGAGGAATCACAGAAAACTTAAGCCACCAACAGCGTAAAGAACTCATAAGTTTGATGAAGCGTATGTTGCCACCAGTACCGTCAAAAGGTCTGATCGATATCCGTTTTGCCTTTTGGTTGTTTGGCTCCTGGTATATCGTCTTTATCTTTGGTAAGGACACCCGTAAGCAGTTCAAAGCTATCGACCGGGGTGATTTTGACAGGAGCTTAACGGCTGTAGCCAAGATATTTACATATCTTTTTATGCTTATGCTTTTGCTTCTTTCATTCCTTGCAGTTCTGTACTTCTTAAAATCAGCAATGGGGATCGATATCATGCCCGATGATCACTTTCCCGAGTATATTAAGGAAAAATTACTGGGCAGATGACATGATAAAAGACCAAACTTACCAAAAAACCGTCGTTACTGCCTGTGATCACAACTATGTCTGGGGGGCTATCCTGCTTGGGCTTTCGCTAAGGTTTTTTAAAGTCCCATGCTTTTTTAATGTGATAGGATTCAATCTCACAGATGCTGATATCTCTGTTCTGGAAAGCATCTCCGATACCAGGGTTGTTTCTATCCAAACAGATGACCCTCGTAGCGTATGTACTCAAAAACCAATAGCATTGCTCTCTGCAGATACTGACTTGATCACCTGGATGGATGCGGATTGCGTTGTAACCGGTGATGTTGACAAATACTTCATTGCCACCGAGGGAAAATTTCAGATCAGGTTCCGTGGAAAAGAGGAAACGGCTGGTGTTTACCGAAATTTCTATCGCTCTGCTGATAAATATGGCAGTATCCCGGAAGGAGTTCTAAAGATCTGGAAAGAAGATATCAATGACCTGCCGGAACCGAGAATTTCATCTGTTTGCCAGACAAACTGTTTCACAATCACCAAAGAACATCTTCCATTCATCCGGCTTTGGCAGCAACAAATGGAAAAAGTCATTCCGCTGGACACGGTTGGAGTATATTCCAAGTCAAGCGTTGCTTATGCCATGACGGATGAATCTGTCATAAACTCACTTTTTGCCTTTTCTTCCCAGGCCCCCGCTACCACAGAATATCTCTTGGATAAAGACAAAAATGCCTATTGTGCCCATTTTGGACTGAAACCAAAGCCCTGGCAGCACTGGACAGTGCAATCCCTGCAATATTATGATTTTCTTATTGATCTTTTGATATGGGCAAAGCTGAATAAGATCGATTTACCACCTATCCCAAACAGTATGTTACCCTCCAATAAAAGCAAAGAAGTTCTAAGGGCCTTTACGATAGATCACTATCGTCAGGTTCGTTTCAGCGGTTCAACTTTTATTCGTAAGATCCTGAAAAAACTAAGATAATATGAAAATTCTGGTTATCTCAAACTATTATCCGCCATATTATGAAGGTGGATATGAGATATCAGTTAAGGAAACTGCCGATTACTTGCATAGTAAAGGCTATCAGGTTTTCATTTTAACAAGCACCCGTATGGTTGATGCTCCAATCACATCCTTACCTCGGAAGTTAAAGGAAAACGAGCCCTACCGCATCCTGAAACTCATTGATTATTTCCACAGTTCGATCATCCAAAAACACAGAGTGGAAAAATTCAACTATAGCGTCGTCCGGCAAGCCATCAGAAAAATCGAACCCGACCTTATCTACTTTGGAAATCAGAAAGCAATATCCATTGCTCCCATTCTCGCTGCTCAAAAAGCCAGACAAAAAGTTCTCTTCGATATTGGCGATTTCTGGTTCGGGCTCTATCTCGCAAAAAGCTTCAAGGCAAGAGCTTACCGGTGGCTGAAAGAACTCATGCCTTTCACCATCGGGGGAAAGATAGTATTCCAACCGGCCATTGTTCCCTCGGCCTGGATGAAGACAGAACTATTTGACCGCTATGGACTAAAAAATGTCTTTATAATCCCCAGAGGGATAGAGATTCCTTCGGATGAATTGTCAAAGAAAGATCTCGATCTATCCCAGAGGCCGATCCGCTTTGTATTCGCCGGCCGGATCGAACCCAAAAAAGGTTTGGACCTTTGCATCAAAGCACTTTCAGCAATTGGAGAAAGTAACCGGGATTTTAGCCTTGATATCTTCGGTTCCGGTGAACCGGCTTATCTCAATGA
>Ga0116204_1001628_pt1 | contig 12480 bp, 7 predicted proteins | sample LakKivwa52mmetaG_FD_94481 | JGI IMG/M metagenome (GOLD analysis project Ga0116204, IMG submission 94481) | Anoxic lake water microbial communities from Lake Kivu, Rwanda to study Microbial Dark Matter (Phase II) - Lake Kivu water 52m metaG | ecosystem: Environmental > Aquatic > Freshwater > Lake ...
GTCCACCCTGCCGTCTTTACGAAGATGGACTCAACTACCGGCAGTAGCCGCGCCGGATATCACTGACGAGGAACTGAAAAATGGTCCCGGGAATGCTTCATAATGTGCGAAATATGGGCTGAACATCCAGGACCTGACGGATCTTACGGAAATAGACGGAGCGGATCAATCGGTAGATATTTTCTATCGCCGTCGGTTCGGGCGTCGTCACGAAGATGCCCGTATTGGAAATCAAGAAGAAGTCGATTGTGTTGAAAGAGGTGCCCGCTCCCAGGTCCAGCAATATATAATCATAGGGAAGCTTCGTGATATCCCGCAATATCTTCATTTTTTGTACATGAGCCAGGTTCGCGATATCCAGATTGTTCATCACACCGCTGACCAGAAAGAGATTCGGCGTCGGCGTCCCGATTATCGTCTCCTGGAGGGATTTAACTCTTTTATTGACGAAGTCGGAAAGACTCTTGTCCCCGCTGGCGGCGCCAATCATCGTATGGAGGTTTTCCGCTCCCAGATCAAGATCAACCAGCAGGGTTTGATAACCTTCTCTGGCAAGCAGGATGCCGAGGGACCCTGTGAGAAAGCTCTTGCCCCTGCCTCCCTTCCCCCCTCCGATAGGCCATATCTGTGGCATGGAATAACCGGCTCTTTCTGATAATGACTCACTTCAATAATTTTCTTAAGATTATGAGAAGCATCCCTGTGTGTCAAGGAAATTTCATACAATCATTGCGCCGGCGGCAAAAGAGGAAACAGCCACCTACGAAACCGCTCGTCGCGCCCGGCGGTGATGGCCTCCACCCGTTCTGCGATTCTCTGAGTCACCGGCCCGGGCGCCCCGCTGAGGATCCGGTCCTCCACCCGGCTGACCGGAAGTAGTTTGGTCGACGTGCCGGAGAAGAAGATCTCATCCGCCTCATCGATGCTCCCTTGGCTCAGGCGCCCTGCGAATGTGTTGATACCCATTGTCTCCGCGACCTCCATGAGGGATTTACGGGTGATACTATGGAGAATAGTCCCGAGGGTAGGCGTAAGGAGGCAGCCATCCCGGACGAGAAAGAGCGATTCGGTCCCCCCCTCGGCGATGAACCCCTGCGTATCGAGCATGATCGCATAATCGAATCCCCTCGCACGCGAATCTTGCCTGGCCACCATTCCATTGACATAGTTGGCCGCCACCTTGGCTTCGATGGGAACGGTATCGGGATCGAGCCTACGCCATCGGGAAACGCAAGCGGTCACGCTTTGGTTTCCCGACTCCCGTTTGTTGCCGAGCGTCTCCTCCTTGGTGAAGACAAAAACGGCCACCTGGATTTTTTTTTGGGGAGGAAGAATCGTAAAGGAGATCTCGGGGTAGAAACCGAACAGTTTGATCAGGCCGCTGCCTAACCCGCTGCGCTTCACCGTCTGCAGGATCGCTTCATGTAACTCTGCCTTCGTCAAGGACAGCTCCATCTCGAGCAGGGACGCCGATTTCGAAAAACGTGAGACGTATTCGTCCAGGCGGAAAACAGCCGGTCCAGCGGCAGTCTCGTGAAATCCGATCACCTCGAATATCGCTGATCCTCTCCCGAAGCTGTGGCTCATGATATGGACGTTCGCCTCATCCCAAGGGCGGTACTCTCCGCCCAGATACACCACACGTTCCTTCATCATCCTTCAACCCTCCCAATTTTTTTTAGATCCTTTGAAATGCCCATAAGGAAAAAGGTGGCATTTTCTCCACTTTCTGCTATCCATAGATGCGCATCAACAGAACGGCATGATGCGCGCACTTTATCAGAAACTCGGGAGGATTACAACCGGTTGGATAAAAAAACAGAGGAGATGGGGAAGCCCCTCATCACGTTGGATGGCATTTCGCTTCGTATGGGGGGCACGATGCTCCTCCCCGGAACCTCTTGGGAGATAAGGGCAGGGGAAAACTGGGCGATCCTGGGGCCCAACGGATCGGGCAAATCAGCCCTGGCCAGGGCGATCAAAGGGGACGTCCCACATGTCCGGGGAAAACTGATCCGTCATGACCCGGAGGCCGCAGGGGCGCGGATCGGCTATGTCGCCTTCGAGCTTCAGGAGGAGATCCTCCTTCGCGAAGACCGGCATGAGGAGGCCCGTTTTTTCAGCGGCAATAAGGGACATGCGCTCACAGCGGGTGAGCTGCTGCTCCGGGGTAACGGAAACCAGGAAGCCTTCGACACTCTTGTAAAACTCCTGGGACTTCGCCCCCTCCTTGAACACGGGCTCAGGACGCTCTCCAACGGCGAACTCCGGAAGATCCTCATCGCCCGCGCCCTGCTCCCCTCTCCCAAGCTCATGATTCTTGACGATCCGTTCGCCGGTCTGGACATCGGAAATCGGAAGCTCCTCGCAAAAACGGTCACCGATCTGATCAACCAGGGGACACAGATCATCCTCGTCACCCAGCGCATAGAGGAGGTGATACCGGGGATATCCCATGTCCTTCTCATCCAGGACGGCCGTGTCACCCAGACAGGGCGCCGAAGCGACGTCATCACACCGGAGCGAATGGAGTCGTTCCAAAGCGAAGGGAATCCCCCTTCTGAAAAGCGTCTCCCGGCTCTGCCGCTGCCGGCAGCATCGAAGGCAACGAGGGCAGCCGCCGATCGCCTGGTGGAAATGAAGCACGTCACCGTGGCCTACGGCGACCTTGTTGTCTTTAAGCAACTCAACTGGACCGTCCGACAGGGTGAGAACTGGGCGGTCGTCGGGCCGAACGGCTCCGGGAAGACCTCCCTGTTGGGGATGATCACCGGTGATAATCTACAAGCATACGCCAACGAGGTCTACCTCTTCGGGAAAAAGCGAGGCGAAGGGGAAAGCATCTGGGATATCCGGCGGAGGCTCGGCGTCGTCTCTCCCGAACTGCAGCTCAAGTATCGGCATTCTCTCCCCGCCCGGGAGGTCATCCTCTCCGGTTTCTTTGACTCGATCGGCCTCTACCGAAAGGCCACAAAAGATCAGGTCGCTCTCGCCGATCAATGGCTGGAATTCATCGGCATGATGGACAGGGCGGAGCGACCGTTCAATCGACTCTCCTATGGGGAGAAACGGTTGATGCTCATCGCCCGGGCAATGGTCAAGTCGCCGGAACTCCTCATTCTCGACGAACCCTGCCAGGGGCTGGATCGGTCAAACCGGGACATGGTCCTTGCCCTGATGCAGAGCATCGGCAGCGGAGGGTCGACCGGCCTGATATACATCACGCACCACCAGGAGGAACTGATCCCCTGCATCCGCAGTGTCTTGAAGCTGCATAAGGTCGGTTATGAGGTTATACGCTCCGCGGCAGGTCCTGACAGTCCCGAGATGAACTCCCTTCAGAAAGCAACCCATTGAGTTCGTCGGGTGAGAAGGGGAGACCGGTGAAAAGCCGTTTCTCGAGCGTCTCCGATTTTTCCCAGAGAAGAAGGATGTTCCGCTTCCGCTCCGGGCTGCCACCGTATTTCTCCAGGATATACCCCATACGCTCGCTCAGCGGGACAATCTTTTCGTGGAGGACCCGTTTGTCGGAATAGTTGACAATCTCCGCATCCGTCGGTTGCGAAAGGGCAACGGGATAACGGTCCAGACGGACATGCTGGCCGACAATCAAGGCCACTTCCGGGTAGCCGAGGTCTACAAGCAGACGCGCCCCCGTTTCGGCATGATCTTCGAGCGTCCGGAAGCTCCTCGTCTTGGTGATATCATGAAGGAGTGCCGCAGCCTTGATCAGCTCCCGGTTGATCCCGGGGAGGCCCAGATGGTCGGTCAGAAGCAGGGAAACCCGGCAGACTTGCCATGAATGGGCCACAATGTTTTCCAGCATGCCCAGATCGGAAATGATCCGTTTGCAATCCTCTTCTGTGGGAATGTTGATCTTTTTAGATAGCATTTATGATGACCTCGTAAAAAGTCACAAAGGCCGCGAACGTGGGACGGCTTCGTAAAAAGGCCGCAGGCAAGGCGCACGAATACCGAGGAGTGAGGCGTACTTTAGCGTACGCCGCAGCGACGAGGGATGACGTGCAACGCAGCATCCGGCCTTTTTACGAAGCCGTCATTTATGCGATCGTCCAGGTCGTGGCAGTCGGTGTGTCCTTGAGAATCACCCCTTGAGCGGCCAGCCCTTTCCGGAGCCCGTCGGCCCTCCGCCACTCCTTTGCCTCTCTTGCGAATCGCCGCTCGGCAATCAATGCCTCAATGTCTGCGACTACAAGGCCGCGCTTTGCCGCCTCCCGGTCCCGGTCGAGACGCAGGTAGTGGTCGGATTCGACGAGGAAGAGACCCAGGACGGCGCCGATCTCGTGGAGGGTTTTCTCGGTTTGCTCGAGTACGGCAGCCGACGCTTGCGCCCGTTTGCCTGTAAATGAGGCATTGAGGAATCGGATCGTATCGAACAGGCATCCGATCGCCCGGGCCGTGTTGAAATCGTCGTCCATCGCCTCGGTGAACCGCTCGCGCAAACTTTGGAGTTGGCCCATGAGCTCCCGGTCTTTTTCAGAGGGTTCCCCTGGCGGATCCACGCTTTCCGCCCCTGCCGCCCGGAGATCCCGGATTGTATTCAAAGTCGAATAGAACCGGTCCATCCCCTGTCTGGCCTCGTTGAGGGCTGCATCGGAAAAATCGACGGGGCTCCGGTAATGGCTCTGCAGCATGAATAGCCTCAGGACCTCGGGATGATACTGCTCCAGCACTTCCCGGATAGTAAAGAAGTTGCCGAGGGATTTTGACATTTTCTCGCTGTTGACCCGGACAAAGCCGTTATGGACCCAGTACCGGACGAAGGGTTTGCCGCTCGCACCCTCCGACTGGGCGATTTCGTTCTCGTGGTGGGGGAAGATCAGGTCCTCTCCTCCTCCATGGATATCGAAGGTATCCCCCAGATGCCTCTGACTCATCACCGAGCACTCCAGATGCCAGCCGGGTCTGCCACGCCCCCAGGGGCTCTCCCACCACGGCTCTCCTTCCTTGCTCGCCTTCCAGAGGGAAAAATCATAAGGATTGCGCTTCTTGTCATTCACATCGGTGCGTGCGCCGGCCAGCATATCCTCGAGGCGCCGGCCGGAGAGCTTGCCGTACCCCGGAAATTTTTCCACCGCATAGTAAATGTCCCCATCCGCTCCATAAGCCAGCCCTTTTTCAATCAGCGCGGCCACCAGGCGGATCATCCCGTCGATATACTCGGTCGCCCGGGGGGTCGCAGACGGCCGGGCGACGCCAAGCGCCTCCATGTCCTCATCGTGCTCCCGGATATACCGCTCGGAAATCTCGGCTATCTTTTTCTGTTCTCTGCGTGCCTTGTCGATGATCTTGTCGTCGACATCGGTGAAGTTCTTCACATAGGTCACGTCGAAGCCCCTGTACCGGAGGTAACGGGTGATGACGTCAAACACGACGGCCGAACGGGCGTGCCCCACATGGCAAAAATCGTACGCGGTGATGCCGCACACATAGATGCCGACCTTCCCCTCGTGAAGTGGAATGAATTCCTCTTTATTCTTCGTTTGGGTATTGAATATTCTCAGAGACATCGCTCCTCCGGCAGATCAGGGGAAAAGGGCCACGGCAGGCAAACCGGTTTCTTCCTTCAGGCCGCACATGAGATTCATGTTCTGGATGGCCTGACCGGAAGCCCCCTTGATCAGGTTGTCGATCGCCGAGACGATGATGATCCTCCCGGTTCGCTTGTCTATGGTGACTCCGATATCGCAATAGTTAGAACCGACAACGGAGGAGAGGCCGGGGAACTGGCCGGACCGGCAGATCCGGACAAAGGATTCCTCCCGGTAAAACTCCTGATACAGGGCTGTTGCCTCCTCAGCGGTTACATCCTTGCTTAGCTTCGCGTAAATCGTGCTCAGGATTCCCCGCTTCACCGGCAGCAGGTGGGGGGTGAAAGTGATTTTCATTTCCCGCTCCGCAAGCGCACTGAGTTCCTGCTCGATCTCCGGGGTATGCCGATGCCCTCCGACTTTATAGGCCTTGAATCCTCCTGCCACCTCACAGTAGAGCGAGGCGATCTGGGGATCCCGGCCGGCCCCGCTGACCCCCGATTTCGAGTCGGCTATGACGGAGTCGATGTCGATCCAGCGTGACCTGAGGACCGGCGCCAGCCCTAAAATGATGCTGGTGGGATAACAGCCGGGATTGGCAACCAGCCGGGTCTTGCGGATCCGGTCGCGGTAAAGCTCGGGCAAACCGTAAACCGCCTCCTGGAGCGTCTCGGGGGTTGTATGCTGGCCAGCATACAACCCCCGAGACGCTCCAGGAGGCGGTTTACGGTTTGCCCGAGCTTTACCGCGACCGGATCCGCAAGACCCGGCTGGTTGCCAATCCCGGCTGTTATCCCACCAGCATCATTTTAGGGCTGGCGCCGGTCCTCAGGTCACGCTGGATCGACATCGACTCCGTCATAGCCGACTCGAAATCGGGGGTCAGCGGGGCCGGCCGGGATCCCCAGATCGCCTCGCTCTACTGTGAGGTGGCAGGAGGATTCAAGGCCTATAAAGTCGGAGGGCATCGGCATACCCCGGAGATCGAGCAGGAACTCAGTGCGCTTGCGGAGCGGGAAATGAAAATCACTTTCACCCCCCACCTGCTGCCGGTGAAGCGGGGAATCCTGAGCACGATTTACGCGAAGCTAAGCAAGGATGTAACCGCTGAGGAGGCAACAGCCCTGTATCAGGAGTTTTACCGGGAGGAATCCTTTGTCCGGATCTGCCGGTCCGGCCAGTTCCCCGGCCTCTCCTCCGTTGTCGGTTCTAACTATTGCGATATCGGAGTCACCATAGACAAGCGAACCGGGAGGATCATCATCGTCTCGGCGATCGACAACCTGATCAAGGGGGCTTCCGGTCAGGCCATCCAGAACATGAATCTCATGTGCGGCCTGAAGGAAGAAACCGGTTTGCCTGCCGTGGCCCTTTTCCCCTGATCTGCCGGAGGAGCGATGTCTCTGAGAATATTCAATACCCAAACGAAGAATAAAGAGGAATTCATTCCACTTCACGAGGGGAAGGTCGGCATCTATGTGTGCGGCATCACCGCGTACGATTTTTGCCATGTGGGGCACGCCCGTTCGGCCGTCGTGTTTGACGTCATCACCCGTTACCTCCGGTACAGGGGCTTCGACGTGACCTATGTGAAGAACTTCACCGATGTCGACGACAAGATCATCGACAAGGCACGCAGAGAACAGAAAAAGATAGCCGAGATTTCCGAGCGGTATATCCGGGAGCACGATGAGGACATGGAGGCGCTTGGCGTCGCCCGGCCGTCTGCGACCCCCCGGGCGACCGAGTATATCGACGGGATGATCCGCCTGGTGGCCGCGCTGATTGAAAAAGGGCTGGCTTATGGAGCGGATGGGGACATTTACTATGCGGTGGAAAAATTTCCGGGGTACGGCAAGCTCTCCGGCCGGCGCCTCGAGGATATGCTGGCCGGCGCACGCACCGATGTGAATGACAAGAAGCGCAATCCTTATGATTTTTCCCTCTGGAAGGCGAGCAAGGAAGGAGAGCCGTGGTGGGAGAGCCCCTGGGGGCGTGGCAGACCCGGCTGGCATCTGGAGTGCTCGGTGATGAGTCAGAGGCATCTGGGGGATACCTTCGATATCCATGGAGGAGGAGAGGACCTGATCTTCCCCCACCACGAGAACGAAATCGCCCAGTCGGAGGGTGCGAGCGGCAAACCCTTCGTCCGGTACTGGGTCCATAACGGCTTTGTCCGGGTCAACAGCGAGAAAATGTCAAAATCCCTCGGCAACTTCTTTACTATCCGGGAAGTGCTGGAGCAGTATCATCCCGAGGTCCTGAGGCTATTCATGCTGCAGAGCCATTACCGGAGCCCCGTCGATTTTTCCGATGCAGCCCTCAACGAGGCCAGACAGGGGATGGACCGGTTCTATTCGACTTTGAATACAATCCGGGATCTCCGGGCGGCAGGGGCGGAAAGCGTGGATCCGCCAGGGGAACCCTCTGAAAAAGACCGGGAGCTCATGGGCCAACTCCAAAGTTTGCGCGAGCGGTTCACCGAGGCGATGGACGACGATTTCAACACGGCCCGGGCGATCGGATGCCTGTTCGATACGATCCGATTCCTCAATGCCTCATTTACAGGCAAACGGGCGCAAGCGTCGGCTGCCGTACTCGAGCAAACCGAGAAAACCCTCCACGAGATCGGCGCCGTCCTGGGTCTCTTCCTCGTCGAATCCGACCACTACCTGCGTCTCGACCGGGACCGGGAGGCGGCAAAGCGCGGCCTTGTAGTCGCAGACATTGAGGCATTGATTGCCGAGCGGCGATTCGCAAGAGAGGCAAAGGAGTGGCGGAGGGCCGACGGGCTCCGGAAAGGGCTGGCCGCTCAAGGGGTGATTCTCAAGGACACACCGACTGCCACGACCTGGACGATCGCATAAATGACGGCTTCGTAAAAAGGCCGGATGCTGCGTTGCACGTCATCCCTCGTCGCTGCGGCGTACGCTAAAGTACGCCTCACTCCTCGGTATTCGTGCGCCTTGCCTGCGGCCTTTTTACGAAGCCGTCCCACGTTCGCGGCCTTTGTGACTTTTTACGAGGTCATCATAAATGCTATCTAAAAAGATCAACATTCCCACAGAAGAGGATTGCAAACGGATCATTTCCGATCTGGGCATGCTGGAAAACATTGTGGCCCATTCATGGCAAGTCTGCCGGGTTTCCCTGCTTCTGACCGACCATCTGGGCCTCCCCGGGATCAACCGGGAGCTGATCAAGGCTGCGGCACTCCTTCATGATATCACCAAGACGAGGAGCTTCCGGACGCTCGAAGATCATGCCGAAACGGGGGCGCGTCTGCTTGTAGACCTCGGCTACCCGGAAGTGGCCTTGATTGTCGGCCAGCATGTCCGTCTGGACCGTTATCCCGTTGCCCTTTCGCAACCGACGGATGCGGAGATTGTCAACTATTCCGACAAACGGGTCCTCCACGAAAAGATTGTCCCGCTGAGCGAGCGTATGGGGTATATCCTGGAGAAATACGGTGGCAGCCCGGAGCGGAAGCGGAACATCCTTCTTCTCTGGGAAAAATCGGAGACGCTCGAGAAACGGCTTTTCACCGGTCTCCCCTTCTCACCCGACGAACTCAATGGGTTGCTTTCTGAAGGGAGTTCATCTCGGGACTGTCAGGACCTGCCGCGGAGCGTATAACCTCATAACCGACCTTATGCAGCTTCAAGACACTGCGGATGCAGGGGATCAGTTCCTCCTGGTGGTGCGTGATGTATATCAGGCCGGTCGACCCTCCGCTGCCGATGCTCTGCATCAGGGCAAGGACCATGTCCCGGTTTGACCGATCCAGCCCCTGGCAGGGTTCGTCGAGAATGAGGAGTTCCGGCGACTTGACCATTGCCCGGGCGATGAGCATCAACCGTTTCTCCCCATAGGAGAGTCGATTGAACGGTCGCTCCGCCCTGTCCATCATGCCGATGAATTCCAGCCATTGATCGGCGAGAGCGACCTGATCTTTTGTGGCCTTTCGGTAGAGGCCGATCGAGTCAAAGAAACCGGAGAGGATGACCTCCCGGGCGGGGAGAGAATGCCGATACTTGAGCTGCAGTTCGGGAGAGACGACGCCGAGCCTCCGCCGGATATCCCAGATGCTTTCCCCTTCGCCTCGCTTTTTCCCGAAGAGGTAGACCTCGTTGGCGTATGCTTGTAGATTATCACCGGTGATCATCCCCAACAGGGAGGTCTTCCCGGAGCCGTTCGGCCCGACGACCGCCCAGTTCTCACCCTGTCGGACGGTCCAGTTGAGTTGCTTAAAGACAACAAGGTCGCCGTAGGCCACGGTGACGTGCTTCATTTCCACCAGGCGATCGGCGGCTGCCCTCGTTGCCTTCGATGCTGCCGGCAGCGGCAGAGCCGGGAGACGCTTTTCAGAAGGGGGATTCCCTTCGCTTTGGAACGACTCCATTCGCTCCGGTGTGATGACGTCGCTTCGGCGCCCTGTCTGGGTGACACGGCCGTCCTGGATGAGAAGGACATGGGATATCCCCGGTATCACCTCCTCTATGCGCTGGGTGACGAGGATGATCTGTGTCCCCTGGTTGATCAGATCGGTGACCGTTTTTGCGAGGAGCTTCCGATTTCCGATGTCCAGACCGGCGAACGGATCGTCAAGAATCATGAGCTTGGGAGAGGGGAGCAGGGCGCGGGCGATGAGGATCTTCCGGAGTTCGCCGTTGGAGAGCGTCCTGAGCCCGTGTTCAAGGAGGGGGCGAAGTCCCAGGAGTTTTACAAGAGTGTCGAAGGCTTCCTGGTTTCCGTTACCCCGGAGCAGCAGCTCACCCGCTGTGAGCGCATGTCCCTTATTGCCGCTGAAAAAACGGGCCTCCTCATGCCGGTCTTCGCGAAGGAGGATCTCCTCCTGAAGCTCGAAGGCGACATAGCCGATCCGCGCCCCTGCGGCCTCCGGGTCATGACGGATCAGTTTTCCCCGGACATGTGGGACGTCCCCTTTGATCGCCCTGGCCAGGGCTGATTTGCCCGATCCGTTGGGCCCCAGGATCGCCCAGTTTTCCCCTGCCCTTATCTCCCAAGAGGTTCCGGGGAGGAGCATCGTGCCCCCCATACGAAGCGAAATGCCATCCAACGTGATGAGGGGCTTCCCCATCTCCTCTGTTTTTTTATCCAACCGGTTGTAATCCTCCCGAGTTTCTGATAAAGTGCGCGCATCATGCCGTTCTGTTGATGCGCATCTATGGATAGCAGAAAGTGGAGAAAATGCCACCTTTTTCCTTATGGGCATTTCAAAGGATCTAAAAAAAATTGGGAGGGTTGAAGGATGATGAAGGAACGTGTGGTGTATCTGGGCGGAGAGTACCGCCCTTGGGATGAGGCGAACGTCCATATCATGAGCCACAGCTTCGGGAGAGGATCAGCGATATTCGAGGTGATCGGATTTCACGAGACTGCCGCTGGACCGGCTGTTTTCCGCCTGGACGAATACGTCTCACGTTTTTCGAAATCGGCGTCCCTGCTCGAGATGGAGCTGTCCTTGACGAAGGCAGAGTTACATGAAGCGATCCTGCAGACGGTGAAGCGCAGCGGGTTAGGCAGCGGCCTGATCAAACTGTTCGGTTTCTACCCCGAGATCTCCTTTACGATTCTTCCTCCCCAAAAAAAAATCCAGGTGGCCGTTTTTGTCTTCACCAAGGAGGAGACGCTCGGCAACAAACGGGAGTCGGGAAACCAAAGCGTGACCGCTTGCGTTTCCCGATGGCGTAGGCTCGATCCCGATACCGTTCCCATCGAAGCCAAGGTGGCGGCCAACTATGTCAATGGAATGGTGGCCAGGCAAGATTCGCGTGCGAGGGGATTCGATTATGCGATCATGCTCGATACGCAGGGGTTCATCGCCGAGGGGGGGACCGAATCGCTCTTTCTCGTCCGGGATGGCTGCCTCCTTACGCCTACCCTCGGGACTATTCTCCATAGTATCACCCGTAAATCCCTCATGGAGGTCGCGGAGACAATGGGTATCAACACATTCGCAGGGCGCCTGAGCCAAGGGAGCATCGATGAGGCGGATGAGATCTTCTTCTCCGGCACGTCGACCAAACTACTTCCGGTCAGCCGGGTGGAGGACCGGATCCTCAGCGGGGCGCCCGGGCCGGTGACTCAGAGAATCGCAGAACGGGTGGAGGCCATCACCGCCGGGCGCGACGAGCGGTTTCGTAGGTGGCTGTTTCCTCTTTTGCCGCCGGCGCAATGATTGTATGAAATTTCCTTGACACACAGGGATGCTTCTCATAATCTTAAGAAAATTATTGAAGTGAGTCATTATCAGAAAGAGCCGGTTATTCCATGCCACAGATATGGCCTATCGGAGGGGGGAAGGGAGGCAGGGGCAAGAGCTTTCTCACAGGGTCCCTCGGCATCCTGCTTGCCAGAGAAGGTTATCAAACCCTGCTGGTTGATCTTGATCTGGGAGCGGAAAACCTCCATACGATGATTGGCGCCGCCAGCGGGGACAAGAGTCTTTCCGACTTCGTCAATAAAAGAGTTAAATCCCTCCAGGAGACGATAATCGGGACGCCGACGCCGAATCTCTTTCTGGTCAGCGGTGTGATGAACAATCTGGATATCGCGAACCTGGCTCATGTACAAAAAATGAAGATATTGCGGGATATCACGAAGCTTCCCTATGATTATATATTGCTGGACCTGGGAGCGGGCACCTCTTTCAACACAATCGACTTCTTCTTGATTTCCAATACGGGCATCTTCGTGACGACGCCCGAACCGACGGCGATAGAAAATATCTACCGATTGATCCGCTCCGTCTATTTCCGTAAGATCCGTCAGGTCCTGGATGTTCAGCCCATATTTCGCACATTATGAAGCATTCCCGGGACCATTTTTCAGTTCCTCGTCAGTGATATCCGGCGCGGCTACTGCCGGTAGTTGAGTCCATCTTCGTAAAGACGGCAGGGTGGAC
>Ga0116204_1001629_pt1 | contig 12478 bp, 14 predicted proteins | sample LakKivwa52mmetaG_FD_94481 | JGI IMG/M metagenome (GOLD analysis project Ga0116204, IMG submission 94481) | Anoxic lake water microbial communities from Lake Kivu, Rwanda to study Microbial Dark Matter (Phase II) - Lake Kivu water 52m metaG | ecosystem: Environmental > Aquatic > Freshwater > Lake...
ATCGACATGAACTGATGGACGACGGCTCCACCGGACCGACCGAAACGCGCCGCCACCGAAGGAGGAAACGATGAAACTTCGCGAGCTTCATGAGGAATTGGTCGTCATCGACTGCGAAACGACAGGACTCGATCCGACGACGGACCGCATCATCGAAATCGCCGCGGTCAAATACCGCTGGATTTCAAGCGGCTACGAGGTGGTCGACATCTACGACACCCTGATCCGCTATGCGGGGACCTTGCCGCAGCGGATCACCGAAATCACCGGCATCACCGACGCGATGCTTTTGGCTTCCGGCATCGCCGAATCCGCCGCGGCGGTCCAGTTTCACAAACGCTTCGTCGAGGGTTGGACGGGCAAGCCGCTTTACGTCGCCTACAACGCGCCGTTCGACATCGGCTTCTTTAAACGCCTGCTCGCGCGTCACGGCAAAGCCTTTCCGGCGGACACGACGTATCTCGACGCACTCACCGTTTACCGCGACCGGGCGAGCTATCCCCACAAACTCGAGGACGCGATCCGTCATTACAACCTCTCCGACGTCGCAAGCAACTCCCACCGCGCGACCGACGACTGCATGGCCACGTTCGAGACCCTCAAGGCGATGGCCAAGGAACAGGACGATCTGCCGATGTATTTGAACCTCTTCGGATACAACCCGAACTACCCGCTTCAGAACAGGGTCGACGGCGTCGTCTACCGGCCGCAGCCGTTTCGTCCGAAGGGAAAGCTGTATTTGAACGAACGCGGCTGGTGAAGCCGATTCTTCAAACGTTCATGGTCAATCATCGAAGAGCGCGAAACGTCGCGGTCGCGGGCTACGGATATGAATTTTCCGTCGGAAGATCGGCGATTCGGTCCATTTGTGAGAATGATCATCGAATATTTTGAATTTCGAAAGACTTTTTTCGGCGAAGTCATTTCAAAAGGTTTTTTTTGATGATATAATCGCGCTAAGAGGTGGTACACATGAAGATTACGGAAGTCCGGGCGAAACGCGTCAACGGGGAGAACCGCCTGGTCGGCATCGCAGCCATCACCATCGATGAATGCTTTGTCGTCCACGAGCTGAGGATCATAGAGGGAAAAGACGGTCTGTTCGTCGCGATGCCGAGCCGGAAGATGCCCAACGGCGAATTCAAAGATGTGGCCCATCCGATCAATACCGATACCCGCAGCATGATCGAACGCGTCGTACTGGAAGCTTACAGCAAGCTTCCCGAACTGAAGCCCGAAGAATAACCAACTCCCAAAAGGTGCCGACTTTCCGAAGTTGGCACTTTTTTCTTTTTCGTTGGTGGTGTATAATTGATATGGTCCAAGAGACCAACTCGGAGGGATACGAATGGCTGTCTTCCACGGCTCCAAAGTCAAAATCTTCGCGCTGTCCTCGAACCGCGAACTCGCCCAAGAAATCGCCGACTACATCGGCATCCCCCTGTCGGGATGCGAGGTCACCCGCTTCGCCGACGGCGAAATCAACATCAACATCAACGAGACCGTCCGCGGTCACAAGGTCTTCGTCATCCAATCCACCAACATGCCCGTCAACGAGAACCTGATGGAACTGTTGATCATGATCGACGCGCTGAAGCGCGCTTCCGCCCGCGAGATCAACATCGTCATGCCCTATTACGGCTACTCCCGCCAGGACCGCAAGGCCAAGGCGCGTCAGCCGATCTCGGCGAAACTCGTCGCCGATCTGCTTCAAGTCGCCGGCGCGACGCGCGTCATCTGCCTCGACTTGCACGCGGCGCAGATCCAAGGATTCTTCGACATCCCGATCGACAACTTCCGCGCCCTGCCGATCATCGCCGAATACTTCCAGAAGAAGAATCTGAAGAACGTCGTCGTCGTTTCGCCCGACCATGGCGGCGTCACCCGCGCCAGAGCGCTCGCCGACGTCATTCAGGCGCCGATCGCGATCATCGACAAGATGCGTCCCGAACCCAACGTCGCCGAAGTCATGAACATCATCGGCTCGGTCAAAAACAAGAACTGCGTCATCATCGACGACATGATCGACACCGCCGGCTCCATCCAGGCCGCGGCCAAGGCGCTTCAGGAAGCCGGCGCGAAGGACATCTACGCGTGCTGCACGCACCCGCTGCTTTCCGGCAAAGCGATCGAGCGAATCAACGACAGTCCGATCATCGAAGTCGTCTGCACGAACACCGTGCCGCTGTCCGAAGAGAAGCGGACGCCCAAGATCGTCCAATTGTCCATCGCCAATTTGCTCGGTCAAGGCATCATCAACATCATCGACGACCAGGGCGTCTCGACGCTGTTCAGTTAAAATCGCGCAGGCCTTTGCATTCGCACGGAACCCATGATATAATGAAAGCAACTCGAAGAACGGAAGAGTACGATTGGCACGTCGCTTAGCGAACGGGGAACTGGTGAAAGCCCCGCCGAACCGACCGATCCGAAAAACACCCGGGAGAGATGGAAGAATGAAGTAGACCCATCCGCAGGTCGGCGTTATCGACGTCAAGCGTCAAGCCTCTTTTTCGGCTTGGAAGCAAGGTGGCACCGCGTTCAATCGCCCTTCGCACGAAGGGCGATTTTTATTTTCCAAGGAGGGATTCACATGAAACAATCGGTCAAGGCATTGTATGAAACGTATGGCACGCTTTCCGGAAAACCCGTCGAGCTTTCGGGCTGGGTGCGAAACAACCGCGGCCAGAAGGAATTCGGCTTTCTCGATCTGAACGACGGCACGTTCTTCGAAACGATCCAGGTCGTCTACGAAGTGGCCGTGCTGGAAAACTTCAAGGACGTTTCCAAGTTCCGCGTCGGCTCCGCCGTCCTCGTCAAAGGCGTGATGGTCCTGACGCCGGACATGAAGCAGCCCTTCGAAGTCAAGGCGACCGAAGTCGCGCTGCTCGGCGATTCGCCCGAGGACTATCCGATCCAGCCCAAGCGCCACACCCGCGAGTTCTTGCGAGAGAACGCGCATCTTCGGATGCGGACCAACCTCTTCAACGCGGTCTTCCGCGTCCGTTCGCTCGTCAGCTTCGCGATCCATCAGTTCTTCCAGGACAGAGGCTTCGTCTACGTCCACGCGCCGATCATCACCGGCGCTGACACCGAAGGCGCCGGCGAGATGTTCCGCGTGACGACGCTCGATCTCGACAAACTCGTCCAGTCGGGCGCCAAGGAAGTCGACGTCACCAAGGACTTCTTCGGCAAGGAGACCAACCTGACCGTCAGCGGCCAGCTTCAGGTCGAAGCCTTCGCGATGGCGTACCGCAACGTCTATACGTTCGGTCCGACGTTCCGCGCCGAGAACTCGAACACGCTCCGCCACGCCTCCGAATTCTGGATGATCGAACCTGAGATCGCCTTCGCCGAATTGAAGGACGACATGGCGCTCGCCGAAGACATGGTCAAATACGTCATCCGTTACGTGTTGGAAAAAGCCGAACGCGAGATCGGTTTCTTCGACACGTTCGTCGAAAAGGGCCTGAAGGCCAAGCTCGAACACGTCCTGCGTTCGAAGTTCCAGGTCGTCACGCATCATCAGGCGATCGAGATCCTGCTGGCGAGCGAAGAAGACTTTGAACACGCGCCCGCGTTCGGCGAGGACATCGCGACCGAACACGAGAAGTATCTGACCCGCCACTTCGGCGGACCGGTCTTCGTCATCGACTGGCCCAAGGAGATCAAGGCTTTCTACATGCGTTTGAACGACGACGGCAAGACCGTCGCCGCGATGGATCTGCTCGTTCCCGGCGCCGGCGAACTGATCGGCGGTTCACAGCGCGAGGAGCGTCTCGATTATCTCGAACGCCGGATGGAAGAGCTCGGCATCGCCAAAGAGGAGTACTGGTGGTATCTGGACCTGCGCCGCTATGGCGGATGCAAACACGCCGGCTTCGGCCTCGGTCTCGAACGCATGGTCATGTACGTGACCGGCGTCGACAACATCCGCGACGTCCTGCCCTTCCCCAGAACGCCCAAAAACTGCGAGTTTTAGACAATCCCGACCAAAGCGGCTCCGTCGAGCCGCTTTTCTTTTCGAAGTGGACAAACGCCTGGATTTGGAGTATGATGGCGTTGGAAGAAAGAAGGGATCCCTATGAAGATCGGCATCATCGTGTATTCGGAAACCGGACATACCTTGGAAGTCGCAACCCGTCTCCAGGTCAAACTGGCTAAATGGGGCCACGCGGCCGCGATCGAACGGATCGCCGCGGACGCGGTGGCGCCAGGACAACTTCCCAACCTGCTTCACGCGCCATCCGTCGCCGCCTTCGACACGCTTGTGTTCGCGGGTCACGTCCAGGCGTTTTCGCTGGCGCCGGCGATGAAAGCGTACTTGTCGCAACTGGACAGTCTGAACGGAAAACGGACGGCATGCGTTTTGACGCAGCACTTCAAGCATGCTTGGCTTGGCGGAAACCGCGCGATGAAGCAGATGATCCAAGCGGTGGAAGGAAAGGGCGGCGTCTGCTTGGGGTCGGGCATCGTCCACTGGAGCGCCAAGGACCGGGAAGCGCAGATCGAAACCGTATGCGACCTGATCGTCGCATCGCTCGGGAAGGCTTGAGATGAAGAAGTTGTTCAAGGGATTGCTCGTCCTCGCCGGCATCCTGGGATTGCTCGTAATCGGCGGAACCCTCGCGGTGCGTTCGATCGAGGAACGGATGGCGGACTTGCTGGAAACGGAAGTTCTGGACCCCGCGCTCTCGGAAATCCCCGACGGAACCTATGCGGGAAGCTGCGACGCCTTCGCCGTCAAGGTTGTCGTCCGCGTCCGCATCGAAGCGGGGCGCATCGAAGAGATCGTCCTGGTGGAGCATCGAAACGGTCAAGGCGCGGCGGGCGAAGCGATCGTGGAAGACATCCTCGCCGCCCAGTCGCTCGAACTCGACGCGATCGCCGGCGCGACCTACAGTTCGAAGGCGATCCTGCTCGCCGTGGCGGACGCTCTGACGAACCAACGACCCGCCGAATAGACTCGAAAAGCGCGACATGGAGCGAATGCGCGCTTTTTTGATGAAAAAAGACGACCGCGTTTTGGGCGGTCGTCCGTTGGATGCGTTATTTCTTGGAGGTTGCGGGGGATGCCGGGTTCTGCAGGCTTTCGATCAGGCCGGATGCGAGACCGACGACGCCTTGGAGTTCGGAGGGGATGATGATCTTCGTGGCGTTGCCTTGCGCGACCTTCTCCATCGCCTTGTAGGCTTCGAGGGTGAGGAACGCTTGGTCGGCGCCGGCTTTGCGGATCATTTCGATACCGGTCGCGGTCGCTTCCTGAACCTTCAGGATCGCTTGCGCTTGGCCTTCGGCTTCGCGGATGGCGGCTTCCTTCTTGGCTTCGGCGCGGAGGATGGCGGACATCTTTTCGCCTTCGGCTTCGAGAATCGCGGAAGCCTTGCGGCCTTCGGCGATCAGGATCGACTCGCGGCGTTCGCGTTCGGCGCGCATCTGTTTCTCCATCGCTTCGCGGATTTCCTTGGGCGGGAGGATGTTTTTCAGTTCGACGCGGTTGATCTTGATGCCCCAGGGGTCGGTCGCTTCGTCCAAAATGACGCGCATGCGTTCGTTGATCAGGTCGCGGGACGTCAGGGTCTGGTCGAGTTCGAGCTCGCCGATGATGTTACGGAGCGTGGTGGCGGTGAGGTGTTCGATCAGGGTGCCGGGGTTTTCGGCGCCGTAGACGAACAGTTTGGAGTCGGTGATCTGGAGGAAGACGACGGTGTCGATCTGCATCGTGACGTTATCTTTCGTGATGACGGCTTGCGGCGCGAAGTCGAGGACCTGTTCCTTCAGGGTGATGTAGTCCTGAACGCGTCCCTGCGCGCTGTAGGTGCGGCGGATCCGATCGAAGAAGGGAACGAGGAAATGGAATCCGGCTTTCCATGTGGTGTGGTAGACGCCCCATCGTTCGATGACGTATTCGGTCGCTTGCGGAACGATTTTGACGCGGCTGCCCAGGTACACGAGGGTGATGACGATCGCGGCGAAGATGAAGAACCATTCAAACATAGTGTTGCCTCCTTATGGGTTGTTTAGTAAATCGATTTGGAAGAGCTGCGGACGAGTTTCATCCGGAGGACGAAATCGCGGAGCGTGGCGCGGTTCCTCGAGAACGAGATCATGATCAGGTCCAGGAGGGCGCTGAACAAAAGCAGGAGCGCTCCGGTGTAGAGGTTGACGACGAGGATCAGAACCGGGATGAAGTACTTTAAGACGACGTCGTGCAGGAAGATGGTGATCGGATTGACTTTGCCTTGGAGTTCGACCAGAAGCAGACGTCGACCGAGAGTCTTGCCGTTCATCGCGACAGAGTAGATGCCATACAGGACGACGAAGCCGATCGCGAAGTAGTAGATGATGTTGAGGAAGTAGCCCGACAGCGGCCGGTTGAACGGCTCGATGTCGACGACGTTCTGCTCGTCGAGCACCGCGAGCCGGGCCTGATAGTTTTCAAGGGCTTTGGTTTGAAGCGTTTTGTCATCGCCGGCGAGTTCGAGGGCGGCCGTATATTCCAAACGGGCCAGTTCAGTGTCGGCGTTGTAGGCTTCGGTGATTTCCGTGTAGGCTTCGTAGATCCGATCGAAATCCTCGACTTGGTCGCGGAGGATCTGGCGTCCGGCAATCAGGAAGGTCACGTAGATGAGCAAGAGGACGGCGATCAGGTCCACGACCGCGGACAAGGCGCGGCGAACGAATCCGGCGTTCATTTAGGCTTTCCGAACGACCAGCTTGACGCCTTCGATGCCGAGGACGACGACTTTCTCGTCCTTGGCGATCGCTTCTTCGGCGATGGCGGTCCAGATTTTGCCGTCGATGCGGACTTCACCGCGTTCTCCGGCGGGAATCGCTTTGATGCAAACGGCGGTTTTGCCGATCAGACGGTCGACGTTGGTTTTCGCGTCGTTGCGCTTGATGTACTTTTTGAAGATCGGGCGAAGACCGACCAAAAGCGCGGTGGAGATGACGATGAAGACGATCGACTGCACGACTTCGTTGGCGCCGAAGAGCGACGCGACAAGCGCGGCGAGGGCGCCGACGGAAAACCAGATGCTGGAAAGATCCATCGTCGAGGCTTCGATGATGGCCGCGAGCACGAAGATGGCGAACCAGATGATGACGATGGTGTCGGACAGGGAGAACAGAAATGTCATACGCTTATACCTCTCTTGCCTGAAGATCGATGACCAGTGCGTTCTGCGACGCATTCCAGTGGCATTTGAATTTGTAGGACGCGTTGTTGGCGAAGGACAGATTCATCAAATCGCCGACTTCCTTCAAGAACATTTTGTTGCAGATGCGGGCGTAGCTCGCTTTCAGCGTGATGTTGTGACGCTGTTCCTCCGGGATGAAGCCGAGCGCTACTTCGTCCTTCGTGACTGGTTTGACGGCAACCAGTTTCCGTTCCTTGTCGATGCCCAGAAGCACGACGTACGCCGTCTCGAAATACGAACTCGCCGATTTGTTCAAGGTGATGTTCGATTCGTAGATCGTCGCAAGGTCGTCCAACGGCTTTTTGGATGCCCAAGTGAAATTCGCCATGCACATACCTCCTTCATAATATGTTACTTATTGAAACCATACTAATTATATCGCATCACCAGATATATTTCAATGATTATTCGAAATTATTTTCAATTATTTTGAATGTTCAATGAGGATTGATTTTCTCGGGAAAGTCCGCTATAATGAGACGGAAACGAGGGATGACCATGCGCGAGTGGACCGAAAACGAACGGATCGAACGGGATCTGATCCGACATTACAAAGGCACGCTCTACGGCAAGTTCATCAAGGCCGTCGACGAGTACGAACTGATCCGTCCCGGCGACAGGATCGCCGTCGCGATGAGCGGGGGGAAAGACAGCCTTTTGATGGCGAAATTGTTCCAAGAAGCCAAACGGCGCGGGACGATCGATTTCGAACTGGTGTTTCTCTGCATGGACCCCGGATTCCATCCGGATCTGCTGGCGGGGTTTTTGGAGAACTGCCGGAGGCTCGCCATCCCGGTCGTCGTCGAACCGTCAAGGTTGTTCGAGGTGTTGGCCGTGGAAGCTCCGGAGGAGCCTTGTTTCCTCTGTGCCCGGATGCGCCGCGGGTTTTTGTATCAGGCCGCGAAGAAGCACGGGTGCAACAAACTCGCGCTCGGACACCACTTCAACGACGTCATCGAAACGACGATGCTGAACGTGCTGTATGCCGGGCAGTTCCGGACGATGATGCCCAAAGCCCGAAGCGAGAACTACGAAAACATGGAACTGATCCGGCCGATGTATCTGATCAAGGAAGAGGACATCATCCGCTTCATGAAGGCCAACGCCATCGAAACGATCGCCTGCGGATGCAATCTGACATGCAAATCGGGCGATTCGCGAAGAGCGGCGATTAAGCAGTGGATCAAGGATTGGCAGAAGACCCATCCCGATCTGGATGTTTCGATCTTCCGCGCCGCCGAGAACGTCGGATTGCACAACGTGCTCGGCTACGAGCTGCCTGACGGCAAGAAGCGCACGTTCATGGACGATTACGAATGATTGTAGCACCCCTTGATGGGGATTGCGTGAACAAAGGACGACCCGAGCGGATCGTCCTTTTGATTTAAGGTTTCACGTGAAACATTATTTGCCAAGGCAGAATTTGGAAAACAAAGCTTCAATCAAGTCGTCGGTCGCCTGCTCGCCGGTGATGGATCCGAGCGCGGTCCAAGCATGTTTGAGATCGATCTCGACCATGTCGACGGGCAGTTTCGAGGTTGCGGAAGCGATCGCCTCGCCGAGTGCGGCGCTGGCTTCGCGGAGCTTTCCGATGTGGCGGACGTTGGCGAAGAGGCGTCCGGGGTCTTCGTTTTGGGGCAACCGGAGCGCTTCCTTGACGGCCGCCTCGAGCTTGTCCAGTCCGATGCCGTTGCGCGCGGAGACGGGAACGATCGTCTCGTTTTCGAGTTCCAAACGAACGTCCAGGTCGGATTTGTTGCCGACGAGGATGCGCTTCCGACCTTTGGTCATGGCGAGCAGCGCTTCGTCGTCCTTGGTCAGAAGACGGCTTCGGTCGAGCACGAGGAGGATCAGGTCGGCTTCGGACATCGCCTTTTTGGTGCGTTCGATGCCGATTTTCTCGACGGTGTCGCTGGTTTCGCGGATGCCGGCGGTGTCGATCAGGCGGATTAGGAGCGACCCGAGCCGAAACTCGCCTTCGATCAGATCGCGGGTCGTCCCCGAGATGTCGGTGACGATCGCCTTGTCTTCCTTCAAAAGCGAGTTTAAAAGGGAGGACTTACCGACGTTGGGCGTTCCGACGATGACGGTTTTGATGCCTTCGCGGAGGATCGTTCCGGTCGCGGCCGATTCGATCGCTTGATCGATCGCCTTTTTTAACAGGGTCGCTTTGGTGAGGGCGAGATCCGTCGTGACCGTTTCGGCATCGTCGTATTCGGGATAGTCGATGTGGACTTCGATCGCCGCGATCGTGTCGAGCAGATCGGATTGCATCGCTTCAACCTGTTTGCGCAGTGTTCCGGACAGGGCGGACTGGGCGATCGACAGCTGGGAAGCAGATTTCGCTTCGATGATGTCCTTGATCGCTTCGGCCTGGGTCAGGTCGATGCGGCCGTTCAAATAAGCCCGCCGCGTGAACTCGCCGGGCTCGGCGAGCCTTGCGCCGACGGCGACGAGGGCTTCCAAAATGCGCGAAGCGACATACGTTCCGCCGTGCGCGCTGATTTCGACGACATCTTCGGCGGTGAACGTTCGGGGCGCACGAAACACCGTGAGCAGAACCTCGTCGAGTACTTCGCCCTGATGGACGATATGACCGTAATGGACTTTATGGCTTTCGGATTGGCGGAGGTTCGCGCCTTGGAAGAGGCCGTCCGCCAAATCGATCGCAGTGGGGCCGGACAGCCGGATCACATGGATTGCGCCGACGCCCGGTGCGGTCGCGATGGCCGCGATGGTATCGTAAATCATCAAAGATCACCCAATTCATTCTAACACATTCGCGGGGGATATTGTATAATACTTGCAGGTGATGACAATGAAGACTACCAAGAAACCACTGAAGTTCTACCTCCTGATGTACTTGCTTCTGACCGTGGTGATCGGCGGCTACACCGCCTATCTGATCATCCAGGGCACGATGCAGGCAAGAGACCTTTGGAACGCGGTCGTATTGCCGCCGCTGTTCACGATCGTCTATTACGTGATGGACACGATCATGTTGAAAATCGCGAAGCGGAAGGGCAAAATCGACCACGAAGGTCTGTTTTTGGACGAAGTCGCGCGCCGCATGCAGGCCTCGAAATTGTTCGGCGTCGAGGATTTCCGGCGTTTGAAGATCAGTCCGCGCTTCCAAGATGTCTTGAAGGTGGCATTTTGGATCTACCAAAACGGCGAAACCGAAGACCGCAATCTGGCCCGTTTGGAAAAGAAGTTCGATCGCAAGTCCTTGGAAGCCAAGGCGATGCCGTTTGTTTTGGACACCGTCAAAGCGAAACTGAGTCCGATTTCGGAGTAGCCCTACCGCAACTCCGTTTTATTTCGTATAATGAGGAGGGAAGCGTCATGACGACGATCCACGGTCTGCCGATTCATGAAGGCGTCGCCTATGCCAAAGCGGCTCGCATCGACGCGTTTCCGTTCTCGCCCGAACGCGCCGATCTTCACGGCGACCAAACCGAGGTTTTGAACCGCGCGCTGGCCTCCGTCAAGCTTCAGATTCAAACGGACATCGACCGCATCGAGACACAATTCGATGCGCGCGACGCGATCGTGTTCGAAGCGCAGAAACTGATGATTTCGGATCCGTTTCTGATTGACCGGGCGGTTCGGCGGATCCAAGAAGGGCAAAACGCCTATCAAGCCTATCGCGAGGCGTCCAAGGAAGTCCTCGAAATCTTCGGCGGATTGACCAGTTCCTATATGCGCGACCGCGCCGTCGACATCGAAGACGTCGCCGATCAGGTGCTTGGCGCGATCGTCGAGGCCGAACAGTCCTTCGAACTGGAATGGACGGAGCCGCGCATCCTCGTCGTTTCGAAATTGAAGCCTTCGCTGATCGCGAAAGCCTCGCTTCCGCTCGTCGTCGGACTTGTCTCCGGGGAAGGCAGCCTTCAACAACACTCCGCCCGCTTGCTTCAGACGTTCAAGGTCCCATCGGTGATCGTCGGGGCGAACCTATCTAAAATAAAAAATAATGATATGATATATATTAATGCGACGCAAGGGAGAATCCTCGTCAATCCCAGCGAGGACGAGCTTCCGGCAGCGTTTCGAAAGGAGGGCATCCGCCGATGAGTTATAAAGCCTTATACCGCACCTACCGGCCGCAAGACTTCCGCGAAGTCAGCGGTCAGGCGCACATCACGACGACGTTGCAGAACGCCCTCCGCACGGGCAAAATCGGACACGCCTATCTCTTCAGCGGTCCCCGCGGAACCGGCAAAACCTCGATCGCCAAGATCTTCGCCAAAGCCGTCAACTGCAAGGACTATCCCACGGACAACCCCTGCAACCATTGCGAGAACTGTTTGGGCATCCAAAGCGGCGCCAACAGCGACGTCATCGAAATCGACGCCGCTTCCAACAACGGCGTCGACGAGATCCGCGAACTGCGCGACAAGGTCAAATACCTGCCCGGCTATGGGCGATTCAAAGTCTACATCATCGACGAAGTCCATATGCTGTCGCCCGGCGCGTTCAACGCGCTTCTTAAGACGTTGGAAGAACCGCCTGCCCACGTCGTGTTCCTGCTCTGCACAACGGAACCGCACAAGATCCCGCTGACGATTCATTCCCGTTGCCAGCGGTTCGACTTCAAAGCCATTTCGACCGAAGAGATTCGCGAAAAGCTTCGGGAGATCACCCTTAAGGAGAACATCGCCGCGGAAGAAGAGGCGCTCTGGCAGATCGCGACTTTCGCGGAAGGCGGCATGCGCGACGCGCTGTCGCTGCTCGACCAGGCCCTTTCGTACAGTCCCGAACTGATCCGCGTCGACGATATCCTCCAGATCTCGGGAGGCATTTCCCATCAGAAGCAGTTCGATCTCGCCGTCGCCATCCGCCAGATGGACGCGGCGAAGGCGATGAAGACGTTGGACGAGCTGATCGTCGCCGGCAAGGAAGTGCCCAAGATCATGGGCAATCTGCTCCGGTTCTACCGCGACATGCTGGTTTATAAGAACGTCGGCTTTCTGGACGACATGAGCGGTCTGCTCAAAACCGAAGCCTTCGAGAAACTCGCCAAAGCCCATTCCAACAAGCGGCTGTTCTTCTACGTCGACATCCTGAGCAAGGCCATGAACGACATCAAGTGGAGCAACAATCCCCGCCTCCACCTCGAACTCGCGATCATCAAGTTGACCGACGACGAACCGGCGAGCGAAGCCAAGCTGATCGCCGAACTGACGCGACTTGAAGAACGCATCGCCGAACTCGAGAAAGCGCCGAACGATGCGCCGTCCCCGACGACGACCCCCGCCATTTCGAATCAACCGACC
>Ga0116204_1001630_pt1 | contig 12476 bp, 14 predicted proteins | sample LakKivwa52mmetaG_FD_94481 | JGI IMG/M metagenome (GOLD analysis project Ga0116204, IMG submission 94481) | Anoxic lake water microbial communities from Lake Kivu, Rwanda to study Microbial Dark Matter (Phase II) - Lake Kivu water 52m metaG | ecosystem: Environmental > Aquatic > Freshwater > Lake...
AAAATGACTTTTTTGTGGAATATATTATATGAGACTAAAAAATATTGGTAAATTTGGCCTATTTTTGCACAAAATCGCTAGAACGAGTATGATGAATGCTAGGTTAGTAAAGCATGAATCCCAAAAATGAAGAAAAAATCTCCCAAAATCGCTAATAAAAGCAAAGTTGTACCTTCAAAAAAGATTGATAAGTCAATAGAAATCTTTGGGGTGAGGATATTTAGCAATCACACATCTCAATTGCTAAGGAAAATAACCCTCCAGAGGAAAGAAATGTTGCATGTGGCAACAGTGAATCCAGAGTATCTGATGGAGGCGAGAGGAAACTCTAAGTTCAAAGAAATTTTAACACAATCCCTGTGTGTGGCTGATGGTCATGGGGTGGTCTGGGCGACAAAAATCCTTTTAGGGACTGAAGCTCCTCGTATAAGTGGAGTAGAGTTGGCAGAGAAGATGATCGAGCTGGCTCATGACCGAGGTGAGAAAGTATTCTTACTCGGTGCAAGTTTGGGAACAGGTGAAAAAGCTGCGCGTTTAATGAGTAAAAAATACCCACAAGCGCAAATCTCTTGGTATGAAGGCGCAAAAACTGTCAAAGTAGAGAAAAGCGAAGAGGCGAGCATGACAATCGCCAAAATCAATAGCATTGAGCCTGATTACCTGCTAGTGGCTTATGGGAGTCCTTGGCAAGATCTTTGGATCGAGGAGAATAGACCCTATCTCCGAGTAAGAGTCGCCATGGGGGTGGGTGGAGCACTGGATGAGTGGGCAGGGACGGTCAAAGTGTGTCCAGTCTGGGTAGATAAGTTGGGCATGAAATGGCTCTGGCGTGTTGTGCATGAGCCCTGGAGATGGAGAAGGGTGATGAGGGTGTGGCAATTTGGCTTGTTGGTATTGTGGCAAAAAATCCAGAATTTATGGAATCAAGGTTAAATCAATTTATTGATACTAAATAGACTACTAATCAATAGATTGATATATTTAGCCAGGATGGGTTAAAATGGCTTATGACTTTGGGATTTTGGGATCAGCTCTACTTATCTAATAAACCTGTATTTGGACTCTCGCCAATGGATGGGGTGACAGATGCGGCAATGAGATACATGACCGCAAAGTATGGGTCACCGGATATTTTACTTACAGAGTTTGTGAGTGTAGATGCGCTCGCCCACGCGAAAGAAGAGAAGGCAGTCGGGAGATTAATGAAAACTTTCTTAAGAGCTCAAGATATCGGAGAGTTGGAACACAAGCCCTACGAAATTGCGCAAATGTTTGGACATACACCTGAACTTTTTTATCAGGCTGCGATCATGATTGCGACGCTTGGGTTTGATGGAATGGATATCAATATGGGATGTCCTGCTCACAAAGTTGAGGAGCAGGGGTCTGGGGCAGGGCTAATTCGGACACCTGAGATAGCCAAGGAGATTGTCCGACAAGCAAAGCGAGGAATGCTGGATTTTGCAGAAGGAAAAGTGAGTATAGATGACACGGGTATGAGTGACTCGATTAAGACTTGGGTCAAGACTCATGCAATGCCGAGCAAATCTCATGAACCGTTGCCGATTTCGGTCAAAACTCGAATAGGGGTTAATTCTGATGTGGCAGAGGAATGGATGAGACATTTGTTGGAAGTAGAGCCAGCCAATATCAGTTTGCACGGCCGGACTCTGCGTCAGCTATATCAGGGGAGTGCAGATTGGGAGGCAATTGGGAGAGCAGTGCAAGTGGTACATGAGCAAGGTGGTCATATCCTAGGGAACGGGGACATTATCAATCTAGAAGATGCGTCGGGAAAAATCAAGAAATACGGAGTGGATGGAGTCTTGATTGGGAGATCAGCAGAAGGTAATCCAGGGATTTTCCGCGGAATCGAACCACAAAAAGAGTTGAGATTGAGTTGGATGATAGAGCATGCCAGGATTTATGAGCAGATATTTGTTGATAGTGATCAATCCCCAAAGTCATTTATGCCCATGCGCAAGCACCTGGCTTGGTATTGTCGTGGATTTGAGGGGGCCGTTGAGATGAGGTCGAAACTAATGTTGACAAATAGTGTTGCGGAAGTGGAAGAGATAGTTAAACTTGATCTGGGTTGATACCCATAAGCCACACTCTTAAAGGATTTGTTGATACTAAGTGCTAGATTGCCGACTTGATAATATTACAGATTTAGTAATTCTGATTACCCTTGATCAGGGTTGATACCCAAAAGCCATTGAACTTGTTCTTTTTTGTAGCGACGATCGCCACGCGAGTTAATGCGGATAGCGGGGAGTTTGCCACGCTTGCCCCAGCGTTTGAGAGTGAGAGGTGAAACACGGAGGAGATCGGCGACTTCGCGGACAGTAAGTAAATCAGGGAGATTTTTTAAATCAACTTTATCTTGCATACCTGCATATTAGCAATTGTGAGAGTATGTGTCAATAGGATACTATTTGATGATGTATATGATATGTATAGATATCAGATGATTAAGAAATCATTAATAATGAATAGATTGATGTATTTAGATTGTGCGTCATCATATGCTTTGTCGAGCTTCGGAGCAATTCTTACGAAACACTATATGTAGTGGCATGGATTTGTGGGGAAATGTGGACAAGTTAAGGGAGTTGGAATTCCAAGGTTATCGTGCTCTGGTTAGCTGAACTTCGATCGCTGGTTCTAAAGGCTTCGGTGAAAGATGGCTTGCCCGGGATTTCGTCCTGACAACCGACAATAGTGAGATAGTATGAGTCTGAACTGAGACTGGGATCGATATTGGGTAGTCCGAGCATGTCGAGACGAGCGTAGACAGGAATGTTTGGATCGGCTCCCATCCAATATTGGGGAGCAAAAAAATCTTCAGTGGGAGTGTTGCTAGCATGAATAATGCTAGCTTCGTATGACTGCCCGTTAGAGCTGAAAGTCAGTGTGTCACCATAGAGATTGGCTTCGTTATCGATTGAGAGTTGATAACCAGCCATATAGGGCAATTTGCCGATACTAGACTTGATACCGGAGTGAGCAATGATGATGATGTGATTGGGATTGTCAGTCAGGACGACGATACCCATGTTGCCCTCGGAGTTATCGAGTCCGTTTTCGTCAAATCTGTTATTTTGCTCGGAGTCCCAAGTAGTATGAGTCAGACCCTCCATGAGATCCATGTGAAAGTCCTGACCGATACCCCAGCCGAGATCGACTGCAGTTTGGTGAGGAACTGAGATATTAAAGGGTGAGAGGAGGTTGATGGTTTCGGAATTGCCGAGCGTGAAATCAAGGGGTGGGTTGTATTCTGGGGTCAAGATCGGTTCTGAGTCTGGTTCTGGAGAGGGCCGTCAGGACAAGTCGGGTCGGGAGTCGTGCAGACGCCGTTTACCAGTACCTGGCCGTCAGGACACTCTTCCACGATGTTCTGGCATTCACCGGCATAATCTCCACCATGGAGTGGGTTGCCGTTGGCGTCCATGTGTCCAGCTTGCTGAAGAGCTGCCGGGGGCAGGTTCAACTGGACTTCATTGCCGTTCTCGGCAACATGACACCACAACACTTTGTCGTCCTGTCCTTGAGACTGGTCTGCGAGCGCGGGTGTGACGCCGGCTGCGAGCGCAAAGATCATGGCGATGAGGATCGCCAGGTTGAGCAATTTGAGATTTTTCATCTCGGTTCTCTCCTGAGAAAATTGTGTTTCGTCCCGGGAGGGGCGAAACGGGGGGGGGTGAAAAACACCATAAGGGTGTTTTTATCTTCTGTCCTGTCACAGACACAATAGGCACGAGTAACTCATGCACATGGTGCCTGTGACTAGGCTAAAAAGAATAATTGGAGAGAAAAATTCCCTTGCTTCACTTGTTAAAGTACAGTGGGGTATATCCAGAATCTATCGCGATGATAGGCGGATAGGCCCTACAATACTGACGTTGTACCTTTACTATTTAGAAAAATCAAGCTATAGGTTATAATCTTGGGATGAATAAAGAGAGTAGTTGGGCCCCAGATATCTATCTCAAAATATATGCTGTACTGGCGCGGTTGGCGGTATTGAGTTTGATTGCTGGGGCGTGTAGTCCGCAACAGACACAGGTTAGAAAGGTGGAGGCTTCGATAGTCGAGTCTACAGATGTTGCAAGTGTAGGGGAGTCGATTGCGATTACTCCTCCTCAAATAGAGCCACCAGATCTATTACCAGAAGAAGTCCTAGAAAACCCTCCTATAGGTTATAGAGCTCAAGATATAGATGATTGGCGAGTGATCGAGGTAATCAATCCAGAGGGAATAGAGATGATGAGATATCTATTTTTATTTAAAGAAGCAACTAATCTGTATATAGAGCAAACTATGGATAGTGAGCACAATCCTTATACAGATGGTAAGAAGTTTCGCAGTCACATCGAGAGTGTATTGAGCCAGGCAGGATATGCTGATGAGTTGGCTACTGAGAATGGGCAAGCAGCCTTGAGATATCTAGAGCGATATTATCTCAACCAAGATATAGAGGATCAAGATGGACACCGTGAACCAGTGCCATGTGTCGAAGCTCAGATTATGGCTGGGGCGATGCGCGGAATTATGGAGAATGCGCCGGTGTCGATCTCTAGTCATCCTGGTGATGTACTTGATCTGGCGAACGAGTTATTGGCGATGGATAATGGGGCGAGACTGACAAATGTGAGACATGGGATGGCAATCAGACTGGAGGGAGACAGACTAGATCTGAGTCAGTTGCAGGGCGGTGATACGGTTGCAACTAGCTATGGAGGAGTCGATGGGCATGTGTTTGTGGTACTGAGTGGTCCGTTTGAGTATCAAGGTGAGCAAGTAGTCTTTGTATTTAACTCTAACCGAGAGCTAGGCGAAGCTGGGCAGATTGTGACAAATGGGCGACCAGTGATCATGATCATGAATCAAGAATCATTGAGTGAGTTATTTGAGGATCCATGGAGTAGATCGGCAATCCTCAGAGAAATCGATCTTAACGGGCAGTAAAACCAAAAAGCCCCCAGATCTGGGGGCTTTGTATTGGCTTGTAACACAAGTTCTCATTTAAGTTCGACAGTTGCGCCGGCCTCTTCAAGTTTTTTCTTGGCAGCTTCGGCATCTTCTTTCTTGGCTGACTCAAGAAGAGTTTTGGGAGCGGCTTCGACTAGATCCTTGGCTTCTTTGAGGCCGAGGGTCTGGTTGAGCTCGCGGACTGCCTTGATGACGGCAATCTTGTTGGATCCACCGGAAGTGAGGACGACGTCAAAAGCGTCTTTCTCTTCAACAGGAGCGGCAGCGGTAGCACCAGCTGCAGGGGCGGCCATCATAGGAGCAGCGGCTGAGACGCCAAATTTCTCTTCGAGGGCTTTGACTAGCTCAGCCACTTCGAGGACGGATAATTTTTCTATTTGCTCTACTAGAGCTTTTAAGTCTGACATATGTGTCTCCTTTTTATAATTTTTTTATACTAATAATACAAATTAAGCGGTAGCACCTTGTTTTTTATTTATGGCAGAGAGGGCATAAACCAAGCTTCGCATGGGGGCAATCAAGATACCAACCATGTTGCGAGCAGGATTGCTCAGAGTACCAAGGAGTTTAGAGATCAACTCTGCCTTGCTTGGGAGCGTGGCAAGTTGCATAACTAAATCCCTCGATAATACTTCTTTGCCCAATATACCAGCCTTTATTGAAGGTAGATTCTTCTCATTGGCTTTGGAGAAATCGACGAGAGCTTTAAGTGGCATGACAGCGTCATTTTCGGCGAGGAGAGTGAGGTTGGGGCCAGTCAAATCTTTCTCGATTGAAGAGAAATCATAGCCTTTGCTGGTCATGGCAATTTTGAGCAAGCTATTTTTGGCGACAGTGATGGAGCCACCAGCTTCGCGGACTTTGTCGCGGAGCTCTACTTGTTCTTTGACGGTAAGTCCGGCATAGTCAGCGATGAAAACGGCTTGGACTTTGTCGAGTTTTTCTACTAGCTGCGCTACGGCTGCGATGTTTTGTTTGTTTGGCATAAAAGCTCCTATATACAATAATAGCTGTCCTTTAGACAGCTAACAGCTACAGCTTGTAGCAATTTGCCTTCGACCCGACTTATTGATTGCAGGTTGTCTTTAGGATTAGGGTTATTGTAGCAGAGGTGGGGTAATTAGGCAACTACACTGGTTGAGGCTGGTGATTTGACCTTGAGTTTAGTCTCTACTTTAGCAATTCTTTTTTCATGCTTATTGACTTTAGTTTTGGTGATCGTGTGTTCTTGGTCAACCCTAGTTACAATCTTGAGAATTTTATCTACGTTGTTCTCGATACGATCGATTTTCTTGTCTAGTGGTTTAATTCGCTCTTCAAGTATTTCTTTAATACTCTGTACATCAGCATAAGTAAGCATAACTACATTTAAGCAGTATTTTTGACTACAAGCAAGAAAAGATTGTTAGTTAAGCTGGAGCTTAATGCCTGGAGACATGGTGCTGGCGAGAGTGGCTTTGGTCACATTCTTGAGCTTGATAGCCTCAAGAAGCGCTTTGATGTTGGCCACAAGTTCTGCCTCTGGTTGATCAATTTTGCCGATCGTGACGTGCATGAGAGGGAACTTGGCTTCGGCTTTGACCATAGTCTTGCCTGCTGCAAACTCCTTGGCTTTTTTCTCTGGATCTGGGGTTACTGTGCCGGCTTTGGGTGAAGGCATGAGACCCTTGGGACCCAAGACTTTGGCAAACTTGGCGAGCTTAGGCATGAAGGCAGGAGTGGTGACCAAGATATCAAAATCGATCTTGCCTTTTTCGATATCTTTGAGAAGCTCATCACTGACGATAGCCACTTTCTTGGCTGCACCAGCCATGTGAGGGAAAGTTAGTTCAACTCTGGTAGGAGCATCTTTGGTAACCAGGTTCAAGTGAAGAGTGACAGTACTTTTGAACTTGGTAATGTTGGTGGCCTTGAGTAGTTTGACGGCATCAACAATTTCATACTTCTTTTGTGAGTCAACTTTGGATTTGGCGGCTCTGATGGCCTTGCCATTTTTGAAATCGTGACGTTTGTTGGCTGGACGAGGTCCTTCGGCTTCAACAGCTGATTCAACAACTTCGCTAACTGCTTTGGTTGTGGAAGTTTCGACTGGGACTGTGAGGTCGGGGCTGTACTTGGCCCTAATTTCTTCTAGCCCAGTTTCAGTGATGCCTTGGATGGCAGTGATATCGCCATCGGTCATATTAGTTAGTTGATCTGGCTTGACGCGAGCGAGACGGAGAGCTTCGGCTACATTTGAGGAGAGGTCTGTGTAGAGTTCTTCCCAGATGGTCATGGATTTTTGTTTTTTAGGAGCGACTGAGGTGCTATCTTTTCTTTTTCCCATATTTTGGTTCTCCTTAAGAATTCGGCGAGGCCGAGCTCAAGTAATAATGAATAAATATTTACTTTTCGATTTCGACACCCATACTGCGAGCAGTGCCGGCCACGGATTTCATGGCGGATTCGAGAGAGGTGGTGTTTAGATCAGGTAACTTTTCGGTGGCGATCTTTTTGAGTTGGGCTTGTGTGAGCTTGCCTACCTTGGTCTTGTTGGGGACTCCACTACCTGATTTGAGCTTGAGCTCTTGCTTGATCATCTCAGAGACAGGTGGGAGTTTGATGACAAAAGTAAAAGTGCGATCCTCATAGATAGTGATCTCGGCGGGAGTTTTTTGGCCTTTTTTGTCTTGAGTTGCTTTGTTGTATTGGTTAACAAACTCCATGATGTTGACACCATGTTGACCGAGAGCTGGACCGATAGGAGGTGCAGGAGTGGCTGCGCCGCCCATAGGGAAAACTTTGATAACTGTCTTGATTTTTTTCTTGGCCATAGATTCCTTATTTTAACATCTAGTCTTATATTTTGCTAACCTGGGCGAAGTCGAGCTCCACTGGAGTCTCACGACCGAAGATGGAAACCAAGACTGTAAGCTTACCTTTGGCTTCATCGATGTGATCCACTGTACCAAGGAAGTCGGTAAAAGGACCTTCGACAATCTTGACGGCTTCGCCAGCTGAGAAAGTGCTCTTGTATTTGGGAGCTTTGACTTCCATGAACTTCATAATGGTGTCGACTTCGCGTTGAGGGATTGGAGTTGGGCGTTTGCCAACCGAGCCGATGAAAGCGGTCACGCCTTGGGTGGTGCGAACTGCGAGCCAGGATTGATCATCCACAATCATCTTGATCAGGATGTAGCCAGGAAGGATCTTTTCTTTAACGGTTTTTTTCTGGCCTTTTTTAACCTGGATTTTGTCTTGAGCGGGGATGACGACCTCAAAAATCTTGCCTTGAACGTTCATACTGGCAATGCGGACTTTGAGCTGTTCAGCGACTTTGAGCTCATGACCGCTATAAGTATGGACGACATACCATTTAGCCTTGGCTTCGAGCCCTTCATTTTTTTCGTAGATCACGTGGTAGGGGTTGTTCTCTTTGACTTCGGATAAGATATCACCATCCTTGGCGTCTTCTAGTCTTTCGGTAAGAGTAGCATCTGGATTTTTGATGTTTAGAGTTGTGTCATCTGACATGTTTGAGTCTCCTTTATATACAATATGCTGGTTCTAGTTTTTGGGGAACTTGTCAAGTATAACACGGTTGATTCAAAATATCATCAAGTAATGACGAGGTGAAATTATTTGAGAAAGACGCCTAGTAAGCTAGTAAAACTAAAATCTAACACTCCAATGTAGAGTCCGACAATGAGTGAAGAAGCGAGGATGATGATTGTAAGCTTGGTGGCTTCTTCTCGCGATGCCCAAGTTACTTTGGATAATTCTACTTTGACTTCGTGCAGATAAGTAAGTATGTTCATGAGTGAATATTAACATAAATAACAAATATGCTAAACTACCTTTTATATGAGTGAAATAATTATTGTGAACCTGAAGTCCAGACTGGACCAAGTAATAGAGTCGTATAAGAAAGATCTCTCGACCGTCAGAACTGGTAGAGCCAAGCCATCGCTTGTAGAGGATGTCAAAGTCGAGGCCTATGGCACGGTTATGACGATCAAGGAGTTGGCTACAATCTCGGCACCTGATACCACATTGATCCTCATCGCTCCATGGGATAGGGGATTAGTCTCAGCTATTTCTACCGGTATAGCGAAATCAGGGCTCAATCTCCAGCCAATCGTAGATTCTGACACAGTCAAGATCTCACTACCTTCTTTAACCGAAGAAAGAAGGAAAGAGTTGGTCAAATTGGTCAGTCAAAAACACGAGGCAGCTAAGGTCATGACCAGGCAAGTCAGAACAGAAGTTAAGGAAGAGATAGAGGCGTTAGAAGGTGAATCAGGAATTTCTGAAGATGATGTGAAACAATGGTTGCAGGAAATGCAGAAAATCGTCGAAGAGTATATGGTGAAGTTAGAGGCAATCACCAAGGAAAAAGAAAAAGAGTTGATGACTCTCTAAGTAGAATACAGAACCAGAATATAGAATATGGAGGGAAGTTTATGAAAAAAGTTACTAAGGCTGTGATTCCAGCAGCTGGGTTTGGGACACGTTTTTTACCTCAAACCAAAGCCATGCCCAAAGAAATGTTGCCAATAGTAGATAAACCAGTTATCCAATACATCGTCGAAGAGTTGGTTGGGGCAGGCATTACCGATATCATTATCGTGACTGGGTACCACAAACGAACTATCGAAGATCATTTTGATAATCCTTCGACGGATTTGATTGAGAATCTCAAGATGGGCGGAGAGAAGAAGAAGCCTTTCCTTGAGGCTGTGCAAGCTATTTCGAACTTGGCTAATTTCGCGTACGTCAGACAAAAAGGACCATATGGAAACGGTACGCCACTTATGAATGTGCGTCATTTGATAGGGGATGAACCATTTATTTACACCTGGAGCGATGATTTTATTTCGGCTAATCCATCAAGGTTTAAACAGCTAATCGAGGCATATGAGAAATATGGTCACAGTTGTTTGGCTAGTGTCAGGGCTCAGAGCGATGCTGACTACGATCGTTATGGTTTTGCGGCGGGTAATGAACTAGAACCAGGGATCATTGATTGTACTACTATCATTGAGAAACCAGGTAAAGCCAACGCTCCCTCAGATTTGGCAAATGTGTCAGGATTCCTCATGACTCCAGACATTTTTGATTACCTGGATACGGTAATGGCAAATCTGAAGCCTGGAGATGAATTTTATTACAACGATGCACTCAAGCTCATGCTCAAGGATCAAAAGCATGTTTTGGCAGTCGAGATCAAAAATGGCAAGTATTATGATACGGGTAACAAACTAGAGTATATGAAGACGCAAGTCGAGTTCGCGTTAAAGGACCCAAGTGTCTCAAGTGAACTCAGAGAGTATCTAAAGCAGTTGATTGGGTAAGGTATCGCTTTAGTCTTTATTGACAGGTATAATATGTTCCTATCGCGCCGACGTAGCTACACTTCTGGTCTGTAAGACCAGAGAAATGCACCCAGAGCATAGCAATCTGGGGTGCCAGTTGGTAAAGTAAGTTAATAAGTTAAATAATATAAATGAGTGCCGACGTAGCGAGCACATCAAGTATGAAATACTTGAGAAATGTATCCAGACGCGAATGCAGTCTGGGATACCAGTTGGTAGAGATAGTGAAAGTCAGTTAACAAGTTAATACCGGCAATCTATATTTTGCCGACGTAGCTCAGTTGGTAGAGCGCGTTCTTGGTAAGAACGAGGTCTCGGGTCCGATTCCCGACGTTGGCTCAAAATCATTACAAGTAAATAGATGCTGAGGTACTCAAGTGGACAACGAGGGCAGACTGTAAATCTGCTGCTTCACGGCTACATAGGTTCGAATCCTATCCTCAGCACTTTTAAATTAATACTTTTCTAAGAAAAATCTTCGCGTACCCAGATAATTGCAATACTCAAAGTGCACAAAAACGCCCAACAGACGGGGCTGACGAAGAAGCTTTCCCCGGATTTAACCAGGTGGGTGAGTTGATCAAAAGTCCAATGGACAGTTGATACGGACTCTCCCGTAAAAGCTACCATATGGAGGAAAAAATTCCTCGCAGTGTCCCGCTTCTGTAGGGCAATTTCAGTGTATTACAAAGCTTGGCAAGTTGCAAGCTATAATGGTTATATGATGAGTAGTAATTGGCAGGAAGATTTAACATTTTCTTCCCAGAGTCAGAGGAAAGGATTTGGATATACTGGGAGACAGTCTCATTCTTTTAATACAAGATTGAGAGTGAGGATAATATGGAGTGTCTTCGTTTTAGGATTCACCCTCATGCTCGCAAAAGTTTTTTATTTACAAGTGATCGAGCGTGGTCAGCACCAACTCACTGCCTATTCAAACCATGTGGAACTTGTTCGAGAAACGGCGCCGAGAGGGATTATTTATGATCGATCGGGTCGAGCATTGGTAGAGAATAAGTTTGAGGATGGCAAAATCTCTCGAATATATCCCTATGGGAAAGCAACTGCGCCAGTACTTGGGTATTTGTCAGAAGTGAAAAGCGATGAGGTGGGGTGTTTTGAAGGACTCTGTTATCAGCAAGGCATGATCATTGGAAGAGCGGGACTAGAGCAAACACTGGAAATGCGTGTGCGTGGGAAGGATGGTGGTCGCCTAGTCGAAGTGGATTCCAGTGGAGAAGAAGTGAGAGAGTTGGGAAATAATAAACCTGAACCAGGAGAAGATGTTCAGTTATCTCTGGATGGGGAATTGCAAAAAATAATGTATCTGGCACTGGGTGACAAAAAGGGGTCGGCGGTAGCGCTAGATATGCAAGGCAAAATACTAGGACTTGTATCTTCACCCACGTATGATCCTGCCAATTTGAATGATTATTTAAGAGATACAGAGCAGATGTATTTTTTGAATAGACCTGTGTCTGGCGCTTACCCTCCTGGAAGTATCTACAAAATGGTTACCGGTATAGCAGGTTTGATGGAGGGGAGTATTACGAGCGAGACTGAGTATGAGGATACGGGAGAGTTAAAAGTAGGTACATACCGATATGGTAACTGGTATTTTGATCAATATGGGATGAAAGATGGCAAGGTTGATTTGTCTAGGGCATTGGCCAGATCAAACGATATATATTTTTACAAAGCTGGGGAGGCAGTGGGTGTAGAAAATTTGGTTAAATGGTCAAGGGAGTTTGGACTTGGAGCCAAAACAGGGATCGAGTTGCCTGGAGAGAGAGCAGGGCTTGTGCCTGATCAACTATGGAAAGAGCGTACAACTGGGGAGAAGTGGTTCTTGGGTAATACTTATCATATGTCGATTGGGCAAGGTGATCTCCTTGTGACCCCACTCCAGGCAGCAAGAATGATCCTTGGGGTAATAAGTGGGAGAGTGTGTGAGGTATCGCTTATCAAGGACAGTGAAGTTAAATGTGATGACCTAGGCATTAAGACAGAGTATTTGGATACGATTAGAGAGGGAATGAAGGCAGTCTGTCAGCCAGGAGGCACCGCATTCCCATTTTTTGATTATGCACCTTGGGTGTTGTGCAAGACTGGAACAGCACAACACGC
>Ga0116204_1001631_pt1 | contig 12476 bp, 11 predicted proteins | sample LakKivwa52mmetaG_FD_94481 | JGI IMG/M metagenome (GOLD analysis project Ga0116204, IMG submission 94481) | Anoxic lake water microbial communities from Lake Kivu, Rwanda to study Microbial Dark Matter (Phase II) - Lake Kivu water 52m metaG | ecosystem: Environmental > Aquatic > Freshwater > Lake...
ACGTTTCGCCGATCATCGGTCCCATGTCGGTGCTGGCTTCAAGTCCCGAACCCAGCCGCAGGGTTTTGATGTGTTCCACGATGGCTTCGGTGAACTTCGCCGCGCCGCGCCTCGGCAGGTACACACGCTCGGTGCTGGTGCAAACTTGTCCCGCATTGATGAGCGCCGCATACGCGACTGCCTTTGCTGCGATTTCGGGGTCGGCATCTTCAGCAATGACGGTGGCATCTTTGCCGCCGAGTTCGAGATGCAATTTCTTCATCATCGGCGCGGCAATCGAGGCGATGCGCTGACCTGTGGCAAGGCTTCCTGTAAAAGCGATCACAGGTACATCGGGATGGCTAACGAGCGGCTCGCCAGTCTCTGCGCCGTAGCCTGTCACTACGTTGACCACGCCCGCGGGGAGGTGGTCGAAACAATGTTCGGCAAGATACAGCGCGGTCAGCGGCGTCATTTCAGAGGGTTTGATCACCACGGTGTTGCCAGCCGCCAGCGCGGGAGCAACCTTCCACGCCAGCAAAAGAAGCGGGAAATTCCACGGGACGATACAGCCGACCACGCCATACGGTTCCTTGATGATGAAATTGAACTGCGAAGGCGATCCCGCCGCCAGCACGCTGCCGCGATGGTGCCGCCCCAACTCTGCATAGTAGCGGAAGGTGTTCAGCACCCATTCCACTTCCTCGTCATTTTCGGAGTACGGCTTGCCTTCCTCCAACGTCAATAAGCGGACAATTTCTTCGCGATGCGCGTGGACTTTCTCCGCGACTTCGTGCAGGAGACTTGCGCGTTCGTTCGCGCCCATCTTCCGCCACGCCTCAAACGCGGACCTGGCAGCTGTTACCGCCGCTTCGACATCTTGCGGCGTCCCACGCGGGACACTGTCCAGAATCTCCTCTGTCGCAGGGTTCTGGACTTGGATTTCTTCCTTCGCATTTCCGTTCGTGAACTTGCCGTTGATATACATTGAGCGCATGGGGATTTCTCCTTTGGGTAAAGTAGGTGTACCTCTGACCACGGACGATTGACCATTTTCTACCATCCGCGGTCTATCGTCTACCGTCCATCGTCCGCTTTTGGCATCTGCGATTCCTCGATCAAATCCTTCGGCGTTGCCGCTCCGCAGCTGGGGCAAATATACTTTTGTTCCACAGGCACGTAAGACCGTGTGCAGAACGGACAGGTAATCGGCATCGGATCTTTCGGCACTTCCCTGATGACTTCCTTCGTCACTTCACGGGTTTCCACACGAGTCCTGCCGCCGCCGAGAATGAAAATGTCCCCGCCGCTGCTGGAGGAACTACTGGGTATGGAGGAGGATCGCTTTGCAACTGCGCCGCCGACCAAGCCTCCGCCCAGTCCGCTGTTCTTCGAAGATGGTTTTGCCGACCCCGACGATTTCGAAGACGATTTATTGTTTGATGAAGAGCCTGAGTCGCCCTTCATATTTCCCAACACAAGGAACAGCACCGCTACGATCACCACTGCGGCGAGAGTCACAAAGACGATGATCGCCGTCAACCGCAGTGCGCGCGGGATGTTATACAACTCATAGCCATAGCTGAATAGAAATACGCCGCCCACATAGAACGGCGCAAGCACCAGCATTAGAATGTTTCCCAGATCCTGGCTCAGGCTTTCTTCAAGATAGGTCTGATAACCGATAAAAGCGATCAACGCCAGCGTCGCCAGCGCGATCAACCCGCCAGGGATGAGGATGTGCAGCGGCTTGCCGGGTTTGTTCTCGTCGTGGTCATACTCATAAACTTCGTGTGTTTTCGCGCGCATTTCACGCGCCTTATACTCCGATTGCGGCATTTTCTCTCTCCTATTTACTCCCTTCCCCCTACAAGGGGGAAGGGTTGGGGATGGGGGTCTACATTTATTCTATTCGCTCACATCCTTCGCCATTAAATCCATTTGCGCAAGAATTGCAGGCACTTGTCCGCTGGAGACATTCACGCGGTACATGTGCCTGAACCCATCGCCGAGCATCACCTTAACTGTACGCCACGAACCCAATTGAGGTTGCACTTCTCCAAATGAGATGAGTTCCACGGCCTGCTTCCACTGGGGACGAGTCTTTTCATATTCGCCGAGCAGGTCCACAGTCGAGGAGCGAAGCGGGAAGAGATGTGTCACTTCCACCCAGCGGGCATCCTGTTCCTTTTCCAATAGCCAGCGCACGAACAACCATGCGGCGAGTTGCTCTGCATCGGTGGTTTCCATCACCACATAAGACGAGCCATACACTGCCAGCACGCCGCCATCTTCGCTGGGGAAGGGAATGACCGTCCACTTGTCTGCGCTGGAAGCGTTGGCAAATGCGCGTGCGGCAGCGGGCAGGTCGCCCAACCCAACTGTGATGAATAATGCCTTGCGTTCCGTGAATGGCGTAAACGGACCTTCCGCCGCGCCCTGCCACGAGCAATTCTCTTCAGAAAGTGTGCGCATATATTTGAAGGCGTTCACATTGTTGGGCGCAAGGAAACGATAATTGCCTTCCTCCAAAACACCGCCATCAAAGGCGAGCATCCACGAGTACGCGGTCATTGGCTCGGTATCCACCAGCCAGCCGCCAAGCGCATCATTTTGCGCCAAGTCGTCGGTTAACAAAGAACCATTTGCGCCACAAGCTTGTTCACGAAACTCTTCGGTCGTTTTCGGCGGAGAATCAAAACCAAGTTCCTTCGCCCAGGTTTCATTCCACAACAAGAATTGTGCTGTGCGTTGAGCGGGCACACCTACCCGCGCATCACCCGCCATGTCTTGATTCCAAAACACATCAGGGATGTCGCTCGTGTCCATTCCATAGAGCGGGTCGTTCACGTACTCCGTTAGGTCGGTTACCACGCCATCTGCGTACCAACCCTGCGCATGCTCAGGCAGGGCAATTACAAGGTCTGGTTTTTCGGAGCGCGGCAGGGATGCGGTTGTCGCTTCATACAGCCCCGCAAACGTCACCTGACTTTGCACGCTGACGACAATGCCCCATTCATTCTCTTCATTGAACTGCCTGACGAGTGACTCGAACAGACTCTGCTCGACGTCATACCACGGCGTCCAAACGGTGATCTCAAGCCCATTCAACGCCGCTTTCTCGATGTTGAGCCTGCTCGCTGTTTCGACGGCTGGTGCCACGGTGGGAGTTTTTTCGACGCTTTCTGTTGCAGAAGGCGCATCTGCGCCAGGCGTAGAAACTCCTCCGCAGGCGCTGATCAAAATGGATGTAATAAATAAAAGAGTGAGTAATTTTTTCATGATGTTTTTGTGACCTGTCCAGACGTGGTTACGGCATCATAACCATGAATGGCACGGGCGTAAATACCAAAAGGAAGACGATGATCATCGCGTAGGCAACCATGCGTCGGCTGGGGTCGAGGTTGGTGATCTGGTCGAGCGGCTGTGCATTGACGCGTCCCAGCCAGAAGAGCAGGGCTGCCCACAACCACCATCCGTTCCAGAAAACCCCCAGCACGGCCATCAACCCAATGATGAATGGAAATCCCTTGCGGGCTTTCTCGCCGAACAATGCATAGATGACATGTCCGCCGTCCAATGTGCCGGCAGGGATGAGGTTCAACGCGGTGACGAGAATCCCTGCCCAGCCTGCAAAGGCAACAGGGTGAATGAACACGTCCAACCCGCCGATGGGAATGGGTTGACCCGTGAAGAAATATTGCAGCCAGTAGAGAATCCCTTGCGGCTCAACAGGTGCAGGGAGAAACTGTCCGAAGATGGCGTACTTCGCAAATAAATAAAGAAGCGAGTTCCCTTCAATAAAACTATTTGGGCTTGGCGTAATCGTCCCGAGCTCGGAAAGTGACAATCCAAAAAATAATACAGGGATGGCGATCACCAATCCTGCAATGGGACCTGCGACGCCGATATCAAAAAGAATGCGTTTGTTCTTTGGAATTCCGCGCATGAGGATGGCCGCGCCCATCGTCCCCAGCGGGCTGAGTGGAAATGGAATAAAGTACGGCAGGGTTGCAGGTGTTTTGTGATAGCGGCTCATGAAGTAGTGACCGAGTTCATGCGCGACCAAAATCCCCAACAGACTCAACGCAAAGGGCCAGCCTGTGAAAATACTTTTGGCCAGAAACAATAGTTGCCCCGCAGTATCCGCTGGTATGGGACCCTCAGGCTGCGCGCCTGCCAGCATCACACTGAAAACGGTCAGCACAAAAAGAATGATATTGGTGGAAATCTTTTCATGCGGGGGTTCTGGCTGTTTCGGCGCTAGGTAAATAACACGCCGTCCTTCTTCGATACGGAATAACGGTGTGAGGTTGTATGCACTCACAGAGTCTGCCAGTTGGTCGTATAACTCTGCTGAGTCTTCATTCAATAATTCCCCGCGGTATCGTAGAACGAAACCCCTGTTTGGGTCTTCGCTGGTTACATCGTCGATGCGAAAGACGCGTGCGACCAGCCTTGTCAATACTTCAGGTTCAGGAAATGACATGTGAGATACCTTTGGCGTACTACAATTCAAATATGGAGAATGGACGTTGGAGGATAAAAACGTTCAACGATCTATCATCCAACGTCCATCGAGTAGGCGGGAGTGGATGGGAGTCGAACCCACCGCGGCCTGCAACGCAACCCGCCACAGGTTTTGAAGACCAGGAAGCCCACCGGGACCTAACCACTCCCGCTCGCAAGGATACCCGAGAGAAGATGGATTTGCAAGTTGGAGGTTAACATCCGCTTAGATTTGATAGTTTTCGAGGAAAGGCGGCATGGGAAAAGATTCAGGTGCGTAGGTCAAAAATGAAATAAGCGCGATCACCATACACACCACGCAAAGAAAAATAAACCCGCCGCTGAAGATACCGATCCATGCCATCGGGCGGCCCGCTTCATTATCCCTACGGATGCGGTGCAGCGAGATCGTTCCATAGAATAAAGCAAAAATCCCCAGTAAAAAACTGGCAGGGAGGCAAATAATACTTGTGAATGGAATCGGCAAAAACATTCCACATGATACGAGCAGGGCAAGCAAGCCGAGTATCAGGCTGATAATGGAGTGTTTGTTGGTAGTGGGGGAGGTGGGTGAAAGTTCGTTTGTTTCCATGACGGGTATAAATTCTTAACACGAATACTTGTTAAACAAAAAACGTCCTCCCGGTAGGACGTTTTGTCGTACTGCTGTCGGGGCGAGAGGATTTGAACCTCCGACCTCTTGCACCCCATGCAAGCGCGCTAGCCGGGCTGCGCCACGCCCCGATTGAGCGAAGTCGATTATAGTCGCGTTTTCTGAATAATGCAAACCCAATTTTCTTTTTCAATTCTTATATTGCTTATCTGCCTTTATGCTAAAATAAGCGTACTTGGAGTCTCCTATGTCTGAAATGATAGAAGTCATGATCGATAGCATCCGCGTTCACCTCATGCAGCCGCAACGTGTGGTGGTGCTCAAGCAGGTGAATACCGAACGCTATCTCACCATTTGGGTCGGACCTTACGAAGCCGAGGCGATCACCGTCGCCTTGCAGGAAGTGGAAATGATCCGCCCGCTCACGCACGACCTGCTCCGCAATGTCTTCAAATCGTTTAATGCTCGCATCACTCGCGTAGAGATCGTAAAATTGCAGGATGATATTTTCTTCGGCAACATCGTCGCCGAAGCGGATGGACGCGAGATTCACGTTGATGCCCGCCCCTCCGATGCCATCGCCATTGCAGTCCGCGCGCATGTGCCCATCTTCGTCCACCAAAGTGTGATGGACACGGCAGGCATGGAGCCTGACGGCGAAGTCTCTGAGAGCAGCGAACCTCCCCGCAGGGAGCCCCCGCCGCCCCTTACGGAAGACGCGAGTGATCGTTTATCCGTCTTCAAGGATTTTCTCGACAAACTCGATATTGATAATCCCGACAAGGACAAGCCCGATTCACCCCCAGCCTGAAGTTGAACCACACAAATGACAGACTACTACCCTGAAGAATCCACCGCCCCCGCCAACCCAGGCGTACCGCACAACCGCGAAGCCGAGGAAGCCGTTGTGGGGGCGGTGCTGATTAACCCCGAAGCGTACTATGACATCGCCCAGTTCCTCTCGGCGGATGATTTTTACATCCACCGCAACAAATGGATCTGGGAAGCTTTCATCCGCCTGCACGAACAACGCACCCCTGTTGATCTGTTGACCCTCTCTGAATATCTGGAGCGCAACGGGCAACTCGCAGAGATCGGCGGCTCTTCCTATCTCACGTCACTGATCAATCAAGTTCCCACCTCGCTCAATGCAGAGTCCTATGGCCGCATCGTGGAGGAAAATTCACTGCGCCGCAGGATGATCACCGCCGCGAACCAGATCGCATCGCTGGCATACAAGGGCGAACACAACATTGACATTGTGATGGGTGAGGCGGAGAAAGCCGTCTTTGGCGTAAGCGAACGTCGCGCCAAACGTGATGTCACCGCCATTCGTTCCGTCCTCTCCGAATTTTATGATCGCATCGATGACCTTTCGAAGCGCCCTGAAGATTTCCACGGCGTGCCGACAGGGTTTTATGACCTCGATAAAATGCTCAACGGCTTACAGCCGCAGGATTTGCTGATCGTGGCGGGCCGCCCGGGTCAGGGTAAGACGGGCTTTCTGCTTTCGATCGCCAAGAATGCAGGGTTGACGCACAAAAAGCATGTTGCCATATTTTCATTGGAAATGTCCAATGAGCAGGTGGTGCAGCGTTTGATCGCGCAGGAGACAGGCATCGACTCGCAGCGTCTGCGTACGGGTAAATTGCTTGAGAACGAATGGCCCCTATTCACCCATGCCATTGAAGTATTTTCCGACACACATATTTATCTCGATGACACACCCGCCATTACCCCCTTGCAGTTGCGGACGAAATGCCGCCGCCTGCACATGGAGTATGGCCTTGACCTCGTCATTGTGGATTACCTCCAGTTGATGGGCGGCGACACCCGCACCGACAACCGCGTGCAGGAAGTTTCGCAAATTTCGCGCAGTCTCAAGGTGTTGGCGCGTGAATTGAATGTGCCCGTTCTCACTGCGGCGCAGTTGAGCCGTGCCGTGGAACAGCGCACAGATAAACGTCCCATGCTCTCGGACTTGCGTGAATCGGGTTCATTGGAACAGGATGCGGATATTGTCATGTTCATTTACCGCCCTGACCAGTACGAGAAGGACACGGATAAGCATAATGTTGCCCAGATCATCATTGCCAAGCATCGTAACGGTCCCGTGGGGGATGTGGAGTTGATCTTCCGCGGCGCGCTGGCGAAGTTCGAGAATGCGGCGACGAAAGTGTTTCGACCGAACGAATAAGAGTAGTGAAAAGTGACGAGTAATAAGTAAAAAGTTTCAAGAACGTGTTATGTAATTGCATAATGCGTGATTCGTAAAAAATAATGAACCCATTCCCAGGCTTTACTTCTTCCGAAACCTTCACTCAGATTCCAGACTCGTGGATCCGTTTGATGAACGAGATCGATGACATCGCGGAGTTGAAGGTGACGTTGTACGTCACCTGGCGCATCGAACATATGGAAGGAAACTTTCGTGCGCTGCGGGTGGAGGATTTCGAGGCTGGGGCGTTGGGTTTGAGGATTGATGAGATTCAGCGCGGGTTGGGGAAAGCGCTTGAGAGGGGTATCCTGCTCAAGGCGGAGAATGATGCGGGCGTTTTCTACTTCCTCAACTCTCCACGCGGACGTCTCATGCTGGATGCGTTTGTCAAAGGTAAATTGAAGGCGTCACCTGGTTCGTATGTGCCGAGCAAGTCGAACGTGTTTAAATTATATGAAGAGAATGTCGGTGCATTGACGCCGCTGATCTCGGATATGCTGCGGGAAGCGGAGAAGAATTACCCGGGCGAGTGGTTCGAGGAGGCGTTCGAGATCGCTGTGAGCCGCAACGTGCGGAATTGGAAATACATCGAGGCGATCCTGGCGCGCTGGAAGGAAAACGGAAAAGATGAAAGAAGAGATTCACAAGACTCTGTCAAAGATGCAAAACGATACACCGAAGGCGAGTTCTCCGAATTCTTCAAACGAGAGTAGCGCGATGAAGCCGCTGGGTGACCCGAACTGTCCGCATTGCGGGGGAGTGGGGTATGTGCGCTATGACGTGCCTGTGGGGCATGAGAAGTTTGGAAAGCTGGAGACTTGTGTTTGCCGCGCCAAAGATGTGGCGGATGGTGCGCGTTCGCGTTTGTTCGCGATGAGCAATTTGAATCGACTCAGTCATTTGACGTTCGAGAATTTCAACCCATCTGGCAATGATAAAGCGAAGTTTATGTCTGCCCAAGAACGTGAGAATTTACGCGTGGCGTTCGAACGCAGTGAAGAATTTGCGCGTGTGCCGCAGGGCTGGCTTTTGTTGGAAGGCGGTTATGGTTGCGGAAAGACTCATCTTGCGGCTGCCATCGCAAATTTTGCGGTGAACATGGGCACACCGACCTTGTTCATCACTGTTCCAGACTTGCTTGACTCGCTCCGCTTTGCGTATGGTGACCCCGAAACGACCTTTGAGCAACGCTTTGAAGAGATTCGCAATTCGGCGTTGTTGATCCTCGATGACTTTGGCACACAGAATGCGACACCGTGGGCGCAGGAAAAATTATTCCAGATCATCAACTATCGCTACATCAACAAACTGCCGACGGTCATCACCACCAATTTGATGTTGGATGAGATCGAGGGACGCATCCGCTCGCGTTTGCAGGATGAAGAATTCGTGAAGCACCTCAAGATCAGCGCGCCCGATTTCCGCCGCCCTGAAGAGACGAGCAACCCGGGCATCTCCATGCTGGCCCTGCCTGAAATCAAGGTGATGACCTTCAAAACCTTCCAGCCGCGAGATGATGAAGTCGGCACTGAAGCAGTGACCACGACAACCGTCGAGAAGGCAGATCGGTTTGGGAATAAGGTCAAAAGCAAGGAAATCTCGCGCATCAAAGTCACCAAGGATGACGTCAAAACCCTGCACGAAGCGCATAATGCGGCTGTCGGTTTTGCGGAAAGCCCCGATGGCTGGCTGGTATTTTTAGGTGATTCATTCTGCGGCAAGACCCATCTCGCCGCCGCGATCGGCAATTACCGCATCGGCTTGGGCGGACAAGCCTTGCTTGTGGAGGTGACCTCCCTGCTCGATTACCTGCGCCAAACTTTCCGCCCCAGTTCAGATGTCTCGTTTGACCGCCGCTTTCATGAGATCCGCACCACACCATTGTTGATTCTGGATGACCTCAAAGACAGCGGTGCGGGGTCTGCATGGGCCGAGGACAAGTTATACAGCGTGCTCAATTATCGTTACAATGCACACCTTCCCACGGTGATTACATCCACGTTGCGTCCCGAATCGTTCGCACTCAGTTATCCGAATTTATGGAATAAATTACTCGACCCGACGAAGTGTCAGGTCTTGGTGATCAATATGCCGCCGTATCGCAGAATTGCAAAAGGGAACAAGGCGGGGAAGAAGAAGTGATAGGTAATGAGTGATAAGTAACGAGTTTTAGAAAAGAGGAGAGAACCATGAAGAGTCGTTTTGGTGGTGTTGTTGCCGGGCAGATCATAGGGTTGGTGATCGTCTGTGCGCTTTCCAGTTTTATCGCGTTGACCACCTTCGGCGCGGTGGGTGGAGTGGGAATTGCTGCATATCCCGAACAAACCTTCCAATTACTCGCCCCCGTTCTCTGCACCGGTGACACTGAACTGCAATACCGCGCAGAACGCTACAGTTATCACCGTCCCGGTGAATCAACGCCGTTCGTCGAGTGTATCAACTCCAATGGCGATGTGGTCAAAGATGTTACCGGTACCGCCATTTTCACCGCCCTTGCTGCCGCATTTCTCGCCTGTCTTTTGCCGCTCTGTGTGCCCGGCGGTTTGCTTGCGCTTATCATCCCGCCGATTGTTGCCCGCAGGAAAAAGCAATCTGAACCCAACCAACCTGTCCCCAATTTAATTGATTGAAATGACAACTCCCATCCCTTCTTTTTTTGACCCTGCCCGCGTGGGCGATGTTTGGAAAGTGGACTACGCCGCCCGTGCCGCCGATGCACGAACGTACGCGCTTCAGCACAACCTCAAGCCTGCCTCTGCTGCGGAGACTCGCATCTCCCTTTGGGTGGTGGACGCGCAAAACACCTTCTGCATCCCTGGCTATGAACTGTTCGTCGGCGGGCGTAGTGGACACGGTGCCGTGGAAGACAATGTTCGTTTGTGTGAGTTCATCTACCGCAACATCGACAAGCTTACCCACATCACCGCCACCATGGACACGCACACCGCGCACCAGATATTTCATCCCATCTTTTTCGTGGACGCCGAAGGCAATCACCCCGCCCCGTACACCGACATCCATGTGGATGAACTCCGCGCCAACAAATGGACGTTCAATCAATCGCTCGCGCCGCATTTCGGCATCGCGCCCGAATACGGTCAGCAGATGATGATCCACTACGCTGAGGAACTGCAAAAGAAAGGCAAATACGCGCTGACCATCTGGCCCTATCACGCCATGCTGGGCGGCATCGGTCACGCGCTTGTCTCCGCAGTGGACGAAGCCATCTTCTTCCATTCCATTGCACGGACGTCACCACCTGAGTATGAGATCAAGGGCAATAAGCCATTCACCGAGAACTATTCCGTCATTGGTCCCGAAGTGCTGACAGGCCCGATAGGGGAGACACTTGGCGAACGCAACCCGAAATTCATTCAGCATCTACATGAGGTGGATCGGCTGTATATTGCAGGGCAGGCGAAAAGTCACTGCGTGGCATGGACGATTGCCGACCTGCTTGAAGATATCCGCGCCGTGGAGCCTGAACTGGCAAAGAAGGTCTATCTGCTCGACGACTGCTCTTCCCCTGTCGTAGTGCCTGGGGTGGTGGACCATACCGAAGCTGCGAATGAAGCGTACGCAAAGTTTGCCGAGGCGGGCATGCGAATCGTCAAATCCACGGATGAGATCGAGTAAACCCAATGTCCATTTTCGATAGCAAACGCCTGACCAACGAAACCTTCAAACTCGATATTGAGCGCATGCGGCGCGGCTGGTATTCGGATAAATATTTCGAGAATATCAATCGGATGCTCACCGCACTTTCGAGCGAAGGGTACACCTATGCGGGCTTGCATCACAATTTGCCCGATGGTATTTCCCCCGAGCAAATTGCCGTCGGCGATATTGAAGTGGAGATGCAATGGTTCACACGCCGCACGGGCAAGACGACTGTCGTCGGTGTGGATAAATCGCTGGCGATGTTGCGGCATTGCTCGGGTTATTTCGATGGGGATGTTTTTGTAGATACATCGGATAAACTCGAAGTGTGGGCGGTTCACGATGGTACGACGGTGAAGTATGACGGTGACCCGACGAAGATTCAGCCTGTCATCAAAGTGCGCGGACGCTACCGCGATTTTGCGCTGCTCGAAACTCCCACACTTGGCATTCTCACCCGCTCCAGCCGTGTGGCGACGAATGTATATGAAACGCTTGTTGCTGCAAAGGGCAAGCCTGTGCTGTTCTTCCCTGCGCGATTCGATGTGCATGAAGTGCAGGCGGCGGATGGTTATGCTTACAATATTGCGCTGCAAAGATTCAACAAAGACCATGCGCGCGAGTTGGGAGCTTTTGTCTCAACCGATGCGCAAGGGGATTGGTGGGGCGGCGCAGGCGGCGGGACGGTGGCTCATGCTGCCATCGCTTCTTTTCTCGGGGATACTGCGGAAGCCATGATGCAGTTTTCTCACATCCTGCCTGCCCGCATTCCGCGCATTGCGCTGGTGGATTTCAATAACAATTCCATTGAAGATACGCTGCGTGTGCTGGATGCGATGTTCGCGAAATACCGCGAGTTGATGGATGCGGGCAATAAAGAGGAAGCAGAGAAATATAAATTGTACGGTGTCCGTTTGGATACGAGCGGAAGTTTGCGTGATGTGTCTGTTTTGCCTTTGGGTGATGCCGCGCTGGATTTGGGAGTCAACCCGCGGCTGGTCTTCAACGTCCGCTCGGCGTTGGATACGGCTTGGGAACGTTGGAGCCTGCCCCAGTCATGGAAAGAAGCGGCGCGGGAATTTTGTCATAGCGTGAAGATCGTCGTGTCTGGCGGATTCAATCCCGATAAGATCCGCAAATTCGAGAAGTTGGGTGTGCCTGCGGATATTTATGCAGTGGGTTCATATTTGTTCAGCAATGGTAACGGCACAAGCACCGACTACACCGCCGACGTGGTGCGCGTGAAAGTTCACGGTGAGTGGCTGGATATGGCAAAGGTGGGGCGGAAGGTGGGTGAGAACTTGAATTTGGAACGGGTGTGGTGAAGTGCAAGGATGAATGATGAAGGATGAAAAAAGACTGCCGCAAGGGCAGTCTTTTTTGTTGTGCGCCCAGCATGGGCGTTGGCTAGAGGGTGAAAGACCCTTATGGAGGTTGATTGCACCAACCATTAGCGGAAGGCAAGGGCGTTGTCGCGAGGCAGGGTCTGGAGGAAGC
>Ga0116204_1001632_pt1 | contig 12470 bp, 10 predicted proteins | sample LakKivwa52mmetaG_FD_94481 | JGI IMG/M metagenome (GOLD analysis project Ga0116204, IMG submission 94481) | Anoxic lake water microbial communities from Lake Kivu, Rwanda to study Microbial Dark Matter (Phase II) - Lake Kivu water 52m metaG | ecosystem: Environmental > Aquatic > Freshwater > Lake...
CGGGTATAAGATTCATCTTATTTACGGAGCATTAGCTGCTCCTTCTGAGAAGAATTATCAAACTATTAATGATTCGCCAGAAGCTATCACTTTCAGTTATGAAATTTCTACCACTCCGGTAGCGGTTCTAAACTTGAAACCAACAGCATCGATCACTATTGATTCTACAAGAGTAGATGCTACTAAGTTAGCAGCATTTGAAACCATTCTATATGGGGCAGATTTAGTCGAAGGTAGATTACCTCTTCCTGATGAAGTAATCACCTTAATGACACCGGCTTAATATTCAAAATGGGAGCTTTCTATTAGGTTAGAGGGCTCCCTCTTTTAAAAAATTAAATGAAAGGAGTTTAACATCTCTATTATGTTAAAAAAAACAATTACGTATACCGATTATAACGGTAATGAAAGAACTGAGGACTTTTATTTTAATCTCAGCCAAGTCGATCTCGTCGACATGGAAGTAGATGCGGCAGTTGAAACTGGCGGGGGCTCTTTCGAACAAATGATTAATAAAATCATATCTGAGCAAGATTACAAAAAGATAGTTGAAATGTTTAAAGTCATAATTCTTAAGTCTGTTGGCGAAAAATCAGCAGATGGAAAGTCTTTTGTTAAGAGTGCAAAAATTTCAGAAGCTTTTTCACATACGGAAGCATATGTTAAATTATTTATGGAATTGGTTACTAATGAGGAGGCAGCAGCTACTTTTATTAAAGGGGTTATTCCTACTCCTAATAACTAGGAGGGAATTTAATGCTCTATGTAACTGTACCTGGAGGCGATTATTTTGATAATAAAAAAGCAGAATTTATCTATCCAAAAAATCAAGTCTTACAATTAGAGCATTCTTTAGTGTCGTTAGCAAAATGGGAGGCCAATTGGAAGAAACCCTTTTTATCAAGAAATGCAATGACAATCGAAGAAACGATAGATTATATTCGTTGTATGACATTGACGCAAAATGTGGATCCTGAAGTTTATTACCGATTGACTAAGGAAAATTTAGATCAGGTTTCTAAATATATTGAAGACCCAATGACTGCTACTAAATTTAAAGATGAAAAAAGTAAGCCGTCACGAGAAGTGGTTACTGCAGAAATTTTATATTATCAAATGATAACTTTAAATGTGCCTTTTGAGTGCCAAAAATGGCATTTAAATCGGTTATTAACTTTAATTAAAGTTTGTAATTTAAAGAATTCTCCATCTAAAAAGATGAGTCAGAAAGAGTTACTTGCCCAGAATAAGGCATTAAATGATCAGAGAAAGCAAATGCTAAATACGAAAGGATGATTTAGATGAATGAAATTCAAACAACATTCGATATCGGGTTTGAAGCTGCGTCAGAAGAGGAAGAACTGAAAGATGCTTAAACTATACGAACCAAGATTTATTGAGCCTACATTAATGAACAATTATTGGATCCATACCACAAGAGGTGGATTAAATGAATGTCTCCTTATTGGTAAAGGTTCTACATTGCCTAACTGCGTTGGATACGCATGGGGACGCTGGTATGAGTTACTAGGAAAACGTCCGAATCTGCATAAGGGCAACGCTGAGAATTGGTGGCTAAAAACTGATGGCTACGAACGTGGGGAGTTCCCTAAATTAGGGGCTATAGCGTGTTGGAGAAAAGGCTTAGCCATGAATTCTACGGACGGGGCTGGGCATGTAGCAGTAGTAGAAGATATTTTGCCTAATGGCGAAATTGTTACTTCCAATAGTAATTATTTGGGAACACGTTTTTACATGCGTACAATTAAACCTCCATTTAATATCGGGGCAAGCTATACTTTTCAAGGCTTTATTTATCTTCCTGTAGAATTTAGTCCTTTTAATCCTATTTATAGGAAATCTTTAGATTTATTAGCGGAAGAAGTTATCGCTGGTTTATGGGGTAATGGGGCAGATAGGAAAGCTAAAATAACTACAGCGGGGTATGATTTTAATCGGGTTCAAGAAAGAGTAAATTATCTAATAGCTTCTAAAAAAATAACTCCTAAAAAGTCTATTGATGAAATAGCAAAAGAGGTTATTGCGGGTAAATGGGGTAATGGTTATTCTAGGCATATTAATCTCATGCGTTCAGGTTATAAATATGTAGAAGTGCAAAAGAGAGTAAACCAATTATTAGCAATTAAACGAGCTTTAAAACCTATAGATGTGATAGCAAGACAGGTTATTGCGGGCAAATGGGGGAATGGATTAGCTCGAAAACAAGCACTAATAGAAGCAGGTTATAATTATAATGAAGTTCAAATGGTGGTAAATAAACTCCTAAAATAATTTCGGAGGTGTAGCATGATAACGATTAAGCAAAGCGGGAGCTTTAAAAGAACCGAAAGTTTTTTAAATACAATGGCTCGAAAAGATCACTTTAAAATTTTAGATAAATATGGGCCAGAAGGTGTTGCCGCTTTAGCTTCTGCGACACCAAAAGATACAGGTTTAACGGCGGGTTCCTGGAGCTATGAAGTTAAAGTCTCTAGGAACTCTGCTACTATATTTTGGAATAACTCTAATCTTGTAGAAGGTACTCCAGTAGCAATATTAATACAATATGGGCATGCCACAAAAAATGGCGTGTTTATACAGGGTAAAGATTATATTAATCCTGCATTAAAACCTATTTTTGATAAAATAGCAGAAGAAATATGGAAGGAGGTGACTACTGCATGAGTAGTGTCGATCAAAGAATAGTTCAAATGGAGTTTAATAATCGGCAATTTGAAAATGGGGTCCAAACAAGTTTAAAATCTCTTGAAAAATTAAAAGAAGGTCTAAATTTGTCAGGGTCGGCAAAACATTTATCTGAACTTCAAACGGCAGGTTCTAAATTTAATTTAGACACTATGGGTAGAGCCATAGAATCCATATCTAATAGATTTTCTACTATGGGCGTTGTAGGGATGGCAGCTATTGCTAATTTAACTAATCGGGCTATAAATATGGGCGAAAAGATGTTAAAATCCTTATCTGTAGATCAGATTAGCTCAGGTTGGTCTAAATATGGACAAAAAGTAGCTTCCGTACAGACGATTATGAACTCTACTGGGTTATCTATAAATGATGTTAATGGCTATTTAGATAAATTAATGTGGTTTTCAGATGAAACCAGCTATAGTTTTACTGATATGACAGCAGCTTTAGGCCAAATGACATCTACTGGTGGCGATATTAAAAAATTAATACCTCTAATCACAGGGGTTGCTAATGCTACTGCTTTTGCAGGTAAAGGCGCAGCTGAATTTTCCAGAGTAATGTATAACTTAAACCAATCCTATTCGGGTGGGTTCCTTAATTTAATGGACTTTAAGAGCTTACAGCTTGCGGGGGTTGCTTCTAAAGAGCTTAAACAAACATTTATTGATACGGGTGTGGCCCTTGGTAAAATTAAAAAGGGCGAAGTAACCATTGCTAATTTTGCTGATTCCTTACAGAAAAAATGGGCAGATACTACGGTCATGGAAAAGGCATTTGGTCTTTTCGGTGAGATGAGTGAAAAAGCTTATGCTATGGTAGAAGCTGGCGAAGTAGATACTGCGGCCGAAGCCTATGAGATATTATCTAAGACCTATACAGGTATTGGTATTACTGCGGCTAAGGCTGCGCAAGAAGCTAAGACTTTTGAAGAAGCTATAGCTGCTACTAAGGACGCAGTTAGTTCAGGTTGGATGAAGTCTTTTGATATTATCTTCGGTGATTACGAAGAGGCTAAAATTTTATGGACAGGCTTAACGCAAACTTTGTGGGAGGTATTTGCTAGCGGAGCAGAAGCTAGAAATGAACTATTACAAGGTTGGAAAAAATTAGGCGGAAGAACTGTTCTTATTGAAGCTATATCTGATGCGTACAATAATCTCTCAGAAGCCTTAGCTCCTATAGGAGAAGCTTTTAGAGAGATATTTGCACCCATGACAGCTCAAAGTTTGTTTGATATCACACAAAGTCTTAAAACTTTTGTGGGGTACCTCAAAATAGGAGAAGTCCAATCAGAAAATCTTAAACGTACTTTTAAAGGGGTATTCGCGTTATTAGATATAGGAGTAATGGGGTTTAAAGCCCTAGCTAAAGGTATAGCGAATACCATTAAATTCTTCTTACCTGTTGGTTCTAGTATATTGGAATTCACAGGCGGGTTAGGAGATTTTATAGTTAAAGTTAGAGATGCTTTAAAGGCTTCAGATTCTTTTAACGTAGCGGTTAAGAATATAGGTATCGTTCTAGCTCCTATAGCTAATTTGCTAAAGTATATTGGCAATGCTTTTACGAACGTGTTTTCCAATATGGATATGAGTGTTTTAGATGAATTTGGAAATAAAGTAGAAACTCGTTTTGCGCCTTTTGTATTTATAGGACAAATGCTAGCTAAAACATTCCAATTTCTAGGGGCTATACTAGATAAATTAAGTCCAGTAATACAGTTCTTTGCTAATATTATTAACACAGCTTTTAATGGGCTAAAGACCGCAATTTCAGAAGCGGTTAATGAAATGAAATTCGATTCTTTATTTGATTTGGTAAATGGTGGTATTATTGCCTTTGTTTTACTTTCTATTAGAAAATTTATGGAAGGCTTAACTGAAGTAGCTAAATCGACTTCTGGTATAATAGATAGTTTTAAAGGAATATTTTCGGGGATTAAAGCAGTATTAGATGAGGTTAAAGAAAGTTTAAAATCTTATCAAGATCAATTAAAAGCTAAAACTTTAATGACCATTGCGCTAGCTATTGGTATATTAGCAGCAGCAATCATAGCTTTATCATTAATAGATTCTGCAAAATTAACTAAAGCTTTAATAGCTATGTCTGTATTATTTGCTCAGTTGTTTGGGTCTATGATGATATTTGAAAAACAAATGGGGAATAGTAAGTTCGCCGGTATAACTAAAGTAACTATAGCTATGGTGGCCTTGTCTATTGCCATATTATTACTTGCTTTTGCTTTAAAAGTTATGTCAGATTTAGATATGGAAAGCATAACAAGAGGCTTAATTGCTATTACTGCTTTAGCTGCGATAATGGTACAATCAGCAAAAGCCTTATCCTCTAGTGGAAAAAAATTAATTAAAGGGGCGTTCGGATTAATTATATTTGCCGGGGCAATTTATATTTTAGCTTCTGCTGTTAGAAAACTTGGCGAGTTAGATGCAGACACATTAAGAAAAGGCCTAATCTCAATTGCGGCATTGTCTTTAACTCTCGTAGGATTTATAAAACTTTTAGGCGATAGCAAAATGAGTATATCAACGAGTATTGGACTTCTTGTTTTAGCTGCAGCAATAAATTTATTATATTTAGCAGTTAAGAACTTTGGGGAATTAAGTGTTGAACACTTAAGAAAAGGCCTAGGAGCAATGGGTATTGTTTTATTGCAATTAGCTATATTTACAAAAATAGCAGGCGGGTCAAAGAAAATGATTTCTATTGGTATAGGTCTTGCTATTATATCTGGCGCAATGTTAGTATTTGCTATGGCAATGAAAACTTTTGGTTCTATGAATATTACCGAAATAGGAAAAGGCTTATTAGCAATGGGAGGGGCATTACTTATTATAGCTATAGCTATGCGATTAATGCCTAAAAATTTATTAGTTAGTAGTTTAGGGCTAGCAATTGTGGCTTTATCGTTGTTAGCGATAGTTGACGTATTAAGTATACTTTCTAGGATGAAACCAGAAAATATTTTAAAGAGCTTAGTAGCTTTGGCAGGGGCACTGACTGTTATAGTAATTGCTGCTAATTTTATGACTAAAGCTCTTCCTGGGGCAGCAGCAATGCTTATTATGTCGCATGCGCTTCTTGTAATGGCTGGGGTTTTTGCCATATTAGGAGCTATGTCTATTGGTGCTGTTATTACTGGACTTATCGCTTTGGCAGGGGTTTTTGCTGTTATTGCGATAGCTTCTAATCTTATTTATCCTATATTACCTGCTCTCTTTGGTTTAGCAGCAGCAATGGCTTTAATTGGCGTGGCCGTATTAGCTTTTGGATTTGGTGTTTCAGCGTTAGCAGTTGGAATGACTGCTTTAGCCACTGCTGCAGTATTAGGTCTTACTGCTTGGGAAGAAGTTAGAAGGCTAATTGGTGCTATTATAGTAGATTCATTAGCAGCAATAGGTAAGGGTATTATTGGCTTTGCTGAGGAACTTATTAAAGGAGCTGGAGTTATTGCTAATGCGGTAGGTGCAATTGCGATTGCTATTATTGATAAAATTATTGAAGTAACACCAAAAATCGTTGGTTTTGTTATTAATTTCTTGGTTGAAACTTTGGATGCTTTATCAAAGGCAGTACCTAAAATGGTGGAATCTGGCATGGCGCTTATTGTTGGTATTTTAGAAGGCATAGGCGCGCATATGTATGATTTAGTAGTAGCTGGTATGGAAATCATATCTCAATTTATGTTAGGGATAGCCAATAAACTTCCAGATATTATTGATTCAGCATTTAAGGTTATTATAAGTTTTATTAATGGGTTAGCTGAGGCAATTAGAAATAATTATGAAGCTATTTATGATGCAGTAGGCAATTTAATTAGTTCTATAGTGGAAGCTATATTTGGTTTATTATGGAAGTTAATAGAATCTGGCGGCGACATAATTTCAAACATTATTGATGGGGCTGTAGATATGATTAGCAGTCTTTGGAATGATATGGTTGAAATCGGCGAAGATATTATTAATGGGATTATCGAAGGTGTCAAAAATATGGGTAAAGCCCTATGGAAAGCCGCTGAAGATGTTGTAAGCGGGGCTGTAGATGGCATATTAGATTTCTTTGATATGTCATCCCCTTCGAAACTTATGATGGGGATTGGTGAAAATGTAGATTTAGGACTGATTAAAGGTATTGACAGTATGGCTGATGATGTAGCAACTTCAGGCACAAGTATTGGGGTTGCAGCAGTAGACTCAGTAAGAAATGCAATATCTAAAATCGGAAATGTATTAAGCGGAAGTTCAGATTTTGACCCTGTAATTACACCGGTTATTGATATGACCAATATCGATGCTGGTATTAAATCCATGGACGAGCAATTTAGGCAAGATCGTACGATATCTTTAGCTGGGGCTGAAAGAAGAGCTATATCTGCTGTTGGAAGTGTTCAAACTGAAACTTCTACTAATGGCGAGGCCACAACAAGTCAACAATCTGTTTCGTACGTATTTAATCAGAATAACTATTCGCCAAAAGCTTTGACTAGATTGGATATTTATCGTCAAACTAAAAATCAATTCTCAGCTATGAAAGGAGTAGTGGTAGGTACATGATTAAAAGGCTTATTGCTATAAATTATTTAGGTGAGTCAATCTCTTTGGATTTGAAGGACCCGGAATCATCTGGGTTCTTCATTGAAGAGATAGAAGGGTTAGGACCTTCAAAAGCTAATATTAATGCAACAGAATTTGCAACTAATGACGGGGCTATGTTTAATTCAGCTAGAGTAACTTCTAGAAATATTATATTAAGACTAGGGTTCTTGTTCAAACCCTCTATAGAAGCTGTAAGATATCAATCTTATAAATTCTTTCCAATAAAAAAAAGGGTTACTATTATTATTGAAACTGACTCTAGATTATGTGAAACTTATGGTTATGTAGAGTCTAATGAACCCGTTATATTTTCCAAGAAACAAACTTCACAAATTTCTATTGTTTGCCCAGATCCATATTTCTACTCTTTATACAAAAACGTGCTTATTTTTAATGGGGAACTTCCAGCTTTTGAGTTTGAGTTCTCAAATGAGTCTTTAACTGAGAAAATGATGGTGTTTGGGGAGTTAATTAACAAAACGGAAGAAACTGTTTATTATGATGGAGATTCAGAAGTGGGAGTAGTAATTAAGTTAAATGCAATAGGGGGTGTATCTAATGTTGCTATACACAATACCTATACGTACGAGAGCATGGAAATAGATACTGTGAAATTAGCAGCATTAACGGGTAGTGCTATTATTGCGGGTGATGAAATCACAATTTCGACAGTAAAAGGTAATAAGTATGTAGAATTATTAAGAAACGGAGTAAAAACGAATATACTAAATTGTTTAAATCGGGATGCGGATTGGTTTCAATTAACTAAAGGTGATAATGTATTTTCTTATGCAGCAGAAACTGGTACTGCGAATTTGCAATTCCGCATAGAACATCAGATAGTTTACGAAGGGGTGTAATATGGAGATATTAGTTTTAAATACAGCTTTTGAAGGCCAAGGAGTAATTGATACTTTTGAGTCTTTTATATGGTCTGAACGTTTTTCAGAATATGGGGATTTTGAAATTTACACCACTCCGAGTCCGTCCTTATTAGATTTAGTAAAATATGACTATTACTTATGGGTTAAAGACAGTGATAGAGTTATGATAGTAGAAGATCGACGAATTGCTACGGACGACGAAGAAGGTAATAGACTCATAATTACTGGTCGTTCTTTAGAGTCTATAATTGATCGACGAATTGCTTGGAAGAAGACGGTTTTAGATGGAAATCTTCAAACTGAGATACAAAGGTTACTGAATGAAACCGTAATAAACCCTTTAGACAGTACTCGGCAAATTACTAATTTTATATTTCAAGCATCTACTGACCCTATAATAACAGCTTTGACTATCGAAGCCCAATATATGGGGGAAAATGTGTATGATATTATAAAAAATATTTGCGAGATTAATAATATTGGGTATAAAATTGTGTTATCAGATGCTAACAATTTTGTATTTTCTTTGTTTGCTGGTGTAGATCGTTCGTACAATCAAACTACGAATCCGTATGTTATATTTTCACCTAAGTTTGAGAATATCATTAACAGTAACTATCTAGAGTCTAAAAAAACACTAAAAACAGTTACTTTAGTTGCCGGCGAAGGTGAAGATTTAGCTCGTAGGACCGTTACTGTAGCTTCCACCGGAGGTATATTGTCGGGGTTGGATCGTAGAGAATTATTTGTAGATGCTAAAGACATTAATAAGACAGTGGATGGTGTAACAATGTCTAATGCTAAGTACGATGCTTTATTAACGCATCGAGGTAAACAATATTTAGTTGTAAATCAATTTACTACCACTTTTGAAGGCCAAATAGAAACCACCCATACTTTTAAATTTGGCGAAGATTACTTTTTGGGTGATATTGTGCAAATAGTTAATGAGTATGGGATAGAGTCTACTTGCCGAGTAATAGAGACTGTAAGGTCTTATAGTATAACCGGTATAGAAGTATATCCTACTTTTAAAATGATCGAATAAGAAAAGGAGGTTACTTTATGGCAGTAACAGGTGGATTTTATAACTCTTTAAATAATGACCGAAAGTACGATGCTAAACAATTATCTAGTATGTTTGATGGAATTATTACAGACGGTGTCTTTAAAGGTGTAGGCGGGCAGTTGATGGTGGAAGATGATACGGGTATGCAAATTGTAGTTCGACCTGGAAGGGCCTGGTTTAATCAAACATGGACTGTAAATGATGCTGATTTATATTTAACATTAGATCCTTCGGACCCTATTCTTAATCGTATCGATACGGTAATCGTGGAGGTAGATACCAGATCAGCATATCGTTTAAATTCTATTAAAGTGCTTAAAGGGGCTAATGCTACTACCCCAGTGGCTGCTACCTTAATTAATGCTGATGGGCAATTTCAGTATGCTTTATGCACAATTTATGTAGATAAAAATATAACTACTATTGTTCAGGCAAAGATTACAAATTTAATAGGCACAGTAGCTTGCCCATATGTTACTTTGATCGATGCTCAAAATGAGATTGGGGATCGAATATATACAGAAGAAAATTATATCGCTGACAACCAGACAATAACGGAATCGATAGATGCTTTAGATATTGCTTTTAAAACTCAAATTACAGCTACAAATGCTAATGTTTCTACTTTATCCACAACTAAAGAACCTACTATTACGGGGGCAGCCACCACAATTACCACAAATAACTTGGCAATCGATAAGGTGGTGGTGTCAAATGCTTTAGGAAAAATTGCCGCGGCGGTAATTTCGGTAACTGAATTGGGATATTTGTCTGGGGTTACTTCTAACATTCAAACTCAATTAAATACTTTAGCTGCTTCCGGAACTTATACTGCTAGTAGAGTTATCGTGTCTAATAGTTCTGGTGTTTTAGCTGCTTCTACAATAACTAGCACAGAATTAGGATATTTATCTGGAGCCACTTCAAACCTGCAAGCACAAATTAATACTTTGTCTGGGGGAATGGTGTTGACAGCTAATAGAGCTATTATAACTGATAGCTCCGGTAATTTAACAGCTTCTGCAGTTACAAGTACAGAATTAGGTTATTTGGCAGGCGTTTCGAGTGCCATCCAAACTCAATTAGGGGGTAAACAAGCAACTATTATTGGTGCGGCAACCACTATAACTGCTAGTAATTTAGCTACCTCAAGAGCTGTGGTTTCAGATGGAAGTGGTAAAATTGCAGCAGCAACTACAACTGCAACCGAAATAGGATATGTTAACGGTGTTACAAGCGCTATTCAAACCCAATTGAATGCTAAACTAGGCAGTACTGCCACAGCAGTTAATGCTTCTAAAGTAGGTGGGCGTACCATTTATCATAGTGCAACAGAGCCAGTAGGGGCAGTTGACGGCGATATTTGGCTTAAACCTGCGGCTTAGGAGGATAAAATATGGCTATTGGAACAATTACTTGGGACTCTGGGGATAATGCTATTACCGTTTCTGGAGTAGGAACTACTTCAAGAGCAGTAGGAGTATCCGTTTCTGGAGTAACAAGTGGAAGATATTATATGTTTACTTTAAGAGCTAAGGGTACGGGCACCGCTATAGTAAGTAGTAGTATTGTGCAAGCATCAGGAACCACAGTTACTCGTAGTGTTACAGTAACTGATTCACAATTTTTGACAGGACTAAGTGGAGCGACCAGATCAGGAACAACTTTGTTAAGGGCTCTTTATTACTTTTATATTACAGAATGGATTGGTGACCCTAATAGCGGAGGAACATTGCAGACTAATAAATCTTCTACGGACGGAATTTGTACTATTTCTCCACGCACAACTGCAGGGACGTGTACTGATTTTGATTTAGATAATGCTAGTGATACTGTACAGGCGACATGGACGCGTCCTTCTACTCATGCCGGGTGGAGGACACGGGTTGTGTTTTATGTTAATGGGGTAGCTTGCATTACTCGTATTGGATATCAATCTACAATGTCGGCATATGCGCCAACAAGTGGCGAATTAACAAACATGTTAAATGCTATGGGGGGAGTTAGCCCTAGAACGATTTATGCAAGAATTTATACAGGTTGGGTATTTTCTGCAGGAAATTCTTATGATACAGACGATTATGATCCTACTTCTAATAATACTATTATTAAATCATTTGTAGGTCATGTTTGGGTTAAAGTATCAGGAGTAATGCAAAAATGTGAAGCTTTTATTAAAGCCCCTACATTTACAAGACAGCACGTATATGTTCGCGAAGGCGGAGTATGGAAGGAGAGTAAGTGATGGTGACATTAAATTTTAAAAGAGGAGACGCTATTTCGTTTATAGTTAGAAGGAAGAATGCGGACAACACTCCAGATACTGGGTCGGCTAGTAAAATGTTGTGTCAGTTAAGAAATCAAAAAGATATTTTGGCTGCTACTTTTCAAATAACCGAAACTACTACTCCGGGGGATTACGATTTCTATATACCAGCCGAAGTTACTAAAACATTAGACCCTGGTAAATATGAATTCGATATTGAATATGATTATGACGGACGACCGATGTCATCAGATACCCATCTGATTGTGATAGTGAAGGATGTGAGTAGATTATGACATTACTAATTAGCCCTCCTGCTGAGGTAATTCAATTCCCGACTACTCCTCCTTCCATCATTGAGATCATCAACGCTGTTGCTGGTAAGTCAGCATATCAAGTGTGGTTAGATGAGGGAAACATTGGAAGTGAAACAGATTTCTTACTTGCAATTAAAGGGGAAAAGGGCGATCAAGGGGAACAAGGCATACAAGGTATTCAAGGTGTTCAAGGCATACAGGGGTTAAAAGGCAATCAATGGCGAGGTGCTTATTCTGGTGCTACTGCCTATGTGGTTGATAATGTTGTTTCCTATAACGGTTCGGCATATATCTGCATTTTGGCAAGTACCAATAATTTACCGACAAACACTACCTATTGGCAGTTATTCGCTACCACAGGAACTGCGATTGCGTCTAACGTTACCAACACACCAGCAGGAAACATATCGGCAACGAATGTTCAGAGTGCAATCAACGAGTTAGACACAGAGAAAGCAGATAAACTGTTTGCGACTAACCTTATTACAAATGGCGATTTTTCAAATGGCACAAGTGGGTTTGATGTAGCAAACACAACTCTTTCGGCAACAAACAATACACTTACCGGAACCGGAACCGGTGGTGGTTCAAACATTTTTATATCACAGACAC
>Ga0116204_1001633_pt1 | contig 12469 bp, 13 predicted proteins | sample LakKivwa52mmetaG_FD_94481 | JGI IMG/M metagenome (GOLD analysis project Ga0116204, IMG submission 94481) | Anoxic lake water microbial communities from Lake Kivu, Rwanda to study Microbial Dark Matter (Phase II) - Lake Kivu water 52m metaG | ecosystem: Environmental > Aquatic > Freshwater > Lake...
GCGTCCGGTTTGGGGGTGGGGGTTAGTAAGGTTTTTAGGCTTCTGCCAAAGCATGTTCATGGCGATACGCGGGCGAATAGGCTTCAATTTTTTGAATAGCTGCCCTGTCATAGACTTTTTCGCCACAGTTGGCGCACTCGTAAAACTCCACCGCTGGAACGGTGTAGGTTTGACCTTTGTATTTGCGCGTGACATCTTTTACCACCCACTGAATTTGGTCACTGCCGCAAGTTGGACAAGTTTTGATAAAAAGTTTACCGCTCATCGTCTTATAGCGCCTTTTTGGACGAAATCAAGAAGTAATAGGTTTCGATTCCGGCTTCTTGAACCAGTTTGCCTTTGCTGTAACCAGGCACTTTTGTAGCAAGGTGGTCGAGTAGCCCCGAAGGGGCGTACACCTGCACTTGCACCTGCGGTGCAAGTGTCGAGACCATTTTTCACCAACTTTACAGTTATTTTGGTCTCGATACGGCGGAAAATCGCCGCCTACTCGACCATCTGGAGCAAACTGTACGGTGGCTAGTAAGTATAGAACGGAGAAATCGCAAAAAACATTAAATTTGGCCTATGCCTTGCAAAACAGCCACCCACGTATCCGCGTTTTTGGTCTGGGAAATCACAGGAGACAGTCATCTCGGAGATGACTGTCTCCTTGTCGGTCAATTGGTTTCCAAAAGCCGCTGGCGGATGGCGGACAAGTCCTCCGGGCTGGCCCCGCCTGCCAGCAGGTAAGGCTCAAGTTCCAGCCCGGCCAGGGTCTTGCGCATGGCTTGTAGTACCGAGGTATTCTCCTTCGCCAGCAGTTCGTCGCGGAAAGAATCGACGCTTAATTCGTAATCGGCGGCAATCTCCTCCAATTCGACTCCGGCCAGCGCCAGCACCAACAACGAGATGATACCTGTCCGGTCGTAGCCGCGTCCGCAATGGAACAGCACCCCGCCCGGTTGGGCGCGCGCGATAGCTGAAACCACCGCCGCGTGTCGCTCTGGCCAACGTTGCAGCGCATCCAGGAAATAGAGCGGCGTGCCCCAGAAATTGGTATTGACCCACTTTTCGACAAAGTCCCGGTCGGTGACATCCTCGATTTCGGCCCGCATCACAACCACATCGGGATACGGCGAGGTCACGTTGAGCTCAGGCTCGTCCATCCCGTATGTGCCAAGCGTAAGGATGGTGCGGACGCCGTAATCGTACAATGCCTGCCAGCCTGCGCCGGTCAGCCTGGTGGGGGTATCACCACGGATGATGGCCCCAAACCGGGTCAGTCCGCCATTGACCGTCCGCAGTCCGCCGAGGTCGCGGACATTGTTACAGTTATCCCAGGTGAGAATGCGTTGACTCATGGGTCAATATCTCCTTTCCCGGCTACCTCTTACGGTTTCCGACCCGGGGATAGCGAACATGCCGCGTCGAGGCCGGGAGCGCGCAAGGTTGAAGCGATTGTAGGCTGTCCCTATTTTAGCATACGGTGTCTCCTCGACAGGCTCGACAACCATTTCTCGACAGGCTCGACAACCATTTCTCGACAGGCTCGACAACCATTTCTCGACAGGCTCGACAACCAACGTATCCGCGCTTTGGGAGCGCCAGGGCTTTTGGCCCTGCTCAATCTGTCCCCAAAAGCCACTGGCGCATGGCGGCCAAATCTGCCAGGCTGGCCCCGCCTGGCAGCAGGTAAGGCTCAAGTTCCAGCCCGGCCAGGGTCGCGCGCATGGCTTGTAGTACCGAGGTGTTTTCTTTCGCCAGCAGGTCATCGCGGAAAGAATCAATGCTCAGTTCGTAATCGGCGGCAATCTCCTCCCGCGTAACCCTGGCGAGCGACAGCGCCAACAGCGAGAGGATGCCGGTCCGGTCGCAGCCCCGTCCGCAATGGAACCGGCCTGGCGCACGCGATGGCCGAAATGGCCGCCGCATGTGAACCGGGATACAGGTCAGGTTTTCTACCACTCAGGAATGTTGCGCCAGGCAAGCGGGCATCAACTACCGGCCTCCCGCAAACCCTATCCCGCCACCTCGAACAACTGCTCGCGCGGCAATTTCACAAACACCGGTTCGCCGTGCGGGAAGGTCGGCGCGGGCATCGGCATACGGGCGCGCACGCTTAGCCCGCCCATCGCCACCTGGTACTCGATGTACTCGCCGCGAAAGACGCAATCGGTTACCTTTCCCGGCAGGGCGTTAGTGGCCGGTTCTTTTTCAAGGCGGATATGTTCGGGACGAATGGCATAGGTGGTGCTGGGGCTTGTCTCCACGCAAGTGATTTGCAGCGCCCCCCAGGGCGTGACCAGACTCCCCGCCGCCTTGCGCCCGTTTAAGAAAGTGGATACGCCCATAAACTGGGCTGCCGCCAAACTCGGCGGACGGTGGAACAGCGCTTCGGGCTTGCCCGCCGCGACGATTTCGCCCTTCAACAAAAGCGCCATCCGGTCACTCATCGCCATCGCTTCGCCCAGGTCGTGGGTGACCAGAATCGTCGTAATCCCCAACTCGCGCTGGATGACCCGAATGGCTTCCTGCAAGTTCAGGCGCACCTCGGTATCGAGGCTGCTGAGCGGCTCATCGAGCAGGAGCAGTTTGGGGCGAGTCACCAAAGCCCGGGCCAGGGCCACCCGCTGCTGCTCGCCGCCCGAAAGTTGGGATGGTTTGCGCTTTTCGATGCCGGGGAGGCCAATCAGGTCGAGCATTCGTCCCACTTCGCGGCAAATTTCGTCGCGGGGGGCGCGCTTGACCTTCAGACCAAAGCCAATATTCTCCTCCACGCTCAGGAAGGGAAACAAGTACGACTTCTGGAACATGAACACCGCCCCGCGCTGGCTGGGAGGCAGCGTCAGAATAGAGACACTGTCAAATTGCACATCCCCGGCGTCGGGTCGTTCGATCCCGGTGATGAGTTTGAGCAGGGTCGATTTGCCAGAACCGGAAGGGCCCAAAAGGGCGACCAATTCCCCATTTTCCACACAAAGAGAGAAATCTTTCAGCACCGGGGCAGGCTGGTTGGGGTAGCGTTTGGTGAGGTTGAGCAGGTTGACTTGGGTCATAGTTTTTATGTACCGCGACATTTATGTCGCCTTTTGGGGTTGCGAGATAAATCTCGCGCTACAGGTTGTGAGATAAATCTCGCGGCGCGCGGATGGTGGTGGCGATAACCAGCGCGGGCGGGGCCAGGAAAACCAGCGCCAGCGCGGCGATGGTGACAGGGTTTCCGCCGCTGGCCGCCGAAAATAACAAAACGGGCAGGGTGATGACACGCCCGGAGCCGATGAGTAACGTCAGCAGGTATTGGCTCCACGAGATAAGAAAGGCGAACAGGGCGGCGACGGCCAGGCTGGGGGCGAGCATTGGCAGGGTGACGGTAAACAGGGTGCGCGATGCGCTGGCGCCCAGCACCCAGGCCTGGAATTCGTAGGCTTCGTCGTAGCGGGCGAAGGCACCCGCCAGAGTGAAGGTGACGTAGGGCAGGGTCGGGACAAGGTGCGCCAGGACGATGCCGGGGATGGTTCCCGCCAGGCCAATTTGCAGGAACAGGATGTTCAATCCCATGCCAATCGCCAGCGGCGGGACAACGGTCGGCAGGTAGAGCAGGAGCCAGACCACCTGCCGCCCGCGAAACTGACGCAAGCCGAGGGCACGCGCCGCCGGGTAGCCGATGACCAGCGAAAGCAAACTGACGGCGAAGGCAATCAACAGACTATCGCGCAGGCTGGAGAGGGTGCGCGGGTCAGACAGGACGCGCGCGAAGGGCGCGCTTGTCCAGGTTTCGGGAAAGGGCGCGGGGAAGAACCAGCCCTGCGAGAAGGCGTAGAGGATGAATACGCCGAGGGGCGCGGCGAGGAGGGGGTAGAGGAGGAGGCGGAAAAAGTAGTTCGTACACGGAAAACACGGAAGCAACGGAATTGCATGGATTTTTCGTTTTTGTTTTCCGTGTTTTTCCGTGTTTTCCGCGTGTTCCGTGTACCGTTTGTCATTGTCCGGCATGTTGTTCTCCCCTTCGGATACTAGCCCACGCCACCAAGAGCGTGATAACCGTAATCACCAGGCTTATCGCCATGCCGTCGGCGCGGGCGGAGAGGTCGGGGTCGTTGAAGAAGCGCAGGGCCAGGACGGGCAGCATACGCGGATAATTGACTCCCAGCAGAGCCGGGACTTCGTAGGCACTGAAGATGTAGGCGAAGGCCAGTAAAGAGCCGGAAAGCAGGGCCGGGGCGACCATCGGCAGGGTCACATAGCGGATACGCTGCCAGCGGCTGGCGCCCAGATTTTCGGCCACCAGTTGGTAGCCTTCGGGCTGGGTGCGCAGGACAGAAATCACCAGCAGGGCCAGGAACGGGACTTCCTTGCCGATGTAACTGAGGATAATGCCGATGCCGTATTTGTCGCGCACCAGCACCGGGAATTCGGCAGGCATGGAAATCAGTTCCAGCGAGGCCGCCCAGCGCGCCAGTAACCCGCTTTGTGAGAGCAGGAGCAGCAGCCCAATCGCCCAAATCATGTGCGGGAAAGCCAGGTTGCTGTTCAGGGCCAGGGTGTCGAGGCGGCTGTTGGAGGCCCAAAACGCGACCAACAGCGCCAGGAAAGCCGAAACCAGCGTCGAAGCCAGGCTGACCCACAGCGAAAAGCCGAGCGAGCCCCAAAACTCGCGCCCGGCGATGCCCTGTCCGCTGAACAGGTCGGCGTAGGCGCGGGGGCTGAGAGTCTCCTGCCCGATAACGGAAATCGCGCCCAGGCTTTGGGCGATGCCATAGGCAAGACTCGCCCCCAGCAGCAGGACGATAATCGTAAGCGCCGGGGCGAGGGCCAGCCAGGGGGAGAAGATGAGGCGGTCGCGCATGAAGTGGATTACTGCTGTATTGCCAAAGGCGCAGCAACAAACGGCACGGCAAACGCCTCGCACCAGATGACAACTGATTTAAATTGATTTAAATCCAGGTCGCCGGGAATTTCGTAATTTTGGTCACCAATGTTGCCTTTCAAGCGGCCAAGATTGTAATACCCGGTGATTTGTGTGCCGGATTCCGCCGGAACCGGATCGACCGGAACGAGGTACACATACAGGTCAGGACCATTCTCCACAGAGAAATCTTGCAGGCGCAAAATGCGCGAGTTATCTGCCAATTGGTATACAAGCGCCTCGCCCGCCCCTTCATATAGCAGGTTGTAAAAAGAACCCATCGACAGGAGTTGCTCCGCGACGGCAGATACTACCACTTCGGTGGCTGGCGGCGATTGTATCTCAACGGGCTGTTCTACTGCCTGGGATGTCTCAACAACAGACGTAGGGCTGGCTTCGGCAGCAGCAACGGGGAATGGCTCGTTAACCTGGGTGTCAATGATGGCCGGCGAGAAAAACCACCAACCCGCAGCCGCAAGAATTCCAAGCACAATCACAAGCCCAAGATATTTCCAGGGAGAATTTCTTTTTCGATACATGATTTTTTCTCTTTTCATGCGCTATTTTTGCACGACAAATTCAATCCATCCCTGCTCGACCAGTCCTTGATACTGCGGGGCGGTGTCACCGGCCAGGGAACGGGCCAGGTCGGAGGCGGGGGTGGCGGCTTCGCCGAGTTTGGCGGCAGACGCTTCCAGTTGGGCTTTGGCTTCGGGGTCGGTGACGCGGGTCACGTCGATGGCGTAGCCCAGGCCGAATCCGTTTTCGGGCAAAATCTGCGCCGCCTGGAATTCCGGTTCGAGCAACAGGTTCGCCAGCACCAGCGCGGCGGCTTTGTTGGGCGAATTGGCCGGGATGGCAACATAGTTGAAGTCGCCGATCATATATTGGTCAAAGACGAAAGCGCGGGCGGTGGCGGGCATCAGGCCGTCCTGAATCCAGCGTCCCGCGCCGCTGATGTCTTGCGTGAAACTGAAATCGATTTCGCCGTTGGCAAACAGCGTCACCATTTCGGGTTCGTTGGCGGGATAAGCCTCGCCAGCGCGCCACAGGCAGGGTTCCAATTCGTTCAGATAGGCCCACAGCGCGGGAGAATATTCATCCCAGGCGGCCTGGTCGAAGGTTTTCCACTGCGCTTCGCCGCCGCTCAACTCGTAGAGCGCGCCCTTTGCAAAGCGCGTGCCGACAAACCCACCCGGCCCCGGCGCGATGTAGGTAAACCGACCAGGGTTGGCGCAAGCCCAATCCTTGAGTTCGGCATACGAGCGCGGCAGGTCGTCGGCGCTCATCCGGGCGGAATCATACACAAACTGGAACTGCGCCGAAGACCAGGGGCTTTCCATGTTGTCCACCGGGGTGCCAAAATCGAGGTTGATGGCCGGGTTCTCCCAGTTAACCAGCGCGGCGTTGGGCAATTTCTGGGCCCAATCGGTATAGAGCATCTCAGCCTGTTTGAGGGTGAAGAAGTTTTCACCATTAATCCACATCACATCCACCGCGCCTTCCGTCACCCCGGCTTCTTTCTCGCTTAAAACCTGGTTGACGTAATCGGCGGCGTCGGCCACCGGCACGCGGTTGAGGGTGATGTCGTAGCGTTCCTTGAGCGTCTCGCCGTAGAACTTGTCGACATAGGCGTTGATACTGTCCGAGCCGCCCCACATGTACCAGTTAACGGTCTGCCCGCGCGCGGCGGCCAGGACGCTGTCCCAGTCGTTGAGGTCGAATTGGCCTGAGGGTGAAGGTTCCGGCGCGGTGGGAGCGCAGGCGGCCAGCAGTAGCGAGAATGTCACGAGCAAATAGATCAGTTTTTTCATTTTCTTCTCCTATTGTTTTCTAAACACAAAGGACACGAAGGTCACAAAGGAAAAGCCTTGGTGTACTTTGTGACCTTCGTGTTTAATTTTTTCTTGCAAAACGATACTTCAAATACGCCGCCAACTCGCCCTTCAGGTTCGTCAGCGTTTCGCGCATGAAAAAATCGGCCACTTTCAAAATCCCGCTCGAATAGGTCGGGTACGGGAAGACCAGACGGTAAATCTTGTAAAGCGAGATTTTCTGGCTCATCGCCAGCGTAAAGAACGAAATCATCTCCGAAGCGCGCGGGCCGACGATGGTGACGCTCAAAATCTGTCCGGTCAGGCGCACGGCGTCGACGATGATGAAGCCGTTCTCGACCCCGTCGGTGTAGCCGCGGTCAGTGTGAGTCTTGAAATCCACGCGAATGCGCTTGATAATACCCGGATGACAGGTTTCTTTCAACTGTTGCTCCGTCAGACCAACGGCAGCCACTTCCGGGTCGGAGAAGGTCGCGTTGGGGAAAAACGGTTCGTTTTTGGCAATCGGCAGCAGCGGGAAAGCAATCCGCTGGACAACGCGCCGTCCCTGGGCATTGGCGGAATGGGTGAAGGCGGAAGTGGGAGTCACGTCCCCAATCGCGTACACGCCCCGGACGTTTGTCTCCCCAAAAGCGTTGACCAGGACTCCCCGGCGCCTGTCCACCGTTACCCCGGCCTTGTCCAGTTCCAGGCGTTCCAGATTGCGGACGCGGCCAATCGCGATAAGCACCTTGTCCACATCCGCCACCCGGACTTCCGCCCCGCCCTGATTCAGAATCAGCGTTCTGGAGGTTTCGTCGAAGGCTGTGGCGGTTGCCCCGTAATAGGCTTTGATTCCCGCCCGCTCAATCTCCGGGCGCAGGGCTGCGGAGGCTTCCGGGATGGCGGTCATCAGCGGACGGTTATCGAGCGCAAAGAGTGTCACCTGCGTGCCGATTTTACGGAAGGCAAAGGCCATTTCGAGCGCAATCACGCCCGCGCCAACGATGACCAGATGCTTGGGTGCGTCGCGCAGGTCGAACAGGGATTCATTGGTCAGAATACGTTCAGCGGGCAGGCCGGGAATATCGAGCAGGCGCGGGCGCGCCCCGGTGGAGATGACGATGTTTTCGGCGGTGATTTTACGCGTTCCGCCATCTTTGAGCGCAATCTCGATTTCCTTCGGCGCAGTGAACTTGGCCCAGCCTTCGATGAAGGTCACGTTTTTTATCTCGCGCACTTCGTGGGTCTCTTTGTCGCGCAAGGCGTCGCGCTTGCGGATAACTTCGCGCAAAATTTCGTCGGGGTTATCGCCCGGTTTGAATTCGCGCGCCAGGTGAATCAGCGTCTTGGACGGCACACAGCCGACGTTGGTGCAATCGCCGCCGACATGGTTGCCCTCGATGAAGGCGACCTGCTTGCCCAGCCCGGCCAGTCCGATGGCGACGGTCATGCCGCCCGAACCCGCGCCGATGACGATGGTGTGAAAATGGCCCCCCTCGTTCCCCCCATTTTGCGCGAAGTTCAGCGCAAAATGGGGGGAGGACAGGGGGGCAGACTCGCGTTTCTTAAAAACCCGCGAAAGCACCAGGCTGATAATAAAAATCGCAACCGAAAAGCCAAGCGTGAGCGGGTTCAACTGCGGAATGGCCCCGTCAAACGTCTCAATTGAAGCGCCGAAACCGACAAAAGCAATCGTGCCGGGGATGGAACCAAGCGCCGTCGCCAAAATGAAGGGCCAGTAGCGGATTTTCAGGAATCCGGCCAGGTACGAGACGGCGTCGTAGGGCAGGAAGATGAAGCGCATGGTCAGAATCGTCTCAAAACTGTTCTGTCTCATGCGACGGGTGTAACGCGCCACCCAGCCATCCCCCTGACCTTCGGCAAAAAGTCCCTGCCCGAAAAAGCGCCCCACCAGATAGGCAATCGAGGAGGAAATATTGCTCGCCACAACCACCATAACAACACCCAGAAACGGCCCATAGACAAATCCCGCCGCCAGCGTAATCAGAGTCGCCGGGAAAAGAATCAGCGGGCGAATGGCATAAACAACGACGTAAATCAACATGCCCCACAGGCTGTTGGCGAAAAAATCGAGCAGGGTCTGCACGGCCTGGAGCGGAGTCAGGTTATTGGCGCTAACGTACCACTGGTAGCCGATGATGAGCGCGGCCCAAAAGAGCAGGGCGGGAAATTTGGCGGCATGTTGTTCCAGCCAGGGTTTTGTTTTGGTTTGAGGGATTGAGTTCTCCATGCCGGTCTCCTTACTTTATTAGAAAGAAATGGATAGAGAATTCTTACCTCATTCATCGGCATTCCGGCGCAGCAGATACCTTTGCATTAATGATGCGTCGCGTTTTCGCGTTTCAGATTCCTCACATCTTTGCTTTTATAATAGGCCCAACGACGCCTACCCGCGCCCGCTCAAACCCTTTTTTGCTTCCTTCTTCGGAGTTTCCCCTATGAATTCCTATCGCAAAGAACTCTGGTGCAATATCCCCGCCCGGCGCGGATTTCTCAACATCACGCCACAAGTTGAAACCTGCCTGCGCGAAAGCGGAATCCGCGAAGGATTATGCCTGGTAAACGCGATGCACATCACCGCCTCGGTCTTCATCAACGACGATGAAAGTGGCTTGCATCACGACTACGAAGCCTGGCTGGAGCAACTTGCCCCGCACGAGCCGCTCGGCCAATACTGGCACAACCGCACCGGCGAAGACAACGCCGACGCGCACCTCAAGCGCCAGGTGATGGGGCGCGAAGTGGTCGTGGCCGTCACCAATGGCAAGCTCGACTTCGGCCCCTGGGAGCAAATTTTCTACGGCGAATTCGATGGCCGCCGCCAGAAGCGGGTGCTGGTCAAAATCATTGGGGAATAAGCGCGCGGAAATCAGCCGGTTGACGCTATAATTGAAAATATCGTCCGAAAACGTCCCGAAGGCGGCTCAATCAAATAGACAGGATACTTGCGGAAAACCTTCGGGATGGTCTGCGATTCAAAATGGAGTTCCCATGACCGAGCAAAAATCCGGCGCGCAAATCAGCACCAAAGCCTTCACCCAGGCCGTTCTCATCATCTTCGCTCTGATGATGGTTTCAGGCGTTCTGACGCAGGTCATCCCTGCCGGGGAATACACCCGCGTCGAAGTGGATGGACGCGAGGCGATTGACCCGGCCTCCTTCCGCTTTGTCGAACGCCCCGACTATCCTGTCTGGCGCTGGTTCACAGCGCCGTTCGAGGTGCTCGTCACCCCCGACGGTCTGACCAAAGTCATCCCCATTATCGTCTTTATCCTGCTGGTCGGCACGGCCTTTGGCATCATGGATCGCAGCGGCATCCTCAAAGCGGTCATCTCGCGCATCGTCAAATCGTTTGGCGGACGCAAATATGTGCTGCTACTGGTCATCACCTTCTTCTTCATGGCAATGGGGACATTTTTCGGCATTTTCGAGGAAGTCATCCCGCTTGTGCCGCTTATGATTGGGCTGGCCTATTTCCTCGGCTGGGACTCGCTGACCGGGCTGGGAATGTCGGTGCTGGCGACCAACGTCGGCTTTTCGACCGCCGTCTTCAACCCCTTCACCATCGGCATCGCCCACCAACTCTCCGGCCTGCCGCTCTACTCTGGAGCGGGGCCGCGCCTGGTCTTGTTCGTGGTGGTTTACATCATCCTGGCAATTTTCATCACCCAATACGCCCGCAAAATCGACCGCCGACCCGAAGCCTCGCTCGTCTATCACGAAGACCAGGCCGAGAAGGCCAAGTACGGCAGTTTCCAGGTGGATGACACCTTCGACAGCGACCCGCGCATGAGACGCGGCGCGATTTTCATGGGGGTTTTCTTCGCCCTGATTCTTGGTGTGCTGGTTGCGCTGCCAGTCATCCCGCTGCTGCGCGACATCGCCCTGCCCCTCACCGGGCTGTTGTTCGTCATCGGCGGCATCGGCGCGGGATTGATCTCTGGGGCGGGTCGGGCCGCCTGGAAAGCCGCCTGGGACGGCTTCCTCGGCATCGCCCCGGCCATTCCGTTGCTGATGATGGCCGCCAGCGTCAAGCACATTATCGCGGCAGGCGGGATTCTCGACACCGTCCTGCATTGGGCCAACAATGCCCTGGCAGGCACCAGCCCATTTGCCGCCACGCTGCTCATTTACGCCCTGACGCTCATCCTCGAGCTGTTCATCACCTCCGGCTCGGCCAAAGCCTTCCTGCTGATTCCAATCATCATGCCGCTGGCCGACCTGGTGGGAGTCAACCGCCAGATTGCCGTCAGCGCCTACACCTTCGGCGATGGATTCTCGAACATGGCCTACCCCACCAACGCCGCCCTGCTCATCACCCTCAGCCTGACCGTTATTTCCTATCCCAAATGGCTGCGCTGGGTGCTGGGGCTATGGTTCTGGATCATCCTGGCAACCATCATCTTCCTTGCGATTGCTGTGGCGACCAATTACGGGCCTTTCTAGCGCATGCCCAGCCTCCCCCACTCTTACGAACACTCCCGCGCCCGCTTCCGCGCCCGGCTGGATTCGATTCAGCAACGGTGGCCGGTCTGCCGTTTAACGAGCGTTTCCCAACCCTGGGAAGATGACCTGACGACCGACATTCTCTGCGCCGATGCGCTCACTACGCGGGACAGGTTAATCGTTCTCTCCACCGGCCTGCATGGCATCGAGGGGTATCTCGGCTCTGCCGCGCTCGAATTATTTTTCGAGGAATACCTGAATCGCCTGAACCCTCAAACGACCGGACTCTTGCTCGTTCACGCCATCAACCCCTGGGGCATGAAATACTGGAAGCGCACCAACCCCGAAAATGTGGACTTGAACCGCAACTTCGTCGAGGACGATTTCGCGGCCCTATGGCAGTTCAACACCGATTACCCCGCGCTCTCGCCCTTTCTCAACCCGCAGCGTTCATTGGGAAATCTCGCGCTCGAAAAACTGCGTTTCGCTGCGCAGACGGTTCAAAAACTGCTCACCTTTGGCCCCCGTCGTGTGCGCGAGGCCTCGTTAATGGGGCAATACCACCAGCAGGAAGGCATCTACTTTGGCGGAAGCGCGCTCCAGCCCGAAACGAAGGCCATCATGGCGTTGTATCGCGCCGCTTTTGCCGGGTACAAACAAATCATCCACCTCGACATGCACACTGGCTATGGGCCTCGCTATCAGATGACCCTGGTCACTTCCCCGCACGAGAAGATGACCGCCGCCGAAACGACTGCCCGCTATGGAACGCCGCGCGTCGCTGCCGCCAACCCCGATGAGTTTTACACCATGAAAGGCGATATGACCGACTGGGAATATAAACTCATCGAAGGCGAGTTCCCCGGCGCGAAATTTTTCGGCGCGGCCTGCGAATTTGGCACCTTTGGAGAATCCATCCTGGCCGGGGCGCGCAGCCTGCGAATTACGATTTTTAAGAACCAGGTCAACCAGCGCGGAGGTAAAGCCGCTGCCGCTCACTGGGTGGAGAACGAATACCGCGAACTTTACCTGCCCACCGAACGAGCCTGGTTCGAGAAAGCCATGTCGGATGCGCGCCAGTCTTTCGATGGAATTTTTGGGGTCGCGCAGCTTGCTGCCCGAAATTGACGATAAGGACATCCCGACACTTGTACCGCCCGCTGCACTGCGCGGGGCGCGGCAGTACAGGGGGTGTAGGTGATGTTGTTGGAAAACGGAGCAGGCAACAGGAGCAGGAGAATTCGCCACCCTTTCATAGGTGATATGCGCTATAATTCCTTCTCGATTATGTCGTTAA
>Ga0116204_1001634_pt1 | contig 12466 bp, 6 predicted proteins | sample LakKivwa52mmetaG_FD_94481 | JGI IMG/M metagenome (GOLD analysis project Ga0116204, IMG submission 94481) | Anoxic lake water microbial communities from Lake Kivu, Rwanda to study Microbial Dark Matter (Phase II) - Lake Kivu water 52m metaG | ecosystem: Environmental > Aquatic > Freshwater > Lake ...
CGGCGGTAACGGTTGAGGCGGGTGATGCCGTGCAGCCGGGCCAGCAGTTCGAGGCTGTCGAAAGGTTTCGAGATAAAGTCATCGGCCCCGGCGCGCAGGCCCTCGATGCGCGATTCGCGGTCATCGAGGGCAGTAACTAGGATGATGGGAACTTCGGTCAGGGCATAGATGGCGCGAATGGCGCGGCATACATCGAAGCCATTCATTTCAGGCATCATGACATCGAGCAGGATGACATCGGGTAGGAGTGCTTGCGCAGCGGCCAGACCTTCCCTGCCGTTTTCAGAAAAATGCAGGGCGTATGGCTCTCCGGCCAGCAGCGCTTCGAGCGCGGCGCGGGCCATTGGCTCGTCATCAATAATCAAAATTTTCGATGATGCTGTCATTTTTCCTCCTGTGTTGCTAAAAGGGGCACAGTTAACTCGACCAGAATTCCAGGGCCGCTGGGAACATTGGCGAGCCGAATTTGCCCGCCCGCCTGCCAGACGAGGGTTGCCACGGTGGGGAACCCCAGTCCCATCCCAGGGGCTTCCCCGCTAAAATACTTTTCGCCTTGAAAATAGGGCAGCCAGACCCAGGAAAGCTGTTCAGCGGTTAATGTCAAACCATCATCCTTGAAACGAAAACGGATTTGGTCCTTATCGACCCGTTCAATATCGATTTCAATGCGTGGCGCATGGTGGGGGTGGAATTTTTGCGAGTTCTCAAGCAGCTCTTCCAGAATCAGTTCCAGGGAAAAACTGGTCAAGACAACGGTGGCCTGTTGTAATTCCATTGGCAAGGATAATTTGACGTTTTCCAGCCCGTACATCCCGGCAGTTTTATCAACCAACGCTGCAAATTCTGCCAGATTGGCAAGCGGGCCGATTTTCAGCGTCAATGGCGCATCGAGGTAGGTCAACACATCACGGACGGTATCAACCAGCCGCTGGGAGCCTTGCCAGGCCGTCAACACCATCGGCTTGACTTCATCAGGCGGAATCTGGTCAAATTTCGCTTCAAGGAGTGACATGGCGCCGTAGATGAGCGCGATTGGGGTGCGCAATTTGTGGGTGACAGCCGTATGGAACTTGCGTGTATCATGGTAGACGGACATTTTTTCGGTCACGTCGCGCAAATGCACCACCCGACCACTTTCGGCGCTTCCAGGCGCATCCAGGGCTTCTACCAGTAGCCAGAATGGGCGCGAATGGGGGCTTTCAGGATGTACAAAATATAACGGCGCGGGCGCTGCCAGCCAAAAATCCCATTTTTCCGTTGGTTGCGGTATATAGAATTTCTCAACCCAGGAAACAAAATCGATTCCCTGGTACGTCCCCGAGAGATGCAGTAAATTCTGGGCCTGGGTATTGGCAAATTGAATATTGCCGTCAACGTCCAGCAGCAGGTAGCCGTCTTCAGCCTGCTCCACTATCCATGAAAAACGCGCCCGTTCTGCTGCCAGACGCCCAAAACGGTTGAGCAGGGCCAGGGTGCGCAGGCGAATTTGCATCTCCAGGCCGTCGAATGGTTTGGTCAGGAAATCATCCGCGCCGGCTCCCAAACCTGCCAGCCTGGAATCGCGGTCGTCGAGGGCGGTCAGCATAATGATTGGGACATCGGCCAGCCTGGAATGGCGGCGTAATGAGCGGCAGACCTGGTAGCCATCCATGCCCGGCATCATTACATCGAGCAGGATGATATCCGGCAATTGCTGTTCGGCCAGTTCCAGTCCATCTTCGCCGTTCATGGCAGGCAGTAGTTCGAATTGAGATTCATCCAAAAGTGCGTCTAGTGTATGGTGAACAATCGGCTCATCATCGATAACCAAAAGTAAACTTTTATTGGTCATACACAATCCTGTAATATTCCTTGCGAAACGCAATCACAATCAGGAAGATTGTACTTGTTTTTTTAGGCTACGGGATAACCCCGTTACGGTAGTGAAAGCATGGCGCGAATGGTTTCTGCCAGTTGTTTCAATTGAACAGGCTTTGTCATATATTCATTCGCGCCCGCTTCCATGCACGTCTCGCGGTCGCCGGGCATGGCCAGGGCGGTCAGGGCAATGATGGGGGTACGCGCAACCTGCGAATCGGTATGTGCTCGAATGCGGCGTATGGTTTCCAGGCCATCCATGCCCGGCATCTGGATGTCCATCAGTATCAGGTCGGGATGGTCTTGGGAAGCCTGGTCGAGCGCTTCCATGCCGCTGCGCGCCGACCAGACCTGGAATTTTTGAACGGCGAGGAAATCAGAGATGGTTTCGAGGGTGACCTCGTTATCATCAACAACCAGGATGCGCGGGATGGCATGATGCGGGGCAATTGTCAGCACAGATTTTTGGAGTTCCTGCTCGGAGGCCACCCGCCCCAATTCGATGCGCGCCTCGTTCAGGGTGAATGGTTTCACCAGGTATCCGGCCGCGCCCTGCGCCAGCGCTTTTTGGCGGCTTTTTTCGACCGAGCAGATGACGACCGGGATGCCGCGCGTGCGCGGGTCGGCTTTGAGGGCGGCCAGCACCTCGAACCCGGACATGTCGGGCAGGTGCAGGTCGAGCAGGATAACGCCCGGTTTGATACGGGCAGCGACCTCCATCGATTCCCGCCCAAGCGGGTGAACCGTGTTTTCGATGCCGAGATGCCGCAGGTAGCGCGTAATTTGCTCAGCGTCGATTTCGCTGTCTTCCACTGTTAAAGACGGGTGCAATGAGCCGGCGCCAACGTTCGCCCGACGAACCGGCTGGGTGGCTTGCGGAGACCAGGGCAGGAGGATGGTAAAGCGGCTGCCTTCGCCCGGCGCGCTCTCGACCCGGACGCTGCCACCGTGTAACTCGGCCATGCGCTGCACCAGCGACAGGCCCAGGCCGGTGCCGGAATGCTGGCGCGCCAGGCTGCTATCGAGTTGGATGAAAGGTTTGAAAAGGCGTTTGAGATTTTCTTCGGCGATGCCCACGCCTTTATCCCAAACGGTGATTGCGACCACGCCGGCTTTGCCGTCGGCCCGCACTTCCAATCCAAGCGAGCCGCCCTCGGGGGTGAATTTAATGGCGTTGCTGAGCAGGTTGACGAGCATCTGCTTGAGACGGCGAGGGTCGGCGCGGATGACCAGGCTGGCCGGTTCGATGGCAAAGCTGACCCTTTGTTGCTTTTTGTGCGCCATGCCCCTGGTCAATTGCAGGCTGGCCTGGCAGATGTCGCCCAGGGAGCAAGGCTCGAACTGCATATCGAATTTTCCGGCCTCGATTTTCGACAGGTCGAGGATGTCATTAATCAACTCCAGCAGGTGCCGCCCGCTGGTTTCGATGTGCTTGAGCGCCCTTAACTGCCGCTCGTTCAGGTCGCCGTAGGTCTTCATTTGCAGGGCTTCCGAAAGGCCCAGGACGCCGGTCAGCGGGGTGCGCAGTTCATGACTCATGCTGGCCAGGAATTCATCTTTCATGCGCATGGCGCGTTCCAACTCAAGATTGGCTCTTCGCAGAACCTGCTCGGCCTTTTTGCGCTCGGAGATGTCGCGCACGACGCTTTGAACATAGCGGGGGTTGCCCTGCCCATCACGAATCAGGGACAGGTTAATCTCGGTTTCGACCAATGAACCATCCAGCCGGACGAAAGTTCGCTCATAGGTTGGTTGGGGCTGGCCCGACAAAAGGGCCTGCAGGTGGTCATTTGCACCCGCTACATCAGCCGGCTTGATGAATTCAAACGCATGCCTGCCAAGCAGGTCTTCAGAAGTCGGAGCCCCCAGCAGCGCGGCGCAGCGCGGGTTAAGGCGCGCATAGGTTGCGGTGGAAACATCGAGCAGGAAGATGGCGTCGCTGGCATTCTCGAACAGGGCGCGATAGGTTTCTTCGCTTTCGCGCAGGGCCGCCTCAGTCTGTTTGCGCTCGGTGTTGTCGAACATGGTCGAGCGGCTCATCAGGTAATTGCCGGCTTCGTCGTTCACCGCTGTCGCGCTCACCAAAACATGAAAAGTGGAGCCATCCTTACGAATAATTTCCGACTCCAGGTCGCGCAGCCATCCACGCTGCTTGAACAGGGGGAAGTTGACCTTAAATGTCTCAAGGCTCTCAGGGGTGAAAAAGTCAGAAAACCGCCGGCCAACGACTTCCTCACGGGTATAGCCCAGCCAGCCCAGTTCAGTCTTGTTCACCATGATGACGCATCCTTCAGCATCCAGTGAGTGGTAACCGGTGGGGGCGTTGTCATACAGGTCTTGCACTTCAGCCGTGCGCTCCCTGACGCGCTGTTCGAGCAGGGTGTGCATACGGGCATTTTCAATTGCCAACCCGGCGTAACCGGCAAAAAGTTGCAGGGCCTCGAGGTCGGCGGGGGTAATGGGGCGGCCTGAAAGCAGGTTATCGATCCTGAGCAGGGCAACTGGTTCATCCCCGGCCCAGGCGGCCAGGGTGACATGCTGCCTGACGCCGTGCATTTCGTTTTCAGGCGATGGGTTATGGAGCGCCTGGTAATCTTCATCAAAAGCGATGCCAGCCGGGCTTTGCAGGGCCAGCTGCCAGTCAGTCTGCGCGTGGATGGAGTCCTCGTACCAGGAGTTGTTTTCAAGCTGGCCCTCGCGGCTGGTGCCATACGCGCCGCGCACCTTTTGCCCGGCAGCATCGTATAGGAACAAACCAACCCGGTCGAAACCCAATCCATGGGAAACACTTGTCTGGATGGCGCGCAAACACTGGTCGAGGTCGGTGACAGCGGTGATATTTTTCCCCAACTGGATGACCTGCTCCAGACGGGCCTGGCGGCGCAGGCTCTCGGCCTCGGCTTGTTTGCGCTCGGTGATGTCTTGCACGGTTCCCATTGCTATCATGGGCTGGCCTTCGGGTGAAAAGGTTATCTCAGACAATTGGTGCACCCAGCGGATTTCTCCATCAGCACGCACAATGCGGTGTTCGATATCGTACTCTACGCCTTGCAAAGCGGCTTGCCAGGCGCTGCCAACCATTTGCCGGTCCTCAGGATGAATCGCTGAAAAAAACATCTCAAAGGTCACTTGTTGGACATTTGGTATCCCGAAAATACGATGGGTTTCGTCCGACCATTCGGTGGTTCTGGTTTGCAAATGCACAACCCAACTGCCAACCTGCGCTACGGCCTGGGCGCGCTTCAGGTTTGCTTCGCTCTGCCGCAGGGCCGTCTCGGCCTGCAGGTATATGACGTAGTTACCTATTTCCGTCGCCAGGACTTCGACGGCGCTGCGAAGGAAGTCCGAAACGTGAACCGGGGCGCGCGCGGCCAGGTTGAGACAGCCGATGACCTGGTCCTGGTAGGAAACCGGCACAAAGCCAATGGTTTTCAGACCCTCGGCACGATAGAGTTCCACATGGCTGAAATCTGCTTCCGTCATGTAACGGGAATCCCCCGAAAGAATACCCTGCACAATGGGCGATTCAAACGGGTAGCGCGCCACCTCCTGCGCAAAAGCAGCGCTAAGGCCCTGGTGATAAACCAATTCAAGCGTCGCGCGCCCGGGGTCGAACAGGTAGATGCCGCCGCATTCCATGCCCGAAATTTGCAGGGCCGCTTCAAAAGAAAGTTCCAGCCCGGCCTCGAGCGAAGCGACTTTGCCAATCGAACGCGCCAGGTCGCGCTGGGCAAAGGTCAACTGTTCGGTCTGTTTGCGCTCGGTCACGTCGGTGATGAAACCATGCCAGAGCAGGCTGCCATCCGCTTCGCGGGTTGGCATCGAACGCCCCTCCAGCCAGAGCCAGCCTTTCTGGGGGTGGTTGTAACGGAATTCAGCGTACCAGGGCACCATCTCCTGCGCCGAGCGAGCAATGGATTCGCTGACCTGCCCCATATCGTCGGGATGCATACGGGAAAAAATCGGGGTCACATCGCTGGCCACGTCGGATGGTTCGAGTCCATAGATTTCCCTGATCATTGGGCTGGCATAAGGCATGCTGGCAACCCCTTGCGGGGTCTGGCGGAAGGAGCAAATCAGCCCCGGCACCGTATCGGCAATGTTAACCAGGCGCTCTTGCTCAACGCGCAACCTGGTCATGGCCTCCATCTCGTCCGTCATGTCATGGACAATGCCCACTACGCGCACGACCTGGCCTGCCTCGTTAAAGACCGGGTTGCCCTTATCCCGCAGCCAGCGAATGCTGCCATCGGGACGCCGAATGCGGTATTGGATATTGGTTGGCTGGCCGCTTCTTTCCTGCTCACGCGCCTGAACCAGGATGGGCCGGTCTTCGGGCAGCAGCACATCCAGGAATTTGCCGGGCAATTGCGAGACGCTCCGCGGGCTAAGGCCAATGACTTCCTCAAACGCCGGGCTGACATAAATATCGCGCGTGAGCGGGCCCGACATCCAGAAGATGTCAGAGATGTTCTCAGCCAGTTGGGTGAAGCGTTCATTGGATTTCCGTAGTGTATATTCGGCCTGTTTTCGTTCGGTGATATCGCGCAGGAAGCAAATCATCAGGCCTTTTTCTTTGTCCAACAGGTTGATGCTGATTTCCGTTTCGAAGACGCTGCCATCCTTGCGGCGGTGCCGGGTTTCGAAGCGGTCCCAGCCCTGGCTCAAAATTTTCTGAACATGCGCTTCGGTCTCCGCAACGCTTTCCAGTACCTCGATATCTTGAATCGACATTTCCTGGAATTCTTCGCGGGTGTAGCCCGTCATGGCGCAATAGGCCGGGTTGACATCCCTCAAACGGTGGTCCGCATCCAAAATCCAGAACCCGTCCGAGGTGGTTTCGAGCGCCAGCCGCAAGAGACGCTCGCTCTCGCGCAGGGCATTTTCGGCCTGTTTTCGCGCGGTAATCATCTCGGAGAAAAATATCAGGCCGCCAATTTCGCCGTTGACTTCATGCCATGGGCGCAGTTCATAGCGCACCCAATCCAGGGTTCCATCGGCGTGCTGGAGCGGTTTTTCTTCACATTTCGCCACATCACCTGCCAGGCAGCGCTGAATTTCTTTGCGCGTCTCGTCCATCTCGGCGAAAATATCATAATGTGAGCGTCCCGCCAGGTTTTGTTCAGCCAGACGAAAATCAGTGATGTAGCGGCGGCTGGCGGCAATGTAACGCATCTGGGGATCGAACATGGCAATCGCCGCCGGGGCATGCTCCACGAACAATTTCAGAACGTATTCGCTTTTTTGTAACGCCGCTTCCGCTTGTTTGCGTTCGGTAATATCGGTAAAAGTGGTATAAACCCGGCAGGGCGTTGGCTCATCGTTACGAAATTCGGGCATGGCGTTGACCAAAATCCAGCGATAGACCGATTCGCGCGGGTGAAAGACCCCCATCACAACATCCTGAACCGGTTTGCCGGTTTTCAAAGCCAGCATGGCCGGGTGCTGCTCACCGGGGAAGGCCGCCCCGTCTTCGTGGATGGCGTGCCAGCGCGGGTCGATGGAGGAGCGCCCTTGCATCTCATCCATCGACAGGCCCAAAATCCGCTCGGCGGCCGGGTTGGCGAGCGTGATATGCCCCTCGGCATCCTGGTACACGACCCCCTGCGCCATCGTCTCGAACAAGGCATGAAACCGCCCGCTGCTTTCTGTTAGGATGTCGGTGGACATCTTTCGGGCGCTAACGTTCCAGGCCAGCTGGTTTTCCATCGCTGCAATTTTCTGGCGCAGGGCTTCATTTTCGGCGCGCAGGTCACTAATTTTGTTCATAGGCGTCATTCCGGTTTATAAAAATGGAGGGTGGTCAAACATATCCGGGCTAACCGCAGCGCGGCATTCACGCCGCGACCCCAAAAGGCGATATAAAGAGACCGTATCGGCAAGGCAAAATTGGACGCCGACGAGAGCGGACAAGAGCGGATTTTGAGATTTTCCTCGGCGTATTCTGCGTCAATCCGCATCCCAAAACGGCGTTGACCAATGACAATACACAATCGCGGCGGGTCAATGCCTTAGAATTTTGTGCCGCTCTGGAACATCAAAAAACAATTCTCCGCTTACAATAATACAACGTTTCAGGCGGCTGACCATGCGTAACAATACCCATTTTTTCCTCTGTTTTTTCCGGTGTACAATACTTATATGAGCACCCATACTATTTTGATTGTTGACGATGACGCCATTGTGCGCGAATCGCTGGGGGCGCTTCTCGAAAAACGCGATGCCCTGCTTTTTTTCGCAGAAAACGGGCCTGAAGCGCTATCCAAAGCCGCCGAACTACTGCCGGATGTCATTTTGCTGGATGTGATGATGCCCGGCATGGACGGCTTCGAGGTCTGTCGCCGCCTGCGCGCCACCCCCGCCCTGGCCGAAGTCCCGATTTTGATGATTACCGCGCTCGACGACCGCGAGTCGCGCCTGTTTGGGCTGGAATCGGGCGCCGATGATTTCCTGGGCAAGCCCATCGACCATATCGAACTGCGCACCCGCATCCAGACCATCCTGCGCCTCAACCGTTATCGCAAACTGGTGGAAGAACGCACCCGCTTCAGCCGGGAACTGGAAACCAAAAACCGCCAGCTGAGCGAACTCTCGCGCCACCTGGCCGACATCCAGGAGGCCGAACGCCGCTTCATCGCCGTCGAATTGCACGACGATATCGGCCAACTGCTGACCGGCCTGAAACTGATGATTGAAATGGCCGCCGCGCAGGATGAAAATGCGAGACAGGAAACGCTCGAGCGCGCGAAACTTGCGGTTGCCGAACTTTCAGGCCGTGTCCGCAACCTGTCACTCGACCTGCGCCCGGCCATGCTCGACGATTTCGGCCTGTTCGCCGCCCTGGAATGGCTGTTCGAACGTTACACAAAACAAACCGGCATTCGGATTCATCATAATTTCAATTTTATGGATGAACAGCGTTTCCCCAAACGGGTCGAGACCGCCGCCTTTCGCATCATCCAGGAATCGCTGACCAATGTGGCGCGTTACGCTGGCGTCAGCGAAGCGGAGGTGAATATTTTTACCGATGGCGGACTGCACATCGAAATCCGCGATAGCGGCCGGGGCTTTGAACTGGCGCAAGTCGAATCGGCCCCCCGGCAGACCGGCGGCATTTCCGGAATGCGCGAGCGCGCCTCCTGGCTGGGCGGGGAATTTTCCATCGACACATCGCCCGGCGCAGGCACAACGGTTCTCGCCAGGTTCCAACTGGAAGGAGAGGATACAGATGGACAAAATTAAAGTCTTGCTTGCAGACGACCACCAGGTAGTGCGCCAGGGAATGCGCGCCCTGCTCAATGCCCAACCCGATATCGAAATCGTCGGCGAGGCGGCGGATGGGAACGAACTGCTCCGGCTGGCCTGGTCGCTGCGCCCTGATGTCGTCCTCAGCGATATTGCCATGCCCAACCTGAACGGCATCGAAGCAGCCACGCAAATCCGCAAGCGGTTCCCGAATGTGCAAGTCATCATTCTCTCCATGCATTCCGCCTCAGCCTATGTCATTCGCGCGTTACGAAGCGGCGCGCTGGGCTATGTTTTGAAAGACGACGACATCGAAGTTGTCATCCAGGCCATCCGCGCCGTCTCCAAAGGTTCCCGCTTCCTCAGCGCGCAGGTTTCCGAGAAGGTGCTCGATACCTTCCTTGCGGGCGAAGATGTCACCCTGAGCCTGGAAGAACGCATCACGGAGCGGGAGCGCGAAATCTTGCAACTGGTTGGCGAGGGCAGAACCAACGCCCAAATTGCCGAGAAACTGAACATCAGCCCGCGCACGGTAGAAAAACACCGCGCCAACCTGATGTCGAAACTGGGGCTGGCCACCCATGCTGACGCGGTGCGTTTTGCCATCCAGCAAGGGCTGGTCCACCTGGATGAATAGCCATAAGCCGGTGAATCCACTCATCAACACCAATCGTCACTCATTCCAAAAAACATCCGCGTTCCTCTGCGCGCGTCCGCGTCCTTTTTCGATTTGGTATTGTTGGAAGTGTATACAACTTGTTGTAAATCCTTAATCCGTATGTATAATGATTTAATGGTTGTTTTCGTGTTATATAGGTGAAGGGATGTCATGTGACAAATCGTCGGGCAGCAAAAAACAGTTTCAGGCTGTACGTTACGGGACATTCAAACCACGCGCAAACCGATACCGAAAATTTGCGAAAAATCTGTGAGTCTATTTACCAGGGGGATTGTGAAATCGAGATTATTGATGTCCTCCTCAGCCCCGAAAAAGCCGAAATTGACCATATCCTGGCAACCCCTACCCTGATTAAAATCGCCCCGCCTCCCGAGCGCCGCGTAATAGGCGATTTATCTGATGCAAAAAAAGTCTTTGCCGCGCTGGGTCTCGCTCCAGACGAAAACCATTAATGACTCTACTGCAAAAACCACTTAACGCAGAGAACGCGGAGCGCGCAGAGTTCAAAAAATGCAAAATCAACAAAAAAAATGACGCTTTTAGATGCGGAACGGGCAAAAATCTCTGCGGTCTCCCTGGCCTGACCGCCAGGACAGGTTGCGCGCCCTGCGTGAAGCGTCTTTGAGATAACCTTTTTTTCAGCGGACTCATTAATCCAAGGTCTGGAAAGGAGCACGGCAGCATGAACGCTACCGTCATGATTGAAAAACTTCACACGATGAAGCGCAGCCTGACCCTGCTCAAAATGCGCGGCTCCAACCACGACCATCACATTCGCGCGTTCAAAATCGACGGCCAAGGGCTGCGCATCGGCGAACCGTTCCGCACGGTGGCCGGAATTTTGGCCGGTCGCCCGGTTTACGTTGAGCCGGAGCGTTGATTCGGCGGGAGGTACGGATGCACGCCGCAAAAATCCTGATCGCTGCCCAGTCTGAATCTCTCCGCGCCGATCTCCAGCAGGCTTTTCGTGAGAATTCATATTCCATCCGCTCGACCGTTTCTGGCCTGGAAACGCTCCAGGTTTCGGAGCATTTCCAACCCGATGTCGTCATCCTGTGCGGTAATTTCCCCGATGCGCGCGGGTTGGAAACCTGCCAGCGGCTGAAAGCCTCCCCCGCCCCCGGCGCGCCCCTGGTCCTGTTTCTTTCCGACCCAAATCCCGCAGACAAAATCCGCTGTTTTGAAGCCGGCGCAGACGCCTGCCTGGCGCCGCCCAGCTCGGCGCGTGAACTGCAAGCCCAGGTTCAGGCGCTCTTGCGGATTAAATCCAGGCTTTCGGGCGAGTGGCAAACGACGCAGCCGATGCGCGACCTGGTCAGCAGCAACATCGATGGCATGTTGGTCATCGACCTGGAAGGCTACATCCTGTTCGCCAACCCGGCCGCCTGTCAACTGCTCAACCAACCCGCCGAACAAATCCTGGGCCTGCCGGTCGGCCTGCCGCTGGCCGGCGAAGATTTCACCGAATTGGAAATCATTCGCCCCGGCGGGTCGCCGCGCACCGTCGAAATGCGAGTGCGCGAACTTGACTGGCAGGGCCAAGCCGCCTGGCTGGCGGCGCTGCGCGACATCACCTGGCGCAAACAAGCCCAAAAAAGGCTGGATGAAGCCCGGCGCTTCCACCAGGCCACCATCGACGGGCTTTCAGCGCACCTGTGCGTGCTGAATGAGCAGGGCGTGATTGTGACCGTCAACCAGGCCTGGCGGGCATTTGCCGAGGCCAACCCGCCGGTTCCGCCCAATTATGGGATTGGCAAAAATTACCTGGAAGTGTGTGACCAGGCACAGGGCAAATATGCTGAAGAAGCGCAACCCTTTGCCGTTGGCCTGCGGGCCGTCATGCAGGGCCAGTCTGAACAATTTTTCATCGAGTATCCTTGTCATGCGCCAGGCGGCGAAAAGCGCTGGTTCATTGCCCGCGTCAACCGGTTTCCCGCCGACCAGGGGGCGCACATCGTCATCACGCATGAAAACATCACCGCGCGCAGGTCGATGGAAGAAGCCCTGCGCCACAGCGAGGAACTGTATCGCGGCATTTATGAACGCCTGCCGGTTGGGTACCAATCGCTGAATGCCGAAGCCGTGCTCGTCAACGTCAACCAGGCCTGGCTCGATATGCTGGGATACGAACGCGAACAGGTGCTTGGCCGGGCCTTCGCCGACTTCCTGCCAGAAGAATATCGCCAGGCCTTCCACGAAAGGTTTACCACGCTCATCCACAATGGACACGAAACCCATCATGGCGAATATGAACTGCTCCACCGGGATGGTTCGCGCCGCGTGGTGGCCTTCTCGGGCTGCATCAGCCTCGACCAGGAATTGAATTTCAAGCAAACTCACTGCATCCTGATGGACGTTACCGAGCGCAGACGCATCGAGCAGGCCATGCGCGAAATCGAGCACCGCTTCAGGGCCCTCATCGAAAACGCCCCTGATGGCGTGGTACTGGTCAGCGCCGCCGGGCAGTTCAAATACATCAGCCCAGCGGCCCGCAGGATGTTTGGCTATGAAGAAATTGAACGGGGGAATCTTTCTCCCGATGAACTAACCCACCCCGAAGACTTGCCGCGCGTGCAGGCCTTGCTGGCGCAAATCCTGGCCGACCCCAGCCTGACGCCCACCCTCGAATACCGTTTCCGCAAACAAGATGGCTCCTGGCTGTGGATAGAAAGCACCTTCAGCAAC
>Ga0116204_1001636_pt1 | contig 12465 bp, 14 predicted proteins | sample LakKivwa52mmetaG_FD_94481 | JGI IMG/M metagenome (GOLD analysis project Ga0116204, IMG submission 94481) | Anoxic lake water microbial communities from Lake Kivu, Rwanda to study Microbial Dark Matter (Phase II) - Lake Kivu water 52m metaG | ecosystem: Environmental > Aquatic > Freshwater > Lake...
AAAAAAAAAATTTGTTTTATTAGGATAATATTCAAAAAATATGTTTTTTTGTAAAATTAAATTTTACTTATATTAATACTGTTTTAAATGAAAAACACACCTGTCAATTACGCAATTGTAAATGAAAAAATCAGGGAATGTAATATTCCTGTCGTGGGAAAAGCAAGTATCCGCGAGATCAAAAGACTTGTTGACATGATTGAGGAAGCAAGCGGTGTCAAATTCGTCAGAATGGAAATGGGTATCCCCGGACTTCCTCCTGTTGCCTTTGGCACTGAAGCAGAAATTGAGGCATTACGTAAAGGTGTAGCAGCCATTTACCCTGATATTCAGGGAATCAAGCCCATTAAGATAGAGATGAGTTTGTTTGTGAAAAATTTCATGGGGATTGATGTCAGTATTGAAGGCTGTCTTCCAACTGTCGGATCAATGCAGGGCGGATTTGCAGCTTTTATGACACTTGGCAGAAGCAATGCCGAAAAAGACACAACATTATTTCTTGATCCCGGATTTCCTGTCCATAAACAGCAACTCAGAGTTCTTGGACAACGTTTTGAAAGTTTTGATGTGTACAACTACAGGGGCGACCTTCTCAGAGAAAAACTTGAATCACATCTGTCTTCAGGAAGAGTTCATAGTATGCTCTATTCAAATCCGAACAATCCTTCATGGATATGTTTTACCGAGAAAGAACTGAAGATTATCGGAGAACTGGCCACCAAATATGACGTGGTCGTATTGGAAGATCTTGCATATTTCGGCATGGATTTCAGAGTTGATATTTCTGAACCCGGCAAACCACCATATCAACCCAGTGTTGCAAACTATTGCGACAATTACATCCTCTTTATAAGCAGTTCAAAAGCATTCAGTTATGCCGGACAGCGTTGCGGAATGATGATTATTTCCGACAAATTGTTTATGCGTGAATTTCCAGACCTGAAACGGTTTTACACCTCTTCTCAGTTTGGATATGCCATGGTTTTCGGAACATTATATTCACTCAGTTCAGGTGTAACACATTCTGCACAGTACGGTGTTGCTGCCATTCTTCATGCTGCTAATAACGGACAGTTTAATTTTGTGCACGAAACCTATGAATATGGTGAAAAAGCCAAAATCATGAAAAAATTATTTATTGACAACGGATTTCAGATTGTCTATGATAAAGATGAAGATCAACCCATTGCTGACGGATTTTATTTTACAATCTCTTATCCTGGGATGAATGGTGATGAGCTTCTCGGAGAATTGATTTATTACGGAATAAGTGCAATTACACTCGGCATTACCGGAAGTGAACGAACAGAAGGATTGAGAGCTTGCGTATCACTTGTTTCACGTGAACAATTCCCTGCACTAGAGGAAAGGCTAAAACAATTTCATAAGGATCACCCATTCAGCTAGATAATTTTCGCTGTTGTTTTTGTTTTGGGTTTCAAAAAAAAGATATACTTTCGTAGCAGATTTCAGAACTATTAAAATATAAATACTATGGCAAAAGTTAAAGGAGTCATTGTGGTTGACATTCAGAAATGTAAGGGGTGCGGAGTTTGTATCCCTGCTTGTCCTCAGGATGTCATCCGACTGGCAGTTGATGTTAACAGTAAAGGATACAATTTTGCAGAAATGCAGAACGACTTGTGTATCGGATGTGCAAATTGTGCAATTGTATGCCCTGATGGTGTAATTACTGTTTACAAAAAGAAAGTGGAATAAAAATTATTGTTCAATAAAAAAATTACTCGAAATAATGGGTGAATTAAGATTAATGAAAGGAAACGAAGCAATTGCTGAAGCAGCAATTCGCGCCGGTGCTGACGGGTATTTCGGTTATCCGATTACTCCTCAGTCTGAAATATTGGAATATCTGATGCAGGAAAAGCCTTATGAGACCACCGGAATGGTTGTATTGCAGGCTGAGAGTGAAGTTGCATCAATCAACATGGTGTATGGCGGTGCCTCCTGCGGAAAAAAGGTACTGACTTCTTCATCAAGTCCGGGTCTTAGTTTGATGACTGAGGGATTGTCATATCTTGCAGGTGCAGAACTGCCCTGCCTGATAGTGAACGTTGTTCGCGGCGGCCCTGGTCTCGGAACAATTCAACCCTCACAAAGCGACTATTTTCAAGCCACAAAAGGCGGTGGACATGGAGACTATAGAATGGTCGTGCTCGCTCCATCATCAGTTCAGGAAATGGCTGATTTTGTTGAACTGGGATTTGACCTTGCATTTAAATATTGCAATCCTTCACTGATACTCACTGACGGTCTGATCGGGCAGATGATGGAAAAAGTGATGCTGAAAGATCAAAAGCCAAGACGTACAATGGAAGAGCTTATCAAAGAATGTCCATGGGCAACAACCGGTAAAACTGCCGACAGAGAGAGAAATATCATTACTTCATTGAATCTTCAGTCTACGATTCAGGAAGAACATGTTATGAAACTCAAGGCCAAGTACGATAAAATGGAAAGTGAAGAGGTCAGATTTGAAAGAATTTCATGCGATGATGCTGAATATATTTTTGTTGCTTATGGTTCCAGTGCACGCATCTGCCAGAAGGCGGTTGACCTTGGCAGGGCAAAAGGCCTCAAATTAGGGTTGCTCCGTCCGATTACTTTATTTCCTTTTCCCAAAGGTGAATTGAAAAAACTCAGTAAACAGGTGAAAGGATTTTTATCTGTTGAAATGAGTCTGGGACAAATGGTTGAAGATGTTCAACTTGCAGTAGGATGCGAACAGAAAGTCAAACATTACGGACGGGTTGGAGGTATGATTCACTCACCGGATCAGGTTCTTGAAGCAATGGAAACTTTAATCATCGGAGGATAACTAATATGGCAAAACAACAGATATTTAATCAGGAAATTATTCATCCGGATAATCTTGTTTATAAAAAAACCGGTCTTCTTACAGAAAAAGCACTGTCATATTGTCCGGGTTGCGGACACGGCACTGCTCATCGTCTTGTGATGGAAGTGATTGAAGAAATGGGTATTCAAAGCGAAACAGTGGGCGTTGCTCCAGTTGGATGTTCTGTTTTGGCTTATGAATTCATGGATATTGACATGCAACAGGCTGCTCACGGACGTGCTCCCGCACTAGCTACAGCAATCAAACGCCTTATGCCAGAAAAATTTGTATTCACATATCAGGGCGATGGTGACCTGGCTGCCATCGGAACTGCTGAAACCCTGCACGCATGTAACAGAGGTGAAAACATTACAATTATATTTGTTAATAATGGCATTTACGGTATGACAGGCGGTCAAATGGCCCCCACTACCCTGCCCGGAATGAGAGCATCAACCTGCCCTTACGGACGTGATGTTGAAATTATGGGTAATCCACTGAAAATAAATGAACTCATCGCACAACTTCCGGGGGTATATTTTGCAACCCGCCAGGCTGTTCATAAACCTGCAAATGTCAGAAGAACAAAGAAAGCTTTGCGGATGGCTTTTGAAAATCAAAAGCTCGGTAAAGGGGTTTCATTTGTTGAAATTGTTTCAAACTGCAATTCGGGCTGGAAAATGACGGCAACTGATGCCAATGTATGGATGGAAGAAAATATGTTTCCGTTTTATCCTCTTGGTGATATCAAAGTTGACGGCGAAATGATTAAAAAATAATGTATTCAAATAAATCATCAGAATCATGACAGAAGAAATTATTATAGCAGGATTTGGAGGACAAGGTGTACTTTCAATGGGTAAGATCCTTGCTTACAGTGGAATTATGGAAGACAAAGAAGTGAGTTGGATGCCATCATACGGACCTGAGATGAGAGGCGGAACAGCCAATGTCACTGTAATTGTCAGCGACAACAGAATAAGTTCGCCGGTAGTCAACGTTTTCGATACAGCAATTATCCTCAATCAACAATCGATGGATAAGTTTGAAAGCACAGTGAAACCCGGTGGAACTCTGATTTATGACGGAAACGGTATCACCCGCCATCCCGAACGGAAAGATATCACAATTTACCGCATTGAAGCAGCACAGGAAGCAGCAAAACGCGGAATGCATAAAGTGTTTAATATGATGGTGCTCGGTGGCTTTCTGAAAGTGAAACCCATTGTTGGTGATGATTACCTGAAAAAAGGTTTGGAAAAATCACTTCCAAGTCGTCACCACGGGTTAATTCCTTCAAATATGGAAGCCATTTATATCGGCAAAGAAATCATTGAGAAAGTTTCAGGTTAGTCTGAATAGTTTTTCCCGAAAAGCCTGTTCGTTATGCTGACAGGCTTTTTTCATTTCCGGCATCATCCATTTTGATTGAACATAGAAATAAAATACTGTATGACTTTACAAATATAAATTTTTGTTTTACTTTTACACCCTCTTTGACAATTAAATATTTCATTCATAAATTAAAAAAACTATGGCTATTATTATTACAGGAAACAACCTCACCATTGAAGATATGGTGAAAGTGGCACGCCACAATGAAAAAGTTGAATTACATCCCGATGCATTGAACCGCATAAAGAAATGCCGTGCTATGCTGGAAGAAAAAATTGTTGCAAAAGAAATTATGTACGGTGTGAATACCGGCATTGGCGAGTTTTCGGAAATTGTACTCAATGACGATCAGGTCAAAGACTTTCAGAAATATCTGGTGTATAACCATGCCGCAGGAATTGGAGAAGCACTGGAGATTGAGTTTGTCAGAGGTGCAATGCTGGGACGTGTTAATGTTCATGCCCACGGCAATTCAGGATGTCGTCCGGAAATCACACTCACATTGATCGAGATGCTGAACAAAGGAGTGACACCTTATGTGTGTGACAAAGGCTCTGTTGGTGCCTGCGGTGACCTTGCTCCCATGTCGCAGATCGCATTGCTGATGATGGGCGAAGGACATGCATTTTACAACGGTGAGTTTCTTGATGGAAAAGTAGCTTTTGAAAAAGCTGGTATCGCTGTACCGGGTTTGGAAGCAAGAGACGGACTTGCAACAATCAATGGTTCAAATGTTTTGACAGCGATGAGTGCAATTGCCCTGTATGATATGAACAACTGGCTGAAACAGGCTGAAATTGCCTGTGCCATGACACTGGAAGCACTCAAAGCCAATCTGGGACCTTACAATTCCAAATTGCATGAAGTAAGAGGTTTTTCAGGCGCAGTGAGAAGTGCCAAAGCAATTCGCACTGTAGCAGCAGGCGGTGATCTTGCAGAAAAACGTCTGAAAGTGAAAGTTCAGGATGCATATTCCATGCGCTCAACCCCACAGGTTATCGGCGCTGCCCATGATGCGCTGAAATATGCCCGCTCTCAGGTTGAAATTGAACTGAATGGCGTTGGCGACAATCCAATTTTCTTCCCTGAAGAAAACATACAACTTTCGGGTGCCAATTTCCAGGGATCTCCTGTTTCACTGCCAATGGATATGATGAGTGCTGCCATCACGATGGTCAGTGTGCTTTCTGAAAGAAGAATGAACCGCCTTAACAATCCGGCGCTCAGTGTTGGCTTGCCTCCGTTCCTGACCAAAGGCGCAGGGATGTTCTCAGGACTTATGCTCAGTCAATATACTGCCGATATGATGATCGTTGAACAGAGAATCCTTTCAATGCCTGCTTCAATTCAGTCAATTCCGGCTGCTGCCGACCAGGAAGACTTCGTGTCGATGGGAATGAATACTGCCATTAAGAACAATCAGATTATGGATAATGCCTATGGCATCCTCGGTATTGAATTTATGGCTGCTGCTCAGGCTCTTGATCTTCGCGAAAAATATGAAACACCTTATCTGTATGGAAAAGGAACTCTGAAGGCGAAAGATGTCATCCGTAAATATGTTGAATATCTTGACATTGACCGTCCGCTTTATCCCGACCATAACGCGATTAAGAAACTTGTTAAATCATGCGAGATTCTGAATGCTGTGGAAGAAGTGGTTGGAAGGCTTGAGTAAAATATTTTTTTATCTCAAAGATCCGGCAATCAGCTCTGCAATTTTTTCAGGAGTTTTGTCGTCTGTGGGAATAAGCAACTCAGTGCTTTGAATATAATCTGAAAAACGCCTGCCGAGAAGTTCTGTCAGGCGTTTTTCTTTGTTGTCGGTGTCAAGCAACGGGCGTGATTGGGAATCACTTCTGGAAGCCAATTCTTTTGCCGAAGTGAAAAGCCAAACACCGATTCCCTTTTTGTGAATGCCTTTCCTGTTTTCAGCTTCGAGCACAAGACCGCCTCCGGTGGCAATGACCTGATTTTCGGAATCAATACATTTTCGAAACACTTCATTTTCATAGTGTCTGAACCTGTGTTCTCCTTCCTGCTCAAATATCTCTGTGATTGTTTTACCGGTCATTTGTTCTATCAGGGTGTCGGTATCTGTAAACTTCATTTCAAGCTTTTTTGCCAAAATCTGTCCTACGGTTGTTTTTCCCGACATCATCATGCCCACAAGGATGATATTTTTCTTCGGTTGTAGATGCTCTTTTTGTAGCGATTCTTTGAGAATATCTATACCGCAGACTCTGTTTCCGAAAAGCGTGAAAGCCGGAACTGCCTGATACATCAGCCACTCAGTTCCGGAAATGTATGTTGCTCCCGCTGTTACTGCCAATTCTTTTAAAGGGCAATTTCTGTAATCTGCGTCTAGAATAATATGATGCTTCTGAATGTGATCAATCATTGAATCCACAACGGGAACAGTATTTATAATAATATCAGCATTGAGGATTGAATCAGCCGGCTGATACAGCCCATAGGCTCTGCAACCGAAAATTTCTGCCCAATATAGCGCATTTTCCATGCTTCTGTTCAAAATGGATACTTCACATCCCAACTGAAGCAGCGCCCAGAAGGCAGCTCTGCCTGCCCCACCGATTCCTGTGACTACTGCTTTTTTTCCGGTGAAGCTTCCAACTACAGGCAACAGAGCGTCAATAACACCATAACCATCTGTATTTTCAAACATCAGTTCGCCATTCAGCTCAAATATGGTATTGGCAGCCCTGAGTTTGTCAACTGTGAGAGAACGTGGGTACCCCAGAGAGAGAATCTCTTCTTTTAAGGGTGCGGTGATATTACCTCCAGAAAAACCGTTGCGAAGCAGCAATTCGACATCATCAGCCTTGGTGCACAGTGCCTTAATATAACGGTGGGGCAACTCTGCATCACGGGCATAGGCATCAAACAACTGCGGGCTTTTGCTGTGTGAGACCGGATTGCCGGCAATGAAGAAATATTTGGTGTTGTGAGACATGGTATTGTAATAATGTGTACAAAAATAAAACTTAAACACAAACTATGCAATTGAAATTGTCTGTCAGGAAATATTTTTGGGATTTAGCGGAGCCGTTCGAAATGGAGACATTTGTATTCGATATGGAAACAAATGTTTCCTGATTTGACACTTTTGTTGACCGGAAGCTTTTTTGGGAGGAATAGGATGCAGCAGGGAATTGCAAGTGAAGTTTTGTTGGATTGGAGTGAGGCAGCGTGGCTTTATTTTTTTAATATCTCATACCTGAAGGCATGAAAACATTGCGATTGGCTTGGCTTTTACCGATATTTTGCCTCTGCGAGGCAATTTAGAGAGGTTTTTTTTCCATCCGTCCGCCACGACCAAGTGTGAGAGTTAAGATAAGTTGTGTTGCGGGTGTTTTATCAGGAAAACGGGAGAGATTCTTCACCGCTCCGTCCGTTCGCCGCGGCGGAGCGGAGCGGTCGATTCAGGATGACATATTTTGATTCCCTCACTTCGGCTATCAAAATAAGATTTTTCCAAATTGAGAAATTTTTCTTATTGTGTGAAAAATTAGTTTACCTTTGGGCACTAATTTAAAAAAAATAACTCTATGGGATTCTTTTCATCAATTAAAAACAAATTGGGTATCGGCGGCGTAAAAGTTGTTCTTCAGGTACCCGGACAAGTAGAAAAAAGCGCAGGCACTTTCGACGGTAAAGTTACTTTAACAACAAAAAGTGACCAGCAGGTTATTGATTTAACCGTGAAACTTATCGAAAAATACACCACCGGAAGAGGTGAAGAAAAAAAGACTAAAGAATTCGACCTGGGTGAAGTAAAAATTCCGTGCAACTTCGATATCAAAACCGGAGAAACAAAGGAAATTCCTTTTACCTTAACTTTCGCAATCCTGAAATCGAACAATGATGAATTGAAAGAGAAAGGTGGCGTGATGGGTGGTCTTGGAAAACTTGGTTCTTTTGCAAGCAATGAAAAGTCGGAATATTCTGTGATTGCTACTGCTGATGTGAAAAGTGCAGCATTGGATCCAAACGATATTAAGGATATTAAGCTCGTTTAATTTTACCGGCACACGTTTTTTAAAGAACCGGCATTTCGCTAAGAATTGTCGGTTTTTTTATTTATAAAGAAGATATATATCTTGAACTATCCAATTGACTCTGTTTCAAAAATCTTTGTAACTTTACACATTGGAATAATAATTGTTAACTAACAAATCTTGAAAATTTAAACTTCACAAATATGAAATTGAAACACATCGTTTTCTTTATCCTCTCAGGCTTTTTCCTGTATTCATGCGATCTTTTTCAGGAAGAACCACCCACAAAATCATCCATGGAAGGTGTTTGGGAAGTCACTTCGGTCATCACTTCCTCAAATCAGGAGATTGTGCAGCAATTGAAATTCCCCATCCTTGCATTTCATCTCAGCAGCGACAATACCGTGATTTCTACTGCCGGACCGCTGGTTATGTATCTCGTGTATGGCGATAATAATTACGCTCAGATTTCTTCACAGATTGATCAGGTGTTCAATTATGCAACGCTCAGCTTTAACGGTGGTGAGTTTTTTGTCGGCGGAGGAACCCAGAGCAGATTTACACTTGAAATGAAGATTGAAGGCATCGGCGGAGTCAGTACCCTGACAACCCTGCTTGAGCTGATTGGCATTAACCCCACATTCAGAGTGCCGGTGATTTATCACAAGTTTATGGATGTGAAAGTCAATTTCTATGAGGAATATGAAACCATGGTATTCGAATTGGACGCTATGACCACTGCAGTATATAATACAAAGGATCAATACGGCAATTATCTTTTGTGGCAGGGTTGGCCGGTTGACAATTTCCAGAGATGTAAAATCACACTTCAGAAACGATCAAAAGACATCAGAGATCTTGTTTCAGAAGCATCTTAATCGGTTAACAGTGAACAGTTAGTAGTTAACAGTGTCACAAACATCAGTGTTGTCTTCCTGTCTGTTTCCGCCAGTTCCCTGGATGGCTGCTCTTGTACAGTCTGAACATTGTGTAGTTGATATTCATGAAACCTTTCCGAAGCAGACGTTCAGAAACCGCTATTCAATCTTTGCAGCCAACGGCATCCTCGATCTCAATGTGCCCGTTCACAAACCCGGCGGAAATCATACGAAAACTTCAGAAGTGCTCATTTCGTCTCATGCAGAAGTGTTTTCACAACATATCACTGCCCTTGAAAGTGCCTATCGTTCAAGTCCCTACTTTGAGTTTTTCTTTGATGATGTGCTTCAGTTTTTCAAGGGACAATACAATACACTTGTGGAGTTGAACACTGCATCATTGCAATGTATCGGCACAATTCTGAGGCATAACTTTCATGTTGAGTGTACCCGGCAATTTATTTCTCCATCAGCAAACACAGAGGAAATAATGGATTTCAGGACTCTGATATCTCCAAAAACAAAACATTTTTATGAGTTTCCTGCATCGCCCTACTATCAGGTGTTTGCTCAAAAGCATGGCTTTCGGGGAAATTTGTCTATTCTTGACCTGATCTTTCACATCGGGCCTGAATCATTTGTATATTTGCAGTCATATCCGCTCAAGCAGTTTGTAGCCTTTTTAAAAAAGTAACATGTACGGAATCTGTATTTTACCTGTTGTGCCAATGAGAAGAGAGCCATCACATAAAAGTGAAATGGTGAGTCAGCTTCTGTTCGGCGAAATGTATGAAATTACTGAAAGCAACACAGAATGGCATAAGATTCTCACAAAAGATGATCATTATTCCGGCTGGATCGATAAAAACCAGAGCTATGAACCGGGAGAAACCGAAATTCAGCGATTGCAATCAATACAACCAATAATTACTGATCCATTGATATGCAAAGTCATTCAAAAAAATGAAGCGTTCGAACAGGCTTCACGGATACTTCATTTATCAATGGGCTCTGTCGTATTCGGCAAAGAGGAATTTTCGACCGGATTCTATCATTTCAGTGTTGAGGGCACCGGGATACAGACTTCAGGAATTTCTTCCGCAACTGAAATTCTTCACTATGCCGGACGCTGCCTTGGTATGCCCTATCTCTGGGGCGGAAAATCGGTGATGGGATTCGATTGCAGCGGATTTGTGCAGGTGATTTACAGAATGTGCGGAATCAATTTGCCCAGAGATGCTTCGCAGCAGGTTTTAAAGGGCAAACACGTCACATTTGAAAATGCACAGCCCGGTGATCTTGCCTTTTTCGGTGAAGAAAAAAAAATTACTCATGTTGGTATCGTATCGGATGATTCACATATTATTCATTGCAGTGCAAAGGTCAGAATTGATAGTCTGAACAAAGAAGGGATCATCATTGAAGAAACAAACAATCTTTCTCATTCATTGAATTGTTTGAGGAGAGTGATTTAATTCTTCAATCAATTTATATTTGATAACTACTATCTTGAACTTGATCGGAATATTATTTAAATATCAAATCATTAGTGAACTTATTCGATTTTAATCGGTTAATTCCGTTTATTTCCGAAACTAAATGGTTGATCTCCGTTTTGCATTTCTGCGCGGATGTATTTTTGCCAAAGATTTGGATTTCGATTTAGCATGGTTTCTTTTTGGAATCAATATTAAAAATAATCTCTAATTTTGAATAATCATAAAAACGTACAACAATGAGCAACGAAAAAACTGACAAAATTCCCGCTAATGCTGACAAACTCAAAGCATTACAATTCACTCTTGACAAACTTGAAAAGACATACGGCAAAGGTACTGTGATGAGGCTGGGCGACAATCCCGTTGAACGCCCCGAAGTTATACCCACAGGTTCAATATCTCTTGACATCGCCCTTGGTGTAGGCGGTTTACCACGCGGCAGGATCATTGAAATTTTCGGTCCTGAATCCAGCGGTAAAACCACACTCGCCCTTCATGCAATTGCAGAAGCTCAGAAACTGGGTGGTCTTGCTGCCTTTATTGATGCCGAACATGCATTTGATCAGTTTTATGCTGAAAAACTTGGTGTAGATGTTCAGAATCTTCTTGTTTCTCAGCCCGATAACGGAGAGCAGGCTTTGGAAATAACTGAAAATCTCATCCGTTCAGGTGCGATTGATATCATCGTTATTGACTCAGTGGCTGCACTGACACCGAAAAGCGAAATCGAAGGTGACATGGGTGATTCAAAAATGGGATTGCATGCCCGTCTGATGTCACAGGCACTCAGAAAACTTACCGCGACAATCAGCAAAACAAAATCAATCTGTATCTTCATCAATCAGTTGCGTGAAAAAATTGGTATTATGTTCGGCAATCCAGAAACTACAACCGGCGGCAATGCATTGAAATTTTATGCCTCTATCCGGATTGACATCAGAAGACTCACACAAATTAAAGATGGTGAAAATGTAACCGGCAACCGCACAAAGATAAAAGTTGTTAAAAACAAAGTCGCTCCACCTTTCCGAACTGCTGAAGTTGACATTATTTACGGAGAGGGATTTTCCAGAATCGGTGAAATCATTGACCTCGGTGTTGACCTGAATGTCATTAAAAAAAGCGGTTCATGGTTCAGCTACGGAGATACAAAACTGGGACAAGGTCGTGATGCTGTAAAATCATTGCTTATTGACAATCTTGAACTTCAGTCTGAACTGGAAGCCATAATCAGAGAAATTTTATCCGCAAAAAATAAGTAATCATGAAGAGAATTGTGTTCTTCTTCGCAATTGCAGCCTTACTCTTCACTTTGGTCAATACCGGATGCAATCAGGAAAAAAACAAAAAGCAGAATGAACAGACAGACACAATTGACCCGCGTCTGTCAGACCTGAACAAACAGATTGAAAATTCCCCTGATGACCATTCATTATGGCATAAACGAGCCTTGTTATATCTCGAAATGAACATGCCTTATGAAGCGCTGACGGATATCAATAAAGCCCTTCAGTTGAACCCTCAAAACACAACCTACACAATCACACTTGCAGATATCTATTTTTCGATGGGGCATGTGGACAATTGCCGGAAAGCATTGATTTCTGCACAGGATAATGATCCTGCAAATGTGGAACCTATTCTGAAACTTGCTGAGCTTGACCTGATACTGAAAGACTATGAAAAAATGAATCTGTATTTGAACAAAGTGCTTGAAATTGACAATTCAAATGCCCAGGTCTTTTATATGCGTGGGATTGCACTGAAAGAACAGGGCGATTCTCTGGCTGCTCTCCGGAGTTTCCAAACTGCAACAA
>Ga0116204_1001637_pt1 | contig 12462 bp, 9 predicted proteins | sample LakKivwa52mmetaG_FD_94481 | JGI IMG/M metagenome (GOLD analysis project Ga0116204, IMG submission 94481) | Anoxic lake water microbial communities from Lake Kivu, Rwanda to study Microbial Dark Matter (Phase II) - Lake Kivu water 52m metaG | ecosystem: Environmental > Aquatic > Freshwater > Lake ...
CTTTAGTTTGGAAGCCTTAGAAAACCAAAATCTTTTTGCAGAGGAATGTTTTTATGTTTTAAACGATTGGAAAATATTGGACGCTAAATTATTAGATAAGCTTAAAAAATATAGCGGAAACTTAGTAATTTACAGTAAAAGCACAATACCTGCGCCATCATTAAAAAAAATAAACCCAGACACTGTCGAAAAATTTGAATTACCAATTAAAATTTGGAAATTTTTGGATAACATTACAGTCAAATCTTTAAATGAGATAGTTAAAACTGAGGCTGTTGAGTATGTTTTTGCCATGATAGCTTGGAAATTAAAACAAAAATATTTTAAAGATCCAAGCCCAAAAGATGCTAAAGCAATTGAGGAATTAGCCTTAATTGATGTCAAATCAAAAACTTCGAAAGTAAAACTCTTAACATTACTTGATGTTTTTATTGCAAAACACCTATAATGGATATTAATGAAACCTCTATCAAGCCTCACTAAAGACGACGTCAAAGATTTGAAGTTGATCGTTTTTGATGTTGACGGTGTAACTATCAAAAAAGGTACCTTCATTGAAGAAATCAAAACTAAGGCTGAAACAAAATTCACAATCAGAACAAACAATTTAACAGAAGAAATGAAAGCCAAGCTTCGCGAGCTTAAAAAACATTATTTTATTGCAATTTGTTCAGGTAGGAGTTCATTGTATTTAACAGATGTCTTTAATGATTTACTTTGGGACAACTTTGCTTTGATTAGTGAAATAGGTATTTTCACTTTAATTAATGGAGAACTTAAACAAAACAAAAAGTTTGATAGTCATTTGCTTTCTAAAATGAAACTACTTAAAAACGATCTTGCAAAACTAGTTGGTGACAAGGCTGAAATGGCTGATTTTGAATTGAAACAGTTTTTAATCACATTGCATGCTTCTCATGAGTTGCCAGAGGTTGCTGAAATTATGAAGAGACATGATCCAGAAGAAGAATTCTATTGTCTTTGGAATGGTGAAGCTTTTGATATTGCACCAAAAATTTTAGATAAAGGCCAGTCAATTAAGTTTTTGGCAAAAGAATTGGGAATTGGTATTCATCAAACTATGGCCTCAGGTAATGGCGTTAATGACAAGTCAATGATTGATGCTGCAGGTATTGGAATTACTACTGATAAAAAATCAGTAGAAGCTGATTATTACACTGAAGGTAATGAAGAATTGGGTGGGAGTGAAATTATAGACAAATTATTAGAATTATCTAAATAATCACATGAACTTAAATGAAGACTATACAAAATTAGATCCGTCAGGGGTAGAAAAGGCATTGACAGCATTTCCTGAGCAAATATTAACTACTTTTAAACAGGCCTTAGATTTTGATATTCCAAAACTTGAACTTGATGCGATCTTGATTTCTGGTATGGGTGGATCAAGTAATGCTGCCAAAATATTAGAAAGTGTCTATGAATCTGATTTCAAAGTGCCATATGACATTGATATACATAATGATTATGAATTACCTATTTGGTGTAACAATAAGACATTGGTAATTGCCAACTCTTATTCAGGTAACACAGAAGAAACACTAACAGGTTTAGCTGAAGCTAGAAAAAGAGGTTGCCTCACTTTAGCCATCACAACAGGAGGTAAACTGGCAGACATGATTAGAAGTGGTGAGATCTATGGTGTTATCGTAGATCCTGAAAATACAAACCCTACTGGTTTTCCTAAAACTGGTTTGGGTGTTTCAGTTGGTGCTTTATTTGGAGCTATGGTTAAAGTTGGCTTGTTAAAAATAACAACTGAGGAGCTAACTAAAGATCTTGCTGAAATTGTTGAAATTAGAAAAAATTGGAATGTCAAAGAAATGGCTGAAAAACTTCATGGATCTATGCCAGTACTTTTTGGCGGCAGGCCTTTCATAGGGGCATTAAATGCAGGACGTAATGCAATGTGTGAGATATCAAGAAATTTCACAGAATTCTATGATTTTCCTGAAGTTAACCATGTTTTAGTTGAGGCTGTTGCTAAACCTGCTCTGGCATTACAAAAGAAATATATATTCTTTGAAAGTCGATTTAATCATGAGCGGGTAAAACTACGATATAAAATAACTAAAGATATTTTCGCTGAGCGGAAACTAAGTACTATGTCCTATGTACTAAGCACTTCAAGTGTACTGTCGCAGTCACTTGAATTGGCCCACTACTGTGCATGGCTAGGTTTCTATATCTCAATTTTAGACGATACTGACCCCGGCCCTGAACCATGGATATTGAAATTAAAATCAGCCCTAGCGCAACCCATTCATTGAGTGTTATCATTTATTAATGACTAATCTGCCCTTGGTAATTGATTTTAAACATATTGATCGTGATTCATTGTCATTAGTTGGTGGTAAAGGTGCCAACTTGGGTGAGATGACTAAAGCAGGTTTTCCTGTTCCCCATGGCTTTGCAGTAACTGTTCCTGCATATGAATTATTTTTAAAAGAAAATGATATTGCTGCCAGAATATATGAAATATTGGCAGTCACAGATGTTGAAGATCCAGCTCAATTAGAAGCAGCTTCTAAAAAGATTCAAAAGATTGTTAATACTGCCAAGTTTCCCGATGAAGTATTTAAAGAGTTAGTTAAGGAGTATAGAAAGATTTCAGGTACCTTTAGTAAAGCCTTAGTTGCAGTCAGGTCCTCAGCAACTGCTGAAGATCTACCGGGAATGAGCTTTGCCGGCCAACAAGCAACCCTTTTAAACATTAAAGGTGAATCAAATTTACAAGTTGCAGTTAGAGAGTGCTGGGCATCTCTATTTACTCCACGAGCAATTTACTATCGTGTTCAAAACAAAATTAAGCATGAAAAAGTAGGTATTTCTGTTATTGTCCAAAAAATGATCCAATCAGAAGTATCTGGAATTATGTTTTCTATTGACCCTGTAACAAACAGAAAAGATAGAATAATTATTGATGCTGTTTGGGGGTTGGGTGAAATGATAGTTCAAGGTAGTTATATCCCTGATCATTATGTGGTTCAAAAAGAAACATTTTCTATACTTTCCAAAGAACTCAACACTCAGAAGATGCAATACATTAAATCTGGTCAAGAGACCAAGGAAATAAAAGTGCCTGATAAATTGCAAGACAGAATAAAACTTTCTGATAAACAAATAGTTGATTTAGCTAAGCTTGCTCAAGGCTTACAAGATCATTATTACTTTCCTCAAGACATTGAATGGGCTTTGGAAAAAGACAAATTATATATTGTGCAAACAAGACCAATTACTACAATGGAAAAAGTTAATGCTAAAAATACGAATGATAAATCAAGCAAAGGGACAGAGCAAATAACAGCTCCAATTTTAAAAGGAATTCCCGCAAGCCCTGGAATTGGGTCAGGAAAGGTTGTTATATTAAAATCTCCAAAGGAAATCGACAAAATTAAAGCAGGAGATGTATTGGTTGCTCCAATGACATCTCCTGATTATGTGCCTGCAATGAAAAGGGCTTCTGCAATAGTAACTAACGAGGGCGGTATGACATCTCATGCTGCGATTGTCTCAAGAGAGATGGGTATACCTTGCGTTGTTGGTACCAAAGAGGGTACAAAGGTTTTAAAAGATGGTGAGTATGTAACCATTAACGGTTCAAGTGGAGAAATATATATGGGTGGTCAAAAAAAACAGTCAACTGTGAACCATGAACCGTCAACAGTACGCCGTTCACCGTCCACTGTTCGCACAGCGACTAAGCTGTATGTGAATTTGGCTGAGCCTGATAGAGCTAAAGAGGTGTCAAAGATGGATGTTGATGGAACAGGCCTACTTAGGGCAGAGTTCATGATTGCTGACATTGGCATACACCCTAAAGAAGCAATTAAAAGAAAAGTACAACACATCTTTGTTGAAAAAATGGTTTCCAAATTAACTGAGTTTTGTAAAGCTTTTTATCCAAGGCAAATTGTTTATAGAGCTACTGATTTTAAGACTAATGAATATAGAAGTTTAGAGGGAGGTAAACACTGGGAACCAATTGAGGCAAACCCTATGCTTGGCTTTAGGGGTGCATATAGATATGTCTCTGACCCTGAAGTTTTTAGTTTGGAGCTCAGAGCTATTAAAGAGGTAAGACAAAAGTATCCAAACTTACACATCATGATACCGTTTGTCAGAAGTCCTGAGGAACTACGAAAAGTGAGAAGAATTGTGCAAGCTGAAGGTTTATTTGACGATCCAACCTTTAAGTTTTGGATGATGGTTGAGCTTCCTGTAAACATCATTATGCTTGATGAATTTATAAAAGTGGGTATTGATGGCATATCAATTGGATCAAATGATTTAACAATGTTAATTCAAGGTACTGATCGAGACAACTCAACAGTTGCTACTGAATTCAATGAAATGAGCCCTGAAGTTATTTGGGCAATTAAAAAGGCAATTAAAACATGCAATAAGCATGGAGTCACATCATCAATTTGTGGTCAGGCTGCAAGCACCTATAATGACATGATAGAAATATTGGTGCGGGCTGGTATAACATCTATATCAGTTAACCCTGATGCAGTCACAAGAGTTAGGGGTATGATCCACTCAGCTGAGAGGGCATTGGCAAGTAGTAGGTAGTATGTAGTAATAAACAAGCATGAGTACTATTAAAAGAATTTGGTCAAGAGAAATATTAGATAGTAGAGGTATCCCTACTATTGAATGTTACTGTCAGTTAGATGATGGTAGGTTTGCTACTGCTGCAGTTCCTGCTGGAACCTCAACAGGCTCACATGAAGCTTTAGAACTACGTGACAAAGACCCAAACAGATATCATGGAGAAGGGGTCTTAAAAGCTGTAGAAAACATCAATACTGTATTAGGCCCAGCCATACATGGAATGGATCCTTTAAAACAGACAGAAATTGATCAAAAACTGATTACTCTTGATGGTACAGAAAACAAGTCTAAATATGGTGGCAATGCAATATTAGCTATTTCTCAGGTTGTTTGTAAGGTGGCAGCACTGTCACAAAACAAAGCTCTGTACTCTTGGATTAATGATTTAGCAGTGGAAAGAGGTTTTAAGAAAGGAGTTAAAACTCCAACTCCGCTTTTAAACATGATCAACGGTGGTTTACATGGTGCAGGCAATTTAGACTTTCAAGAATTTTGGATGATTCCTGCAACAAATAAAAGTTTTAGAGAAGGGTTGCAGATGGGGGTTGAAATATATCAGACAATTGGTGATAACTTGGCTCGTCGTGGTGCTATTCATTCAGTGGGTCATGAAGGTGGCTATGCTCCAAACCTATTTACCAACGCAGATGCCTTTGAGGTTTTTGTTGAGTCTGTCCGCCAAACCAACTACGCTTTAGGTCGTGATGTCTTTTTAGGTCTTGATATTGCAGCCAACTTTTTTTACAAAGATGGTGATTATACAATTCGTGATAGATCATCTACTTTAACTGATGATCAACTGCTTGAATATTACAAGGAACTGATAAACAGCTATAGGTTGGCTATACTTGAAGATCCATTCCAAGAAGATGCTTGGAATTCTTGGAAAAAAATAAATGCAGAGTTATCTGGTACTGCTATTATTGTTGGTGATGATATTTTGGTAACAAATCCAAAAAGACTGCAAAAAGCAATTGGTGAAAAAGCTTGTAACGGTGCTGTTATTAAACCTAATCAGATAGGTACAGTTAGTGAAACTCTGCAGGTTGCTAAAATGGCCAAAGATGCTGGCTGGAAGATAATAACATCTCATAGAAGTGGTGAAACCAATGATACATTTATTGCTGATTTTGCAGTTGGTATTGCTTCAGACTATGCAAAGTTTGGCGCACCAGCAAGAGGTGAAAGGGTTGCCAAGTACAATAGATTGACTGCTATAGAAATTGAGCTTGAATACTTCCAAAGTAAAACTAGCTAGTGGCTAACTATGAAATTGACATCTAAACCAAACTTCGTGATATTAGCAATTCTTGATGGTTGGGGAATATCAGCACCAAATGCTGGAAATGCTATTTCTCTTGCTAACACTATCAACATGAACCGTTTTTTGGCAAGTTACCCTCACACTCAATTATCAGCTTTTGGTGAGTCAGTGGGCCTGCCTCATGGTGAAGCAGGTAATACAGAAACTGGCCACCTTAATTTAGGCGCAGGTAGAATTGTCTATCAAGATTTAATGAGAATTAACATGTCTATTGCAGATGGAACATTCTTTAACAATCAAGAACTTCTTAATGCAATTGCTCACGCAAACAAAAACAATTCTAATTTGCACATAATGGGTCTTGTTGGTGCAGGTGGGGTTCATTCAAATCTTGAACACCTTTTTGCTTTAATTCAATTATGTAGTAGAAACAAATTTAACAGAGTGTTTTTGCATTTATTTACTGACGGACGTGACTCACCGCCAACTGCTGCAAAAGTATATATTGAACAAATAAAAGAAGTCTGTCAAAGAGAAAATGTTGGTCAGATTGCAAGTTTAATGGGTAGATATTGGGCAATGGATAGAGACCACAGGTGGGATAGAACAGAAAAAGCATACCTTGCTTTGACTAAAGGTCAAGGTAACCTAGTTAAGTCATGTTTAGAAGCTGTTGATATGTCATATGAAAATGGCAAAACTGATGAATTTATTGACCCCTCTATTGTCACAGACCCAAACGGTAACCCCGTGGCAACAATTAAAGATAATGATGCAGTTATATTTTTTAATTTTAGGGTTGATAGGCCAAGGCAATTATCTAGAGCTTTTGTTTTAAACGATTTCAATAATGCAGAAAACGCACAGTCATTTGATCCTTACTTAATCAAATACAAACACAAGCATACTAATGGTGATACAAAAGAAATACATACTTTTGATCGACCTCCAAAGCTTAATAATCTATATTTTTGTACCATGACACAATATGAAAAACCATTAGTTGAGGAAGGCACAAAGGTCGCTTACGCACCTGAAAATGTAGATATGCCTTTGGGTAGAGTAATATCAGAAAATGGTTTTAAACAATTGAGAGCTTCAGAAAGTGAGAAAGAAAGGTTTGTAACTTTTTATTTTAATGGTCAACAAGAAATCGCAATGGAACAGGAAGAGAGGTTAATTGTACCTTCGCCAAAAGTTGCCACTTACGATTTAAAACCCGAAATGAGCTCTGTCGAACTAACAGATGCAATTTTAAACAAATTAAAGTCTTCATTGGATTATAAGTTTGTAGTCGTCAATTATGCTGCAACTGACATGGTAGGTCACACTGGTAACATTGGATCAGCTGTCAAAGCTTGCCAAACAGTTGATGAATGTGTCGGTAGGCTCGCTAGTTTTTGCTTGGCCTACGATGGAGCTTTGGTGATCACTGCAGATCATGGAAACTGTGAACAAATGATCGATGCGCAATCTGGACAAATATCAACAGAACACAGTGCTAATCCAGTACCACTGATTATTATAACTAAAGAGTTAATGGGCAGGTCAGAGATGTTAACAACTGGAATACTTGCTGATGTTGCGCCTACCATCTTGGGGCTATTAGATATCCAGATACCATCTCAAATGAGTGGCAGGAATTTGTTGAGTTAAATTCTGCCGTATTTTCGAATTAAACCAACCACTTTACCTTGAATTGTAACTTCCTTGTCAAAAATTGGTGCCATCGCTGCATTAGCCGGTTCAAGCCTAATTCTAGTTGCTTCTTTAAAATATCGCTTAAGTGTAGCCATACCTGTTTTTAAGAGAGCAACAACTATTTCTCCGTTGTTTGCTGTTTCTGTTTGTTCACAAATTACAAAGTCACCATCATCAATGTGATCTTCAATCATTGATTGACCTCTAACTTGTAATACATAAACCCTTTTACCTGCTTTCATGAAAGATGGTGGTATGGAGATGTGTGCACTTGGATCAGTCATAGGTTCAATTGGTTGACCTGCAGCAATGTAACCTAAGATTGGTACGGTAACACCTTCATTATTAATGTTAATTGGTACGGTTAATTCCATTTTTCGAAGTCTTCCTGATGTTCTTTTTAATAATCCTTTTTCAACTAAGCTTTCAACGTGTTCATGAACAGTTGCCAAGGATCTAACACCAATTGCATTAGCAATTGATCTTAAAGTTGGTGCAAAGCCAGTTGTCTCTACGGTTTGCCTAATAAAATCTAATATTTGAGCTTGTCGTTTGTATACTACTGGAGCTGTTCTACTTGGTGCCATGAATTAAATATACAAACATATACCGAATGCGTCAAGTAGATCTTTTTAGATCAAAACGAACCTAAACCGAAATGGTATAATGTTGAATAATATGAAGTTAAAAATATTAAATTATCTTGATAATGTAAAACTTTTGGCCATGCATAACTTTTTACTTGATTTGAGATTTTACACACCAGTTGCAATTTTGTATTTTGCACAAGTGACTGGCTCATTTGCTCTAGGAATGAGTATATTTTCAATGGCTATGGTTTCATCTGCAGTTTTTGAAATCCCAACAGGGATATTCTCAGATAGGATTGGAAGAAGGAATACAATTATATTAGGTTCGATTGCTACATTGTTATCTGTTATTTTTTACGCTATAGGGGGCACTTATTTTGTACTTATTGTCGGTGCAATACTTGAAGGTTTAGCAAGATCTTTTTATAGTGGTAATAATGACGCGCTGTTGTACGATTCACTTGCAGAACTAGGTAGCAACTCTGACTTTGCTGATAAAAAAGGTAAAACAGATTTTACTTCGCAATTAGCAATTGCCATGGTTGCAGTGTTAGGTGGGTTGTTTGCTTATTATCTTGATTATTCATTTGTATATTTAATATCAATAGTGCCTGCTGTTTTGGGTGTTGTTGTATCGCTTTTAGTTGTTGAGCCTAAGGTGCAAAAGATAGTCTCGTCAAATATATATGGTCACATATTTAAAGCGTTGTTAAATTTTGTGGTAAATAAAAAACTTAGACTATTAACTCTTTCTTCAGTTATTGGTTATGCACAAGGTGAAGCTGGTTACTTATTTAGATCAGCTTTTTATAAGTCAGTTTGGCCAGTTTGGGCAATTGGCCTAGCTCAAGGTGTTGGAAGTTTGGGCGCAAGTATGAGTTTTTACTGGAGCGGTAAAATTATAAAAAAGTTTGGGAAACTTAAGACTATTATGTATAGCAAAATATACGTAATAATCACAAATATTATAGCAGCGTCATATCCAACTGTATTTTCGCCAATTTTAATGGCATCAAATTCAATTACATACGGTGCTTCATCCACAGCTTCAGAAACTCTGAAACATGCAGAATATACGAATGAAGAAAGAGCTATAATGTCATCACTTGGCTCACTACTTGGCAGTTTGGTTTTTGGATTAATTGCTTACCTATTAGGACTTGTTGCTGACTTGTTAAGTCCTGCCGTTGGCTTTTTATTGCTTCAGCCACTATCAATGCTCTCGTTGTATGTAATATATAATCTTTATCGATATGAAAACAAAAAGTAACATATAATAAAAAAACATGAACAACAAATTAGAAATAGTTTCTAAAAATACACCTATTCCAGAACAGCAAAAAGCAATTGATAAGCTGGTTGAGGACATCAATAATGGTGTTAAGTATCAAACACTTTTGGGTGTTACTGGTAGTGGAAAGACATTTTCTGTAGCTAATGTAATTGAGAAACTTCAAAAGCCAACATTAATTATTTCACATAATAAAACACTTGCAGCTCAACTCTATCAAGAAATGCGTGATTTATTCCCAGATAACGCAGTTTCTTATTTTGTTTCATACTATGACTATTATCAACCTGAAAGTTATATACCTTCAACAGACACTTACATTGAAAAGGACTCAGCCATCAATGAAATGATTGATAAACTAAGGCTTGCAGCAACCACAAATCTATTAACTAGAAAGGATGTAATTGTGGTGGCTTCAGTTTCTGCAATTTACAACATTGGTTCCCCAAATGAGTATGGTAAATTTGCGTTTGAATTTGTAGCTGGCATGAAAGTGGGTCGTGAACAGATAATTGATAGATTATTGGATCTGCAATATGAACGCTCAGAATTTGGATTTAACAGAGGTACATTTAGGGTACGTGGAGAAACAATTGATGTATATCCAGCATACGAGGATATAGGAATTAGGATTGAGGAATTAGGTGGTGTTATCAAATCTATAAAATCAATCAATCCTGTATCAGGCTCAATACTCAAAATTCATAATTCATCATTCATTCTTTTTCCCGCTAAGCATTTCATTACAGACCCTAAAACCCATGAATCTGCATTTGATGCCATTAAAAAAGATTTAGATAAAAGAGTAGCTGAGCTGCGAGCTAGCAATAAATTACTAGAAGCTCAGCGATTATCACAAAGAGTTACCTATGACATTGAAATGATCAAAGAGGTCGGTTATGTTAAAGGGATTGAAAACTATTCAAGATATTTTGATGGTAGAGAAGCAGGCGATGCTCCATTTTCATTGTTGGATTATTTTAAGACACAAAACAATGATGATTGGTTGGTTGTGGCTGATGAATCCCACATTACTTTTCCTCAGATTAGAGGTATGTTTGCTGGTGATTTTTCAAGAAAAACAACATTAATTGATTATGGTTTTAGGCTTCCGTCTGCTCTTGATAATAGGCCACTAAAATTTGAAGAGTTCATGAGGCGAATTCCAAATTTCATCGCGCTTAGCGCGACTCCAAACGATTGGGAACTATCACTATCTGAAGGTAATGTTGTAGAGCAACTAGTAAGGCCAACTGGTATACCTGACCCAATAGTTACAATTAAAGCAACTAAAAACCAAATAGCTGATGTAATTGAGGAAATTAAGATAGAAACAATAGCAAAAAGGCGTGTTTTAGTTACAACTTTAACTAAGAAAACAGCAGAAGATTTATCAAGTTATCTAGAAGAGCAAGGTATGAAAGTTGCTTATTTGCATTCAGATGTGCACACCTTAGATAGAACTGATATTTTAGATAATCTTAGAAAAGGTACATATGATGTTTTAGTAGGTATTAATCTCTTAAGAGAAGGTTTGGACCTTCCAGAAGTTGGTTTGGTTGCAATTTTAGATGCAGATAAAGAAGGCTTTTTAAGAAGCCACTCAGCCTTGATCCAGACAATGGGTAGAGCTGCAAGACATGTAGAAGGGCGAGTAATTATGTATGCAGATAAAGTAACCAAATCAATGGAGAAGGCGTTAGGTGAAGTCAAAAGAAGAAGGGAGTACCAACTTGAAATGAACAAAAAGTATGGAATTATACCTAAATCTATTAATAAGCCACTAAGAGAAAAATTAATTGAAAAGGATGAAGACACACAAACAGAAAAAGCATTAGGTTATGGGGCAACAACCTTTGCACATCTTCCTGATATTGACATAACAGGTTTAACACCAATGGACAAAAAGAAATTAATTAAGAATCTGCAAAAAGAAATGGTGCTAGCCGCTAAAGACTTGAATTTTGAATTAGCTGCAGAAATAAGGGACAGGATTAAGAAATTAATTTAAGAGATAATATAAAAATATTAAACAGAGAATGATTATTTTACTTTGCAAACATAATCATTGAGAAGAGGATTGCTACTGCAATCCTATACCAGCCGAATATTTTAAAATCATGATTTTGGACATATTTTATTAGCCATTTAATGGCTATGTAAGCTGTAATAAAACTCCCAAAAAAGCCTATGGCTAATAGTCTACTGTCTTCAGCTGACCAAGCATTTAAATCGGTTTTATATAAATCTAATACACTTGCACCAAACATCGTTGGTATTGCAAGAAAAAAAGAGAATTCTGTTGCCTCTTTTCTATTCATGCCTACAACCATACCTCCAAAAATTGTTGCAAAGGCACGAGAAACACCTGGAATCATGGAAAGCACTTGGAAAAGACCAATTAGTAGATAGTGAACAGTTAACAGCGAGCGGTGAACAGGTTTGTGAAACTTCTCGAACAATAGCATGGCAACTCCGCCAATGAGTAAGCTTATTACAACCACCATTGAGTTGCCAATTAAATAATCTTTAATATAATCATAGAATAACAATCCAAAGGCTACAGTTGGCAAAAAGGCAAGTAATATATTTTTATAAAGTTTAAAATTAAGGCTGATTACTAACTTCTTAAAATAAATCACAACAACTGCAAGTATTGCGCCAAGTTGAATAATAATCTCAAATGATTTAACAAATTCTGTTTGAGGAATACCTAATAAGTATGAGGTTAATATTAAATGGCCTGTTGAACTAATTGGTAAAAATTCTGTTATACCTTCAACAACTGAAAGAATAATAGTCTGAATTAAGCCCATAATTTATTTTAACACTATGTCATTGCGAACGATAGTGAATGTTCTGGTTACATACATTTCGGAAAAGTGTTCAAATAAGATTGTGGTGTCATATAGTTCAGTGATTGATGTGGTCTTTTTGTATTGTACCAGGTTAAATAGTTTGTTAGTTTTTGATTGAAA
>Ga0116204_1001638_pt1 | contig 12461 bp, 7 predicted proteins | sample LakKivwa52mmetaG_FD_94481 | JGI IMG/M metagenome (GOLD analysis project Ga0116204, IMG submission 94481) | Anoxic lake water microbial communities from Lake Kivu, Rwanda to study Microbial Dark Matter (Phase II) - Lake Kivu water 52m metaG | ecosystem: Environmental > Aquatic > Freshwater > Lake ...
ATTTACAATTCTCCCGGAGTTTACAATGTCAGCCTGACCGTCAGCAATGCTTTTGGAACGGATACCGAAACAAAAAGCGCCTGCATCATAGTTAACAGCCAATTAGTAGCTGATTTCACTTCCGACAAAACAACGATTTACAAAGGCGAAGTGGTTCATTTCTATGATCTTTCGACAGGAAACCCGACCTTCTGGCAATGGGAAATTCAGGGCGGATCGCCCGGAATTAATTACCAACAGAACCCCGTCATAATGTTCAACATGGTTGGTGAGTTCAACGTAAAGCTCACTGCATCAAACGTAAACGGTCAGTCGGTTGCAATTAAAGAAATGTACATTAAAGTACTTGAGGAGGTTTCGCTTTATCCTCCGGGATGGGAAGTTACGGTTACCAGCACTCAGCATATCATCGCGGCTCCCATTCAGATTAATCCAAGAGTGCTTGAGGTTCCGATCCAGCCCGGGGACTTCATCGGGGTGTTTTTTACCAACACTTATGGTATGCTGCAATGCGGGGGCGCAACGATGTGGGATGGCAGCGCAAATATTGCCGTGTTTGCTTTTGGCGATCAACCCTTTACTCCTTTCAAAGATGGCTTTGCCGTCAATGAGGTATTCAAATGGAAGATTTATTCCTACAGTCATCAGCGGGATTTTGATGCAACGCCTTCCTATGACCAGTCATCGCCAAACAAGGAGAAATTTTTCCCATTTGGTATTTCCGCACTCACTGATCTTTATTCGGGTATATTGTTTGATGTGGCCGTGCCCGCAGGCTGGAGCGGAATTTCCAGCCCGGTGATGCCCTTTTTTACTGATTTAAATAACCTGATGGCGACTGCTGAAGACAACCTGACGATCCTCTACAACTCGAACGGAATGTATTGGCCGGGACAAAACATCAACACACTCAATCAGTGGCTTAACACCGGTTACACCATCAAAATGACCGCCCCTGACACCATTACTTTTGGAGGCCAGAAAATACAAACTCTCACGCAGGTGGTTAAAACAGGCACTGGTTACCTTCCGGTACTTTCGCCCTGCGAAGTATCAACTTCTACCCTCTTTGCTCCCTATCTGAGCAAGTTGATTTTAGTACGAAACATCCTGGGAACGCAGGTTTACTGGCCTGAATTCGGGATCAACACTCTACCGGTGCTCAAGCCCGGCAACGCTTATCTTGTGCAGGCAAAAAGCACATTCGTAGTAAATTTCCCACAGTGTAATTTTAAGTCCGGGTATGCCGATAACCAGGTATATCTTCCTGATTTCCCGAATGTTTCCTGGGATTTTACCATGCCTTCGCCTGACCTGCATACTGTGGCGCTCACCGAAAGCGCCCTCAGTAAGCTGGAAAAAGATGATGTCATCGCAATCTTTACTCCCGGTAATACATGCGCCGGCTGGAGCACATTCGAAGGTCAACCGCTTGCTATCCCAGTTTATGGAAATGACCTCCTGACCGGACAGGACGATGGATTTTCGGAAAATGAACCGTTTCGGATAAAAATTTTCCGCCCTTCAGCCCAAATGCTATATGAAGTGAAACCTGGCTACAGCACACAACTTCCTGATGAGGGACTTTTCAGGACGGGTGGGCTTTCTGCAATTGTTTCGCTGAAGATAGTTAATGACGATACTTCATTCATCAGGCCTTTTCAAAATCTCACAATTTTCCCAAATCCCGGAAGTGGCATTTTTACCATCACCGGACTGAATAGTGCTGATATACTGACTATTACTTACCCTGATAGCAGGATTGACAATACAACTGACGTCAGCGGGGAGCAGGAATTTATTTTAGACCTGACAGGCAAACCAAAAGGGGTTTATTTGATAACTGTGAAAGGAAACAGCGGAACCCGAACCGAAAAGATTGTATTACAATAAGTTATGTGTGATAAAATCGCCGGATGAAATCAGATGATGGTAATCATCCTGGCTAAAACACCGAAAACTTCACATACCGTTTCGGATTTAACCGCATGTCCTCGAGTAACTTGTTGAGGTTTTCGGTGGATTGCTGAAGGTTGAAATAAAGGGTATCATTGTTGAGAATCTGCCCCATAGTGCCCTCGCCGCTATTCAGTTTTTCGCTTATCAACTTCAGATTTTCCATAGCTACCTGCGCATCACGGAGGGTTTGCGGGATATCAGAAGCGGCCAGCGAATCGGAGATGGACGACATATTTTTCAGTATATTGGTGATTTCCTGGTTATTATCGCGCAGATTGCCTGTTATCTTTTCCACATTACTCATAATTTTATCCACGCGTGACTTTTCCTTCAGAAGTAAGGAATCCACTGTGGTTGCCGAGTTTTTGATGCTGATGATAGCAATGCGGATATTTTCAAAAATGCTTGTGATGTTGTCCTGCGACTCGGGGTTGAAAACCGTTTGAACACTAACCAGCAGTGAATCAAGTGAGTTTATCAGCGCCAGTGCCCTTTTCTGAATTGGTTCCACCTGCTGGCTCACCTGCTCGCGGATACTTTGTTCCATCTCCGACCGAAGCGTGTCGCCACTCTGTGCAAGCTCTTTTGCGTCCCCCAGCACAATTTCGATGGCCTTTCCTCCCAGCAAATCGGTGCTGTAAATCCGTGCAATTGAGTTGCGTGGAATCGGGATATCACTCTTGATGTATAATTCGGCATAGATAAGCGCGGTTCCGGGAATAAAGCCCAAATGTCTTACCTGCCCGATATTTAATCCGCTGACTTTGATCTTATTGGCCGGTTCAAGACCTTCAACTTTTTCGTACACTGCATAGAAAATCCTTTTGGAGCCAAATATTTCTGTTCCTTTCAGGAAGTTAAAACCCCAGATAAACAGGGCAACTGCAGCGATAAAAAGCAATCCCACTCTTACTTCAACTGAAATTTTCTTCACGACTCATTTTGTTTGAATGGACAAATTTACTCAAAAAAATTAATCAGTCTTCAGGATCAATCACCGAGATAATCTTATCATCCTCAATCTCAACTATTTTCACTGATCTGGAGTAACGTTTCTGAAGCACCCCTGATTCCCTGATATTAGCCAGTTTCAACTCAATATCGTCCAACGAATTGGATTTTTCGAAAGTGTAATGAATTCCTTTCTCATCGGCGAAATACCACAATTCGGGCAAATCCTCAAAGCGATGGTTATGATCCTTGAGGGGTTTATTGAATGTGGAAAACCAGATTCTGTAAATTCTCTCAGGAGAAGTCCTGTTGATATCTGCCTGATCTTCAGAGGATAATTGCAAAACAAGCTCCGGCTCTGCTTCTTCCTGCTTCTCTTTGTAAGTAACGATGGCATCCACGATTGCCCGTGCGATTTTTTGCTGGTTCAACGGATCAAGCAAAAACTGCTCCTCCTGTTCATTGGACAGAAAACCCACTTCGATCAGCACTCCGGGAATTCCGGTCAGATACAAGACCACAAAACCAGCCTGCATTACTCCCCTGTTTTTTAAGCCGGCAACCGACTGGAGGGAATTTTGGACCGTCCTTGCAAAATCAATACTTTGGTTAATGTTGGCGGCCTGGATCATATTCATCAGGATGTAACTTTCGTCGGAATCGGGATCAAAACCCTCGTATTGGTGGAAGTAATTGTCTTCGGCAAGGATTACGGCATTTTCGGTTTTAGCCACTTCGAGATTCTCAGCGCTTTTGTGAAGCCCCATCACATAGGTTTCAGCGCCGCGGAATCCTTTGTTGGGGTTGGAATTGCAATGAACCGAGATAAAAAGATCAGCGCCGGAATCGTTGGCCATTTTAGCCCGGCGGTGCAATTGAACAAATTGATCTGCCTTTCGCGAATAAAAGGGCTCAATACCCGCTTGCTCATTCTTGATGATTTGGTCAACCGATAAAACTATGGAGAGCGTGATGTCCTTTTCGCGTGCAGTCAACCCCGATGCTCCCGGATCATAGCCTCCATGCCCGGCATCCAGAAAAACCCTGAATTTGTTTGGCACTTCCTCACCGGTAACCTGACCTCTGGCAGTATTACCAAAACCATAAAGCATTGCAATAGCAAGAAAAATGTAACAAAGTCGTTTCATGTTCCGATCGGGGTTATTTTTACAAAACAAATCCAAATCCTGCAAAATTAACGCTAACTCTCTTTGTGACGCTATCAATCAAGCCTATTTTATTTTACTTTGCAAACAATTATTTAAGCTGTCAACCCATTTTGGTTTGAAAATTCTGAAAACGATATTTCTCAAATTCCTGAACCAGGAATTATCATCAAATGCAGGCTCGTGGAGATCATTCAGCTTTCTGCGGCCAGTTGTTCTTCTGATGATTTTTCAACAGCTATTCATCTTCTCAGGCATCAAATCACAGGAAACGGAATTTCAATTCAGAGATACTACCTTGATTAACAACCTGTTGACGGACACTACCGGCAAATTTCAGAAACCTTCGCTGGATACGCTCACCTTCAAGGTGTTTGACGAAGAGCTGGGAAAACTGAAGGATTCGGTTACCAAATCGGCTTTTGCGCTGGACAACAAAGTGGTTTACAACTCATTCGAAAAGATCCATTTTGATGTTTTAAATAAGAAGGTCTTTCTTTATTACAACGCCGAGATCACTTACGGAACCATTAAATTGAAGGCCGATTACATTGAGATAGATTTTACCAGAAATCAGGTGTATGCCAAAGGTTTGCCCGACAGCCTCGGTGTGCTGCGCGGGCAGCCGGTTTTTGCCGACGGGCCTCAGGAGTTTCAGGCCGGAGAGATGAACTATAATTTCGATACCAAAAGAGGTGTCATTCAACAGGTTATGACCAAGGACGGGGAAGGTTACATACACGGTGAGCGCATAAAGCGGCTGGAAGACGAAAGAATCAATGTTTCGCGCGGAAGCTACACTACCTGTGACCTGCCCCATCCGCATTTTGAGTTCCGGTACAGCAAAGCGCAACTGGTTCCAAACAAACTGATCGTGTCGGGGCCGGCTTACCTGGTTATCGAGGATGTGGCGCTGCCGGTGGCTGTGCCTTTCGGGCTTTTCCCCAACAAAAGCGGGCAGCGTTCGGGAATTCTCATTCCCCGCTATGGTGAATCGCAAAACCGGGGATTTTACTTCGAGCGACTCGGATATTATTGGGGGATAAGTGATTACATGGATTTCTCGATTACCGGAGATATTTTCACCAATGGAAGCTGGGCAGTCAATCCTATGTACCGGTACCGGAAAAAATATAAGTACAGCGGCAATTTTGATTTCAGCTATGCCAAGAATTTCACCGGCGACCGCGACGCACCCGACCGCGACACAAAAACCGATTACTCGATCAGATGGAGCCACTCGCAGGATCCCAAAGCCCGCCCTGATTCGCGCTTCACTGCTAATGTAAATATTGTGAGCCAGAGCTTTAACCAGTACAACCTCACGGGAACCGAAGCCTACCTGAGCAACACATTCCAGTCGAGCGTCTCTTATCAGACGCACTTTAACAACGCATTTTTTATTAATGTGAATGCGCTCCATCAGCAAAACACCATTGACGGCTCGGTGACCATCAACCTGCCGACCCTAACCATGAACACCAAACAGTTCTATCCGCTGAGACGTAAGGAGCAGGTCGGCCAATTGAAGTGGTACGAAAACATCACCATGAAATATTCGTCATCACTCGAAAACAGAATACAATCCTACGATTCGTTGCTGTTCAAGCCCGGCTGGGGAGATGATTTTAAAACCGGGATGCGGCATAATATTCCCATCAGCAGCTCGGTGAAGGTGCTCAAGTTCCTCAACTTCAACAACTCTGTGGATTACTCAGAAAGATGGTATCCTTATTCGATCAACCGTACATGGAATCCCAATGATACGGTATTCACCGCCAGCGACACTATCTATGGCAGAGTAGTTACCGACACCTTGAGGTCGTTTGTAGCGGTGAGGGATTTTTCCTACTCTGCCTCACTCAACACCCGCCTCTACGGGATGTATCAGTTTTCAAAAGGACCCTTTGTAGCCATCCGGCACGTGTTGACGCCTTCGGTAAGTTTTAACCTGCGACCTGATTTTGGTTCGGAATTCTGGGGCTATTGGGACGAAGTGCAAATTAATGATAAAGGTGACATGAGGCGGTATTCGCGTTTCGAAGGGCTGCTCTATGGAGGTCCACCGGATGGAAATTCCGGAAATCTCTCCTTTTCGCTTACCAACAACCTCGAAGCCAAAGTCAGGTCGAAAGCCGACACACTTGGCGGGACCAAGAAAGTCGTTCTGATTGACAACTTTACGATATCAATGGCCTACGACATTGCCAAAGACTCGCTTAACTGGTCGCCATTGAGCCTGAGTGGCAGAACAACGCTTTTTAAGCAGCTCAACATAACCTATTCAAGCAGTTGGGACCCATACACAACCGACTCGCTTGGCCGCGCCATCAACCAGTTCGAATGGGATGTGAACAATAAACTATTCCGGATGACCAGCACCACTTGGAACTTCGGGATAAATTACAGGATCAATTCGTCGGATGTTGGCAAAGGCAAAAAAAAATCGCGCCAGCCATCCGCACCCATTGAGGAAGAGCCTGAGGAGGGTGAAATGATCTACCGGCGCGAGATTGACGACCCCTACGCCTATCCGGACGCTCTCATCAACTGGGATCAACCCTGGAGCCTGAATATCAACTACAACCTGCGATTTTCGAACAACCCGCGCTTCAATCGAATTTACGGCTGGGAGGATAATCGCACAAGGGTGATGACAGTCGGACTGACCGGTGATGTGAGCCTTACCCCGAAATGGAAAATCGGTTTCCGCACCGGTTATGATTTCGAAACCAAACAGATTTCCTATACTACCATTGACTTTTACCGCGATCTCCACTGCTGGGAAATGCGTTTCAACTGGACGCCGCTGGGTTTCAGAAAAAGCTGGAGCTTCGGGATCAATGTGAAATCATCCATTTTGAAAGATTTGAAGTACGACAAGAAGAAGGATTTCAGGGATGGATTCAGGTAGGAAGTAAAAGTACGCTGGACGTGGGAAAAAAATGGTAAGGACAAGAATGATTTTGAAATTCAGATAATAGACAACAACTTAAATTATAAAAGATTATGAAAAAAGTAGTTTTTACGGAAAATGCTCCGAAAGCAGTTGGCCCTTACAGCCAGGCCATCGAAATGAACGGTCATCTTTTTGTTTCAGGCCAGATACCGATTGATCCTGCAACCGGCAAAGTGGTGGAAGGCGGCATTAAAGAGCAAACTGAGCAGGTGATGAAAAACATCGGCGCCATCCTTCAGCAAGCCGGCTACACTTACGACGACGTGGTAAAATCAACATGCCTGTTGAGTGACATGGATAATTTTGCCGCCATGAATGAGGTGTATGCCAAATTTTATCCCAACAATCCCCCGGCCAGAGCCGCTTACGGAGTAGTAAAACTGCCGCTTGGCGTGATGGTGGAGATTGAAACAATTGCGATGAAGTAAACCAGAAAATTTCACCGTCATGAAGCAACATTTTAAACTCCTCGCAGCAATTCTCCTGATTTTGCGTCCATTCCTGTCCACCGCCGATGAAGGCATGTGGATACCAATGCTGCTCGAAAAATTCAACGAAAAGGAGATGCGGGAGATGGGGATGAAGATAACCGCCAAAGACATCTACGACATCAACAATGGTTCGATGAAGGATGCCATTTTCCTGTTTGGCGGAGGTTGCACGGCTTCGGCTATTTCGTCCGAAGGCCTCATCCTGACCAACCATCATTGTGGATACGGCGCCATCCAACGCCTCAGCACCATCGAAAACGACATGCTGACCAACGGTTTTTGGGCTATGAACCGCCAGGACGAGTTGTACAGCCCCAACCTAACGGTAACCCGGCTGGTAAGGATGGAAGATGTTACCGATCGCGTTCTCGCCGGCGTTGAACAAAATTTCAGCGAGATACAGCGAAGCGAAATCATCAAAAAGAATGTGGATGAAATCGTGAAACAAACCACCGAAGGAACCCATTACGAAGCTTCGATAAGACCGTTCTTTTACGGAAATCAATACTATCTGTTTGTTAATGAAGTGTTTAAAGATGTCCGGCTGGTGGGAGCCCCGCCATCAAGCATCGGCAATTTCGGAGGCGACACCGACAACTGGATGTGGCCGCGGCACACTGGCGACTTCTCCCTGTTTCGCATCTACGTGAACCAGGAAAACAAGCCGGCAGATTATTCCACCGAAAATGTACCTTACAAACCGATGCATGTTTTACCAGTTTCGATCAAAGGGGTACAGGAAGATGATTTCACCTTCGTTTTCGGATTTCCCGGGCGCACCGAACAATATCTCCCCTCCTGCGCCATTGAAATGATTACCACCGTGCAAAACCCCGCTCGCATTGACCTTCGGCGACAGAAACTCGACATCTACGAGTCGTTCATGCGACAGGACGACCTGATAAAGCTGCAGTATGCCAACAAACAAAAAGGACTGGCCAATGCCTGGAAAAAATGGATCGGCGAAAACAACGGCATCCGCAAACTCAACGGCATTCAGAAGAAGAAAGATTATGAAGCCGACCTGGTGAAATGGATCAACCTTTCGGAGGAGAGAAAAAAGGCTTACGGCAGCCTGCTCCCGCAGTTCAACGAGAATTATGCAAAACTCAGCGATCTGCAAATAGAAGTTTCTTTCATGATCGAGGCCGGAATGGGTATTGAGATCGTCCGGGCTGCCCGCATGATGATGGATCTGGAAACTTTGGCACAAAAGAAAGATGTTTCCGAAGAGGACTTTTCAAAAGAGAAAGCAAAGGCAAAACGCAGTCTCGAAACTTTTTACAAGGATTATTCCCAGCCCGTTGACCGGAGGGTGTTTGTAGCCATGCTTGAGAGCTACCGTAAAAATGTTCAGCCCGACAAACTCCCACCGGTGTTTGATCTGATGAACAAAAAATTCAAAGGCGATGTCAACCTGTATGCGGATTTTGTTTTTTCAAAATCGTTTTTCAGGGAAAAATCAACCGCCGTCAGTTTTGTTGACAATTTCAAGCCCTCCCAGGTAAAGGCTTTGGAGAAAGATCCGGGTTTTGAACTGGCCAAAGGAATGGTTGATTTTTACACCAGCAGGATCATGCCAACGCTGGTAAAAATCACCAACGACAACGACAGCCTGATGCGGCTCTACATGCAAGCCCAGATGGAGTTTGAACCGGAGCGCCGCTTTTACCCCGATGCCAACTCCACGTTGCGGGTGGCCTATGGAAATGTCAAACCCTATTATCCGCGCGATGCAGTTTTTTATCAGTTCCAGACCACTATGGAGGGAATCATTGAGAAAGAAGACCCAAAAATTGAAGATTATGCAGTGGATGCAAAGCTGAAATCGCTCTATCTGTCAAAAGATTACGGCAGATATGGCCTGAACAACACCATGCCGGTTTGTTTTATCGCCACCAATCACACCACAGGCGGCAACTCCGGCAGCCCGGTGTTCAACGGCGACGGACAACTGATCGGCCTCAACTTCGACCGCGTGTGGGAAGGAACCATGAGCGACCTGATGTTCGATCCCGACCAGTGCCGCAACATCATGCTCGACATGCGCTACACACTTTTCATCATTGACAAATACGCCGGCGCCGGGCATCTGATTGAAGAAATGGTAGTGGTGGAGTAGTAAGACAAATGAGTAGTAACATAAACATACGCGCAATCAACAAACAAACTGCAATTTAACGGCTACGGGCTATATTTACAACACGTTACAAGCTCCAAAATCATAAACATTTATAGAAAAAATCAAACAACAAAACAAAAACCAATGACTGTAAAACACAAACGACTTGGGAAGCACGGGGTGCTTGTCAGTAACATTTGCCTCGGAACGATGAACTTCGGGTGGCATACGAGCGAGGAAGAGAGCTTCAGGATCATGGATCGCGCGCTGGAAGCGGGTATCAATTTTTTCGATACGGCCGATGTGTATGGCTGGTCAGTGGAACATGGCTATACCGAAGAAATTATCGGACGATGGCTTGCGCAGGGTGGCGGCCGGAGGGATGCCGTGGTGCTGGCCACCAAAGTTTACAACCCGGTTGATCGCAAGGCCAACCTGCCCGAAGTAAACAGCGACGGGCGAAGCCTGAGCGCCTACAAAATCCGGAAGCACTGTGAGGGGAGCTTAAAGCGCCTGCAAACCGACTGGATTGATCTGTACCAGATGCATCACATTGATCGCGAATGTCCGTGGGATGAGGTATGGCAAAGTTTTGACGCACTGATAAAACAGGGGAAGGTGGTGTACGTTGGGTCGAGTAATTTCGCCGGCTGGGATATTGCAACTGCGTGCCAGGAAGCCTCCAAGCGCGGCATGTTGGGCTTGGTGAGCGAGCAGAGTGTTTACAACCTCGAGAACCGGATGGTGGAGCTTGAGGTGATCCCGGCATGCAGGCATTACGGGTTAGGGCTGATTGCCTGGAGTCCGCTGGCAGGAGGGCTTTTGGGCGGAGCGCTGGAGAAACATCAGGTTGGCAGGCGTATTGACAAGAGCCAGACGGATCAAATAGAAAAAAAACGCGGTCAACTGGAGAAATACGAGACGCTCTGCAGACAAATAGGCCACCCGCCGGGAGAAGTCGCCCTGGCATGGCTACTCCATAACCCGGTAGTAACAGCGCCGATCATCGGGCCACGCACAATGGAACAGTTGGAAAGCGCCATCAGGGCTGCCGGCATTCAGTTAGATGACGAAACACTCAAAAAACTCGATGAGATTTTCCCCGGCCCCGGCGGCGAAGCGCCAATGGCCTACTCGTGGTAAGGTTGGCTGAGGGTACTGTTGTAAAACTACCTGTTTTGAAAATCAATGAACAGCTGAAGGATATTTCATGTAATCCCCGACCGGAGTTGGAAAACCTGAACCACTCTGACATAAATGCATAGGTTTCTGGTCAAGACGGATTGATGGTGAGCACCGGCTGATTTACCAGGTAAAAGACGACAAAATCATCATCCTAAAAAGCGGGTTTCATTATGATTAGCCAAATTTATTAAAAACTAATTGACCACAACAATGGCCACAAGAATCACAGAACTGTTCAAGACAAAATATCCGATTATCCAGGCGGGGATGATCTGGTGCTCGGGGTGGCGGCTGGCTGCGGCTGTTTCGGAGGCGGGCGGGCTGGGGCTGATCGGCGCCGGCTCGATGTATCCAGATGTATTTGAGGAACATATTCGGAAAATCAAAGCTGCCACTAACAAGCCTTTTGGTGTGAATCTTCCGCTACTTTATCCGCAGATGGATGAAATTGTTGAAATCGTACTTCGCGAAAAAGTGAAGATTGTGTTCACCTCGGCGGGAAATCCAAAAAAGTGGACGCCGCTTTTTAAAGAGCATGGGATCACGGTTGTGCACGTGGTTGCAGGTTCCAACTTTGCCCTGAAAGCTAAGGAGGCCGGAGTGGACGCCATCGTAGCCGAGGGTTTTGAAGCGGGCGGCCATAATGGAATTGACGAAACCACCACGCTGGTGCTGCTGCCGTTGATCCGCAAAATGGTTGACCTGCCGCTGATTGCCGCCGGGGGAATAGGTACCGGAAGCCAGATGCTGGCTGCCTTTGCGCTCGGTGCTGAGGGGGTGCAGGTGGGAAGCCGTTTTGTGGCTTCAGAGGAGTCGTCGGCACACCCGGTTTTTAAGCAAAAAGTGATCGAAGCCAAAGAGGGAGACACAAAGCTGACATTGAAACAGGTGGTTCCCGTGAGATTGATCCGGAATAAGTTTTTAGACGAGATCGAGCAGATGCAAAACGCAGGCGCTTCGGTGGATGAACTGAAGGCGCACCTGGGGCGCCGAAGGGCAAAGCTGGGGATGTTCGAAGGCAATCCCGATGAAGGAGAACTTGAGATTGGCCAGGTGTCGGCACTGATTGACGGGATTAAACCGGCCGGTGAAATAATTCAGGAAATGATGAAGGAGTTTGAGGAGGGACTGCAGCGGCTTTGCAGCATGACTGTCTGAGTTCAGATAGAAAATCAGCAGTTTATAAAAGTCCCCTTTCGCCGCCTGTATCTCTTTTGAAAGCGGATTTTGCCTATATTATTCACAAACATAGAGATAACGGGCTGAAGCCCGTGGCCTCTCTATTTCTTCCTATTTCCCCGACCTGAAGGTCGGGGTAAAGCAATTTGTTGTTTTTCAAATATGTGCTATGATCAATGAATTTTTCAGGGTAGGGGTAAAATCGCTTTTTAAGCCAAACTCTTTACTCTTACCGTATGCCCCACCGATTAAGGTTTCCGTTGAGGAAATTCTGGTGATCCATCGGCTTAAACCGGTTTTCGTGTAATTTTGCCGCCTTAATATCGAATACTAATGTTTCGCACAAGGATTAACTCATTCGATGCGAAATGGTTGGTTATTTGAGTTTGTTATTAATATATTGTTTTTCAATTAGATACGATTTTCCATTTTCGTCATGCCGCATTTTG
>Ga0116204_1001639_pt1 | contig 12459 bp, 12 predicted proteins | sample LakKivwa52mmetaG_FD_94481 | JGI IMG/M metagenome (GOLD analysis project Ga0116204, IMG submission 94481) | Anoxic lake water microbial communities from Lake Kivu, Rwanda to study Microbial Dark Matter (Phase II) - Lake Kivu water 52m metaG | ecosystem: Environmental > Aquatic > Freshwater > Lake...
TCCCAGGGCAGGGAAAATAAAAACGTTGTTACCCTGACCTGGAATATAAATTTTTCCATTGTACGTGACCGGCGCAAACGGGCTGCCGCTGGCGAAAATGGCTTTTCCTTTGCTCCAGGTGTAAGCCTGTTCGGCGGTACACTCGGAATGGGAAGTTGGGTTGGAATAGGGGAAAATGATCGGTCGTTCGTTAACGGCGCTCATATTTTCGATGACCTGCCTGGTAAAGGCGCCTCCAACTGTACTCACCCCAACGATGGCGGTGGGTTTAATTTTCAGCACAGCTTCGGCAAAGTCGCTGAGCGGCTCGCATTCGTGCGCAAATTCCATCTGGTAGTCGGCCAGATCGGTTCTTGATCTGACCAGCAGGCCATTCACATCAAACATCCATATCTGTCGCAATGCCTCAGCCCTGGTCAAGCCATCTTTCTGAAATTTTTTGGCCAGCATGTCGGCAATTCCGAATGCGGCGGCACCGGCTCCAAGGAATAGAAATTTCTGTTGGGTAAATGATTTTCCCATTAAACGGCTGATCGAGATAAAGCCCGCTGTGGCAATGGCAGCAGTACCCTGAATGTCATCATTGAAAGTGCACACCTGGTCGCGGTATTTGTTCAGAATCCTGATGGCATCTACACCCGGAAAGTCCTCCCACTGAATGCATAATTTGGGATAAACCTCGTTTGCGGCTTTTACAAAGGCTTCGACAAAATCGTCGAATTCTTTTCCTCTTATGCGTTTATGCTTTAAGCCGGGATAAAGGGGATCATTCCAAAAGGTTTCGTTGTTGGTACCAACATCAAGCACGACAGGAAGGGTATGTTTCGGGGGCACACCGGCGCAACTGGTGTAGAGCGCCAGTTTTCCGATGGGAATTCCGATTCCGGAGATTCCCAGGTCGCCAAGACCCAAAATCCGGCCACCGTCGGTTACTACGATAAAACGAATGTCTTTTTCGGGCCAGTTCTTCAGTATCTCCGCAATGCGGTCTTTCTGGTCAATGGAAATGAAAAGCCCTTTTGGCCGCCGGGCAATGTGACCGAATTTTTCGCAAGCTTCGCCTACAGTTGGTGTGTAAACCAATGGTAAAAACTTGGCCGGCTCGCTGATGATCGTTTTGTAAAACAGTGTCTCATTTGTATCCTGAAGTTGCGAGAGGTAAATGTACTTGTTAATCGGCGCTTCGATATTTTCCAATTGCATGTTGATACGCAGAATCTGTGTCTCCATCGTCTCCACGTTGATGGGGAGCAAGCCCTCGAGTCCGTATTTTGTTCTTTCTTCGGGTGTAAATGCCGTTCCTTTGTTGTGGCGTGGATTGCGCAACAGCGAGTAACCTGTATTTTCTTTCATGATGAAACTTCTTTTTGGTGATTGATTTTCTAATTGCAGGATTGACTCCCTGTAAAGCGCGTTGAAATATTTAAGAGATGAAAAGCACCCACAGGATGGCCAGAAGCGGTCCAAGCCCCCCAACAATAAAACCTCCGATGCGGAAATCCTTTTGTGCCAGTAATCCGGTGCTGTAAGCAATGGCATTGGGCGGTGAGGATACTGGCAGGAACATGGCAGTGGAGGCTGCAATGGCAACAATCAGCGCTATCTCGGCCTGAAATACTGTCAGCAGGGCCATTCCTAAAGGAATCATTACCGTACTGGCGGCGGTGTTGCTCATGATATTGGAAACAAGCATGGTAAAATATGCGAAGACGAACATCAGCACGATGGTATTGATGTTCATGCTTATGAGTTTTTGTGCATAAAACGTCATCAGGCCTGTGGATTCGAGCGCCAAACCGAGCGACAGACCCCCGGCAACCAGCAACAGAGTGTCCCAGGGCAATCCCTGAATGTCTTTCCCTTCAAGGACGCGGGTAACGGTAAGGATAACCAGCGGAACGGCGCAAATAGCAGCGACTTTGATGCCATGCATCGACGTGGTTAACCACATCCCGACAGTAACAATGATTACACCAATAACAATTTGGCGCTGCCTTTTAAATTCGCGGGAATCATCACTTTTTTGCACTTTAAGGAAATCAAGCGGGAGTGGGGTCTGGTCTTTAACATAAAGCCTAATCAATACAAAACAACTGATTGCTGTTAGCAATAACGCTATTGGAACACCAAATTTCATCCAATCAATAAAATCAATATGTATGCCGGCACTCTCCAACGCTCCAGCGGCAATGGCATTTGGGGGTGTTCCGATGATTGTCCCCATACCTCCAGTTGCGGCCGCAATGGGTATGCCAAGCAGCAATGCTTTCGAAAACCCTGAATCTTTGGGCAATGACAACAGCAAGGGCATAATGGCAGCGATAACCATGGCGGTGGTAGCTGTGTTGGACATCAGCATGGATGCGATCATCGTAGTGGTCATCAAACCGATCAGCAGGTTTCTGGGATTAGTTCCGGATATCCTGAGAGTAAATTTAAAGAGAGCCAGATCGAGCTTGGTTTTTGTCATGGCCGAAGCGAGAAAAAATCCCCCAAGCATCAGCCAGATTACGCTGCTCGAAAAGGTTTGGGCGTATTTGTCAATATTTTCGGGTTCGGAATTGAAATAAGGGTTCCCTAAAGCAAACACCAGAAAAGCGATGATAAAAAGGCTGACCGCAAATGCAGGCATTGCCTCGGTAAGCCATAAACCAATGGCGAAAAACAAAAGGAAAAGCACGTAGTTCTGCGAATCGGTGAAGGTGGGATCTTTTAAAAGAAAAGTCAATAAAAATGCCGCGGCCATGGAAAGCAGAAACGCCATCAGTTTCTTAAGCCGGAATTTTGTAAACTCATCCATTTGAATTGGGTTATGTTGTTTTGAAAAGTTTCGAGAACGGCACAGCGGTGATTCCATGTAAAAAGACACTCAGCAGCACGGTGAGTGTAATTACGGCAGCTATCGGTTCCATACCTTCAAGTCCGAATTCGATCAATACCATTAAAAGATAGAGCACCGAGGCAATTCCCCTGGGGCCGAACCATCCTATAAATGCTACTGTTCCTCGGTTCAAACCTGTACCGACTAAACTCAGGGCTACCGGCGCCATACGAATCACCGTGAGGCTCAGTATGGCATAAATAAAGGCCTCTGCAGTCCAGAAAGGGATTGCCTTTGGGATCATTATCATTCCCAGCAGAAGAAAGACAAATGTAACCAGCGCCTGGCTTTCGGCTTCGCCAAATTCATGTATTCGTTCGCGGATATGTTCGGTGCGGGTTCCCAGCAACATTCCGGAGAAAAAGGCAGCAATAAAGCCGTTTCCACCGGCCATTTCAGCGAGGGAATAGCCCAGGATGGCAATCGAAAGTGAGGCCAGTCGCTGAAAAATGGGGCTCATCCAATCGCGCTTTGATGCCTTTTCCACCAGGTAACCTCCTACCTAGCCAACCATTCCGCCAATCAGCGGACCAAAGATAAATTGTTTGATGGTGAACATTGACCAGTAGGCAAACCCGGCCCCTTCGCCGGCGTCTCCCGAAAGTATGGCCATGACTATCAGCAGGGGTGGCAATGCAAAGCCGTCGTTCAGCCCACTTTCGACGTTGATCGTCTGCCTGATACGGAGCGGTACAAGTTTACTGGTTACAACAGCAATTCCAAGTGCCGCATCCGTAGGCGAGAGGATGATGGCCAGTATAATCAGCCATAAAATATCTATTCCCGGGAAAAGCAGCCAGGCAAAAAGAACCCCAACCACCATGGTAATAGGCAGACCGACAAACAAAAGCCGCAAGGGCAGTTGCCGGTCCTTGCGCAGCGCCTTGCGATCCAAAGTGGAGGCATCAAGAAAAAGGATCAGGATCAAGGTGACCTGGGCTACCGGCTCTAACCACCGTGCATTGATGCCGTCGCGCCAGTCGGGGCCAACAAACAGGCTGACAATATAACCTACGGCAACAAATACCATCGGCGCAGTGATGACCGACTTTTCAGACAATTTTGAGAATAGCCCGTAAAACAGGATCATTAAGGCTGCGAAAATTATAACCGGGTAGTCATTCATGGAAATGATTTTGCTTCAATTAAACTTTAAGAGTAAAACATCTGTGGTGGCTTCACCGGAATCAATTATTTATAATGTTCATTAATAAGGCTTCTGAAAAAAAACCTGACGTAGAAGCAATCTCTTATGTTAATGCATCATTTCCGGCAAGTTGACTTCTAAGTTAAAAAATTGCTTCTGATCAGAAGATTCCGAGCGGTGAAACAAACCCGATATTAAACCTTCCGGTGGTGTAATCTTTTACGCCAAATCTATCTTTGGCATAATCGGAATAATTATAAGACCTTCCAATCCAGTTGGCGTAAAACCTGAGGTTCAGATCTTTCCACGGATAATATTCAAAAGTCGGGATAAAACCATAGGCTGTCCTGATGTGATCTTCTGTTTTTTGTGGGTCAAGGTCATCAGTCCAGTTGGCAATGTCCATCATAGCGATGAGGGCAAGGTTAATTTTCGGATTCAACCTGTAGTGGAGGTGCAACCAATGGCCGATATAAACGGTTTTTTCGAGAGCATACGGGTAAAGATCGTCTGGAACATCTCCGCTGATGATTCCTGAACGGTCTAAATCTTCCTGGCTCCATTTATAGTCGTATTCAACAGTGAATTTCCCTAGTTTTAGCTGGTTTCCTAAAGCAATGTAATTCATTCCGGCCGGTTCATCCAATTCGATGTTTCTTGCCTCGTTGTGAAAAGCGTACGACCAGATGGTGTTGAATCTGCCGTCAAATAAACTTCCCCGCCAGTTGGCAATAAAGGCTAAAGGCATTTTACCTGACTCAAAATTTGGCTGCTCACCATAAAGATCATCGAAAGTCTTGGTTCGTGAGTCAAGAACCTGTAATGTAAGCTGATGTCTGGGCGTTACAAGGTAGCTCACTCCGGCGCCGGTCAGGAAGTTATCGGCATACTCGATGATGTCCGAATACTCGTAGATATCTATCGGGTTGGCATCGAACTCGTAAGCACCCCAGTCGGCACACATTTTCCCCAGGGTAATACTCAACTTTTTGGTCGCATCCACCCGGATAAAAGCCAGGTCTGTGGAACGGCTGAAATTGTCCAGCGATTCTGAAGTCTGCGCCCTGGTATAACGATCGCGGAAACGGAAATAGACCTTTTCATGAATATTTCCTTTGATTTCGAGACGAAACTGCTCCATCATGAACCTCGACTGGGTGTATTCGCCATCAGTAAACTCATTTCTGAGTGCAAACCGGGTGTTGGCAATCATACTCATGTTTTTTAGCAATCCTTGTTTTTCCTCGGGGATCAATGTTTTATAATAGGTAGTATCTCCGGCTTGCGGTTGCTTTACTTGTGCCATCATTGCCGCGGGCAAAAAAAGGATTACAAGCAATAAAACGCTGTTAAAAATTGCTTTCATTGGTTTCTTGTTGATTGATTAATACTCGATGAAGATCCTTTGTAAATCTTCTCTGCTTCTCTCTTTGAGCAATGCCAGCATAAGCAATACTCTGGCCTTTTGCGGATTGTGTTCATCAGATGATACCGTTCCATATTCTGCATCATTTACTTCGCCCTGAATCAAAACAGCGCCAACCGGAACGCGCGAAGCCCTTACCACATGCACTCCCTGAGCGGTGGCTTTTTTCATTGCTTCCATGGTTGCAGCATTCATGTTTCCGTCGCCCACACCGGCAATCACAATTCCTTTTGCCCCGGCTTTCACCATATAGTCAATCAGGTCGGATGATGCATCTGCGCAGGCATAGAAAATATCCACCCTGGGCAATGATTTAATCCCATCCACCGAAAATTCACTTTTTAACGTGTGAATACCGGAGGTAGCATTGAAGAACCTTACCTGCCCGAAGATAACTGATCCAAGAGGACCCACTTCAGGCGACTGGAAAGTTTGCACTGGTGTGGTCATCATTTTTTTCACCCCATAAGCTGAGTGGATCTCATCGTTCATCACAACCAGCACTCCTCTTCCTTTAGAGAGCGGGCTTGATGCAACGGCTACTGCATTGTAAAGGTTGAGCGGACCTTCGGCGCTCAATGCGGTTGAGGGGCGCATTGAACCTGTAAGTACAACCGGTTTTTCGCTTTTCACTACCAGAGTAAGGAAAAATGCAGTCTCTTCCTGGGTGTCGGTGCCGTGGGTAATCACAATACCATCTACCTCATTGGTTTTTAGCAGCTCGTTGATACGGTTGGCCAGGTCGAGCCAAACCCTAACGCTCATGTCCTGAGAACCAACGTTTGCCAGTTGTTCGCCCCTGAGGCTGGCCAGATCCCTGATATTGGGAACAGCATCAATCATGGCCTCAATCTTCACCTGACCGGAAGTGTAAGCCGATCCGGTGGAACTGGCGCCGGCGCCAGCGATAGTGCCGCCGGTTGCAAGAATCACCACATTGGGTTTTTTGCTTGCCTGAGCGCTGGCGATAATGCTTACACTCAATAATAGCATGGTAAGCAAGCTTCTGAATTTCAACGTTTTGTTTTTCATTGGTAAAATGTTTAAATGATTAAAATTTGGATTTATTTACTTTTTTTGACCGGTCATTGCTGCCGGGTCTAACAGCTTCTTGATTTCATCTTCGGTGAGTAATTTCTTTTCGCGAATTAATTCGAGAATCCCTTTATTCGTTTCAAGTGCTTCTTTGGCTAATTCGGTTGTTTTTTCATAACCCAATACTGGGTTAAGTGCGGTTACGATTCCTACGCTTCGGTCCATGTAGTGTTTTAACACATCTTCGTTGGCAGTGATCCCATCAATACAGTTTTTGCGGAACAAAGGCATGGTTTTGTATAAAATCGCCTGTGATTCCATAATGGCGATGGCCACCACCGGCTCATAGGCATTAAGTTGAAGCAGTCCGTTGGATGATGCTATGGTTACCGTTACATCATTACCGATGACTTTATAGCATATTTGATTCATCAATTCGGGCATAACAGGATTCACCTTGCCTGGCATAATTGAGGAGCCGGGCTGAAGTGCCGGCAGGTTGATTTCAAAAATACCGGCGCGTGGGCCAGAGGCAAGGATGATCAGATCGCTGCTGATTTTTGACAATGCCACAGCAAGACTTTTGAGTGCAGATGAATACATCACAAAGCCCTGCATGCTGGAGGTAGCAGCTATTAACTCGGGATGGAGAACCATTGGTTTTCCGGTAATTTCGGCAAGATGCACTGCACATCTTTCGGCGTAGCCCGGCGAAGCAGTGATTCCTGTTCCAATGGCCGTTGCACCCATATTTTGTTCAAACAGATATGCTTCACAATAACGAAGGCCTGAAATTTCGGCGTCAAGCTGGTAGCCAAAAGCGTGAAACTCCTGACCCAGTGTCATCGGTACAGCATCCTGTCCTTCGGTGCGGCCCATTTTCAGCAGATCTTTAAACTCTTCACCTTTTTTATGGAAAGCCTCGGCGAGCAGCTGTAATTCGGCAATAACCTTATCGTTATGTAAAAGTAAAGCAACATGGATAGTAGTGGGATACACATCGTTGGTGGATTGACCCATATTGAGGTCATCGTGTGGTTCAAGATATTGATATTCACCTTTTTTATGACCCATCATTTCAAGCCCGATGTTTGCCAGTACCTCATTGGCATTCATGTTTGCTGAGGTGCCTGCGCCCCCCTGATAGAGGTCAACCAGGAACTGGTCGTGATATTTGCCTTCTATCACAGCCTTGCATGCTTTTTCGATTCCGGCGAGTTTTTCCTTGCTCAACCTGCCGATATCTGCGTTGGCACGCGCAGCAGCAAGTTTTACCATCGCGTATGCCCGGACATAATCCGGATAGAAGTTGGTTTTCACTCCGCTTACCTGGAAATTTTCGAGCGCCCTCATGGTTTGTACGCCATAATAGGCGTCGGCGGGGATTTGCTTTTCACCGAGCAAGTCTTTTTCGGTCCGTGTTTGTGCGAAGCTGCTCCACCCTATTAAGAAAGCTGCAGCAACCAGGCTCATTTTTAAAATTAGCTTCATAAGATCAAATTTTTAAGTTTATAAAATAATGGATTGCAAAACTAAACCGGCAATGACCGCCGCCGCAGTGGTGACGAGTCCCGGTAACATAAAACTGTGGTTCAATACATATTTCCCGATCTTTGTTGTGCCCGTTCGGTCGAATTGAATGGCTGTGAGCAGCGTAGGGTAGCCCGGAATGAAAAAGTGGCCGTTGACGGCAGGGAAAATCCCGACAAGGTAGGCCGGGCTTAGCCCCAGCAGCAGTCCAAGCGGCATCAGCGCTTTGGTGGTGGCTGCCTGGCTGAAAAGCAGGATGCTCATGGTAAACAGGGCAATCGCAAACAGCCAGGGATAAGCAGTAACCAGTTGCCCCAGGTTTTCTTTGATCACTTCATAATTGCTGTCCATAAAGGTTCCGCTCATCCAAACCACTCCAAACACGGCGATAGTTGCCTGTCCGGCAGATGCAAACAGGCTGGCTTTTGTTATCTGGCCTGCTGTGGTATTGGCAAAAAGAATGATGAGGCCGGCAGCCGCCAGCATGATCATCATGATCATCGAGGGCATCTGAACAATACCGTCTGCATTCACCGCAAAACTCGCTTCAAAACCTTTGATACCGGAAAAGCTGGGGAGCAGCGAAGAGAATGAGCCCAGCGCTACAACGGCCAGCACGGCAATACCAAAAATGATCACCGACTTAACAGCGCCCGGTTTCAGTGGGATGGTGGTATCTTTTCCTTCACCTGCATTGATGAGTTGGGCAAAGGCAGGGTCTTTCATTTTTTCGATAAATTCAGGGTCTTTATCCAGTTCTTTCCCTCTTTTCAGCACGAAGAGAATGCCAACACCTACCCCAATCAGGGTTGATGGAATACAAATCATCAGGATATCGGATAATTGCACCCCGCTTGCCACTAAAACAGTGAGTAATGCGGCCGACGCAGCCGAAACCGGACTGGCGGTAATCCCCATGTGAGCGGCAGTCACACTCATACTCATGGCGCGTTCCGGGCGGATGCGTGCTTTGATGGCCACTTCAGCAATGATGGGGAGGATAGAGTAAGAGATGTGTGCAGTTCCGGCAAAGAGGGTGAAAAAGTAAGTAACAACAGGGCCAAGAATTGTAATTTGCCCGGGGTTGCTTCTGAGAATTTTACCGGCAATATTCACCAGGTAATCCATCCCGCCCGCAGCCTGCAAAGCCGCTGCAGCAGTTACCACGCTTAAGATGATCAGCATCACTTCGAGAGGGGGGTCGGCCGGAGGTAACCTGAATACAAAAAGGAGAATGAGCAATCCGATCATACCCATCACACCCAGTCCGATGCCCGACATGCGGGCGCCGATGAAAATGCAAACAAGCAGAACAGCGAGTTCAAGAAAAATCATAGATGGTAAGTGTATAAGTTTAACATAGTTAAGTAATTATTCAAAATGACCACTCATTCAGAAGCCTGTGCAACTTTTATCCTGCCTGTTTTTGCTGCATGAAGTAATGCCTCATAATCTTCTTCAGTCTGGTCAGCATAGGCAACGGCAAAGCGATACATAGCCTGATCCAGCACATCACTTTTTCCGACATATCCTGAAATCATTGCAGAATCCCCTGATTTGGCATGTGCCAGCGCCAATGCCCAGCCACACAGTCTGCCATACTGGGGGAGGTTTTCGATTCGTACACTCTTAGGGTCAAACTCAACTCCACCTTTCATATCGCGCAATTGCCTCACATAAAAATGCATACCGCCCAGTTCAAACCAGCCAAGGAAAATATCCGGTGCTGCCTGCAACAATCGCTGGCCAATGACTACCCTTTGCCCCTGGTTTGAATAGACTGATTTTTCAACATAGGGCTCAAGTACCGAATGTTGAGCCTCTTTGATCTGCAGAAATAGAGGGTCTTGGCCATGATTCCCTGTAAGGAACACAACCCAGCAGCGTGTTCCAACACTACCGACACCCACTACTTTTCTTACCACATCCACGATCCTGTATTTTTTCAACAGGTATTTGCGCTCATCGGCAAGTGATTTGAGGTAAGAATCGAGAAACATTCCCAGGGCTTCTTCGATGGGAGTGCCATCCTTTGTGTGTGTTTCCCTTACGATATATGGAGCGTTTACACGGAGTCGGTATTTTTTGTCAACTAGGTCGGTGAGTTTGCCCAGAACCTGCATGTGTGTTCGCTCACGGGCTTTGGTCACTATTTTTTGTGCTCCTGCTTTGCAGTCCCGGTAACAGCTTTCAGCACATCTTTCTCACTTATGGTAGCATACCACAAATCAAGGTATCCCATCTGTGCAAACTCGTGCATTTTTTCACGGTACGATCTCACGGTGGCCAGCACCCCTTCCTTATTGATTGTTTTGGTTGCACCCAAAAATCTCCCTGCTGAGACGATGCTTGCTACAAGCCGCTTTAAGTCCCATTCCCATGGTCCCGGGATGGTTTCGTCAAAATCGTTGATGCCAAATACCAGGTTGCGTTCGGCTGAAGCAAATACCCCGAAATTGGCCAGGTGCATGTCGCCACAAGCCTGCACTGTAATACCTGTTGACCCAACACCGGCAGCCAGGTCGGCAGCCATGATTGCTGCGCCTCCGCGCAAAAAGGCAAATGGCGACGTAAGCATCCTTGCATAACGCACAGGAACCAACTCTTCAAGACGGGTTTTTGCCTGTTCTTCCAGAATCGAAACAGGATCAATTCGATCCGGAGCGGGACTGTACTCTCCTAACATGTCGCGTGGAATACCCTTCCGCAAAACCTTGCCTGATGCAATGCGCTCCTCAATTGTCAGGTGTTTCGATTGAAAGTGATCCAGCAGTTCCATTTAGTTGTTATTTAATAATTTCCAGTGTTGGGATAAAAATGCTTAATTCCAATTATTAGTGGTTATAAATAGGCAATGCATACTTTATAATGTCAATCAATGCTTCACCGTCAACCGGTTTATGCAGGTAGGCCAGTACTCCGTAATTTTTTGCACAGTCACGACTAATCCGGTCATCAAAGGCCGTAATCATGACCACAGGAACATGTAATTTGCTATTCTTAAGGTACTTAAGCAAGTCACATCCGGTCATACCGGGCAAATGATAATCGAGGATGATCAGGTCAGTGTTGGTAAAGCAGTTTTTTTCGATAAATTTTTCTGCACTGGCGCAAGAGTCGTTCTCAAAGCCCACGGAATTCAGCAGCATCTGAAAACCCCGCCTGATCTGCTGGTCATCATCAATTATGTAGATCATAAAACAGGTAGATGAAATTTTTGCAAAATTAGCGGAGAAGCTACTATTGTGCAATACTACTATGGTGCTATAACAAACCCGCCTTTTCAGCGATATGTACAATTTCGGCAACGGATTTTACCCCGAGTTTTTCGGTAATTTTGCCGCGGTGGATTTTTACGGTCTGTTCAGCAATATCCAATATTCCTGCTATTTGCTTGTTCAGCAGCCCCGTGATTAGCAATCGAAATACATCATATTCACGGCGGGTGAGTTTTTTAATCAAACCATGAACCCGGTTGTTTTCTGCAACATGGGTGATTTTCGACCGGCTCTCAATGATTGCTTCTTCCACCGCTTCGAGTAGTTGCGAATCGTCAACAGGTTTTTGCAGGAAGTTTACAGCGCCTTTTCTGAATGCCTGAACACTCATCGGGATACTACCCTGACCTGTGATGTAAATGATCGGCAGATGCTCGAACTTCCTCGTGAGTTCCTCCTGAACTTCAAGACCTGATTTCCCTTCAAGAAAGATATCGAGGAGTATGCACCCGGGATCATCAGCATGTCCTATGGCCAATAATTCATCGCTTCCCGAAAAGGTTTCAACTTCATAGCCGGCGGACACCAACAGCAATGAGATGCTTTGTCTTACTGATCTGTCATCATCAACCACAAACACTTTAACTTTTTCAGGCGCCATCATCATAGATTTTTAAACTGAACGAAAATTTTGCGCCACCATCAGGCATATTTTCAGCCTGGATATTTCCATGGTGGTCTTCTATTATCGTGCGGCTAATCGCTAAACCTATTCCCAATCCGTCTTTTTTTGATGTCACAAATGGTTTGAATACCTTTCCGATTATTTCAGGATCAATGCCAGGGCCAAAATCTCTGACCGAGATTGTGATGTTTCCACTTTCTACTATTCCTGAGATGACAATTTTGCTCTCTCCGGTTGACGATTCCCTGGCAGCAAAGATGGCATTGGACAATAGATTCATCAATACCTGTTGTATCTGTATCCTATCGGAATATACATAAACCGGGCCATCAGGTAAACGGACAATCAGATCAATATCGTGATCAATATTCCCTACATGGTTAATTTTTATGATTTCATCAACCAATAAATTAATATGGCTCTGATATAAATAAATGTTGTTATTCAAAAAATAGATTACCTTTGCGTAATAATACAAGATCACATGGATAGTTTGACACCAATTATTGCAGCTATTAGAAATCTTTCAAAGCAAGA
>Ga0116204_1001640_pt1 | contig 12458 bp, 7 predicted proteins | sample LakKivwa52mmetaG_FD_94481 | JGI IMG/M metagenome (GOLD analysis project Ga0116204, IMG submission 94481) | Anoxic lake water microbial communities from Lake Kivu, Rwanda to study Microbial Dark Matter (Phase II) - Lake Kivu water 52m metaG | ecosystem: Environmental > Aquatic > Freshwater > Lake ...
CATCAGAATAGATGACATCGGCCCCTTTGGGGGTATTGAAGATCATGGAAAAGCGGAGAGCATCGGCACCAACCTTGTCCATGACATCAATTGGATCCGGAGAATTGCCCAGGGATTTGCTCATCTTGCGTCCGATATCGTCTCTCACCGTACCATGCAAAAGCACTGTGTGGAAAGGAATTAGACCCCGGAAGTGAAGAGTGGACATGATCATCCTCGCCACCCAGAGATAGATGATCTCCGGTGCCGTGATCAGCACATCAGTGGGAAGGAAGCGCTTCAGGTCTTCTGTTTCCTCTGGCCAGCCCATGGTCGAAAAAGGCCAGAGCCAGGAAGAGAACCAGGTATCCAGCACGTCTTCGTCCTGGTGGAACTGGTCATATCCGCAGACGTGACAACGCTCGGGTTGCTCTTTTGCCACGATCATTTCTCCGCATTGCATGCAGTAGTAGGCAGGAATGCGGTGTCCCCACCAAATCTGACGGCTGATGCACCAGTCCCGGATGTTGTTCATCCAGTGCATATAGACCTTCGTCCAGCGCTCGGGCTGGAACTTGATCTCGCCTGTCTCAACGGCTTTGATGGCTGCTTCGGCCAGGGGTTTCATCTTCACAAACCATTGGTCGGAAAGGTAGGGCTCGATCACTGTGTCGCAGCGGTAGCAATGCCCCACGGCATGATCATGACCTTCGGTCCTGTCCAAAAGACCTTGTGCAACAAGCATCTCCAGTACCTTCTCCCGGCAGGCATAACGATCCATACCATCAAAGTCCTTGCCGGCATGGCTGTTCATGATGCCATGCTCGTCCATGACCAGAATGCGGGGCAGAGAATGGCGGTTTCCGATCTCAAAATCGTTGGGATCATGAGCAGGAGTGACCTTGACGCAACCGGTTCCGAAGGTGGAATCAACATATTCATCGGCCACAACCGGAATGCTTCTTCCAGTCAGAGGCAGGATAAGTTCCTTCCCTATCAAGTGTGTATAACGTTCGTCCCGGGGGTTGACAGCCACAGCGGTATCCCCCAGCATCGTTTCCGGACGCGTGGTTGCAACTGTTACAAATCCATCCCCGTCTTTGTAAGGATAGCGGATGTGCCAGAGCTTGCCATGCTCGTCGGAGTGCTCAACCTCGTCGTTGGCAAGGGCTGTCACACAGCGGGGGCACCAGTTGATGATATATTTTCCTTTGTAGATCAGGCCTTGTTCATAAAGGGTGACGAAGACCTCTTTCACGGCTTTGGAAAGCACCTCGTCCATCGTGAAGCGCTGACGCTCCCAATCGCAGGATGCACCCAGCAGCTTGAGCTGTTCGATGATGATGTTGCCTTTTTCGTTCTTCCATTTCCAGATCAGCTCGATCAGTTTCTCACGGCCGATCTGATGCCGGGAGAGGCCTTGTTTGGCAAGGTCTTTCTCCACCATGTTCTGGGTGGCAATACCGGCATGGTCAACTCCCGGCAGCCAGAGGGTTGGCTCCCCCTTCATCCGGTGATAGCGAACGACGACATCCTGGAGAGTGTTGTTTAGAACATGGCCGACATGCAGAATGCCGGTTACATTGGGCGGCGGAATGAGAATGGTGAATGGGCTTTTGCTGCTATTTTCCTGCGGTCGGAAATAGCCGCCATCTTCCCAAAACTTGTACCATTTTCTCTCGATTTCTTTGGGTTCGTAGGTCTTGTTGATTTCCATTTTTTTCCTCTCTTTTGGATGTCTGATTTTTGTGTAAGTTCGCTATTCACACGATTTTTGGGACACAAAACGAGAGATGGCAAAGCCGTCAATAAAAAACGTTTGCTTCTGCTGTGCTCCGATCCAGAACAATCCAGAAAACCGAAGCTCCTGAATGGCTCGTGTGAACTAAAAATGCATTGACATTTTCCTGCCCTTTTGTTTCATTGGGAACTTATGAAAAAAAGAAAACTATCAGTGTTATCTGAAGAAGATATCGCCCGGATCAAAGAACTATCCGTTGATTTGGTCAATATCCCGCAAGAGCAGGCAATTGCGAACAAAGACATTCTGGAGAAGTATTTGGCGGACTATGACTTCTCGGAGCAGGACGATCTCTATGCCAGGGTCATGTTTGAGCTTGGTGTGTATTATGGGCATAATGAATATGTGCAAGAGGCAGCCAGCATATTTGAGCAAATGATCGACTTTGGAAAGCGTAAAAACCTTCCACACACGGTATTGAGGTCACGTTCCAATCTGGCAATAACCAGGGCTCAGCAAGGACATTTCCAGGAAGCAATGGAGGTCTGGATTGAGGTTTTGCAGGATGATCCCAGCCCCCAAACCAAGCTGACCATGCTGAACAATCTGAGTGTCGGTTATGGATTTACCGGTCAGTACAGCAAAGGAGTCGAGTATTGTTTCAAGACCCTTGAGATGGCAGATCAGTTGAATCTTCCGGAAGAGATGATCAATCCCTATGAGAATCTCGGCTCGCATTATACTGCCATGGGATTGCATGAAAAGGCACTGGAGGCCTTGTTGAAGAACCTTGAGCTTGCCGACAAATATGGCAAGATCCGCAGATATGCCGAGTGTTGCAGCAGTATCAGTTTAAACTATGCTGCCCTGAATAATTATGAACAAGCTCTCCACTATGCATACCGGGCTTTGGTACTGAAATTCAAATATGCCTCTGAACTCGACAGCGCCAATGCCATCAACAACATCGGTTCCATCTATATGAATTCGGGGAAAATTGACGAAGCCCTGATCTATTTTGAACGCGCCATGCAAATTTTCGAAAAGGGTTTTGATAAGGCCGGCAGCGCAAACTGTAAAATGAACATTGCCGAAATCTCCCGGCAGCAGGGCGATCTGCCCAAAGCGCTGAAATATCTGCAGGAGGCCTATGCAGCCCTGACCGAACTTGATGCCAAACTTATTATCTCCCGTTGCTTGCAACTTCTGAGAGACGTGAACAAGGAGATGGGAAACTTTGAAGAGGCGCTCAAATATGCCATCCTGTTTTCTGAAGGACTTGGCAATAGCATGGAGGAGATATCCAAAAACACCGTTTCCATTACCGAGGCAGATTACTATAAGAAAAAGATCGAAACCCAGGCCAAGCTATACCTGAAACAAAACACTGAGCTCAAACAGCGCAACCGGATCATCAAGCACAAGAGCAAAGAGCTCCTCGTCTCAAACCGTGCTCTCAGTGAGACCAACGAACTCCTGAACCGGATGGTGTCCATCGTCTCGCATGATATCCGGGCACCGCTTGGAAACATCGTCCAGGCCTTGGGGCTAGTCAATGATGGCGTTCTGGAACCCGAAGACCAGACCGAACTGCTTCAGGAACTTCAGATCAGTTCTGCAGAAGCCCTGGGCTTGCTGAATGAGATGCTGGATTGGATCAAATTCAACCGCCAGCATAAAGACCAGACGATAAGTATCGTCCGGCAGGATATCGTGCCGGGAATCAAGAATATCATAAATTTCTATATGCCTCTGGCACGCCAGAAGAAAATTTCACTCTCTTTCCAGGCAGACAAGAGCTCCGTTCTGGCCTCTGTGGACAACGATCTGCTCAAAGTCATGCTTCGTAATCTTTTGAACAATGCCCTCAAGTTCACCCAGCCCGGAGGCAGGATTGATCTCAGCACCTATGAATCCGATGGCTTTGTCTGCATTTCCATCTCGGATGATGGCGTCGGTATGAACTCCTCCCAGGTTGACAAACTCCTCAGTGGCAAGGCAAGTTCCCAAAGCGGGACTGCCAATGAAACCGGCTTCGGGATGGGTTTTCGCTTATGCCTTGATTCCATCCAGCGTATGCAGGGAAAAATCAACATTATCAGTGAGCCAGGTAAAGGAACCACTATCGAGCTATTCCTCAAACCCTGACTCCCAAAGGAGCATCACATGACCTCCAAGCCATATTCATTCAGCTTTCCGGATCTGAAACCGGGTGTCGATGAAATGATCAGGCGTTTCTTGCAAAACCTGAAGTTCGGGCTCGGTAAAGATCAATTCTCCGCCACTCCTTTTGATTGCTACACCGCCTTTTCGCACACCATCCGGGATTATCTTGTCGATCGCTGGTGTGCCTATCAGCAGAGCCAGTATGCTCTTGATGCCAAAAGGGTCTATTATCTTTCGCTGGAATTCCTGATCGGACGTTCCCTGGGAAATGCCATCCTCAATCTCGATCTGGCCACCGAAAGCGCAAATGCACTTGAGCGGCTTGGGTTTGATCTTTCCCTGCTCAGTGAGTTGGAGTGGGATGCCGGATTGGGCAATGGTGGCTTGGGACGCCTGGCTGCCTGCTTTTTGGATTCTCTGGCCTGTCTTGGCATTCCAGCCTATGGTTATGGCATCCGTTATGAGTACGGCATCTTCATGCAGCATATCAAAGATGGTTATCAGATCGAGACACCGGATAACTGGCTGCGCTATGGTTCCCCCTGGGAAATTGGGCATAGTGAGCATCTTTTCCCGGTCCGTTTTGGAGGTTCGGTAGAGTTTATCCAGGATGCCAAAGGACGGCACAAAGCCCGTTGGAACAGTGCCGAAACCGTTATGGCCATGGCCTATGACATCCTCATTCCCGGCTACCGAAACGATGCCATAAACACCCTTCGCCTCTGGTCTGCAAAGTCCTCGCGTGACTTTAACCTGAACTATTTCAACCAGGGCGATTATATCAATTCCGTTGCCGACAAGAACCATTCCGAAATGATCTCCAAAGTGCTCTACCCCAAGGATGATACTCTCCAAGGCAAGGAACTCCGCCTCAAACAGGAATATTTCTTTGTTTCCGCCACCCTGCAGGACATCATCCGAAGGTTCCTGAAGAAAGAGAGCGACTTCCGCAAATTCCCGGATAGGGTCGCCATCCAGCTCAACGACACCCATCCTGCCATAGCCATTGCCGATCTGATGCGCATTCTGGTGGATGAAAAAGACCTGCCCTGGGATGTCGCCTGGGAAATCACCACCAAGACCTTTGCCTACACAAACCACACCATCCTGCCAGAAGCACTGGAGACCTGGGAAGTGGATCTGTTTGGCAACCTTCTTCCCCGTCATCTGCAGATTATCTATGAGATCAACCACCGCTTTCTGAATTCCATAAGCGCCAGCACCGCAGATATATCCGCCCTGTCCCTGATCCAGGAAAGCCCAGTGAAAGCCGTTCGTATGGCCAATCTTGCCATCCACGGCTCACATAGCATCAACGGCGTCTCAGCTCTCCATACTGATCTGCTCAAGACCCTCATCTTTCCCGCTTTCTATGCCCTCACACCCCAGAAATTTAACAACAAAACCAATGGCATCACTCCCCGCCGTTGGTTGAAACTGGCTAATCCGGGACTTTCCGATCTGATCTCCGATGCCATTGGTGATGCCTGGATATGTGATCTGGATGAACTCGAACGCCTGATCCCATTTGCCCGTGACAGCCATTTCTGTGATGCATTCCAGAACGCAAAATACCGCAACAAACTGGCCTTTGCCGGCTATCTGAAATCCATTCATGGCTTTGAAGTCCATCCGGATAGCATCTTTGACTTCCAGACCAAGCGCATCCACGAATATAAACGCCAATTGCTCAATGCCCTGCATATCATTCATCTGGCCCTATCCATCCTCGATGGCGAAAGACCCATGCGCAATCCCCACAGCTTTTTCTTTGCCGGAAAAGCCGCTCCCGGCTATGCCATGGCCAAGCTGATCATCAAGCTCATCACCTCAATTGGGGATTGGATCTCCCGCCAACCCAAACTGAACAAGCAAATCAGCGTTTTCTTTTTGCCAAACTACCGGGTCACTCTTGCCGAACGGATCATGCCTGCTGCTGAGGTCTCCCAGCAGATTTCAATGGCCTCAACCGAGGCCTCCGGAACCGGAAATATGAAGTTTGCCCTCAACGGAGCCCTAACCATCGGAACTCTGGATGGAGCCAATATCGAGATCATGGAAGCCGTTGGACAGGATAATATCTATATCTTTGGCCTGAACGCCTCCGAGATCGCCACCCTCAAAAGCAGTGGGTACAATCCCAGCCACTATATAAATTCCGATCCCCGCCTGCACCGCGTGATCGATTTCATCGCCTCCGGAGCCCTTTCTCCAAAGGATCCCACCCTCTTTGCTCCCATCGTTGCAGAACTGACTGTCAATCTGGACCGCTATTGCCACCTGGCTGATTTTGACGATTATCTGCGCGTGATGGCAGTTCTCGACCGGGACTACTGCAACCAGGCTCTCTGGACAGGTAAATCCATCCTCAACGTGGCAAACATGGGCAGGTTTTCTTCGGACAAGGTTATCCAAAACTATGCCCGGGAGATCTGGAAGATCTGAAGCAGTTTTTATAAACCCAAAACCAGGAGAAAAGCCAATGGCAACACTTCCCGATATTGCAGAATACATCTATTGCCAGTTCAAGGAACTGAACAACACCCGCATCATCAAAATGTTTGGCGAATATGGCATCTATTGCCAGGAGAAGATGATCGCCCTCATCTGTGACGACCAGCTCTTCATCAAACCCACCGCAGCCGGAAAGGATTACTTAAGCAGCGCTGGACTGGATCCGGAATCCATCTGCCATCCGCCCTATCCCGGAGCTAAGGACTGGTTCCTGATCCCTGAGGATGAATTTGCCGATGCCCTCTGGCTGGCAGAGCTTGTCCGCATCACCCTTCCGGAAGTCCCCTTACCCAAAAAGAAAAGCCCCAAAAAGAAGGCAAAGGCCCAAGATGCCGGAACTTGAGAAATATACCGAGGCCAACCGCAAGGCCTGGAACGCTGCCATGCCACATCACCGAAAGGCCAGAGATGACCACTGGAACCGGCTTCTATCCGATCCAGATTACGTTTTCCAAACCGATCCCGAGCTCAGCATCCTGCAGGAAATCGGCATCAGGGACAAGGATATTGCCCATCTTTGCTGCAACAACGGACTGGAGTTGCTATCCCTCAAGCGTCTTGGTGCCAGGCGCTGCGTAGGTTTTGATATCTCGGACGAGGCCATTTCCGATGCCAGGCAACGTGCAGAGCGCTTCCATCTCCCGGCGGAGTTTCACCGCCATAGCGTCTATGACATCCCTGCCGGCTTCGATGCAAGCTTCGATCTGGTCTATATCACCATCGGTGCCCTGACCTGGCTTCCCGATCTGAGAGCTTTCTTTGCCATTGCAAGCCGTCTCCTGAAGCCCGGAGGAGACCTTTTCATCTATGAGAGCCACCCCTTTGCCCAAGTCCTCCCCTGGGATGTTTCAAAGGAGCTGGGCAAACCTGAGATCGAAAATGATTACTTCGTAAGCGAAGCACTCCTTTGTGAGGGAGGGCTGGATTATTATGGCAATGCGGACTATGATGCCCCTCCAACCTATGAATTTGTCCACACCCTCTCAGATATCCTCAGTGCCATTCTTGCCAATGACCTGCGCCTCACCCGCTTCCTGGAGTATGAGCATGATATCTCCTGTGGGCTTGCCTGGATCGAGCAAAGCGGCCTCCGGCTTCCCCTCTCGTATATCCTGACAGCCAGCAAGGCAGGTACCAGATAAGCATTGTCCCAAGCCCAGCCCCACTGCTCTCGCCAATCCAATTAATGCCATTGCACAGACCCTATGAAAACCCAGGATTCTCAAACCAGCATCATTATCTCTCAAATATATAAAGCGGACAAAAGCTCATTTTCGACCGGACACAAGAGCTTTTTTTTTGATAAAATGCGAAAATCTTATCTCCCATGTCAGATCTCATCCGCAAAGCATTTCCTCGCATATAGATAAACAGCCCACCGCTCCAGGCCCCTCCCCAAAGTCCCATCGGGACGACATTTCAGATAGCTCCTCAGGACGGCATTTCAGATAGCTCCACGCCCCCAAGCCATTCACCTAAGTCCCATCGGGACGGCATTTCAGATAGCCCAACGCCCCAAGCCCTTCACCCAAGTCCCATAGGGACGACATTTCAGATAGCCCATCGGGACGACATTTAAGATAGCTCCACGCCCCAAGCCCTCTCCTCTATGCCCCTGGCATTCGCTTTTTGTGACAATCAAGACGGCCAAATCTCTGAGCTACTTGTCTGTATATCCCCTCTCTGCAAGAATCTGTAGCACCTCGCTTTCTGGCATCCCGGGCAGCAATACCAAATCACCAAGCCCCTGCCGATCATAGAACTTATATGCCCGCACCCGGTAAAACATATTCTGGGCATGCAAGCCAACCAAACAATGCGTATAGGTCAGGTTCGGTGTGGCCCCGTGGAAATAATACAGACCACCCGGATCTGAAGATCCATTATAAAAGACCAGATAATAATCCGGAACAATCGGAGTATCCAATACCGTCTGGGTCACCGCTTCCCAGTTCAGGATATAGTTATTGCCATACATTACTGCTTCCAGTCCCTCCGGTGGATTGGGTGGAACATATACACCTGTGCCTCTCAAGCCAAGTGTGCAGACCGGCATATTTAGAGAATTGTTGTGGATATGGATGTTATCCATCACCAATCCCGCCATCTGGGGGAAAAAGACCAATGACAGGCATACGCTATCCCCCTGAGCGATGGCAATAGGCAAAGTTCTATCCAATAAGGAAAAGGGAGAATTGGCCTGACCGAAGCTTATTGAACTTATTGTGAGATCAGCCGTGCCGTTGTTCTTGATCCAGAGAGGAACTGGTTCGGATTGGTAATCAACATACTCATTTCCGAAATCTATAACTGGAAAGGGTTGAGTGCTGATTAGGGGATATGGATGAATAGAGAAAACACCGTCCGAAACATCATACCAGATGCTATTGGTCGTATTTACTATTTTGACAAGGCATTCATCAGAGTTTATGAAGGGCAAAGTAAATGTGAACGCACTTTCAGAGGCAGTTACTGGTTCAGAGTTCAATAAATTCCAATCAACTCCAATATTGACCGATAGAAGGATATCTATCTCAGCTCCCGAGTGATCTGTATTCCAAGTGACGCTGTAGGGTTTGCCCGCTACCGATTGCTCTCCTCCGTTTGGATTTGTAATGGTATATGAGGGAGAACCAAGTTTGGCGACGAATATATCGCCACCTCCACTGCTGCTGAGGGTTGTATATCCAAATGTTGATGGACCATACAAATATCCTGCAATATAACTATATCCATAATTTGTTTGTGATACCCTACTTGAATATATTCCAGATCCCCCGGCACTGCTTTTTGCCCAAACCCAATTGCCATTTCCATTTAGTTTTGCAATAAAAGCTTCATTTGATTCGCTATATATTGACGTGCTGCCGAAAGTGGCCGTCCCAGAGTAACATCCAGTAACAAAGCAATTTCCAATATTATCTGCTGCAATTCCATATCCATATCCACCACCTTGCATCTGGGCTTGACTTACCCATAGAAAGTTGCCTTGGGGGTCAATTTTTGCTACATACACATCACTGATTGAATTGCTATTTACGACAATATCTCCGAAATTTGCAGTGCCAATAATATTGCCTGAAATATAGCAGTTGCCATTTCCATCAGCAGTAATGCCATAGCCCTGATCATGATTTAACCCACCAGCTCTATTCGCCCAAAGCCAATTGCCATCGGGGTCAATTTTTGCCACAAAGATATCGCGTAATCCTTGACTTATCAATGTGATGGAACCAAATGTAACTGCTCCATATAGTCCACCAACAATATAGCTGTTACCAAATGAATCTGTAACTATATCTTCACAGATGTCATTATGAATACCTCCTGCACTAACTGCCCACAACCAATTGCCGTTTGCATCCAGCTTTGCAACAAAGATGTCAGCTTCCGTGAAGCCAAAGTTGTTAAGTTGGGTGTTACCAAAAGTAGCAACACCAGAAAACTCGCCTGCTATGTATATATTAGCATTTGCATCAGTCGATACACCTGTTGCTTTATCTGGCCCTGAACCTCCAGCTTGATTTGCCCACAGCCAGTTACCGTTAGTGTCAAGTTTCGTGACATACACATCAGCCCCTCCGTTACTGGTTAATGATGTATTGCCTAAATTTGCAGTATCATTGAAAGATCCTACTGATATGTTGTTTCCAAAGATGTCTGTTGTTATACTATAGCCCATATCACCGCTTGATCCTCCTGCGGCTCTTGCCCAGAGCCAATTTCCATCAGATGAAAGCTTAGCAATATATATATCGAATGAATTGATCCCTGGCAGATTTATTGTTCCAAAATTTGCTTCGTTTTCAAAGTATCCAGTAACATAGCAGTTACCATTATCATCAGAAGCGATACTATGGCAGTTATCATGGTTTACACCCCCTGCTCTAACTGCCCAAAGCCAATCCTCTGTCTGAGCATGGATCAAACAACAGAAAACAATAAGTACAAGGATAAATGACAGCCGTTTCATGATGCGGCCTCCTTTTTTACATTGATTAAACTCTGAAAGCGTTGTTAGAAATGGGTAGGGAATCTGTCAAGTGTTTTTTAGATCATGCGGTTTTTGCAGAGCTGTGACATTGAATACTGTAAGAAGTGACACCTGAACGGATCAGTTTCATACCAATCACTTTCATATAAAATGTTTGTATTGTCCACAGTATTGGATTTTGCTTTGGGAGCTTATTCCTTTATGATTGTCCGGACACGGAGCTTTTTTTCTGCTAAACTGCAAAAGAAAACTCCACAATCTTATTTATATCAACAAAAAATATACATGCCCTAATGATATGATAAAAAAGACAGTTAGAATGTCCGTTTTGCCATTATGGAAAAAAAGCACTTGACACTAAGTGCAGGTCGATTAGGTTGTGCCTCGTGCCTTATGCCAAGAGCATATTGGATTGGGATGTCGCCATGGCGGCATCTTTTTTTATGTCCTCCATTTTCTGGATTCGTTTGTAAACTTCTCTATTTCCCATCTTTTATCTGTACAAAAAGCTGTGATTAGATTGTAGTTATTGAATTTGTTCAGATCTTCAATTACGACAAGAAACTCTTGGTTGTACCATAAGTGATGTCTTGCTGCTTTGGTAAAGCTTTTATCCGTCCATAATGTAACCTTGTCATCATTATGGTTTTCGATAATCTCTCGTACCCATGCAATGCGTTCGGCTCTTTTAATATCTGGTTTTCTTTCTTTTTGAAGTGCAGAACCTACTTTGATCGGATAATCCCTTGAAGTAAGATGCCAAAAGCTTTCCTCTTTATTGCTGTCTATCTTTCTTTTATCATAAAAATCAACTTCATGACCCCTGAACATAGGCATACTCAGGATGAAATCACGCACAAAAACTTCATACAAACATTCAATGAATTCATCCCAATTACCCCTTGAACTTCCGTAGGGGATAATTAAATTGTTAAGTTGCATCATCTGGTATCAACCTTCGATGGAGTCCAGCGTAAAATGTTAAACTTTTGAAAACCTAAAGTTGTGGTTTGAGATATATCTTTATTTAAACCATTCTCAAGGGTTTCAATTATGGCTTTTTTGGCTGTGCTGGTTGATATTTTACGGGTTTTGTATCCTACAGCTCCAATAAGTATATCTGCCATTTGAATAAGCTGAGATTCAAATGAATGGATTAGTTGGAAATCTATATGTTTGGGATTGTATTGGTTTTTTGTTATCAAACACTCCCGAGTTTTCAGGACCTTTCGCATTTCGTGCTTATCTTTAATATCAAAATAAACTTTGAAGTAATCAGTATTGTTTAGTATCGGTTGCAAGGCAATGTAAAAAATCTTGTAGTAAAATTCGTCGTTTGTCTGATCAAAAAAATCGTGTATAAGAGTTTGTTTATCAGGAACTATAACTGCTCTGAACCTAAGGTGGCTATTACTTAGAAAGTAATTTACGATATCTGTATATAAGCCCAGTTTATTTGGTGCTGCTTTTGTCCACTTAATCTCAGTATATCTGCTAACTCCCCATTTTTCTTTAATGACTTTAATCTCATTGGATGCCAGAAAAGCATGGTCTTTATCTACAATCAAGCACCCCAAAACCATACATTTTTGCCCATCGTTTTCCAAATGGCAGGATTCATCACAGTACACATTTGTAATTTTCATCTCACTATCCCATAGTCATAAAAATGATTAGAAATTCATTCTTTTCAATTCATCCAGATTTTCGGGTCTCAGGTCATAGAAATCCCTTTCCATGATTTTAAGATAAACCCACCTGGTCCCGGAAAGTACTGATGCCTTTTCACACCAAAGTGCTGCATATTTATCTTTCTGGAGCACATCCAGATCATCTTTGCCTTTGGTTTCCAGCAAAAAGTGAGTTTCATCCGCACCCACAGCCACAAAATCCGGATAATAGTTTCTAAGATTGGTCAAAGTATCGGTATAGGGAATGCAAAAGCCAAACTGCTCTGTGAGTTTGGCAAAGGCCTTAACATCCTGAGCATCGTCAAGAACTCTGGCAAAATCCCGTTCAAAATCATTATCACACACCACATAGTTATAAACGCATTTCTTTGCC
>Ga0116204_1001647_pt1 | contig 12435 bp, 20 predicted proteins | sample LakKivwa52mmetaG_FD_94481 | JGI IMG/M metagenome (GOLD analysis project Ga0116204, IMG submission 94481) | Anoxic lake water microbial communities from Lake Kivu, Rwanda to study Microbial Dark Matter (Phase II) - Lake Kivu water 52m metaG | ecosystem: Environmental > Aquatic > Freshwater > Lake...
ACGGAGTTCTACTCCTGATATCGGCGGTTGAATGGTCACATAGGCCATTGTAGCCTACCAGGAAAAAATTGTGCAAATCAGACTCATTATGTCTTGTATGTGAATTTTTCACCTACTGAAAATCAATTGCCAGTCGCAGGGAACGACGCCTTGCAGCAAAGAACGCACAACAGCGGTCTTTTTCCAGGCCTTGAAGGCGAAACACGGGGCTTTGGGCGGAGCGCTGCCGGATACGCTGAAGGATTTAACGATTTACACGTATGACCACGTGAAGCACAATGGAACCACCAAAGTCAAATGGAAGGATGCCAGCGATTATCTCAAGGATATCCTCTGCGGCGCGCAGTTCGCTACGCGGCTGGAGATTGCAAACCCCTGACCGAACAAAAAGACTTCCGGGAGCCGCCCTCGGAAGTCTTTTTTGGCTGTTTCTCAAATCCCCGCGTTGCTGAGCGAAGCGAACATCTGCGAGAGCGCGGCAGTCAGACTGGGGTGTTCGACCTCGAAATGCGCGATGGCCTCGTCGAGACGGGACAGGGTGGAGGGCAGGGAAGCGTCTTCGGAGCGTTCCAATAGGGCGTGGATGTCGGAGTCGAGCGCGCGCAGCAGTTCGCGTCCTTTTTCGTCTACCTGGTCTGCCGTTTCCAGTTCACGGCGGAGTTGTTCGAGCAGCGCGGGGAATTCGGGGGTATTCATCACGAGCCTCCTCTCTCAGGGTGCGCCGGATAGGGTTTGATTCTATTGTACGACTTTTTTGGGCTGCGCGACTCATCGTTTTGCGCCGGGCGCGCGCGAAATGGTTGGTCTCGAACCAGGCGCAGCGGTGGTCACCCGAACGCAAAACCCTTTCACCACAAAGGAAAACCTTAAAAGCGCATCCGTCGGGTTACATTGCGCCCCTTCGTGGTAAATTTTCTTAAAGATACAACTCCTGAGCACGCCCTGCGACAGTCCGCTAGGGGGAGAACAGCGATATAATCGGATAAAAAGACTCCCTATTGACTTATCAGAATAAATGTTCTAAAATACTACACGGCAAAAGCGTCCCTAAGGTTTTAGCGAGAGATTCATGTCCAGTTTTCGCGCCCTATTTGTATCAACGAGGAGAGAAAATGCAAAAAATCGTCCCCTTCCTGTGGTTCGACAACCAGGCCGAAGAAGCGGCCAATTTCTATACATCCATCTTCAAAGACTCGAAGATTATGGAAATCTCCCGCTACGGTGAGGCCGGCCCCGGCCCGGCAGGCTCAGCGATGGTAGTGAGTTTCCAGCTCGCCGGGCAGGAATTCAACGCCCTGAACGGCGGGCCACAGTTCAAATTCACGGAGGCTATTTCGCTGGTCGTCAACTGTGAGAGCCAGGCCGAAGTCGATTATTACTGGGAAAAACTGACCGCCGATGGCGGCGAAGAAAGCATGTGCGGCTGGCTGAAAGATAAATACGGCCTGTCGTGGCAAATTGTCCCCACCGCGCTGAGCCATTTCATCGCCGGTCCCGACCCTGCCGGGGCGCAAAGGGCTGTCCAGGCCATGCTCGAAATGCGTAAACTGGATATTGCCGGGTTGCAGGAAGCCTACGAGGGAAAATGAACGCCAAAGCCTCTTTCACCAACACCGCCTGGGACGAGACCCCCTATCTCGAAATCGATACCGGGCGCAAATTGACCCGCGTTCGGGCTGTTTTCGCTTACACAGGCGACCTGGAAGGCATAGGCACCGCCGATTACCTGATGACCTACGCCCCCGATGGAACCGGAAATTTCGTTGGATTGGAACACATTACCGGGCGAATAGGTGACCGGGCTGGCAGTTTTGTCGCCCAGCACACCGGCACGTTCGACCCACGAGCCGTCCACACCCGCTGGGAATTTGTCCCCGGCCTGGGAACGGGCGCGCTCGAAGGGCTGACCGGCGGCGGCCACCTGACCCTGGATGGACACGGGCCATACCCGTTCGATTTCGGGTTTCAATTGACTGGAGAAAAATCATGAGCAGTGTTCGCGTACTGGTAGGCACGCGCAAGGGCGCGTTCATTTTGACTTCTGACGAAAAACGCACCGACTGGCAGGTCAGCGGCCCGCACTTCGCAGGCTGGGAGATTTACCACATCAACGGCTCGCCCAGCGACCCCAACCGGCTCTACGCTTCACAATCGAGCGGCTGGTTCGGACAAATCATCCAGCGTTCCGACGATGGCGGCCAGACCTGGAACCCGGTCGGCAACCAGTTCGCTTACGAGGGCGAGACCGGCACCCATCAGTGGTATGACGGAACCCAACATCCCTGGGGCTTTACCCGCGTCTGGAACCTGCAACCCTCCTTGAGCGACCCCGATACCGTCTACGCGGGCGTCGAGGATGCGGCACTGTTCAAATCGACGGATGGCGGCCACTCGTGGCAGGAACTCCCCGGGCTGCGCAGCGCCAAGGGCCACCTGTGGCAGCCCGGCGCGGGCGGGATGTGCCTGCATACCATCCTGCTCGACCCGTCGAATCCCGACCGAATCTACGTTGCCATCTCGGCGGCGGGCGCTTTCCGCACCGATGACGGCGGTCAGACCTGGCTGCCCATCAACAAAGGCCTGAAATCGGATTACGAACTGCCCGACCCTGACGCCGATGTCGGCCATTGCGTCCATAACCTCGCCATGCACCCGGCGCGCCCTGGCGTGCTGTTCATGCAAAAGCATTGGGATGTGATGCGCAGCGATGACGCGGGCGGCCTGTGGCGCGAAGTAAGCGGTAACCTGTCGAGCGATTTCGGCTTCCCGATTGCCGTCCATGCCCACGAGCCGGAGACGGTCTACGTTGTGCCAATCAAAAGCGATTCGGAACATTACCCGCCCGAAGGCAAACTGCGTGTCTATCGCAGCCGGGGCGGCAGCGAACAGTGGGAAGCACTGACAAACGGCCTGCCGCAAAAGGATTGCTACGTCAACATCCTGCGCAGCGCGATGGCGGTGGACAAACTCGATTCGTGCGGCATTTACTTCGGCACCACCGGCGGACAGGTGTACGTCTCACCCGATTCGGGCGACCACTGGATGCCTATCGTTCACGACCTGCCAGCCGTGCTGTCGGTCGAGGTCCAGACCCTGCCATGATTCGCGTTATCATCCCGTATCACCTGCGGAACCTGGCAAATGTCGGCAGCGAGGTCGCCATCCAGGTCGAGGAGCCAGTCACCCAACGCGCCATTCTCGATGCGCTGGAGATGCGCTACCCGATGCTGCGCGGCACCATCCGCAACCACCAGACGAAGGAGCGGCGGCCTTTTATCCGCTTCTTTGCCTGCGGCGAGGATTGGTCGCACGAAGCGCCGGACACGCCGTTACCGGAGGCGGTTGCCAACGGGCAGGACGTTTTTCGGATTGTGGGCGCGATGGCGGGTGGATGATGAATCCACTAATCTGCGCTAATCCTCGCTAATCAAAAGCGAATACATCGGAATTGGATGCGCAATGAACAATCAACCGAAAAATAGCCTCCCCAAACTGGCGCGACCCGCCCTGCGCGCCCTGGCCGGGGCTGGAATCCGGTCGCTGGAACAGTTGGCAGGCTACGGGGAGTCCGAAATCCGCCAATTGCACGGAATCGGGCCGAATGCGCTGAAAACGCTCCACGAAGCGCTAAAGGCCAAAGGGCTGTCCTTTCAAAAAAGTAGAAGGAGTTTTCCATGAGTCCCAAAAATGACACATTTTCCGCTGAAGAAAAAGCTGCAATGAAAGAACGCGCCAAAGAGTTGAAGGCCGAGGCGCGCATGAACAAGGACCGGGCGGAAGGGGAAAAGGCGGTCTTTGCCGCCATTGCGCAGATGCAGGAACATGACCAGTTCCTGGCGAAGCGCCTGCATGAGATGATTACGACCAGCGCGCCAGAACTTTTGCCCAAAACCTGGTACGGGATGCCGGCCTATGCCAATAAAGATGGCAAGGTAATCTGCTTCTTTCAGGCTGCAAGCAAGTTCAACGTCCGATACGCCACCTTCGGCTTCCAGCCTGATGCGAATATTGACGAAGGCAATATGTGGGCGGCGAGTTTCGCGTTGAAGGACTTGACCCTCGCCGAAGAGGAGCAGATTACCGCGCTGGTCAAGAAGGCGGTAAGGAGTTTCCAGGTATGAATAACAAGTCGAGCCATCGGCTTTTTGGCATGAAATTTGGAAAAGTATATCCACTATACGTTCAAAAAGCAGAGCGCAAAAATCGCACGAAGGAAGAGGTTGACCAAATCATCTGCTGGTTGACTGGTTATGACCAAGCCGGGTTACAACAGCAAATCGAACAGGAAAACGATTTTGAAACCTTTTTTGCCCAAGCGCCAGCCATTCACCCCAATCGTTCGCTCATCAAGGGCGTCGTGTGCGGCGTTCGCGTGGAAGAACTCGAAGAACCATTGATGCAAAACATACGCTATTTGGACCTGCTGATTGATGAACTGGCAAGAGGAAAAGCGATGGAGAAGATTTTGCGGCAAGCGGTTAAATCATGACAAACCGCCGCTAACCGGAAAGAATGGAGCGTTACCATGGCTCGCCTGATTTACTCAGCAATTGCCTCGCTGGATGGTACCATCGAAGACTTAGATGGGCGCTTCGATTGGGCTTTTCCGAGCGAAGCCGTGCATACCTACATCAACGACCTCGAACGCTCCGCCGGTATCCATCTCTATGGACGCAAAATGTACGAGATGATGACTGGCTGGGAAACTGACCCTGATATTGCCGCAACGTCCCCGGCCGCGCGCGATTTTGCGGAGATTTGGCAGGCCGCCGAAAAAATCGTGTTTTCCAAAACCCTGGAGGCTGTCGTTACGCGCAAGACGCGGCTGGAACGAGTCTTCAACCCCGAAGCCATTCGAACGCTGAAAACGACGGATGAACGCAACATTCTTGTCGGCGGTTCCAATCTTGCCGCTCACGTATTCAAGGCAGGGTTGGTTGATGAGATTCACCTGTTCCTCGCGCCCGTCGTCGTTGGGGGCGGCAAGTCGGCCCTGCCTGGCAGCCTGCGCCTCGACCTGAGGCTATTGGATGAGCGGCATTTCGACAACGATATGGTTTTCCTCCATTACCAGGTCAGATAAGGACATCACAACATGAATGCCAATGCCTTTCGCCACTTCTATGAGTATCACTTCAGCGAAAATCGCAAGTTATGGGAGCGTATCATGACGCTGTCGCCTGAGCAGTTCACGCAGCCGGTGGATTATTCTCACGGGTCGATGCGCGAGCAAATTATCCACCTTTTCAGCGTGGATGATGTCTGGTTCAGCGAACTGCAAGGCATAGAACCATCCGAATCAATCCCCCCTGCCAATTTCGATGACCGGGAAGCAATCCGTGCCCAATGGGACATCGTGGAGCAAAAAATGCGCCGCTATCTGGCAGGATTGCGGGATGAAATGGTCTTCGATAAACCAATCCAGGAACCGGCAGAAGACAAAGACCTGGCAGTCTGGCAGGTGCTCCTGCATGTCGCCAATCATGGCACAGACCATCGCGCCCAAATCCTGCGGCTGCTGCATGATATGGGAGTCGAGACTACGTCTCAAGATTACATCTTCTACGTTTACGACCATTTGTGAATGAGCGCAAGAAGGAATCAACATGGATGAATTGGGCATACTGTGGAAAAACAGTCTGTGGCGGCAGTTTGGCGCAGCGATTGACATGCTCGAAAATGCGTTGCGCGACTGCCCGGATGAACTTTGGGAGCGGCAGTTGTGGGAAGACCAGCCAGACCAGTGGGTGGCGCCCGGGTTTTCATCGTTCTGGTATCTGGGCTACCATACCCTGTTCTGGCTGGATCTCTACCTGACCGGGGCGGAGGAGGGTTTCACGCCGCCTGCGCCCTTTGCGCTTGTCGAGATGGAATCTGGCGAGACCCTGCCGCGCGTCTATACCCGCGCAGAACTGCTCGGCTACCTGGAAGAATGCCGCCGAAAGTGCCAGGAAACGATAACGGGCTTATCCGGTGAACAAGCTGGCCGGTTGTGCCGCTTTGCCTGGGGAGATGTGTCCTTTGCGGAACTCCAACTCTACAACCTGCGGCATGTGCAGGAGCATGGCGCGCAACTGAGCATGTTCCTGGGGCAGCAAGCGGGAAAATCCACACAATGGGTTTCACTGGCCTGATTAGCCGCGCTAACCCTGGAAAAGAATCATGTGCCGCAATATTAAACCCCTTTTCAACTTCGAGCCGCCCGCCAGCGAATATGAAATCCGCGCCGCCGCGCTGCAATATGTGCGTAAAATCAGCGGGATGAATAAACCCTCGCAAGCCAACGAAGCCGCTTTCCAATCCGCGGTGGAATCCATCGCTGGCATTTCTGCCAGGCTGATAAGCGCTCTCGAAACCAATTCCCCGCCCAAAGACCGTGAAACCGAAGCGGCCAGGGCCCAGGCACGCAACGCCCGGCGTTTTGCGCACTAAGAAAGGCCAAGGAAGCATGAATTCCGATTCGACCATCCAAACCATCGACGAGTACATTGCCGGTTTTCCCGAAGACATCCGTGAGATTTTAGAGAAGGTACGGGAGACCATCCGGCAGGCTGCGCCTGACGCGACGGAAAAAATCAGCTACCAGATGCCGACGTTTTACCTAAATGGCAACCTTGTGCATTTTGCGGCCTTCAAGAAACATTTGGGGTTTTACCCGACCCCAACGGGCATTGATGAATTCAAAGACGAACTGGCCGCATATACGAACGCCAAAGGCTCGGTGCAATTCCCGCTCGACAAGTCCATCCCGTATGATTTAATCGCCCGAATCACGGCCTTCCGAGTTCAGGAAAATTATGGGAAAACAGCGAAAGAAAAAAGACACAGCAAAATGCTATAATTGATTCAATGGAACTGCCAAACAAAACCCGCGCTTACATTTCCCCTGAAAAAATCAGCAGATACCTGCTTTCTGAGACTCACGCGGTTGGCAAATCAAAAGCCAAATACTTTCGGTCGTATGGGTTTCACCATAGAAAAAGCATGGAATTGGAACATGGCTTGCTGGCAATTGCCAGGCAAAACCCGGTAAACCAGGTCGAGGTTTCGCCGCACGGTACGAAATATTCTATTGAAGGTGAACTCCTGACTCCAAAAGGTGTTATGATTCGGGTTAGGACAGTTTGGATTATCGAAACTGGTCAAAAAGTTCCACGTTTTGTGACGGCTTATCCGGTAGAAAAGGAGAATCCAAATGATTAAAGAATTGGATACGGTTGTATTGGCAAGAGAATTGGATGAATATCATCTCAAACGTGGCGACGTAGGGGCTGTGGTTCATGTGTACCCCAATGGCGCAGCCTTTGAAGTGGAATTTGTCACAGGTGAGGGAAAAACCGTTGCGGTTGCTACCCTCAGCAAAGATGACGTTCGCCCCATGCGCCGGATGGACATCCTTCATGTGCGCGCCTACGCTTCGGCATAAGTTTTCCAACCAGAGTTTACCCAAAACGCGGAGATGACCAAAATCTCCGCGTTTTCGTTTACAATCGTCCCCATGTTTAAATTCGATATCACCGCCACAAACGGACGCGCACGGACGGGCATCCTCCACACCCCGCACGGCGACCTGCAAACCCCGGTCTTTGCCCCGGTCGGCACGCAGGCCACCGTCAAGACGCTTACTCCCGAACATCTCAAAGAGATTCGCGCCTCGCTGGTTTTATCCAACACTTATCACCTGTACCTGCGTCCCGGCGACGAACTGGTGCGCGAGATGGGCGGTCTACACCACTTCATGCAATGGCCCAACCCCATGCTGACTGATTCAGGTGGGTTCCAGGTCTTTTCGCTCTCGGACACGCGCAAAGTGGACGAGGACGGCGTGACCTTCAAGAGTCACATCGACGGCTCGATGCACCGATTTACGCCCGAACGCTCCATCCAGATTCAGAACAACCTGGGGGCCGATATCATCATGGCCTTCGATGAGTGCGCCGACCCCAACGACCACGCTTACATCAAAAAGGCGATGGAGCGCACCCACCGCTGGGCCGAACGCTCGTTAAATGCGCATGGCCGCCCCGACCAGGCCCTGTTCGGAATCGTCCAGGGCGGCGTGAACCCGGATTTACGCGCCCAGTCTGCCGAATATATCGCCTCGCTGCCCTTCCCCGGCATTGCCATCGGCGGGCTTTCAGTCGGCGAGACCAAAGACGAGATGCACCGCACGCTGGATGTCGTCACGCCGCTGCTGCCGGAAAACAAACCGCGCTACCTGATGGGCGTCGGCACCCCCGAAGACCTGATTAACGGCGTCCTGCGCGGCGTCGATATTTTCGACTGCGTCCTGCCGACCCGTCTGGCCCGCCACCATGCCGCCTTCTCTTCCGAGGGGAGGCTCAACCTGATGAACGCCTCCTTCGCCCGCGACCAACACCCCATCGACGAAACCTGCGACTGCTACACCTGCCGAACATTTACGCGCGGTTACATCCGGCACCTGATTGTGGCAAAAGAACTGCTGGCCGGAACATTGATTTCCATTCACAATTTGCGGGCATTGATACGGCTGATGGAACAAATCAGGACGCTGGTTGCCAACGACGTTTTTACCGAACAGGCTCCCGCGCTGCTCGAAATTTGGAGAAACAATGCCAAGAGAGCGGCTGGTTAATTTCCTCAAACACTGGAAATTGTGCATCCTGTTCGCCGGGATGGTTTGGGCCGCCTTGATGGTGTTTATCCCCTTCCTCGCAGTGGATAATAAACTACCACATCATAGGATTACCGCCCAGGATTTGCACTGAAGGCAAAAATCGCGCGTCTGGCGGTTAGGCTGCGGAATGAATTCCGCGCTACGCACAAACTTCTCAAAATAGGATGGAACAACAATGAATCTCTTTCACGCTCTCTTGCTCGGCATCATCCAGGGATTGACCGAATTCATCCCGGTCTCGTCCACCGCCCACCTGTTGATTGGGCAAACCTTGCTCGGCCTGCCCGCCAGCCCCGCCATGTTCTCCTTCCTGGTCATCGTCCAGTTGGGGACGCTGGTATCGTTGTTTGTGTTCTACTGGAAAGACCTGCTTAAAATTGCACAGGCGGTTCTCCAATTTTTACTGTCCCTTTTCAAACGACGCGACCCTTCGACTTCGCTCAGGGCAAACCTGACCCCTGACACCCTGCTCGGCCTATACATCATACTCGCCACCATCCCCGCGCTGTTGGCGGGCTACCTGCTGCGAGATGCAGTGGAGACCCTGTTCCGCCAGCCGATGCTGCAAGCGTCCACCCGCCTGTTTTCAGCGGCAATCCTGCTAACGCTGGCTGAATCGCTCACGAAAAAAAATCGCAAACTCGAATCGATGACCTGGCTGGATGCGCTCGTCGTCGGGTTGTTCCAGGTTATCGCGGTCTTTCCCGGAGCCTCGCGCAGCGGAACAACCATCAGCGGCGGGATGTTCCGGGGCTTCGACCGGCCCTCGGCGGCGCGCTTCGCTTTCCTGATGTCGGTGCCGGTCATGCTGGCCGCTGGGGCGTATGAAATGCTCGATGTGCTGCAAATGCCAGATTTAACAGGCTTCCTGCCCCTGCTGGCGGTCGGTTTCCTGAGCGCGGCAGTGGTCGGCTGGTTTGCCATCCGCTGGTTGATTGCCTATCTCAGCAAACGCTCGCTGTACGTGTTCGCCATCTACTGCGCTGTGGCAGGAATCATTTCCCTGGCTGTTCACCTGCTGTGAAATATCCATTCCTGGCTGTTGTTTTGTTTCTTGCTGCTTGCGCTTCGGCCCCAACCGATTTACCCGCGCAGGCTGCTCCGCCGGTTGTCAGCGTGTACGCCAGCCCGGCGGCAGAACCCTGGCTGGAGGAAGTCTATGCTTGCGGCGTGGAAACCTCGATTGTCATCCGCTTGTCTGCTTCCGAATCTGTTGCGGATATCCGTTTGCGCCTGGGCGAGCCGGAGACTCTCAACACGCCTGCTTACCAGATAGGCACAGAGGACATCCTGGTCGTAACCCACCGCGAGAGTCCGGTTCAGAACCTGACAGCAGACGAGGCGCGGGCGCTGATCTCTCAAGGGCAGGAAAATGTCGAAATTTGGGTTTTCGCATCCAGCGCATCTGCGCAGGAAATCTTTGAGCGGGAGGTCATGCTTGCGGTGAAAATCCACCCCCTGGCACGGCTGGCTCTCCATCCCCAACAAATGTCGGATACATTGAGCAACGAAAAAAATGCAGTGGGTATCTTGCCGCGTCGCTGGAAGGCCGGGACAACGCGGGAGGTGTTTGCGCTGACAGGTATCCCAGTGCTGGCAATCACATCCGGTGAGCCGCAAGGAGCGGTGAGGGAACTGATTGCCTGCCTGCAACAATAACGCGAAGGAGCGCGCATGGGAGAGCAATTCGAGTTTGGCGGGCAGATTGTGTGGCATCCAACCCTCGAAAATACCGAACGGGCCCACCTGACAGCCTTTATGCGCCGTCACGGAATTGCCGGTTTCGACGAATTGATGCGTCGTTCCACCACCGATGTGGCCTGGTTTACCAGCGCGGCGCTGGAATATCTCGACATCCAGTTTTATGAGCCGTACCGGCAGGTTGTCGAGTTCAGTGGTGGAATCCAGTTCCCGAAATGGTGCGTGGGCGGCAAGATGAACATCGTCCATAACTGCCTGGACAAATACCGGTTATCAGTAATCAGTGAGCAGTTTTCAGTGATATGGGAAGGGGAAGAAGGAGCGACAAAAAGGCTGACGTACCGGGAACTATATGATGAAGTCAACCGCTGCGCCAATGCCCTGCGCTCGCTGGGATTGGGAAAAGGCGATGTGATTGGCCTGTATATGCCGATGACGCCCGAAATCGTGGTGGCGCTGCTGGCGATTGCCAAAATTGGCGGAATCATCCTGCCGTTGTTCAGCGGGTACGGCGCGGGAGCGATTACCTCGCGCCTGAACGATGCCGGGGCGAAGGCGCTGTTCACATCCGATGGCGCGTACCGGCGCGGGAAGCCGGTGGAGATGAAAGCGACTGCCGATGAAGCCGCTGCGCGCATCCCCACGCTGGAACATTTGATTGTGCTGGAGCGAACCGGCCAGGCGATTTCGATGACCCCCGGCCGCGACCATTGGTGGAGCGACCTCATCTACCCGCAAGCCACTGAGGCTTCGACGGAAATTACCGACGCTGAAGATATTCTCATGCTCATCTACACCTCCGGCACGACCGGCACGCCGAAGGGGGCAGTGCATACCCACTGCGGATTCCCGGTGAAAGCGGCGCAGGATATGGCCTTTGGGATGGATACGCATGTGGGAGATGTCTTTTACTGGATGACCGATATGGGATGGATGATGGGCCCCTGGTTGGTGTTTGGCGCGCTGCTACTGGGCGGGACGGTCTTCCTGTACGACGGCGCGCCCGATTTCCCGGCCCCAGACCGGTTGTGGAAACTGGTCGAGCGGCACAAAATCAACCAGTTAGGCGTTTCCCCCACCCTGGTTCGCTCCCTCATCCCACACGGCGATTTGTTCGAGAAGTATGACCTGTCCTCTTTGAAATGTTTCGCTTCGAGCGGCGAACCCTGGAACCCAGCCCCCTGGCTGTGGCTGTTCGAGAAGGTTGGTAAATCACGAATTCCCATCATCAACTATTCCGGCGGGACCGAAATCAGCGGGGGGATTGTGTCGGGCAATCCGCTGCTGCCGCTCAAGCCGTGCGCGTTTTCGGGGCCTTGCCCCGGCATGGATGTGGATGTGCTGGATGAGAATGGCCAGCCGGTACGCAATACGGTTGGCGAACTGGTCATCAAAACCCCCTGGATTGGCATGACGCGCGGTTTCTGGAAAGACAATCAGCGCTATCTCGATACCTACTGGAGCCGCTGGGAAGATGTTTGGGCGCATGGCGACTTCGCGGCGGTCGATGCGGATGGGTTATGGTACATCCTGGGGCGATCCGACGATACCATCAAAATCGCCGGGAAGCGGCTCGGCCCGGCGGAGGTCGAATCCATCCTGGCACGGCATCCGCAGGTGATTGAGTCGGCGGCGATTGGCGCGCCGCATGAGATTAAGGGCAGCGAATTGGTCTTGTTTGTTGTGTTACAACCGGATACGCGAGCGGATAGGGAAGCGGAAAACCGGATGGAGGCGATACGCGCCGAATTGGGCGAAATGGTTATCGCTGAACTGGGCAGGGCGCTGGCCCCCAAAGCCATCCTGTTCGTCAATGACCTGCCCAAAACCCGCAATGCCAAAATCATGCGGCGCATGATTCAGGCGGCCTATCTCGGCCAGGAACCGGGCGACACGTCTTCGCTGGTCAACCCGGAAGCAGTAGATGAAATTCGGAGGGCAAGGTAATTCGTGACTCGTGAGTTGTGTTTTGGAATAATGGCAGGTCAAGCAGCGGAATAAGCAAGTTGCTTGGCAAACAAAGAATCGAATACGGACTTTGCACTTTCACCATTCTGGAGCATTTTGTGAGCGTG
>Ga0116204_1001653_pt1 | contig 12396 bp, 10 predicted proteins | sample LakKivwa52mmetaG_FD_94481 | JGI IMG/M metagenome (GOLD analysis project Ga0116204, IMG submission 94481) | Anoxic lake water microbial communities from Lake Kivu, Rwanda to study Microbial Dark Matter (Phase II) - Lake Kivu water 52m metaG | ecosystem: Environmental > Aquatic > Freshwater > Lake...
ACCGGATCATCCGTCCATCGGAAGGGATATCGGGGAGGTGATCGGTTTAGGAAAGTTGGGTATCCCTCTGATCGGAGGGTTGAAAAAGGAGGGAGGAGACGTCATCATCAACTTCAGCAGCCCTGCCGCTTCCTTGGAGAGTCTGGAATTTGCCAGAGAGACCGGGGTCGCCCTTGTCATTGGCACAACAGGTTTGAATTCAGACCAGATGAACAGGGTCAAAGAATTCTCACATAATTATTCATATTTAAGATCTGTATGACCGAAATCCCCGATCCCCCGTAACTTCCTCACTGTCTCTCGACTCGAAACCATCCCTTCGCACTCCCGAAGTTTCTCCGCAAAATGAGTATCATTAAAATCCCAGTAAACCTCCTTCGACAACTTTAAAACCTTCTTTCGTAAGGACTCATTGAGCCGGTTGTTGGATGGCCGTCCCCTATTGCCATGAACCAAGCCCTTGATCCCTCTCTCCCGGATCGCTCTCCCAATCCGCTTCGCTTGACGGTAGGACACACCTATCTTCTCCCCAGCCTCCCTCAAGGTGATCTTTCCTACCTCCACCATCTTCATTAGATGCCACCTCTTTAATTCCCTCTGCCCCATGAGTACTTTCTCCTGTTTTTCCATGGGGACATTTTAACTTAAGCAGTTAATGGGGACATTTCTACCTTGCTAACACAGTAATAATATTTTCTTGACATTCCAAAAAAAATTCGATAATGTATTATAGGAAAAGAAGTTCTATATAGTGGAACATATATGTCTGCCCAAAAGATTGTTAATTCTGTTGCAAAAAGTACAGATATTTTAAAAAGTATGTATAGTGGTTTAGAAAGGGTAAGCGATTTATCCGATAAACTTCACCTCAGTAAAAGCACTATCCATCGATTGCTAAAAACCCTTGAGGCCTCAGAACTTGTAACGCAGGATCCCATTACGCGTCGTTATCACTTAGGACCGTTAATTCTTAAACTCGCATCCAAACCTTTCATCGCTCATCAGAATCTAATCATTTGCTCCTTTGAGGAGATGAAATATTTAAGTGATCTCAGCAGAGAAACCGTAGTTCTCCATGTTCGAATTGGACTGGAGAGGATATGCTTGGAAGAATTGCAGAGCCCTGAAAATATTAAATACACATCCGGGAAAGGATTTATTGCTCCCATCTATACAGGTTCAGCAGGGAAGGTATTACTCTCAGGGCTCGAAGATAATGAGATCCAGATTCTTCTTCAAAATATTCGACTCATTCCTATTGGACCTAATACCATCACAGATAAAAAGATATTGTTAAAGGAACTGGAGAAAATTAGAAAACAGGGATATGCGTTGAGCTTTGGAGAGAGGGTGCCAGGAAGTGCCTCTATTTCCGTTCCTGTTAAAAGTTATATTTGCCCTGTGGCTTTGAGCGTGTTGGGACCTGACAGTCGTTTTTCTTTAGATAAGATGATGAATGTTTTAAAAGAGATGAAGAGGTGTGCATCCCGTATTTCAAAAAAATTTATCGAGGCCAATCAAAAAGGGAAGTCCAGTGAACGTTAAATATTTAATCACTCGGGCCGTCAGGGAATACCCGGATAATATGGCTATTATTTATAATAATTTACGAAGGACATTTCATGAATTGAATGCGAGGGTTAATCAACTTACGCATAGTCTTCTTAAGTTGGGGATAATAAAGGGAGATCGGGTTGGAATGCTATTGAGAAACTGTTGTGAATTTATTGAAATTGATTTTGCCCTCTCTAAGACAGGTATGGTCAGAGTCCCTCTTAATGCCCGATTAATGCGAAGTGATCATGAATATATGCTGAACGACTCAGCTTCAAATACGCTAATCTTTGGAGAAGAATTTACAGAGCTTGTTCAAGCGCTTAAACCAAACTTGAAGACGGTCAAGGAATTTATCAGGATCTCGGAAGGGCTTTCAAAGGAAAATGTTCTGGATGCCTTTGACTACGAAGATCTGATCAAAGACAGTGTTGCAGATGAACCTATTGGTGAAATTGAGGAAGAGGACCTGCATACCTTATTTTATACCTCAGGCACGACCGGGAAACCAAAAGGGGCGATGTTGTCCCAGAAATCTTGGGCAAACGTTGTCATCAACCTCATCTTGGACTATGGCCCAGTTACTGAGGAAGATGTGATTTTGAACACTCAGCCTTTAAGTCATGGCGCGGGGTTCTTCGTGCTCCCATATTTTATCAAAGGGGCAAAAAACGTTTTGATTCCAGAGTTTAAGCCTTCTGTTGTATTTGAGACGATCGAACGGGAGAGGGTAACGGTGTTGAAACTGGTACCTTCAATGCTTTATCAACTTCTGGATTCGCCCGACAAAACCAAATATGATTTATCCAGCCTCCACTCTATTATCTACGGTGGTTCACCCATTGCCGTTCCGAGGTTGATCGAAGCGATTAAATTTTTTGGTGAGAAACTGGTCCAGCTTTATGGCCAGGCTGAGGCACCGATGTGTATCTCAACCTTTTCGAAGAGGGATCATATCATTGAAGGACCGGAAGAGGTGGTGAAGAGGTTGAGTTCGGCTGGAAAACCGTGCGCGAACGTGGAGGTAAGGGTTGTTGAAGAGAACGGAAAAGATGTACGGTTTGGGGAGGTCGGAGAGGTTATTGTGAGAGGATATCATATCATGAAAGGGTATTGGAACCTTCCGGAGGCGACAGCAGAGGTATTGAGGGATGGATGGGTTTACACCGGTGATTTGGGATACTTCGATTCCAAAGGTTATATCTTTTTGGTCGATCGAAAGAGGGATGTGATCATCAGCGGTGCCTTTAATATTTACCCCAAAGAGATTGAAGATATCATCGTCACACATCCGAAGGTGAAAGAGGTAGCTGTTATCGGTATACCCGATGAAAAATGGGGTGAGGTTGTCAAGGCCGTGGTTGTTCCTAAAGAAAGAGTTCAAGTTACAGAACAAGAGATCATCGACCATTGCCGGGATTTTATGGCAAGTTTTAAGAAACCGAAATCGGTCGATTTTGTGAAGGAACTTCCCCGCAATCCCTATGGTAAAGTCCTCAAGACTGTTCTGAGAGAACCGTACTGGAAAGGGTTTGATAGAAAAATTCATTAAGAGGTTGGCAATGCGGGATGAAGAGAAAATGAAGGAACTGAAGGAATTGCAAAGAAATTGGGAAGAAAATTGCCTGAAATCGGCCCTGACCGCTCAACCGGAACGAAAAGAGAAATTTCTAACGGATATTGGCTTGAGCATCGATAGAATTTATACACCTCTGAATCTCCAACAAGTAGACTTTGATTATAAGAAGGATCTTGGATTTCCTGGTGAGTACCCATTTGCGCGTGGGATTACCCCCACCATGAACCGTAGTGATCCTTGGATCATAAGAGCTTACTCAGGTTTTGGAGAGCCGCAGACGTGTAATAAACGTTATAAGAAATTGATCGAGTGGAGAGTTGATGAGATTGTGATGGCCGTGGATCTCCCTACACAGGTCGGATATGATTCGGATCACATCATGGCTAAGGGAGAGGTCGGAAAAGTGGGGGTTGCCATCGATACCCTTCGAGATATGGAAATTCTATTTGAGGACATCCCGTTAAACAAATTGAAACGCGTGAGTATGCTTGGCAACTCATTCGGTCCCATTGCCTTGGCCCTTTTTATTGCACTGGGCGAGAAGCAGGGACTAAAGCCATCGGATTTTGTGGTCGATCTGCAAAACGATATTCTTAAAGAATATGTCGCAAGAGGTACTTATATCTTTCCCATCCGGCCATCGGTGAGGGTGGCGACCGATGTGGTTGGATATTGTGCAAGGAATGCCCCCTATTGGTATCCCTTAACGCTTTGCGCAAACCATATTAATGCTGCGGGAGCAGGGTCGACGAAGGCGACCGCCTTTACCATGGCCAATGGCATTTGCTACATCGATCATCTTTTGGAAAAGGGTTATAAGATCGATGAGATTGCTCCGCTCTTTACCATGTTCCTCGATGAGAGAGCAGATTTTTTTGTGGCCATCTGCAATTTCAGGGCGGCCCGGAGGGTTTGGGCAAAGCTCATGAAGGAAAGGATGAAAGCCCAGGACCCCAGATCGATGGCCCTGAAGATTACGGCATACTCTCATGGAGGGGAGACACTGCTCGAACCCATCAATAATATCGCCCGGATCACCATGGCTGCATTGGCTTATGTATTGGGAGGCGTTCAGTTCCTCTATAACGCGTCTTATGATGAAGTGTTGGGAACTCCGACGGAGGATGCTGCAAAGGTCGCGGTGAGGATCCAACAGATTCTGGCCCATGAATTAGGGATCACGAATACGGTCGACCCTCTCGGTGGATCCTATTTTATCGAAACTTTAACGAGTCAAATTGAAAAGGAGATCTATGAAGAAATTCTAAAGGTTGAAGACATGGGAGGCGCGATTGCGGCCATTGAAAAGGGTTATTATCTCTCAGCCATCACGGACGGGGGGAACAGGCGACAGAGGGAGCTTGACCGGGGAGAAAAGGTTTCCATCGGGGTTAACAAGTGGAGGACCGAATCGAAGATTCCTTTTGGAGCCTTTCGCATTGATCAAGCTATCGAACAGAAGCAAATCGAACATTTGAATCAGGTAAAGAAAGAGAGAAATGCGAAAACCGTCAAAGAGACATTGGAATATGTTCGGAAGGTGGCGAAGGGGGATGGAAATCTTGTCCCGCCTGTGCTGGAGGCGGTCCGGGCCTATGCCACTGTGGGCGAAATCTGTGACGTTTTAAGAGAGGTTTTTGGAGAATATCAGGCAAGAGAATATTTTTTACCCAAGGGATGATAATCCAAAGTTCAAATGTCAAAATCCAAATGTCAAATTTCTATTTTGAAGCTGGGTGCGACCCACCATAGACATTCACGATGAAGAGAAAGGCCAGAATATTGATCGGAAAAGTGGGATTGGATGGTCATGAGGTGGGAGCAAGGGTAGTTGCAAAAGCCTTAGCAGATACGGGTATGGAAGTGATCTATACTGGCCTTCGCCAAACATCTGAAATGATTGTCAGGGCAGCGATTGAAGAGGGAGTGGATGTGATTGGCATCAGCATCCTATCTGGCTCCCATATGACATTTTTCCCTGAAATTATCCGGCTGCTGGATCATTATAAGGTGAACGATATTCACTTCATTGCAGGCGGTATTATTCCAGCGGAGGATATTCTGCTCCTGAAGCAGATGGGTGTGAAAGAGATCTTTCCTCCTGAAACGCCCACTTCGAAAATTGTCGATTTTGTCAACCGTCTTATTGGTACAAATTGAGGATTTGGAGGTATCTCCTTGGAAGAGATTGTTGTGGTAAATGGAAAGAGGACCCCCTTTGGACGATTTGGAGGATCCTTAAGAGATGTTCCATCTGTTGAGTTAGGTGGATTAGTAATTCGAAGGGTGATGCAAAATTCCCCCATCGATGACAGGGAAATAGATGCTGTCATTATGGGGCTATGCCTGCCGGGAGTTGGTTTGTCTCCGGCCAGGCAAGCTGTCCTTACAGCAAAGTTGCCTGTGGATACTAACGCCTTTACCGTGGATCGAGCCTGCTGTTCAGCCCTGACTGCGGCTGGAATTGGGATGCAACTGATTCTGAGGGGTCAAGCGTCCATCATTATCACCGGTGGTATGGAAAATATGAGCCGGACCCCCTATCTGATCCCACAGATGAGATGGGGTGCGAGGTTGGGTGATATTACGATACGCGACGAACTCGTTATCCGAAATGCCTACTTGGATATGCCTATGGCTAAATATGCAGGAGAGGTTGCGGTTGAAAAAGGCATTGATCGAAGAGAACAGGATGATTGGGCACTTCGAAGTCATCAACGGTGGGGAGAAGCACAGACCAAGGGGAGATTTAACGAGGAATTGATATCAGTGGAAATTCCCTCAGCGAAAGGGGAAACATTATTATTGACCCATGATGAACATCCGCGGCCCGATACAACCATTGGAAAACTATCTGCATTGAAACCTGTATACGAAAGTCCTACAGTGACCGCAGGGAATGCCTCAGGCATATCGGATGGTGCGACTGCAACCATTTTAATGAAAAAAGAAGAGGCTAAAAAGAGAGGCATCCTGCCTTTAGGGAAAATCGTTGCTTACGCCCCTATTTGCGGAGAACCGAGAGAATCTCCGATTTTGCCCGCTGTGGCCGTCAAAAAAGTTTTGAATCAAGCAGATTTGGCATTGGGGGACATGAAACTGATCGAGATCAACGAGGCATTCGCAGCCATGCCCTTGGTCAGCAGCTTGGTTTTGGCTGGTTTTGATAGGAGAAAGGCAGAGAAGATCAGAGAGAAATTGAATATCGACGGCGGCGCAATTGCAATTGGCCATCCCATTGGAGCTACTGGTGCTAGATTATTGATGCACATGCTATATGAACTGAGACGGCAGGGTGGAGGTTATGGATTGGTTGCCATTTGCGGAGCGATCGGACAGGCTGATGCCATGATTGTTGAGGTTTGACATGTCTTATTCAAAACAGAACATACTGATAGGAGGAGAGGTTAGGAGGATTGGGGAGGATGATTTCTTAAATTCTTACGAGAAATTTATTGAAGGGATCCTTCAAGAAGAGAAGAGAGATGACTGATATTTCAGGAAGCACTATTTTAGTTACAGGAGGATCGGGTTTGATCGGGTCTCATACAGTGGACCAGCTCATCAACGAAAAGGTGGATAGGATAATTGTTTTCGATAAAGTGATCAATGAACGCAACCTCGAAAATGCTAAAAGATCAAAGAAGGTGAAGATCATCCAGGGGGATATATTTGATACTAAAGATATGAATAAGGCAACCAAAGGGGTTGACTATATTTTCCATTTTGCAGGGATGTTGCTCCTCTCGTCTGCGAAGAATCCAAAAGGCTGTCTGAGGGATAACATCAACGGAATGTTTAATCTACTAGAGATCATTGTTAAACGGAAGGTGAAAAAGCTTATCTATTCCTCATCAGTTTCGATCTATGGAAGCAGCAAAAGAAAAGTTTTGATGAAGGAAGACTACCCATTCAATAACCGAACAATGTACGGAGCAAGCAAGATTGTGGGGGAACAATTTTGCAGAGTTTTCCATGATATGGAAGGATTAAATTATATTGCTTTAAGATATTCGAGTGTCTATGGCCCCAGACAGAATCCTGAAGGACTATACCCTCGGCTCATAATGCATGCATTGGAAAGGATTGAGAAAAGACTTGAACCACAGATTTACGGTAAAGGTAACGAAGTTCAAGACTTTGTCTATGTAGGGGATGTGGTTGAGGCGAATATTTTGGCACTGAAAAGCGATTCCAGTGACTTGGCAATTAATATTGCTTCCGGAACTCCCACTACTGTTAGGAAGCTAATTGCAATGGTAATTGAGTTGACGAGGCCAGGGACACGAATTGAATTCCTGCCGGCGTCGGGGGAATCGATCGTGCCATACCGGAAGTTCTCAATCAAGAAAGCTAAGGAGGTATTAGGGTGGAAGCCTAAAGTAGATCTAAAGAGTGGAATTAGGAAACTTTTGGAGTCGTGCAGGGTATGAACAACATAACAAAACAGCAGTTACCTCTGGAAAACGTGAAAGTTGTCGATTTGACGCACGCGTGGGCTGGTCCGGCTTGTTCCGTGTTACTGGGGGATATGGGTGCGGATGTTATAAAAGTTGAGCCGCTGGCCGGGGATTTTTATAGAGTGTCAATGGATGGAAGTTTGTTTGTAAGTATAAACCGTAATAAGAGAAGTATAGCTCTGAACCTGAAAATACATGAGGGTCTCCAGATAATTCTAAGGTTGCTGAAGAATGCAGATGTTTTAATTGAAAACTTTTCACCAGGTACCATGGACAGGATAGGGTTAGGCTACGCTGAGGTCTCCAAGGTTAATCCAGGCATAATTTACTGCTCAATCTCGGGGTTTGGACAGAATGGTCCCTATCGGGAAAGGCGTGGCTACGATCCTGTAGCTCAAGCTATGTCAGGAATCATGATAGCGACGGGAGAACCTGGTCGACCTCCGGTGAGAATCCTACCTGCGATGATTGACTATGGAGCTGGGATACATGCTGCCTATGGCATTGTCACGTCCTTACTCGCCCGACAGGAGTCAGGAAGAGGGGAGAGAATCGACGTATCGCTTCTTGACGTAGGAATCAATCAAATGGCTCCCTATATCACACACTTTTCCAGAACCGGGGAAATGCCAACACGTGCGGGATCGGGCCATATGTCCTGGGCGCCTTACCAGGCCTTCGGAACCAGAGATGGATATGTTCTTATCGCTGTAACAACGGAAAAGATGTGGAAAGGACTTTGCGAAGCTTTGCACTTGAATCACCTTGGAAATGACGTTCGGTACTCAACGCTTAAAGGTAGAGTAATGCATAAGAACGAACTGGTGGAAGAAATGGGCAGAATGACCAAAGATTATGATAGCGATGCCCTCGAAGCAAAATTGCTGGCAGCTGGTATCCCGTGCAGTAAGCTAATGAATGTAGGCGAAGTGATTGAGGATCCACACGTGCAGATGCGAGGTTTAGTAGAGGATGTAAGTTATCCAGGGATGGGAAAAATCAAAGTTGTTAGGACGCCTATCCACTTTTCAGGTGGATTTCCCGAGACCCGCTTGAAGCCGCCTTTACTTGGTCAACATACCACGGAAATACTGAGGGAGATGGGATATAGCGAGCAAGAAATACGCAGATTCATTGAAGGGGGTATAGCGCTGCAGAGTGAGCAAGAGAAAACTTGAGCAATGTAATGGATATTAGGCTGGAAAGTGCAAGAAAAGAAAATATAGGGATTGGGGTGACCTTTGAGGGGGAATATGGGCCATGCGGCTGAAAAGCTTTAAATTTTATAGTCCTTCTTCGTTGGGGGAGGCCTTAGAGCTACTGAAACAGAATAAGGGAAATGCCAAGCTTCTAGCTGGTGGCACAGACTTGGTATTACAAATGAAAAGGAAGGTTGTGACCCCAGAGGTAATCATAAGCCTTCTTGAAATTGATGAGCTGAGGCGAATTGAGAAGGTTGAAGGCGCATTAAGAGTTGGGGCCACAGTCACGCATTCAACCCTGGAAAACTCAGAACTTCTGCACGATGGTTTCCAGATCTTGTCATCTTCGGCAAAAAAAGTCGGGTCTCCTCAGGTAAGAAATCGGGGAACACTTGGAGGTAATCTGTGCAACGCTTCCCCTGCAGCGGACACTTCTCCTGCAATGCTTGTTCTAGGTGCGCAAGTTTATGTTGTGAGCCAGGAAGGGGAGCGCAATATACCGATAGATTTATTTTTTACGGGGCCTGGGTCATGTGCGATAGAAGAAGCTGAGATACTAAAAGATGTAATCATCCCAGAGCAACCCCCAGAAACTTTAGGGGTCTACCTCAAGTTAGGGCGGAGAAGAGGAATGGATGTGGCATTGGCAAGCGTCGCTGTGCTCGTGATGTTCGAGGGAAAGGGAGAGGCCTCAATACGCCGCTGCAGGATAGGGCTGGGCTCTGTTTCCCCGACCCCCATTCGAGCAAAGAGGGCAGAAGAGTTCTTGCGAGGCAGAGTGTTAGAGGAAAAGGTTATCCAAGAAGCAGGAGAGTACGTACAAAGTGAGTGTTGCCCTATATCGGATATTCGCGCTTCGGCTGAATATCGCAAAGAGATGGTCAGGGTTCTTTGCGTGAGGGCGATGAAGCAATTAATGGGCGTGAGGTGCCCCAACTTATTACGAGGGAAGTACGAATGAGGTACCGACTTTCTTTGGTGGTTAATGGAGAAAAACATGAATTGGAAGTCCCTGCTAACAGGACATTGCTTGACGTACTACGGAATGAGCTTGGATTGAAGGGCACAAAGCTGGGGTGCGGAACGGGGGAATGTGGCGCGTGCACCGTGCTTTTGGAAGGCGAGCCGGTCAACTCTTGCCTGGTTATAGCACTCCAGACCAATGGGAAGAGTGTGGTCACTATTGAAGGGCTGTCTAGAGATGGGAGTATTCATGCGATCCAGGAAGCGTTTATTAACCATGGAGCTATCCAATGCGGGTATTGCACACCCGGGATGATCTTGTCCGCCAAAGCTTTCTTGGATAGAAACCCAAATCCTACAGAGGAGGAGATACGCGAGGCCTTAATTGGGAATCTCTGCCGTTGTACAGGGTATCAGTCGATCGTGGAGGCAATAAAATCGGTAAGGAGACAGCGAGACAACGAAAATTGAAGTGGTCTGATGAATGAAATGGACAAGGCAAAGAAACGGATGAGCCGGAGGGTGAGATGGATGAAATGCTAGTCGTGGGCAAATCGGTTCCCCAGATCGATGGAAGAGAACTTGCATCAGGAAGTGCTGAGTTTGTTACAGATATTCAGTTGCCTGGGATGCTCTGTGGTCGCATTCTAAGGAGTCCTCATCCCCACGCGCGTATTCAACATATTGACACTACGCGGGCGCGTAAGCTGTCTGGGGTCAAGGCTGTTGTGACAGCGGACGATACTCCGAGAGTGTATTTCGGACCCGTGGTTGAAGACTGGACGATTCTAGCTGTGGACAAAGTCAGGTTTGTAGGTGATGAGGTGGCTGCTGTAGTCGCTGTCGATGAAGACGTAGCAGAGGAGGCCTTAGACTTGATCCATGTTGAGTACCAGGAACTTCCCGCTGTCTACGATCCCTTAGAGGCTATGGAGCCGGGAGCGCCGATGATTCACGATAAAGAAAGGAACATTGTAGCAGAGTTCAAGCTTGAAAAAGGGAACGTGGATGAAGCATTCCGTGAGGCAGATGTAGTCTATTCTATGCAGTACCACACTAATCAGGTGTATCAGGCGTATTTGGAACCCATGGCTTGTGTGGCAGAATTCGATGCGAAAGGCAGGCTGACTCTTTATGTCGGCACACAGACTCCTTCCAAGACTAGAATCCCTTACGCAAAGGCGCTGGGTCTGCCCACGCAAAAGATACGCGTTGTAGTACCCCATTATGGTGGAGGGTTCGGCGGTAAAATGGAAACAAACCTCCATCTTATTGCAGCAATTCTGAGTAAGAAAGCAGGAAAGCCGGTACGTATTGCAAACAGTCGTCACGAGGACTTCGTTGCAGGGAACCCACGGGTGTCCATGTACATAGATTTAAAAATAGGAGCCAAAAGAGATGGTTCGCTAATTAGCAAGGAAGTGAGGGTAGTGGGTGCGGCCGGAGGGCGAACAGTGTATTCTCCCGTCGTCGTGGCGACCGCATGTTACAGAATCGATTCTCTTTACCATTTTCGCAATCTGCGTACGAAAGGTCTAACGGTTTACACGAATACTGTCCCAACCAGTTGTTTTCGCGGGCTTGGAAATGCCCAGATGCATTTTGCCGTTGAAAGCTCTTTAGACATGATAGCAGAGTACATAGGCATGGATCCAGGTGAACTCCGTATTAAGAACGCCGTAAAAAAAGGTGAGGTTTCAATTCATGGATGGAAGATTGGATCTTCAGGGCTCATAGAGTGCATAGAAGAAGCAAAAAAGGCTGCCAGGTGGGAAAATAAAAGAAAAGGGAAACGTTTCGGTCATGGTATTGGCCTTGCCTGTTGTAACCATGTCTCGGGAAATCGCTCTGTGTTTAAGGAATTCGACGGGGCCGGTGGAATTGTCAGAATTGGACGGGAAGGTCAGGTGGTGGTTTATTACGGAGAGTCGGATATGGGGCAAGGACAGCGTACCGTCGTGGCCCAAATTGCTGCTGAGGAGCTAGGTGTTCTATTGAACCAAGTTGAGATTGCGCGTGTCGATACTGAGATTTGTCCTTTTGGGATCGGTAGTTTTGCAACGCGTGGAACTGTTTTCGCGGGAAATGGGGTGAGAGCTGCAGCTGCAGATGCTAAACGCCAAGTTTTTGAATTCGCGGCGGAGATGCTTGAGGCCAACCCCACCGACTTGGAGTCTAAGGAAGGGCTAATCTATGTCAAGATGCTTGAGGTCAACCCCACCGACTTGGAGTCTAAGGGAGGGCTAATCTATGTCAAGGGGTCGCCGTCTATAAGCCTTCGTTTTGAGCAAGTGGCAGAGTACGCAACTCACAAACGGGGAGGCACTCCGATCATAGGGACTGGTTTCTGGACTCCCGATACTGTACTACCGGATCCAGACACGAAATACGGAAATATCGCGCCGTGTTATCCATTCGGCTGCCACATTGCAGAGGTGAAGATAGACACAGAGACAGGGCAAGTCGAACTTGTAAATTATGTTGCAGCTCACGATGTTGGTAGAGCGATCAATCCGATGGCCACTGAAGGACAAATTCATGGAGGGGTAGCTCAGGGAATTGGGTGGGCTTTATTTGAAAATATGGTGACAGAAAAAGGCGTGATAAAGAACCCAGATTTTGCGGATTACGTGATCCC
>Ga0116204_1001654_pt1 | contig 12395 bp, 8 predicted proteins | sample LakKivwa52mmetaG_FD_94481 | JGI IMG/M metagenome (GOLD analysis project Ga0116204, IMG submission 94481) | Anoxic lake water microbial communities from Lake Kivu, Rwanda to study Microbial Dark Matter (Phase II) - Lake Kivu water 52m metaG | ecosystem: Environmental > Aquatic > Freshwater > Lake ...
CTCTTATATGAATTGCTCTGTTCTGCATCGATGAGGCGTGCCTTTTTGTTGTCAGCCCATTGAATTTCGAGAAATTTCATCACCTGTTTTTTAAGGTCAAAGTTATAAATCGGAAAGGCAACTTCAAGCCGGCGGTCAAGGTTGCGTGTCATCAGGTCGGCTGATGACAACAGAATTGAGTGTGCTCCCCCCGCAGTAAACCAAAAAATACGGCTATGCTCCAGAAAGCGATCTACAATACTTATGGCTTCCAGATGTATGCAGTCCTCTTTTTTTATTCCCATCGAAAACATTCCCCGTACCACAAGTCTGACCGAAACCCCCTTCTGCGCTGCTGTATACAGGAGATTGATTATTTCGGGATCAACCAGATTATTTACCTTGATGAAAATTCCGGATTCAATCCCCTGCTGGTGATTGGAAATTTCCTGTTCAATGGCCCGGGTGATGTTTTGCCTGAAATTGTAGGGTGCAACCCATAAAGACCTAAAATGGGGCACCTGGTGATGTACTTCAAAGGCAGTAAAAACCTGTTCAACTTCTGAAGTTATTTTTTTATCGCTGGTTAAAAGTATATGGTCTGTATAGAGCTGGGCAGTAGTTTCGTTAAAATTACCTGTGCCCAACAAGGCTATGCGCTGTAACTTTTTGTTTTGGGAATAATGTATTAGTGCAAGTTTGGTGTGTACCTTTAATCCAGGGAAACCAAAAACAACCTTGACGCCCTCGTCTTTAAGCAAGTTAGCCCAACGGATGTTGTTTTCTTCATCAAAGCGCGCTTGTAACTCGACTACCACCATAACCATTTTGCCATTTTTAGCCGCGGTAATCAGGGCGTTGATTACAGATGAGTTGGTAGCCAAACGGTAAACCGTTATTTTTATTGAATGGACACGGGGGTTAACGGCGCATTCTCGTAAAAGGTCAAGCAGTGTTGCAAAGCTGTGGTAGGGAAAATTAAGCAATATGTCCTTTTTCTGAATCTGGTCCAGTATAGGTTCATCGAGTTTGATTTCGGGATGAGGTAGGGGGGGCAGAGGCTCATAACGCAATTTTTTAATTCCAAAATCAGGAAAACGGATCAGATCACGGTGGTTGAGGTATTTACCTGAACCAATCAGATCATCCTGTTTTTTCAGTCCAAATTTTTTCATAAGAAAGGCCAGGGCTTCTGGGGGCATTTGGCTATCATAAATAAAACGCACAGGATCACCTTCCTTGCGCAATTTTAAACTTTGGCTCACCTTTTTGATATAACTTTGAGTAAGGTCGTCTTCAATGTCCAGTTCGGCATCACGGTTGAGCTTGATACTGTAAGCCTGGGCATGTGTATATTTAAAAGAAGAAAAAATTCCCGACATTCCCAGACGCACTATATCATCCAGAAAAATAAGACAGCGTTTTTTATCCTCCTGAGGCAATAATACCAGCCGATTAATATTTTGAGCGGGAAGTTCAAGCAGGGCATATAGTTTACTATCTATTCGGGAACCCTGGTAAAAAACGACCAGCATATATATAGATCCATCACGCAATTCCGGCATTTCGGGGGCATAACCCAGCATGACTGGAAACAATTGGGAACGGACAACATCCTTGAAATACTGCTGTATATATTGCTCTTGCCCAGCCGATATTGATTGTGCATTCACCAGATGTATATCGTACTGACGCAGATCCCCGATAATGGCATCAAAAATGGCATTAAATTCATTCTCCTGACGGGACAAGATCTCTTTTAACAATTTTTGCAATTTTTGCGGGGTTTCTCCCAGATACTTTTTTGCCTTCTGCGGAAAGGGCTGCATGCGTTTGAGTGTAGCGACGCGTACTCGAAAAAATTCATCCAGATTGGAAGAGTATATACCGAGAAATTTTAATTTTTCAACCAGGGGCGTTTCGGGACAGGCGGCCTCTTGAAGGACACGGTGATTAAAGGAAAGCCAGCTCAGCTCCTTGGGTATATAGACACATTTTTGGACTGTTTTAAGCATAAAGGTTTTATCCGTTCAGAGTCTTACTTTTTTAGGGTAATAGCAGAAAATAAGTTCGGCGCTGCGGGTAGTGATATATTCTTCGCTTACCCTGACCTTGAAGCCCAAAACGGCTGCCTTGCACATTTCGAGAGGAAAAACCGGCGAAAGGCCTTTGACCACTCTGGTTATGACCGGGTTATGACCGACGACAAGAATATTGCGGGTTTCCAGCTCAAAATCGTGTATGATTTCGTAATACTCTTCCGGTTCCTGGGCAGTATAGAGTTTTTTTGACTGAATTAAGGCCGTCGGCGGCAATTGCAGTTCAATGGCAAAATTAAGCGCGGTTTGCAAGGCCCGCGGCGCTGAGCTGGATACAATCGCACTGTCGTGCTTAAGTACCGGGGCAAGAATTTTAGCCGCCACCTGCGCTTCAATTTGCCCTTCAGGAGTTAATTCGCGGAAAAAATCGCCCCTTTTATGGGAATCTTCGGCACTTGCATGCCTGATCAGATAAAGATTGAGCATGGGGTTCAGGTATCCTCAAAGGCCCAGATTTTATAGCTGCCAGGAAGTTTGAGCAAGGTATGGAACAGGGGAAATTCAACCTCTGCGCCTGAAGGCTTTTTAAGATAGACCTTAACGCCTTTAATGAAACTATAGGCGCCGTGGTTTTCCTCGGGTTGGGTGATTTCAAATCGGGAAAAAACAAGCGAGTCTTGCAGCACCTGATCCATCCAGCGGAAGTAATGTTTTTTATTCCCGCTTGCATACATTTGGGCGATAAATTCGGCTGATCCGGCCTGGGTATCAGGTTGAGGAGAATAGGGGTAAAAATCCCGGTGCTCGCGGTAACTGACCACAAAGCGCGACGCGCCCAAAGTGTCCAGAGCACAAAAGAGCGCATAAAAATTTTCAATAGCCTCCTGTGGAGAGGGTTGAAGCAATTCAAATTTTAAATTTGATATTTTTTCAATTGAAGCCTTGTTTTGTATTGAGGTTTCATTTTTTTTGCAGGCCTGCAAAAATCCCAATCCAGAAATAAGCATGATAAGCGTGCCCAGGCGGACATTTGTTGTATAGTGCATGGATTTTAAACTACTAATTCTTGATTCGCGGAGTAAGCCTATTCCAGAGGAGATTTGGTTAGGAAAATGTTTGGCCTGTAATTTCAAAACTCCAATCTTTTTCCGAAAAACTCCAGAGACCTTGTAATAGCTTGCTCCAAACTGATTTCTAACAATTCCTGTTTATATATAATGCAAAGGAAAGCAGGGGATTTATGAAAAAGGCCGATATTTTGGTACTCGAAGATGACCCGGATATTCTTGAACTGCTCAAGTATAATCTTTTAGAAGAAGGATTCAGTGTCTATCCAGCTGTAGACGGACTTGAAGCCTGGAGTATTTTGCAGGATGAGCTTATAGATCTGGCCATACTGGATGTTATGGTCCCGCAGCTCACCGGTACAGAAATATGTAAACGCATCCGGAAAACTGAACGCATCAAGGATTTACCTATTTTACTGCTTTCCGCCAAAGATGAAGAATCGGATAAACTAGTGGGCTTTATGGTGGGAGCCGATGATTATCTAGGCAAGCCCTTTGCACCTAAAGAAGTGTTAGCTCGGGTTTGGGCCCTCTTGCGGCGCAGCAAATGGGGCAAAGACTCCTATACACGCGGAAATCTTGAAATATTTTTCAATAGACATCTGGTCAAACTGGATGGAACCCGGCTCAAGCTCACTCCCCGGGAGTTCAATGTACTCAAGGCCCTGGTTTTAAGTAATGGAAAAACAATTACCCGTGAAAATCTCCTGACCGAAGTGTGGGGCATGGATAGCAATTCGAGCGCCCGCAGTGTGGATATAGTAATTACCCGTGTTCGTGAAAAAATAAAGCCTTATGACAAGGCTATTCGTACCGTAACCGGTTTTGGCTACCAATGGGATGAAGAACTGGCTACGGCTCAGGGAAGTGAAGAGTAAAACAGCTTCCCTTGCCTTCTTCACTTTTAACCGTTACATAACCGTGAAAAATTTGGCAAATATGCTTGACTATGGCCAATCCCAGGCCGGTACCCCCTACCTTGCGCGATCGTGCCTTGTCCACGCGATAAAATCTTTCAAATAAGCGAGGCAGATGTGAAGCATGTATACCCTGCCCCTGGTCGGCGACCTCAAGACAAATTTCCTGTTTATTCTTGAAAATATGAATAAATATTGAAGTATTTTCATCGCTATATTTTATGGCATTATCAACAAGATTCACCAGGGCCTGTTCGAGCAAGCTGGCCATGGCCTGAATTTTAAATTCCTCAACTTGCTGGAGCTGCAGGGTTATATTTTTAGTCTCAGCCAGGGACTGGCATACACCCATGGCCTTTTGCGCCACTTCACCCAGGGCCACCAAAGAGATATGGTCCATGATATGGCGGGGGTCCTGCTCAAGTCGGGACAAACTTAAAAGGTCCTGAACAATTTGACTGAGGCGTTCGCCATTGCGTTGTATCATGCGAATAAATTTTTCAGCATCCTCCCGTTTGTCCAGGGCACCGTCAAGGAGGGTTTCGGCAGCTCCGGTAATTGAGGCTATTGGGGTTTTAAGTTCATGCGATACATTACCCACAAATTCACGACGCACATTTTCAAGGTCATGTAGGCGGGTAACATCACTAAATACAAGAACTGCCCCCATAATTTCACCCTTCTGATTCCTTAGGGGTGAACCTTTAACCTGAACCATCAAGGTTTTTTGGCCCCGCGCGAGGATGAGATCGGCTTCTACTAAAACTTGCCCACGCAAAACCCGGTTTGCTGTTTCAATCAGTTTGGTATTTCGTGCAACTTCGGGAAGCTTGCGGCCTAGGCCGTCACGGCCGGGCAAATCAAGTAAACGCGCAGCGCTGCGGTTGATCGCTTTGAGCTGCATATCAAGATCCATGGCAATAACACCTTCCTGCATACTGGCAAAAACAGCGTCCAGTTCGGATTGTTGGTTTTGGATGATATACATCCGCTGGCGCAGATTATCGGTCATTTCATTGAGTGTACGGGCCAGGTTCTGCATTTCCTGACTTCCTTCTTCGGGTAGACGGACACGCTCCTGTCCACGCACTATAGACCGGGCACCCTCTTGCATTTTCACCAAAGGGCGGCTCAACTCATGAGCCAGATAGAGGGAACCCAAAAGAAGTAAAAGTCCTCCTCCTCCTACAATAATCAAAAGCCCCCCTTGTATATGACCAAAAATGGTAGGCAAGGTTTGCAGCGGAGCTTCTATACTCAGAATGACCTGCCTGCCCGGAGAAAGGAAAAGGAGACGGGAACTGGCTATGATGTATTGATTGCGGGAATTTTTCCGACGGCTGAAGCCAATTTTATTTTCTTTGGCGGCTAGGACTTCTGTTAGATAACTGAAATTTTCACCCCTTTTGGTGCTGCCTTTTTTTTGGCAAAGAATTTTGCCCTCAAGCCCATAAAGGAATACATCTGGATACTCAAGAAAGTCGAGATTTTTACACAGAACAGAAATTTTTTGTGTATCAGAAAGTAAAATTGACTTTTGAGTTGCTTGAAAGGAAGTATTAAGTGAAAGTATAGGCAACATATAAGTTGCATTTTCCAGTTCGGCCTGACGAGCCTCATAAAGCGCCTGGCGGGCCGTTAACATCCCGAAGAGGATAAGAAGCCCCCCCACCAATACACTTAAAGCTGCATAAGACAAAAAGAGCAGCCAAAAAAGTGAACGGTTTTTCATTCTGATTCCATAAAACGGTATCCAATTCCCCGCACTGTGGTAATGAGATGACCGCGCTCACCGAGTTTTTTCCTGAGTCCGACCATAACCACATCTATACTTCTTTCGGTGGCCGATAATGCCTCACCTTTGATATGTTCCATAATCTGCCGACGAGTAAAAACCCATCCGGGTCGACGCATAAGCAATTCGAGGGCGCCAAATTCCGATAAGGTGAGATCTACTGGCAAATCATCGCCAATCAGGATGTGCCGATCAAGATCTAATACCAGGCCCTCCCTTTCAACTTTGCCTGCCTGTACCAAGGGCAACTGTTTGACCCTCCTCCAGACCGATTCGATACGCGCTATTAATACCTTGGGAGAAATAGGCTTCTGTAAATAATCATCTGCGCCCAATTCGAGGCCCCTGACAATATCAGCTTCATCACCCCTGGCACTGAGTATGATGACAGGGACTGCCTGGGTAGCCTCATTATTTTTCATCCAGGAACAGAAACCAAAACCATCCATTCCAGGTAACATGATATCGAGGATAATAAGATCAGGTTTTCGGAAGCGTACCTGCTTTTGGCCTTCTTCGCTGGAAGGAACAGCCGCGCAAGTGTAGCCCTTTTTCTTTAAATTATAAAGAATAACTTCACGGATATCTTCTTCATCTTCTACAAGGAGTATATAGGGGAGTATCAAGTATTTTCCTTTGTTATCTAACAAGAGGGAGTTTATTCTCCCGAGGAACTATGATGGGTACCCTAAAACTTGCCCCTGTGCTCTCTATACTGACTTACCCTTGATCTCAAAATCCTCGTTTACACCCAATAAACTGAGGATAATGTGCGAGACCTACTGTTCCGCAACCTTACGGCCTTTTTTGCGCCAGGGTTTGATGTCCCTTACCGGGTGTCAAATCAAATTTGTGCCTTGTATTTTGAACAACGATCTTCAACTTTTGGAGGTACCCTGATCTTAAAATAGTTTTTTTTGCACCTACCAGAAAGATTCCTGCGTTCACTCCTTAACACTTTTTTTAATCAGAATTGTCTGCTGGGGAAATAAACGCTTCCTGTCTGAATCAACATTTGGAAATTTTGCCAAATTGCGGCTTGCTTGCCTGAGCACTAAACACCAGATTGCAGATTGTTTGTCTAAGCACTAAACACCAGATTACGGATTGTTTGTCTAAGCACTAAACAACAGATTACGGATTGTTTGTCTGAGCACTAAACTGCAGATTTTGTTCGGGGAACTTTCAATTTTCTCAATTCCAAAAACCCCTGATCTGCTTGGGCCCTGGTAATGAATCGGCATGGTTATTTAAAGGGCCGTATATATACCTGAGTATTCTATACATATCAACCGGATGTACCGACTGCGGTGGCATGACACCTTCATAACTGATTTCATTGACTTTAAGCGGGCCATTAAGACCCTGCTTTACTATACCTAAAACCCAAAAGGGGTTTTGGTGAAGAAGATCCGCCTGAGCCAAGGGTGGGAATATACCTGAGAGTCCTTCGCCTTGAAAACCATGACAATGGCCACAATGCACCCGATACACCTCGCCATCTTTTAGGGTATCAACTACTGGAAATTCAAGAGAATCAGGGGAACAAGTTTGCCTAGATAAGGGGATAGTATCTTGTGGAGATTGCAAGCAGGAGACCAAAGGTTTTGAATAATCTGTTGGCTTCTGATAAATGCTTTGCACTGTATGATGTATAGTTTGCTGATCCATACTTTGTAATGTATTAGGTGCCAGCTGCTGATGCGCACTTTGCACTGTGTGAGGTGCCGGCTGGTGTATATTTAAAACCGGGGCGCAGGTGATAAGTGCCGCACACAAAAAACACAAAAGAAAGGAAACCCTACCCCTATTCATAAACTCAATTTAAGTTATCTCCAGCAAATTTCACAATAATGAGAAGGGATTTATAAACTTCTTGTTTACTGACACTGCCTTAAACAGCGACATATTAACTTTGCATAACAATACTCATACAAAAACTTGAAGCTGGGAAGACTTCTCTTAACAAAACTGCAAGAGAAAAAATGCCAGGATCTATTTGGAGTTTGCTGAACAAGCCCCCCCCCAATATACATAGGGGTAAGATTGAACTTTTCCTTGTACCCAGTCCAGGGTTTTCTTCTTCAAAACAGCAAGATGATTAAAAAAGCTTTGGACTTTTGGTCAGCCAAACAAAAAAATAAGCAAATAGGAGGGGGGAGCTTATTTGCGAGTGAAACGAAATATCTTTTTGGCTTGGCTAAGCGAATTGATATATGCTTATTTGGCAGGGTTCTAGTTCAATTTTCCAGGGAAATTCTGGAAATAAAAGATCACGCGAATGAAGGCGGTCGCGTAATCGGCGGGGTTGATTAAAACCTGCGGGCAAACTAGTAATAACCAGTTCCTGACTGTGATGGGTATCAAAATTTAAAACTATCAGAAAGGGATGCTGTGGTTCTTCAGGGCAGGTTCTGTAAAATGCGATGATGGCATTATGCCCCTGATCAGCCAAAATGAAATTACCCGCCCTAGCAAAAAAGCGGGGATAGTTAAAAAATAGCCGGTTAATGCGGGATATGTATTGACTGTAATCATCTTCATGAGTCGGTTCATTTTTATCGAGATCGGGCAAAAATTCCAATTTATTGCGGATCCCGAATTCAACACCCTGCACCATACCTGTGACGCCCATTCCACCCAAGGTGCTTAAGGCATACCGTGGATATATGGACCGGCTGACACCAAATTCTTGCGCAGGACTTCCACTATCATGAGAATTAATGGGCGTAAAAAAACGTTGACGCGGGTATTCTGAATGTAAATACGCAAACAAACCCCTTACTCCTGGCACAAATTTTTCTTCCCAGGGAGTGGCTAGCTGCAGATTTAAACCCAAAGAGAGACTTTTACGGGCCACCAAGGCTGGTTCGGCAAAAAACTCAGTAAAGATTCCCAGTTCTGGGTAACGACGACGCAGGCAAGCAAGTAAATACCGCATAAAAAATGGATCAGAACTATGAAAATTATCTAGCCTTAAATATCCACCGGTAAGCTGGGCCGCTTCAGCCCATAGAAGAGCGTAATCGCGCATAATTTCCCAAAGTTCTAGACGCGCTTCCAGGTCTTCATTGCGGTAGTTGAGCAGGGCAAGATCATCCCATTTATTCCAGGTGTCTCCCCACCAGCCTGCCCGTTTGATACCATCGGGTTCTGTAGGATCAGCTATAAAGAGATACTTTTGGTGTTTACAGAGATGAGAATCTACAGCCACATGATTGAGCACTAGATCTATACAAAGCTTTACACCTTCCTTTTTTAAAAATTCCACGAGTTTGGCCCACTCAGCCCAAGGAGCCCTGATACCCCTACTGGTAAGATATGCGGGGTCGAGAGAAAACAAATCTGCCGCTGCATAGGGACTCCCACTTGGTCCCGGCAATGTTACAGGCAAAAGGTGCAAGGCATTAAAACCCATACTCTTAGCATGTTCTATCCAACCCCGCCAGGAACGGATGCTTCCGCTAGCCCTGGGGATGAGTGTATAAACAGAAAGTTGGCGCAAGGTTGCTGGATCGATGATGACCCGAGTGGGCAGGTCTCTCTCAAAAATTTCTGAATTATTTGTAACAAAGACTACTCTCAGGCCATACACACCTACCCGCATAGCTGGTTGTTGCCACTCAAAATATCCCTCCTTGTTTTGAACAAGGAGTATTGTATGATAGGTCCCGTTTTCGGAGCCTAGGTTAGTATAAAACTTTACTTGATTGATACCCTGGTTTATTGGTGGACGAATACGCCAGACAAAGGTATCATCGCTATACATACGGACGGGGGACTTCCATCCCCCGTCAAAGTTTTTATCCTGAGATTTTAAGTGCATAACCAGTACAGGTCAGGAAAGAAGGATGATTAGCACGACCACTTCATGAGTCCGGGCAGGAATTCAACAGCCAAGGCTGCATTTCCTGGAAGAATACGAACAGCATACCCATACCTCCCACCGTAATCACAAGTTATGGTAGCCTGATAGACAACTAGGTCTCCTTCCTTACCTTTTTGCTCCATGAGTGCACGTATGCCTGCTTCAATGTGATCTTTATGATCGAGCGAACCGTGGTAGACCTCGACTTTTAAAGAAGCCGCGGGAAGATTTCCCAAGCGGACTAAAGCCTTGACCGTTAACTCACTACCAGCGGCCATCACATCATTGGCATTGCTCTCAACGCGGACAATTTCAACGCCCTTCCATTCTTCTTCAAGTTTTTTACGCCATGCAGCCATGGCCTTGGCTTCGGCAAAGTTTTGGGCAGACATTTTATCCCAAAGAGAAATGGCTTTTTCGTAGTATTTTTCGTAGTACTCGGTAACCATACGGCTGGTGTTAAAAACCATTCCTAATTTCTGAATGGAGTTTTTCATCATTTTAACCCAAGGCCGGGGAACTCCATCGGCATCCCTGTTGTCATAGAAGGTGGGCACTACTTCTTTTTCTAGGGCCTGGTACAAGAGGTTAGATTCGATTTCATCTTGTATATCCCAATTATCATAAGATTCTCCAGTTCCGATTACCCAACCGGTATCAGATGTATAGGCCTCATCCCACCAGCCATCAGGTATAGATAAATTGATAGAACCGTTGACGGCAGCTTTCATGCCTGATGTACCTGAAGCTTCAAGAGGACGACGAGGATTATTGAGCCATACATCTACTCCCTGAACTAGATGCCGGGCTACATTCATGTCATAGTTTTCAATAAAAACAAAGCGGTTCTCCACCTTGTGCCGCTTAGCAAAATCGATAAGACTTTTTATTACTTCTTTTCCCGATACATCAGCTGGGTGTGCCTTTCCGGCAAAAACAAACTGGACTGGACGGGTAGTACTGGCCAACATTTTAAGCAAGCGCTCTGGATTACGGAGAAGCAGATTACCGCGTTTATAGGTGGCAAAACGGCGAGCAAAGCCGATGGTCAAAGCCTTAGGATCGAGAATTTCATCGGCATTACTGATTGCTGAAGGTGACCCACCGCGCCGTTGAATAGATTTGCGCACAGCATTGCGGGCAAATTTGACCAACAACATACGACGGTGTTCATGAACTTCCCACATTTCTTTGTCTGGGATTTTGTCAATATGCCTAAGCGCTTTTAAGTCAGCAGAATCATCAATAAAACCAGCCCCCAGATAGCGCAAGCCTAGGTTTGACAAGTTAGGACTCATCCAGGTCTTTAGATGTATACCATTGGTTATGGAATCAATGGGTACTTCATGAGAAGGGGTATCGGGGTAGAGTCTTTCCCAAAGTTTACGGGAGACAACTCCATGAAGCTTGGACACTCCGTTCGTAAATGCTGCCAAATGTATAGCAAGAACGGTAAGACAAAATTCTTCATTTTTATCCTGAGGGTTTTCCCTGCCCAGTGACAAGAAGCTATCCCATGATATATTGAGTTGGCGAATGTATCCTTCCAGATGACCACGCATAAGATCTGTATGAAATCTTTCATTTCCAGCAGCTACAGGAGTATGGGTTGTGAATATATTGGCGCCCCATGTTGCCTGACGCGCTTCTTCAAAAGTGAGTCCATGGTTTTTCATAAGCACCCGAATGCGCTCAAGCATAAGGAAAGCAGAATGCCCTTCGTTGATATGGAAAACCGAGGGCTGGATATTCATGGCTTGCAGGGCTTGTACACCACCTACACCCAGTAGGAATTCTTGCAACAAACGCACTTCGCGATCTGCCTCGTATAGACGCATGGTAATATTGCGGATTTTGTCGGTATTACCTGGAACATTGGCATCAAGAAGGTATAGTGATACGCGGCCTACATTTACCTGCCAGATTTGAAAATTGATAGTTTCGTGATCGGTGGGTAAAGTAAGGATAAGAGGTTCGCCCTGAGCATTTTTAATATTGCGTACAGGCAAGGAATACCAGTCATTTTCGGGGTAAAGTTCTTGTTGCATTCCTTCAGCATTTAGATACTGTTGGAAATATCCTTGACGATACATAAGACCCACACCAACCAAGGGAAGGCCTATATCACTGGCACTTTTAACATGGTCGCCGGCCAATATCCCCAGACCACCACTATAAATAGGAAGAGATTCGTGCATACCAAATTCGAGCGAAAAATACCCGATAAGCGGGGTGGTAGCCTTACCCTTGCGCCTTTGATACCAAGTTTTGGCATCCAAATAATTTTTAAAACGACGGTGAACACTATTCATTTCTGCCAGAAATTCTTCATCTTGTGCGAGCTCTTCCAGGCGGGCTTTAGATAAGGAACAGAGCATACGCACCGGATTTTGGCTGGATTGCTTCCAGATATCACGGTCAATTTTTTTAAAAAGTGCTGACTGCTCGTAATTCCACGAGAACCACATATTATAGGCCATGTCGACTAGGGGCGCCAGCTTGGCTGGAGCAGAAGGCAGGACTGTAAAGGCTTTGAGTTTCATACTTACCTTTGGGTTAGGGTAACGGAGAAGAAAGAGAGAACCCCATATATACATGGGCATTTATAGGGGGAGAAAAAGTCTGAAGAAAAACTTGCTTGATAGCTAAGAAAAACCTCCCTGTGTTCTTAAAAAGAAGACACTTGAGGATATTATTTTTCTGCATGACTAAAAGATATCTCTTTAGGAA
>Ga0116204_1001655_pt1 | contig 12388 bp, 12 predicted proteins | sample LakKivwa52mmetaG_FD_94481 | JGI IMG/M metagenome (GOLD analysis project Ga0116204, IMG submission 94481) | Anoxic lake water microbial communities from Lake Kivu, Rwanda to study Microbial Dark Matter (Phase II) - Lake Kivu water 52m metaG | ecosystem: Environmental > Aquatic > Freshwater > Lake...
TAAGAAGACTTCAAAGGTTGATGGATGAAGGGAAAATATCTCTTAAAATTACTAGAGAAGACGGTAGCCCTGCTCGTGTTTCTTGGTCTGGTTATAAAGAGAGTGTAGGTAGATGGGTTGACGTTTACGCTAAAGTTGATGAATTTATGAGCGCAAAACACGTTGACACAGAATCTTACTCAACACCTGTTTTAAAACAAAAAAGAGAAAAAGGCGGGGCAGGGTCTGGACACCATGGACATCAAGGCCGTCCCGGAAAAGTAGGCGGCTCAACTGCGAGAACTCGCACAATTCCGCTAGAACAGATTCCACAAAGCTTCAAGTTCAATCACGAAGAGTATGGGGATGGAGTCGAGCGAGAATACAGTTTCAGACAGTTTGACTCTTACGACGAAATGATAAAAGACAAAAGTAACGAGTGGGAAAATGGTATTTATTCCTATTTGGTGCTCCCTAGCGGAAAACTTCTACAAACGCCTAAAAACGTCGAGCACACTGAGGCGGCAATGGCGCTCATGCAGAGCGATTATCATGAAATCTTGGGAGACTTTGACCCTAAGCCAGTTGTCGCCGAAATGAAGCGTAAAGGCGAAATGCTTGGATACTTGCCTTTTGTGTGGTCTCCTGCTCTTCAAGCCTCAATTACAAGAGTTTGGGTTTCGACTAACAAAAAAGCAGTGGGTATGCAGATTAGCACAGACGAACTTGACAGGAATCACTTGAGAAAAATCCAAAAACTAATGGACTCAGGTGTTATCCCTGCTTATCACAAGAACAAGCCAATTGACGTTATGTGGTCTTCTTATGAGGATTACGGGACTAGCCAAGAGGTACGAACTAACACACTTGAGATATTGACTGCCAAGGGTGTTATAGACCATGGAGACCAACCTGCCGAACTGAAAGAGCGAGTGTTGGATAAATTAAAAGGCGGTAAGGGTTCTGGTAACTTTGGTCACCTTGGGAGGCCGGGAAAGGTTGGCGGTTCTGCTCCTAAAAGTTGGGGTGGAAATGTATTGAATAAAAATAGTGGCGAAAGGTTAGACAAACCAAAAGACCTACAGCCTAATTTTGAGACTAAATGGGCTATGCAAGCCCCTACTGTTTACGACGAGTTTTCATTTTCTAGGGACGTAAATGAGTTTGCAAACGAAGGAATAACAGGGGCTTATGTAGTTACCCCTAATGATAAAATCATTACCCACCAAAACAACCAAGAAAACTCTCATACCAGATTGTATGCAATGATAGCAATGAGCGCAGACGGAACCCCTAAAAATATCAGAGGGCACGCCACGGGAATTTTTGAGTCATATATAATCGAGGATAAAGTTCTTGAACAAAATGTAATGAAAACAGGCGATTTAATGTCTGTTAGGTTTATGTCATTTCCAGACCCCAATAGCGGAATACCTCAAGGGTTCTTGTCTATTCACTCCTCAAAACCAGAAGTAACAACTGGATTAATAAAAAGAATTAATAGGCTCATGGATAAAGGGGTTATCCCTAGTGAAGGTCTCTTAATAGACCTTGCTATTCAAAAAATAGAAATAGCGCCCTTATCTGTAAAAGCAGATTTTATAAGTGGTGATTCTGGTAGTGGAAGAGCCTATACTTTTAGCGTATCTGATTTTGCTAGCGTTGCTGGAATAGCACAAGATGGCTCCATAAGATATAAAGAATCAAAACTCAAGGGTGGGCCGGGTTCAGGCAATTTTGGTCACAGAGGTCGTCCGGGTCTCGTAGGAGGCTCAAGAAGCGGTGGGATTTCTCCCGCCAGACTTTCAACCGCTAAAGAGTTTTTACTTGCCAATGATGGCTATTCTAAGGGAATATCCAACTTAGAATACTGGACAAGCGCAGACTACATAGAAAGCATGGGAAAATATAACCAGTACACAGGCCAACCAGTAGATACTGATATTACTTTATATAAAGGTATGAACCCCTCTACAGGAATGGGCGGGGAACAATTCAAAATTACCCAAGAAGAGGCCAAAGTTCTTCTTGAGAACGTAAAAAAAGAGTACGCAAATAAACAGGCTGATTCTTACGAAAAAATATCTCGCCTATATACTAACGATGTCTTGAATGAACTCAGAAACGTAGAGCTTCAAGGTAAGGATGGTTTGTCTGAGTCTGAAAAGTGGAATAGAAGACAGGAAATACTAAAAGAACTAAATGATAAAGTAGTTTCGTCTATACCAGACGAATACTTAGTTGAAAACTACGACTTTATAACTGGAGCCCTTAACAAGCGTTTTGACGAGTGGGACAAAACAGTTGAAGGAGCGGGCTCTTGGTCTTATGCGGGCATGAATGTCTTGGGTACTAGGGCAGACTTTGCCATGTTAAAAGCTATATCTGCTGGAAAAATAGACCCTCAATACGCAGAAAATAGATACGGTTTCAGGTCAATAGAGACAAGTGGTAGAGAATGGAAAAATCTACCAGAAACAATGTACCATGCCACTACGGATGCAGAAGGTATCATAAAGTATGGTATCAAGTCGCGATATGAACTTGGGTGGGGTTCTAATGCAGGTCTCTCAGGCGGCCCTGAATTTACAATTAGTGTTGGTCAAAAACTAGACCCTGTAAAAAACATAGAGAGAGCTCTTCACGAGGCTCACATGGTTGCAACTGGTAAACTAACACCTCCAATGATGGCAGAACTGCTCAGACGAAACGCTGGTGGGGCTAAAAACGCCATGGCAAACGTTACTCTTGAGTGGTCTGGCGGTTTGGATGATAGGGTGCGAAGATGGGAAGAGGCGGAAGATAAGATTGCAGACGCTTTTAGTTTTTACACGAGCTTTGCAAGAATCAGGCAAATATCAGGTGGATTTGAAGACCCTATATTTTGGGCAACTAATATAAAGGCTCTTGCTCAGAAAAACCCTGCTAATTTTAAGACGCTTATCTATAAACCAACAAGACCTACTGCCAAGGGTTATGAAGTCTCAAGTTTGTCTGAAATACGCATATTTGGTCAAGAAGGGATACAATTAGTGGAAGCTAAGAACTTCTATAATGAAAATGATTTCAATTCTATCGTTGGGTTACCAGAAGGTGAGGTTTTATGAGCGAACAACAAGCAGTCCCCGGAATTCCTCTTTCAATGGACTTAGATTTGTTCACAGAGGAAGATTACAAAATAGCCCAAGATAAAGAGGGCGAAAATATCGTCATAATTATAGAGAAGGAGCCTGAAAATGAATGATTTAGATTTATTCACCCCGACAGGATATAACGAGATTGTCAAAGAAAAAGAACGTAAAGAGACCCTGAAAGAATCCATTAACTCTAAACTAAAAGGAGGTGTGGGTTCAGGAAATTTCGGACACGCAGGACGTCCGGGAAAAGTTGGTGGCTCAAGTAAAAGACAAGGATTATCAAGAGAAGCAGATATTAGCAAAAATACTGCGAATCTTCTCAGTGTGATTCAAAAGAATCCAGATGGGTTTTCTCATAAGCCAAAAGACGGTTCCCCCTCGTCTGGTTACATGGTTGCGATTGAGGGTCACGAATTGATAATAGACGCTAACACCCTCACCAAAGACAGCTTGCGTGATTACGTTGCGAAATCTTATGATATAATGAAAGCTAACAAGAGATTGTATTTCGGTGGTTGGCTTAATACAGAAACAGGTCAGTACGTTCTTGATTTGAGCGAGAATTATCAAAGCCTTAAAGTGGCTTGGAACCTCGCGAAACAAAGAAAGACCTCAGATGGTGGAGCAGACCAAGTAGCAATCTTCGACCTCAACACTTTTAATGAGGTTCCAGTGAGAGGGCACGATAGCCCTCCTAACGAATACAAAAAGATTTACGACGAGTCTCCAGAGAGTGAGGATTAAATGGACAAAATTTACATTAGACCTGACGAGAACTTAGAAAAAGAAGAGGCTATTGACAAAGCTACTGAGGATATTCTTTTGTGGCTTGCTGGCAAAGAGGAAGAAAAAGGTAACACTGATAACGCGAATAGGTTGCGTGAAGAAGCCAGAAAATAAAGGTTGTCATGGAAAAACAAGAGATTGCAAGTTACGCTAGTCTTAGGGTTCTAACTGCGCTCAAGGCTAAAGCCCTCTTCACTGGACGAAAAAGGGGTCTTGGAAAAGACAAACCTAAAAGAGGCAACATGGCAGGTCTCGCTAAGCACCTGAGTCACAAATATTCAGAGCCGGGGTTCTTTACTAAGTGTATGGGAGACCCCTTGTTAGAAGATTATCCAGACGACGTTAAAAAAGCTATATGCGCAAAGGCTCACCAGATTGTTACAGGAATTTGGCCCGGAGCCCATGGAGGAGCAGACCCTAATGCCAACGAACCTGAAAGACAACACGGCGGTTAGAAATTTAGTAGCCCAAAAATTAAAGTCAAAAATGAAAGCCCTTGAAATAGAGGGCTTTAAAGGTGGTGCTGGAAGTGGCAATTTTGGACACGCAGGACGTCCCGGCAAAGTTGGGGGGAGCTCTAGAAGGACAGGATTGATAAAAGAGGATGATATAAGGTTAGCTAAAAGCTACAACTCTAAGCCAGATTTGGTTGAAGTTATCAATAGAGAATACTATACCTCAGACGGAAAGCCAATAGGTCTATCAACTTTTATGCTCGAAAAAGTTCAGAAAAAAATGCAATCCCTAAGGCGAGCAGTTGATAATGCAGGCTCTGTATCCGAACTTAAAGCTATTTTGGAAAAAGAGTTAGATGGTATTTTGAAAGATAAAAACAGTTTCCCTTACAATTATGACATTTACTCAACCTGCACTGATTTTTGTCTCTTTCACGAAAATGACTCAATTGAGACAAGTAGAGTGATTGATTGTCATTCTAATGACATCGTATTTAGAAAGAGTGGAGATAAAGATTCTGTTGAGTTTACAGATGATGAAATTAGCAAATATTTCGCCCTTGGTGAGAAAGTTCTTGTACACAACCACCCATCACATTCTGAGATTAGTGCTCCAGACATAACTTTTGCTTCATCTTCTGGATTGGACGGAATTATGGCAAGTAGTCACCCATTGAAAAGATTCGGGGACGATAGGTCTGGTTTTTCATTCATGTTTTTTGGGGATGCGACTGACAAAGACGTTCTCGCAAGAAAAACTTTTAGTGACCACGTTGGGAAAGTTGCAGAGGAGATTGATAGGCAGATGTATTATATGTTTCAACCAATCGCCCAAAGTGTACCTAACATAATCCCTTACATAGAAAGTGCCCATGGTTCTATTAGAAACAAATATATTGCAGAGGCAGTTGGTGCGCAATATTCAGAGGTGTTGATATGATACTTGACGACACGCAAGACAGGTTAGGGATTTATAGCCAACAATGCACACTCTGTAAGTTGAGTGATTATAAATACGCCTGCTCTAAGTTTGGCACGAGTCCAGAAAATTATTGGCTAAACAAAGAAAAATGCCCTAGCTTTACTGATACTCAATCCATGAAGGAAATTATTCTGCGAAAACTCGCACTCAAGGGTGGGCCGGGTTCTGGTCATTTCGGACACGCAGGACGTCCGGGAAAAGTAGGTGGGTCTGCTCCTAAGAAGTCTGCTTCTCAAGCGCGGAGTAGCGAGCTTAGAAACGAGAATTTACTTAGAGCCTCGAATTTTAGTGAGTACCTAAAAAATGTGCCTTTTAATTTTTACGAAGATTATTACAAGGCTCCTGCTAGTTTAGAGACCTTGTTGGATGGCGTTAAGATGGTTCCAAAAGACAAGTCGTTGGATACTAATGAGTGGGCTAAGAAAGAATTAAGTATGAACGACAGAGAGCTAAGAGAGCTTAAAGAAGACCTATCTTTTGCAATGAAAAAAATAGCTCTTTACAATTTAGACCAAGATGGGGATGGAGTTATTGATAACGAAAACGTTGACAGGATAACAGACGTTGATAGCGTTATCGGCGCAGTAAGGTCTCTATGCGACGTAAGAGACGAAAAGACAGGAATGGAAATAGCTCTAAATAACATTACTTTTAACGACCGTCCAGAGGGAAGTGTTACTTTTAGTGCAAAAATTATCTCTGCAAGCGGTGAATCTGGAGAATTTCAATTTAGTCTTCTTCCAGATGGCGAAGGAGCTCACTTAGATTTAATGACAGTTCCTATAAGCGCTCAGGGTAGTGGTTTTGGCGCAAGGTTAGCGCACAGGTTTGAAAAAGTGGTTGGAGCCCTTGGCGTTGACAGAGTTACATTAGAGGCCAACATTGACGTCGGCGGGTACACTTGGGCTCGTTTAGGTTATGACTTCCAAGATGTGGGAGACTCATTCGTTATGGCAGAGGGATTGTTTTCAGAGTACATTTCAAGATATGGCGAAGACTCTCTTGATATGGACGACTTTATGCAAAACATCCGACACTCTTGGGAGATTGCGGCATTTGTTGGCGAGGACGGATATAAAATAGGCAAGAAATATATGCTAGGTTCTCGTTGGTACGGAGTAAAATATCTTTGGGACGACGAAGTAGGAGAGGCATATTATGAGTCAGTTGGAGCTTAAATCTCCCTGTTACATTGGAACAAAAAAATCTGTCCTTGACGACATTGACGGAAAGACAGACGACGCTTGGCACGACAAAATGAAGTCTATTTTGCCTGAATATATTACTAACCCTAAGGCCAGAAAACCAAAGACATTAAAAACTCTGGTTCTTGATAAGCTAAAGGGTGGGCCGGGTTCAGGCCATTTTGGTCACGTAGGTCGTCCGGGAAAGGTTGGAGGTTCTGGAAAAGGCAAGTACAGAGCAGACAGCCTTGGTATATCCAACGACACTTCATACAGAAAAGGTGCTCTTCAAGAAAAACTAAACGATATTTATAGGGTGTATGGTCAAACTCCTCTCACTGATTTTAGACTTGTGATTGATAAAAATGGAGTAATTGGTGTTGAGGCAAAAAGACCTAAATATAAACTTACCCAAGAAGAGGTTGAAGAAAACGACTTGTTTTGGGCTAACGATAAAAAGAACGAAACAATGTCTTTAGCTGTTGTCTTTAATCACTACGGGGAGCCTCGCATTAGAATTATTGATTACAATGGAGACGGCTCAGGCTACGCAATGCTCAACCAAACCCACATCAATATGTTAAGAGAGCTTGAAGATAGCGTTAAGTTTGAAAATCCCCTTACATCAAACGGTAACGACTTGGTAAAAAAGGACAACCTTTTTGCTGGCTTATTTTTTAAAGCCGTTTCTCAACAAGACTCAGATTACGTAATGAATAATTTGGTTCACTTGAATGACGAGTATAAAAAAATAGGGGAGGCATATTTTGACACTTATGAAAATATTAAGAAAAATGCAGATATTTCAAAGTTGTTTACCAATGACCCCTCTAGCCCAATGGCTACGCTCTCCATTCCAAAACTTTCTAACCTAGATTTGGATGCCTTAGCCACAGACACGCTTATAAAAGCAGGAGTTAAACACTTCAATCCCGCCCTTAGAAAAAGCGCGACTGAATTTATTGAAAACTCGCTCAAAGAAAATGCTGAACTTCTCTCAAACACAGTCAAAGCAGAAGACTTCGGTAAAAAGCTTGGGTATAAAGATAGATATGATTTGACAGAGCAAGAAATTGTAAACGCAAAAAAGAATATTATGCACGCAATATCTGCCCAATCTGGAATAAGTGAAGAGGGGGTAAACGCACTCGTGAAACAATGGGCTTACACTTCAAACGACTCTCATATCAGGTCTCTTCAAATACAAGCAGTTGCGGCAGAAATGTTTGGTGTTCCTTTGTCTGATTGGCAAAAGAAAAAATATGCCACTCAAAAAGAAATTGAAACACGCTTTAAAAAAGCTCTTGCTAAGACAATGAAAGAAGTTGACTTAAAGGCTCAGTTACTGCCTGATTCGTCTTCAAAACTAGCAAACGCGATTGCTATAAGAGACAAAGTTTTGGATACTCTGAGAGAAAATCTTAAGTTGGACTTTCATGGTGCAGAGGTTGATGCGATTGTTAACTACTCTGATGCGGATATAGGGTTAAGAGATATTTGGGACGATTACGACGGCCTTAAAGCTATGGTTTCTGTAAATTACGGCCCGACAACTGGACTAAGCCAACACGGGATTATCAAAACAATCTACGATAGGTTGTATTCTCCAGAGGCTCCTAGTTTATCTCCGTCTGGAAAAACTTATTTTCAATTGAAGAAATCGGACGCTACCAACTTTTTGTCTACGATGTATAAAAACACTCAAAGACACCTCGCTAAGTTGGGGTATAAACCAGACCAATATATAAAACTTTTCCGAGGGGTAACGCAAAAAACAGTGAAAAACTTGACAGGAGCGCAGTACGGTATCGCTGATTATTTTAGAAACACCTTGGAATCATGGTCTACAAACGAGGATACCGCCTCTACTTTTGGGTACACGTTGACAAGAAGAGTTAGAGTTAAAGATATTATTGCTACTGCTTTTACAGGGTTTGGGTGCTTGAATGAGAGTGAAATTGTAGTTCTTGGGGCTCAACCAGAAAATAAACTCCCCTATACGAATGTTGTTGGAGGGTACTAATGCCTAATATGATTATTAAAATAGACAACGAAGAGAACGACGACTGGATTAAATTCAGAAGTCGCGAACAGGAATTACGCATACACGATGAAATAGCTCGTGAACTTTCGCAACATAAAACAACTGTCAAAGAGTTCGCGCAAAATATTATCAATAAACTTAAGGGTGGGCCGGGTTCAGGAAATTTCGGACACGCAGGTCGTCCCGGAAAAGTTGGTGGAAGTGCTTCAAGTAATTTTGGTTGGGGAAAAGCGAGAGCTCTTGTCGCGGCTCCTTTAAAAACAACTCATGTTGCAGATTTTAATAAAACATTCAAAAACGTAAAAGAGTTTATGGCTCTGTACGAGGGAGACATTAACTCTATCAAGCAAGCTCAGTCTGATTCGGATAAAAAAGTGCGTGAAATCAACAAAGAAATGAGAGCCGAGTACAAGAAAGACTACCCTGACTGGAAAAGGATAAGCTCTTTGAGAGGAGACCTAAAAAGAGCAAAGCTAGAAAAGAAAGAGAATGAAAAAAAGATTGAGAAGTTAAACGAAGAAATGAGGCAACGTTTTAATGCTCCCGGAATCACTGCTCCTAAATTTGACGATGCGTTTTCTGCTCAGATGCAGGGTATTTATGGCTCAAGAAATAAGTCTGGAGTGATAGAAGACTTTAAGGAGTCTATAAAAGAAGTGACAGAATCAGGTATATTTGGCGAGCACGTAACTGGAGGGAAACTAATAGTTATCCAAGCCACTGATAACGCTAGCGACGCGGGCTGTTTTAGACAAAAAGACAGTGTTATAGAGCAAAGCCCTGAGCAGATTAGTAAATTAGGTACTGGTTGGGCTTCTCTTACTTTGTATCACGAAATGGGGCACTGGATTGAGGTTAATGCTCCTCAAGCCGCTAAGATTAAAAAGAGACTAGAAAAGTTCTTTGTTGATAGAGTGAAAAACCAAAAGCCCAAGTTTGAGTACAATATGGTTTTAAAACCAGACGCATTTATTACGCCTTACGTTGGGAGACTTTACCGTAGCGCAGACCCTGTGTTTATGATTGACCTGCCTAATGGTAGAAAGATGGGCTTTTCTCCAGAGGAAGTTTTGTCTACTGGTATTGAATTTATGGTGACAAAACCCGCTTACTTTATGATGAAAGACCCTGAACATTTTGCTCTTACAGTTTCGATTATGATGGGAGTTCCAGAATGATACGCATAAAACTTAGTGACTGTGTTATAGAAATAGACAATGAAAAAATAACATGCAACCCTGAGCACATGGACTTTTTGGTTGACGACATGGTTGAAACTTTCAAGAAGTTTGGCTCTCCTACCCCCACTCCAGAAATAGGATTGGCTCTGTTTATCATTAAGGAGCTTGGCGAGGGTGTTATAATTTATTCTGATGAAGTTCCAAGTGAGAACTTCGATGGATTCACTAAGAAGAAAAGTAAAATTTTACTAACATGACGCAGATAAAAGTTATTGTACCCAAGGGGCTCCTCTTCTACCCCGATAAGATACTCAGGGCAGTTGAGAACTCTTTAGACGGAGCCTCTGAGGGGGCTAGGATTGATTTTGAGGCCACTGTAGATACTTGGGATTCTAAACCTAAGTTTTATATAGCCAGAAGCAGATTATCAAGGTTTATATTTACAGATAATACGATTTACTCTTACGTCAACGATGGAACCAGACCCCACATTATTCAACCAAAAAATCCAGATGGTAGCTTATTCTTCTTTGGGAAGGGGTTTAGGGCTAAAACTAGGGTTATGGCTTTAAGGTCTAATAAAGGCGCTAAAGCCACAAAAGACCCCGTGAAGACACAAATAGTACATCACCCCGGAACAGAGGCAAGAAAATTCGATGTCGCAGTGGAGAAAAAATGGTCGAAACAGCTAAAGATAATCTTACAGAGAACTCTGGATGCGGAGTTCATCAGGCAGATAAAGACGAATCCATAACTTTGCCATTAAAGCCTTATAAGTGCTTATCGCCAAAATGTGCGAAAGTTCTCGGATACACAGACGGAGTTTATCTGCATATTGGTCAGGCTTCATTTCCTTTTACCATTACTTTTGCTTGCGGGTATTGTGGAAGTGTTTGTAAATGGGTTCCTGCATTGAAGTCTAGAAACGAAATAAGAAAAGCACACGCAAAGAAAACATTGTGCTGAAAAGTTATGTTATAATCTGTCTTAGCTAAGACCACTGCTAGAGTGGTATCGAGGATTTAGCAACCCGAATGTTATATGGGTTGCTTTATTTTATTAATGCGAGGTGTTATGTTAGAAGAAAATGATGTGAATATTCTCACTGAGAAAACCTCGATGCGTCCACCTAAGAAGAAAAAGAAAATCTCTTCTTGTAAGGGTAAGGACGGAAAGACAATTAAAGACCCTATCAAACCGAAGACAGATAAGGTTGTAACTCCAAACGCTAAAAAACCAATCGCTCCCCCTAAATCAGGGAAAACATTGGGAAACCTTGGAAAAGACGGTAAACCAATTACTATGCCTAAAAAGGCTCCTCAGGAAGCTAAACCCAAGAACTATCCTAGCCAAAAATTCACTAGCTTTTATGGAAAAAAAGAAGTGACTGAAAAAGAAGGAATGAGGGTTTTGAAAGAAAAAGACGGTTCTTATCGTTGGATTGCTATTTCTTCAACAGCATTTAGGGACGACGACGGAGAAATTGTTTCAACGAAAGCCTTGCAGGACGATGTTGATAATTCAGACCTCACGGGCGATTATGGAACTCTTCGGTGGTGGCACGTTCCTAATGTTGATATTGGGAATTGTGATTTTAGAATGGTGGCAGGTCAGATGCTTGTTGAGTCTGGCAAGTTCTTTGAAAATAAAATAGGCGAATACTTCAAAGAAGCCAAGGAGCCACTGCAAATGTCTATTGGGTTTTATCATCCTGTAACTGAACCAGACGCTAATGGAGTGTACTCAAAAGTAAAAGTCTTCGAGCGTTCTGTAATGCCAGCAGGGTGTGCGGCTAACAGATTTACTAAGTTTATATCTACGAAAGGAGCGTAAACATGGCTAATTTAGCTGAAAAGATTAAAGCCCTCCGAAGAATCATCAAAAACGACGAAGATTTTATCGAAGTCGTTAACTCTATCGAAGAGTCCAGAAAAGAAGGTGAACTCTCTGGAGTTGATTTTAAGGAACTGAAAAACCTTAAACTCAAAGAAGATGGAGAAATCGAAGAGCCAATTGAAGTTGATTCTGATGAAGCCGCCGAATCAGACGAAGACGTAGACGATGAAATCGAAGATGTTGACGATGAAATCGAAGACGAAGAACCTGACGAGGAAGAAGAGTTAGAAGAAGACGAAGAAGAAGAAGAATACGTTGACTCAAAAGAACGTAAAACTATCGGTAGCTTAACTTTTGATGAATTCGGTAGTGTTATTGCCGACGTTATCAGTGAAGTGGTTGCCCCACTCAATGAGTCAATGACTGCTCTTACAACCGCTAAAGAAAAATCAATTAGCGAAAACGCAGAGTTGAAAAAGTTGGTTAGTTCTCAAGCTCAGTCAATTGCAGATTTGCAAAAAACTGTCAAAGAGTTAACTGGAGAGACGACTCGTGCTAAAACTGGTTTCATTGCTTCGGAATCAGATGATACTGAAACCGACGCTGAAAAGTTCAAGGAAAACCTCAGACAACCGAACCCCATTGATGAAATGGTGAACTTAGTCTTGGGGAAATAACTAAGCCAATTTAACGAAAGGAGTATCAAAAATGGGAACTGATTATAAGGCTCTTGCCGAAGAAATCCTGAAAGGAATTGGCAGAACTGAGAAGGCTGTTTCTTCCACTCCGTCTACTGTAATGGCA
>Ga0116204_1001656_pt1 | contig 12385 bp, 8 predicted proteins | sample LakKivwa52mmetaG_FD_94481 | JGI IMG/M metagenome (GOLD analysis project Ga0116204, IMG submission 94481) | Anoxic lake water microbial communities from Lake Kivu, Rwanda to study Microbial Dark Matter (Phase II) - Lake Kivu water 52m metaG | ecosystem: Environmental > Aquatic > Freshwater > Lake ...
ACGTTATAAGTGAAATAAGTATATATGCCGTAATGATAACTTGAATTCTGGTGATTCATAATCATATTGTTGTAAACTTCTGTTACATTGTTGTAAAGGGCACTATTACCATAATTTTCGTAGTACATGTAAAGACCATATCCGAAACCTGTGATAAAGTTGTCATTGATTTTTCCTGCAGTAGAGTAATAACTATACATACACATACCATAAGTATAAGCCATTGCAGGAGTAAATTTATTTCCGATAATTTCGTAGTGTCCCTGATATTGAAGGTAAAGTTTATAATATCCTCCCCAATCAATGGTATTGTAATTTATCTTATTACCTGTATTGCTATAAGTATTTCCACTTACAGAACTTGTTCCGTAAAAAGTAATTGTAAAATACCCACCGGAAATATAGTTATAACTGATTTCATTGTAAGCTATTCCTGAACCCTGAGTATAATAATTGCCCTGATTACCTGAAGCCATTACAGCCTGAACATAAGTATTGGTAATATTACCTACTACGATGCTGCATCCTGTAACTTTGTTATAGGTAGCACTTGGTGCCAGGTAAACACCTAAAGCATAATTGGTATTAGTAGAAGTAATTTTAAAATTCTTAAAAGTTACATAGCTGCAACCATTAAAAATCAAAGTAGCTCTGTCGGTATTAGTTGAACCACTATAGGTCAGTTCTCTTGTAGCTTTATCTACCCCATCGAAAGTAATGGTATTGGTAGCACTTGCACCTGAGATAGCACTGATTGAAATTTGACCGGTGTAAGTACCGGCTGCTACGGTAAAAGTAACAGGACCGGAAACACCATTGGTGCCTAAAGCGGTTACGGCAGCTGCTACAGTAGCATAGTTGGCACCAGTGCCACCGATGGTATAATTACCACTTAGCTGGGCAAAAAGATTGGTGCTGAGAAATAACAATCCGGCAATTAAAAGTCCGGAGAACATACGTGTACACTTCTTTATCATGATTTAGCATTTAAAATGTGAGACAAATTATCCATGAATTAAACAGGTTAAACTTACCCTTACAACTGCAAATATATGGTTAAAACAATTAATGCTAAAATTTTTTTTAAAAAAAGAAATTAATTTTTTCAAGCATTTTATTCCGGGAAAATTACCTTTGTATTCTTTTAAAAATCGTTATTTTGAGGCTGATAAACCGAACAATAGAAAAAGGGCTCAACAACAGATACCGTAAATTATTAGTTGGGGTTGAAAATCCGTTTTCATCACAAAAAAAAATCTCGGATAATTTACTGAAAAACCTGAGGAAAACTATTTATTTCAAAAAGGTTTCGGGAAACGAAGTTAATAACCTTACTCAATTTTTATCCAACATTCCACTAAACGATTACAACAGCCTTAAACCATTCATCGAAGATGCATTAAAAGGAACCAAAAATGTATTGTGGCCGGGCTATGTAAAATGGTTTGCCAAATCGAGCGGAACTACTGAAGATAAAAGTAAATTTATTCCGGTAAGTAAGGCCACACTAAAAGAATGTCACTACAAAGCTGGAAGAGATTTACTGGCATTATTTGTTAAAAATAACCCTGATACCAACATTTTTTATGGCAATGGATTAATAATGGGCGGCAGCACTCAAATTAACAGAATGAATGCATTTTCGGTTACCGGTGATTTATCAGCCATTTTAAGCGAAAATCTGCCATTATGGACAAAGCTGTGGCAGATGCCAGGTAAAAAAACCATGTCAACCACCAATTGGGAAGATAAAATCAACAAAATAGCTGAAGAAACCATAAAATCAAATATTACAAACATTACTGGCGTTCCTACATGGACAATAGTTTTATTTAACAAAATTTTATCGCTGAGTGGTAAAAATAACATTCATGAGGTATGGCCAAATCTGGAACTTTACATTCATGGCGGAGTAAGCTTTGAACCATACAGGCATTTGTTTGCACAGTATTTACCCGACAGTAAAATGAAATACATGGAAACCTACAATGCATCTGAAGGTTTTTTTGGTATTCAGGATTTGCCCGGGCAAAATGATTTATTGTTATTGGTCAATCACGGAATTTTCTATGAGTTTATACCTTTTGACGAAAACTTTTCTTTACAAAGTAAAACAATTCAGCTTGAAGATGTTGAAACTGGGAAAAACTATGCTATTGTTATTAGTACCAATAGTGGTTTGTGGCGGTATGTGATTGGTGATACTATTACATTTACTTCTGTAAAACCTTACCGTTTTGTCATCACCGGCCGTACAAAACACTTTATTAATGCTTTTGGTGAAGAGTTAATTATTGATAATGCCGACAAAGCAATCAGTTTTGCATGTAAAGAAACAAATTCAATTGTCAAAGATTATACTGCTGCTCCTGTTTTTTTTGATAATCATAAATCGGGTGCTCACGAATGGTTGATTGAATTTGAACAACAGCCTGAAAATACTGAATTTTTTATAGATTGTATAGACACAAAGTTAAAGGAACTGAATAGTGATTATGAAGCCAAGCGATCTCACAACCTTGCACTTTCAAAGCCTATTTTACACGTTTTACCTGAAAACACTTTCTATCAATGGCTGAAAGCCAACCATAAACTTGGCGGGCAAAATAAAGTACCTCGACTTTCGAATAACAGAAATACGGTTGAAAGCATTCTTAACTTTTTAGATAAAAATGTTTGATTCAAAATTTTAACAGAAAATTTATTTCCATCCCGTCTCTGAATTACAATTGTTTTCAATCAAATTCTTTAACTTAGCCCGACAATCAGAAGGAAAGCAAGAAGGAACTTTTATAGCAAAGTGAGATGGTAATTTGTCCAAAGTAGCGGGTAATATTGGGTAATGAAACAATTGAAAAATTGAATTATGAAGTAAGAGGTGAAAAATTAAATTATGTGAAAACGAATTCCCCTTGTCAGTGAGCAACATGATGCAATAAAAAAACAGATAATCATTTTTGGAATTCCGTGTCTTAGTGCTTTGGTGGCGAAATATTAATCATGCCACAAAAACACGAAAACACAAAATCTACACAAAAAACTCCGAAAAATAGTAGTGTTCTTACAACTTGAGATGAGATACTCTTGGATTAAGATTTAAATCACTTTGGTATTGCTCTTTAAAATCTTTGTATAAAAGTAAAATTTACATGTTGCCCTGCAAGTGAATTGGGCAATATTTGTTGTGCGTGATAAGAGCTGATTTTTAATTGTGTATTTTTCAACTTAAAATTAATTGAAAAAACTGCTCCGTTATGGTTAAAATTATCATTAATGGCACCCATTGATAATTCAAGAAACCTTAAAGGACTATACAAAACAGCTGCTGAAACAGCCGGATTAAGAAAATTATCAGTCAATGAAAAAATTGATGCACTTATTGCCAGTTTATTACTGAAATTGTAGCGGTAATTCAGTTTGAAGCTAAAAATCAACATCTGCAGTGAATTTTGGAATGCCTCATTATTATTAAATAAGGTATCAAACAATTGAACAGGTATTATACTGTTGTCAAATTTCTGCCCATTTAGAAGGTCAACCCCATAAAACTCGAGTAAAGTATCAATATATAGTTTTCGCATTTTAAAATTAACCAGTCCGATATCAAAAATCGAAAATTCGATAAAATGTTGCTTATTGAATTTAAGTTTAAAAAAAGCATCAATGCCTACTCCGCTACCTGCTGAACGCATACCTAAAAATTTTCCATTTTTGCTTTCATTCAGGTCGAAAGTACTGAGCAGACTGACACTGTCTCCATCTTCTGAAGTCAGTAAACTTCCTCTTGAAATTGACAGTTTATTCAATGAACCAGCATTAATGAAGTTCAATGATATTCCATATAGTAAACAGGAGTTATTCTGAAGAGGACTAATTTTGTAAATACCCAAACCAAACGACTGCCAACTGTTGGATACAAAGGCTGTATTTGAAAAATCAGCCATTTTACCTGCAAAAGCAGCATTTCCTTTCATAAATAAGTCGAAAGCATCGTCAGTGGTTTTTAAAATCTGGTAATTGCTGTGTCGGAAACTGACCGACAAACCCAGGTTTGCCTTTTTATTGATAATCATTCCTGTATTAAAATTTGTCAGATTCAGATTACCAAAAAGATTATTATGACCTAAACTTTCAGATATTTTACCGACATCCTCTTTGTTTTGATAATGCAGCAGAATAAAATAATTGAAGTATGAAGGATTTGAGTGAAAGGATGACAATGAAGATGCTTCAAACGAAATAAATGGTTTTATGTCATCTTCAATATTGTATGAGCAACTGTCGTTGTTTTGAGAAAATGCCCAAAATGGCATAATACATAATATCAGTTGAGATAATTTCATTTCATTAAAATTTAGGAGCCAGAATAAAATCACCAATCAGTTTTACCTGTAAATCGTAATCATTGTAAATTTTCTTTTTTACATCACCCGGGCCGGTATCAAATACGGCATTTATAACCAGATACTTTGCATTTTCGATCATTTCAATAAAACTTTTATCAATCGGTACTTCCAGTTTACTTTGTTTATATTGATAATTTTTTACATTTGGGGTCTCAGGAAAAGCAACTAAAACCGGACTTTTAAACACAGTATCGAGCACCTGCATATTATTGTCCAGCATAACCAATTGTAAGCGGGCTGAGAGCGGAAATTTATTATAAACTACAACTTTTAGTTTACCACTTTCAATCACCGAATTGTCAGGTAAATTTTCTATATCAAATTTTACAGTATCTCTTAAAGTAATACCTTTCGCTGAAAAATGCAAAGGCATTTCGGCTTTGATACCAGCTTTAACCCTGCTATGGTTATAAATAAAATCATTGAAAGAAACAATGCTGTCGGGATTTATCTGAACACTGATATTGTATTCAATTTTATCGGGTAAAAGTTCAGCGATTTGCTTAGCATTCGAAGATGTCAGCTTTTTTTCAGTTCTGACCGGTCTAAAAGGGGCATCCTGAGCAGATGCAATTTCAACAGAATCGGAAAAATCTAAAGCATTTAGCAATAAAGTTTTTGATTCACGGGTATTAGTTGCTTTAATCTGATTGATTTTTAACCGGGCTTTAGCGCCTACCCCGTTTTCTATAAAAAAGCCAAGATCCAATTTGTCAAGCTCTAAGTTTCCGGATAATAATTTCCTGAAGAAAGCAAGATTATCGGCAGTACCGCTTAAACTGAAACTATCATTTCCGAGATAACCTGAAACATATTCAGGAATAACATTGAACAAGGTGTAAAAAAGATAAATACTGTCGTTGAGCGATAAATCCATCATTTTACCGGTACTGTCTATCCGCATCAGAAAATGCTGGTAAAAAGTGTTGAATTTATTGCCATCTTTACCGGTCAGGTCGAACCAATATCCATCTACAGGATAAGAGCGGTCAATATAAACAGTATCTCCTTTTGGTGCAGGAGGTAAAACAACATTAACCTCGTGGGGAACCACTCCCTGATATTTTGCTGAAGGAATACGATAAGTTACAAAAGCAGAATCAGGAATTGTTGAAGCAACAATAACCCTGAATGTTCCTGTCTTTATTTTCATAAAGTTCAGTTTAATACCATCGAGATGATATTCCACATCCTCTTTTTCATCAAATAAATTTTGAGAAGGGAAAATAGCTGTTGCCTCAGATACCTGATTGATTGTTACCTTAATATTAATGTCAATAGCATCATTGGTATCAATCAAAACAGGGCTTAAACCTGTTCCGGGTGTGCTCACATTCAGTACCTGCGATTCTAATAATCCTTCAAAATATTTACCGTCAAGGGGATAAGTCTTTATAAAACTGCTACCCGGCAAAACCGATAAAGCTGTATCCTGTAAAAGAATTTCGCCAGATTTTTTATTTTTAAGTAAAAAAATAACATTTCGCAATTCTACCGGAAGTCCGTTACGAACATTCATTTCCAAAACACCTTTCAGTACCTTAACCTTTTTAAACAAATAGCTGGCATCAATTTCTTCACCACCCGATGGAACAATAGAAACCGGTGGCACCGGCAAATAACCTCCGTGTGCATTAAGAATAACCTGACCAATTGCTCCGGCATCAGCAGCCAGTTGTCCTAATGTAATTTTTGAAGTAATGATTCTTGTACCCAGTTTAATATTTTTCAAGGTGATGGTTTTTTGCAAAGTGGTATCCGGAATTTTCATCAATTCGCTGAATCCAAGCTCGCTTAGTAAAATATCGCTGATAAATGACAAGGAACTATCCGGATTAGAGTTTAAAAAACTATCAGAAACCATATTTTCCAATGATAAATTCGAATTTATCAAGGGTAATAAAACCTGTGGGTTCCAGTCGGGTTGTTCTTTTTTACAGGAGAAAAGAAAGAAAACGGGTATTAAAAAAATTAGAAGTTTAATTTTCATGATTTTCAAGATTAATTTTATCAATTGCTGCAAGACGTTGCAACAAGGGAGGATGTGAATAATAGAAAAAAACATAAGCAGGATGCGGTTTCAGATTGGAAAGATGGTCGGTTGACAGACGCTTTAATGCATCCTTTAACAGTTTGCCGCGGGTCGAAACAACTGAAAACTCGTCTGCCTGAAATTCATGTTTCCTTGAAATGATATTACCAGCCAGACCCACAATCAGGTTTACTGGCTCAAATAAAATGGCAAGGGCAATCAAATTAATGTGAATAATATAATCATTTGAAGCACTGCCAAAAGCCTGCGATAATTTTGGAGAAAAAAGTAATAACGATAAAACATACAGCATGATAAAAGTTTGTGCAAAGGAAATAATGAGCCCTTTTGTAATATGCTTTTTTTTGTAATGCCCCACTTCATGAGCTAAAACAGCAACAAGTTCAGGAATACTATGCTTTTGAATTAATGTATCGTAAAGCACGATTTTTTTCTTTTTCCATAAACCGGTAAAAAATGCATTTGCCTTACTGCTTCGTTTTGAACCATCAATTACATAAATATTTTTAAGAGGAAATTTTACCCTTTCGGCCAACTCAAAAATGGCTGTTTTTAGTTCACCATCTTCAAGCGGACTTAGCTTATTAAATAAGGGAATAATTAAAGTACTGTAAAAAACACTAAAAAACAAGCTGAAAGAAGCAATTACAATAAAAGCAATCAACCAGGAATCTTCTTCCAACCAAAAAATAAGGTACAAAAGTATTGTTCCAATAATTCCACCTATAATTATTAAGAGAGCATACGATTTAAGTTTATCAGTAATAAATGTTTTAACAGTGGTTTTATTGAAGCCAAATTTTTCTTCAATAACAAAGGTTTGATAAAGGCTGAAAGGAATATTCAGAATATCAGAAGCAAAAAATAAAATTCCGAAAAAAACCAATGTCAACAAAATACGGTTTTCTATCAGCGGACTTAATAATTCATGCAGCCAGGCAAAACCATAAAGTAAAAAAAATGTCATGGTTATTAAAAAACTGATGCTTTCAGAAAACAACCCGAAATTAGAAAGAGTGCGGTTATATAATTTTGCCTTTTGATAAGTTTCTTCAGTATAAAAACCTGTTAAATCAGTTGGCATTACACTTTTCCAGGTCTTTCGGTTTAAAAAAGACAATAGCCTGTCAAGTAAAAATCCGAAAATTAGAATCACTATAATTAAGTAGTAAATTGCAGATATACTCATTTTTTTATTTAATTAGTGAATAATTGATAGTGCAAAGTTCTTAAAAGCATTAATATTATTAATGATTTTTATTCAACAATCGTAAACAAAAAATTAATAAATAAAGTGATTTTTTTTCTTTAAATTAATTAATTTCAGTTAAAATCGGAAGCCTTATCCACACACATATCCTGCAATGTGGATAACGCTAAACATATGGATTTACAAGCCATTATATCTTTGTTCAAGAATTTTATCATTAATGATTAATTTATAATTTTTTTACGATGAAGCAATTTAAAAAAATAATTAATGTAAGTTTAATTGTTCTGTTATTAATTTCAACCGCAGGAACTATTTCAGGACAAACTTATTCAAAAGAAATTAAAAGTGCAGAAAAGGCTTTTTATGAGGGGAGGTATAAAGATGCACTTGATTTTTATGAAATTGCAGCCAGAATGGTAGAAAAACCTGGAAAAGAACATCTGGATTTGTATTACTTATCGGGCTATTGTGCTATGCGAACAGGCGATTATCGAAAAGCAATGACCAATTTTGCCCGCTACCTGAATATTGCCAAACGATTTGAAGTCAATTTGAAACAACTTACTCAAGTAAAAGAATGGAATGACTGGTGTGCTATTGAACTTACCGAAATTGCTGATCGCGATAAACCAACAAATGTGGATAAAAACATCACTTTAACCAACCTGAGTGCCATCAATTCTGCCCACAACGATATGGGAGCCATGCTCATTGAAAACAACAGTAAAATTATTATGTCGTCAAATAAAATGACTGTTGCTGATAAAAGTCTTACTGATATTAATTACGACATTTACATATCGCAGTACAAGAAAAACAGTATTTCAGAACCATTGAAAGTAAAAGCAGATTTTAACAGTAAAAACAATGAAGTTTCTTCGGCCTATCATGAAGAAAGTAAAACACTTTACTATACAGTTTTTGACGATAAAAGCGAAACCGCTGATATTTATATGTGTAAAAAAATAAATGACCATTGGGCCGACCCTGTAAAATTACCATCAACAGTCAATTCAAAGTATTGGGATGGATATCCTGGAATAAGTAAAAACGGGAAGATACTATATTTTTCAAGCAACAGACCAGGCGGACAAGGAGGCAAAGACATATATTTTTCAGTTCTTCAGGACAATGGCACCTGGGGAGAAGCAAAAAACATCGGATTTTTAATTAATACCCGTTTTGACGAAATCACACCCTTTATTGACAGTACAGGAACAACTATATATTTCAGTTCAAATGGCCATTTGGGCGTTGGCGGCTTCGATATTTTGTATTCTAGCTTTGAAGCCAGTAATTTATGGGGTGATCCAAAATTATTACCTTACCCTATCAACACCGAAAATGATGAAATTTTCTATATCATGACAAGTATTCAGGGAACCTCATTATTCAGTTCAAATCGCAGAGGCGGAAAGGGTGTTTTTGATATTTACTTAGCAGAATCGGGTGCAAAAACTCCCGAAAAGAAAAAAGATGTTCCTGTTGCTACAGAAAAACCACCTGCTGATGATATAATTGCAAAAACAGATGTTCCTGTTAAACCTGAACCAAAGGAAGAAAAACCTGTTGTTAAAGAAAGTCCGGTACAGGAACAAAAACCTGCACCTGCCAAAACAGAACAGAAACCCGTTGTTGCAGAAAAACCAAAAACAACCGAACCAGCAAAACCAGTTGCACAAAAAACAGAACCAGCAAAACCAGTTGAAAAACCTAAAACAGAAACACCACAAACAACTGCAGCCACAACCGGTGGAGTTACCGAAACACAGCTATATAATGCAGAAGTAAACGGATTAAGTTTTAAAGTACAAATTGGAGCATTTCGCAACCATATCACAGTAAACCATACATATTTTACCTCAAAATTAAATCCTAACGACATTACAGAAGAACAATGGCCGCCAGACCCATTGTACAAATACACTACAGGAAGTTATTCAACCATTGCAGGTGCATCAGAATTCAAGAAAGAAATCAGGGCAAAAGGTTATTCTGACGCATTTTTGACATGCTACTACAATCAGAAAAGAATCAGCATGGATGAAGCAAAAGATATTATCAGAAAATATTATAAAACAGTTAGTTATCGTTAGTTTTCTTTATTTTGTTCAGAAAAAAAATCTTTTTTCGATTTATTATTTTATGCTGTTGATGAAAATAGTACCTTTGCACTCTCTATTGAAAAGCATTTTTGAAAAATTAAACTCAAAAATCAAAATTCAAGCAGTTCTTAAGAAGTGTGAAAAATATGCCCGGATGGCGGAACAGGTAGACGCGCTGGTCTCAAAAACCAGTGGGATTTCCCGTGCCGGTTCGATCCCGGCTCCGGGTACTGTTTTTGTTAATACTTCAAAATCAAAATTTAAAAAAACTGTAATAAAATTTGTCCTTTTAGATTCAACCAAAAAGTATTATTTTTATTACCCGAAAAAAAGCAAACTTAAATTGATTTTTACGTGAATTCATTAGATAAAATAGTTCAGGATACTCTTAAGGAGTTTTTTGGATTTGACTCATTCAAAGGCCAGCAAAAAGACATTATTATTAACTTACTGGAAGGGAAAGATACATTTGTAGTGATGCCAACAGGCGGAGGGAAAAGTCTTTGCTATCAGTTGCCTGCTATCATTAATGAGGGTACCGCTATCATCATTTCACCTTTGATTGCCCTGATGAAAAATCAGGTTGACCTTATTCGTACTTTTGGGGCTAAAAAAGGATTTGCACATTTTCTAAATTCCAGCCTCACTAAAAAAGAAACTGCAAACGTAAAAAGTGATGTAATTGCCGGCAATACAAAAATGTTGTATGTAGCACCTGAAACATTCAGCCGTGAACGTACAATAGATTTTTTGTCGAAAGTTAAAGTTTCATTTGTTGCGGTTGATGAAGCACATTGTATATCGGAATGGGGACATGACTTTCGTCCTGAATACCGTAAAATACAGGAAACTGTTGAAGCTATAGGTAAAGTGCCGATTATTGCACTAACGGCTTCAGCCACTCCAAAAGTTCAGGAAGACATTCTGGCAAATCTGGAGATTGAAAATGCAACAGTTTATCTTGCCTCCTTCGACCGTTCAAATCTTTATTATGAGGTAAGACCTAAATTTTCACAAAAACAAGCCATCAGGGAAATCGTTACCTATATAAAAAAGAATCACGGTAAATCAGGAATTATCTATTGCCTTACACGTAAGAAAGTTGAAGAAGTGGCAGAAACACTTCGATTAAATGGAATTAAAGCAGTTGATTACCATGCCGGAATGGAAAGTGCTGTCAGAAACAAACATCAGGATTTGTTTCTAATGCAAGATGTAGATGTCATTGTAGCAACCATCGCATTTGGTATGGGTATTGACAAACCCGATGTGAGGTATGTTATTCATTATGATGTTCCTAAGAGTGTTGAGAGCTATTATCAGGAAACCGGCAGGTCGGGTCGTGACGGAATGACTTCAGATTGCATTCTTTTTTACAATTTTAATGACTTACTCAAATTAGAAAAGCTATATCGCGATAAGCAATATTATGAAAGGGAAAAAGCTAATCAGCTATTAAAACACATGGCTGCATTTGCCGAAACTGCTAGCTGCCGAAGAGTTGATTTGCTTCATTATTTTGGAGAAAAATATGACAGACCCGACTGTGAAGAGAAAAAAATGTGCAGCAATTGCCGTTATCCGAAAGAAAAATTTGACGGGCAGAATGATGTTTTAAGAATACTCAGATTAGTCAAAAGTCTTGGAGTTGATTTCAACTTCGAACATATTGCCAATATTATGCTTGGTGAATCAAATCAGGCTATATTGACCTATAACCACAACAAACTAAAGGAATTTGGTTCCGGGAAAGATAAGAATTTCTATTACTGGAAAGCCATTATCCGTAAAGCCGATGTTGAGCAGTTGCTGGAGCAAAACATCGAAACAATGGGAACTTTGTCAATCACCGAAAAAGGTGAAGAATTTCTCAAACAACCTTATCCGATTCAGGTAGCCGTTGACGATAATTACGAAAACATACGTGAAGAAGACGATGATGACATAAAGATGGCAGGTGGCGGATATGACGAAGCCCTGTTTAATATGCTTAAAGAGGTAAGGAAAAAAATTGCCAAAAAGCTGAATGTACCACCTTACATTGTTTTCCAGGACCCTTCTCTCGAAGAAATGGCGATAAAATATCCGATTACTGAAGAAGAATTAGCCAATATAATAGGTATTTCGGCCACCAAAGCACAAAGATATGGTACAGATTTTATTGAACTGATAGCCAAATATGTTGAAGAAAACGAGATTGAAAGACCCGATGATCTCGTTGTTAAAAGCGTGCCTGCCAAATCGAAAAACAAAGTATTCATTATTCAAAACGTTGACAAAAAAATTCCTCTGGAAGAAATAGCCATGGCAAAAGGACTGGAATTTGATGAACTGATTGAAGAAATGGAAAGCATCATTTTCAGTGGACACAGATTAAATATTGATTATTATATTAACGAGTTTCTTGATGCCGACACTCAGGAAGAAATTTATGAATATTTCAGAAATTCAACTTCCGATTCAATAGAAGATGCGCTGAAAGAGCTTGGCTCACAATATGTAGATATGGAAGAAATTCGTTTAATGCGTATTAAATTTATTTCAGAAATGGCCAATTAATGAGTAAAGTTTTAAGTAAATATTATTTTAAACCTTCTTTTTTGTGGCT
>Ga0116204_1001657_pt1 | contig 12379 bp, 11 predicted proteins | sample LakKivwa52mmetaG_FD_94481 | JGI IMG/M metagenome (GOLD analysis project Ga0116204, IMG submission 94481) | Anoxic lake water microbial communities from Lake Kivu, Rwanda to study Microbial Dark Matter (Phase II) - Lake Kivu water 52m metaG | ecosystem: Environmental > Aquatic > Freshwater > Lake...
GCGTTCGTGACCGCACTCCAAGTCACAACGCCATTGGAAATTGCAACATTCAGGGGAGCACTAAGCGTCGTGATGTCGGTTGGTGAAATGACGTAATTCACCAAAGAACTCGGCAAGGATGCTTTGTCTCCTTGAATCGCCACAACCGTCACTTGGTAGCTGCCTTCTGCAAGACCGAGCGCTTTCAAGTCAAACGTGGTCGTATTCGACACATGTGTGTTGGTGCCGACGACGATTCGGTAACTTTCCGCTTGATCAACCGCAGTCCATGTCAATACCCCGTTTTGAATTTGGACGTTGGTCGGTGTATCAAGTGTGATTTCCGTGATGTCGCATCCGACAATGAAACCAACGAAAAACATCATCAACAATGAATAAAATAGTTTTTGGAATTTTCTCATTCGATTTTCTCCTCTCACTGATAATTATATTATACACCCATTGGTTTAAAAAATCCAAACAAAACTATAAGAAACGTGCAATTTCAAAAAAATGTGACAAACGTATTTCCCTAAAATTCCTTTAGAACTTCCGAGGGACGTAAGGACAACATTCGAAGGGTGAATACCAACCGTGAAACAATGTGGACCATCGCAACAAGAATGATTGCATGAAGCACCGATTCTTGTCTTAACTGAATTGGCTCGTATTCACCAAAATAGAGAATGAGTCCAACCAAGTTTTCACTGATGAGCCATACCGCTACGATGGATAGGACCGTTAAAAGGACCAACGCAAAAAATTGTTCCATAAGAACGGATCGCATCAAGATTTTTTTCGATGCGCCCGTGACGTAAAACCTTGAAAACGATGGTTTCATTTGTTCAAACAACAACACGGTGTGATTGAAGATGGCAAGAACAAAGCATCCAATCATCACTGAAATGGTGAAAATGAGATACTCGGTCGTCCTTGATGCTTCTTCTGCTGTCTTCATTGTCATTTCCTGATTGTCCAAAACGAAAACAAGGTTTTTACTATACCGGTTGATCAAGCCTTCTTTCAATGCGTTTTTGGAATCTGCAGCACGAACCAAAATCGCATTGTCCTTCAACGTTTCATACTCGGATAGGTCCCTAATGTTGAAAAATGCCAAATTTCCAAATTGTTTTTCGAAAAACCCGGCAATCACGAAAGAGTCTTCCAAGTTTGCTGCGCTAATGCCTATGGTGACGACATCACCCACCTCAAATCCATAAAGTGCTTTGAATCGCATCGGCAACAAAATAACCGCCTCAGTCGTGTTCTTCAACGACATCAAATGTTCATCCTCCAACCCCACATTGAAGTAAAGTGGTATGGCATCGGGATTCATTGAAACTACAGCATCGATTTGAACATCCGCTTCCAACAATCGGACCTTTCTCATCATCATGGCGGGATCTGCCGATTCCACATGATTGAAGGTCCGTATTTCGCTCAACGTTGAATCAAAACGTGCGATGAAATTGGATAGCGTGAAGTCCACCAAAATTTCAGATTTCATCGTCTCGATCCGGCGGTTCATATGGTCGGTCTCCTCCACCAATAGTAGGATGCTTGAAAAGGAAATCAATGTGACCAACATCATTTGTAGATACGCTCGCTTACCAAAAAGAACCTTCATATAAAAATCATGAAACTTTTTACTTCCTTGACGTCGAGAGGTTTTTGCGAGCAACCAAAAAATGAGCAACACGGAAAAATATGTCATAACCACCACGAGAACGATTCGAACCCCTGGTAAAATGCTGTAGTTTCCTTCCCCTGTGTTGAAAGTCTCTAATCCGATATACAATGCAAATGCAACAATTCCAACGATTGCACTTCGAATTGGATGGAGACTGAGTTCCTTTCCTTCTTCCTTGGTTTGTTCCACATCAGACTTTTGACCAAAACGATGAAAGAAATAAAGTGCGGTGATGAAAAAGATCAAACCAACAAAAATAAGTCCAAAAAGGACATGATTGGTTTGAACAATATACTGAACCCTTGATCCAATGAAAGCAAATCCTTGATTGATGATGAAATTCGCCAAACCAACGGAAGCCCATGAGGATATCAAAAAAATGAGCAACATTTCCATCATTAAAACTTGAAAAGAGAAGAATCGTTTTCCACCCAAAATTCCGACGACGGATATCATCCTTTTCTTTCCGTCGAAAAACAACAAAAACGTCGTTTGCATCACAAGGAAAACGGCCAAAAAGACCAAAATGATAATGACGTTGAAAACGGTGACGCTTCTTTTAATGAGTTGATCAATCATTTTTTGATCGATTGCGACGGAAAAATCTAATTTTTCATATGCGCTTATGCGTTGCACATGAGCTATCGCCGTATTGATTTCGATTTCATCCTTTACGGAAAAATAAACCTTGTTGTAAATATTCGTCAAGAACAATGGGTTCAATCCTGCCAAATCGGGATTGAGCGCTCCCAAGAAAAAAAGAAGACTTCCCTCTTTGTTCAAAAAAACACATCTTCCATCAAACAAACCGTCATCGTCCAAAACATCGACAATCACATACTGTTTCGAGTTTTCACCTACAAACAAAGATATCAAATCTCCAAGACCCAAGCCAAACTCATCCGACAAACTTTTTGTGATAATCGCTTCGTTGAACGCCAAAGAAGAGTTCGGATATGCGACCGAACCGGCAATTTTTTTCAAGTGGGGCAACGACGATGCAAACACCTTGACATATGTTTTTTCCGGTAATGCTCCTTGTGCCAACGTGTCCATTTCAAAAAAAGGAATGTATTCATCGACGACCTCTTCAAAAGACGAAGATTGAAGCGCAGCAAGAGAAAAGAAGCGTGTCGTCGTATTTTCGCTCACACCCATTTTAAAGTCGATGGATCGATATTTTGACGTCAATTCACCATAGTAAAATTCCTTAACAAACGGTTCCATCGACAATCCAAGCAATACAACCAATGTCAAGGAAATGAAACTGAAGATCATGAGCAGGGAACGAATTTTGAAATGAACGATGTTTTTAAATGCAACCCGAAAGGAAAACAATACTCTTTCAAACATGCGTTTCATCGTGGACGATTAATCCGTCCAACATCCGTATCGTTCTCGTCCCGTATTTCACGGTATCTTCGTTGTGCGTTACCATCAGAATCGTTTTACCTTCGGTTTTGTTCAATCTTTCAAACAATTCCATCATTGCGACACCATTTTTGTAATCGAGATTTCCTATTGGTTCATCCGCGAAGAGAATTTTTGGGCGGTTGATGAGTGCTCGTGCGAGTGCGACCCGCTGTTGCATGCCTCCGCTGATTTGACTTGGATAATGGTGGGCAAATTCTTTCATTCCGACTTGATCGAGCGTTCCCATGACGTCTTGCATGGTGTTTTTGTTTCCCAAAACACTAGCCAGTTTGACATTTTCCACTACCGTGAGATTTGGGATCAAATTGAAAAATTGAAAAACAAACCCGATATCATTTGCACGTAAAAACGCCTTCTCGCTGTCGGAATATGTTCGAATCTCTTTTCCGAACAAAAGAACCGTTCCATCGGTTGCCGGTTCCAACCCGCTCAACACATGCAACAACGTAGTCTTTCCGGATCCGGAGGGTCCGACGATGGAGACGAATTCTCCTTCTTTCATGCTGAAATCGAGCCCTTTTAAGACTCTGCTCGTCAGTTTTCCCGTTGTGTACTCTTTAATCAGACTTTTTGCTTCGATTAGGTTCATAAAAAATCACTCTCTTGTTCATATTGTACCACATTCGCTCTCCGAATCAAAACAAAAATCAACAACGCCTATCCGATGAAAAAAAAGCCCGCAGGCTTTTTTTAAGATCATAATAACCCATGGATTCGATTGTACATCGTTTCACCGGCGATGACGAACATGGTTGGTTGTTTCTTGTCCTCAAATACAAACTGATAGAGCTGGTAATTGTCGTAAATTTGAATGTTTCTGCCGATGTCCGAAGGAAGATATGGAATTTTTTTCGTCATAAACTCCATCGTGACTTGTTGGTTGTCAATCGTTCCTTCGTATCGATATTTGGTTCGGGTTAAAACAAGGGTTCCCTCACCGACTTGTTTCACACGATTCCCCCGATAGGATTCCAGTTTCACAAGGCTCATCAGTTGAAAGTCCGGATTGCCATCAATCTCATCACGGAGCGCAATCTCCTGAGCGTGGTACAAGTCGTATTGACCATATCCCCCCAATCGACCGGTTTCATCATACACCAAATCATTCCCACACCTCGGACAATGAAGATGTGTTTTTCTTGATATAAGTCCGTTGTTTTCGCACGCTGGGCAGCGATAGATCAAGTTTTCGAGGTTTGATACATCATTCAATCGATATTTCAACTTTCGCTCTTCGTTGTATTTCGTGGAGTTGAAGTACAATGCCTTCTCGACTTTTTCAAAAATGGCCTCTTCGCTCAATGTGTCGAAGTCTTCCTTATTGATAGTTTTGACAACAACGGTTTCTACTCGTCCTGCGAATCTTTTTTTCGTCCATGGGGGGTTCGCAAAATAGGCATTTCGGTGTTGGACACAAAAAACATCGGCATTGGCTTTCTTTAGGAGTTTCGCAATGGAAAACGGGGGCCTCAAAGAGGTGCCGATTCCTGAGATTTGTCCCTCTGGGAAAATTCCGACAACCCCGTTTTGTCTTAATATACTGAATGCGGCACGAACCGATTTGAAATCGGTTTGAAACAAACACTTCGGAATCGCGCGTGCCAACCGAAGAAAGACACCCAACACCGGATCATAAAACATTTTGTCGGCAGCTAGATAACTGATTCGATGAGGAAATCCTGCTACAGTAGTATAGATGAAGTCGTGAAAGGAGGTATGGTTGGATAGAAGAATGGACGGTGCGGTGATTTTGTCCGTCACGATGATCTTGTGTCCTTTGAGATGGGCGTAGATTCTCAATAAAAATACAAGCGGAATCCATAACAAACCATTGGGACGTTTCACGGTCTGACTCATGTTAAAGCGACTCCAGCAATTTTTCTTCGCTGATGTGGGGTTCTTTCAAGTATTGTTGGATTTCTAGTTGCTTCTTGTAATCAATTTTGTAAGATTTGGAAATCAGAATGCCGATTCCCATGAACACGATCGGGGCGATCATCATAATAAGTCGAATCGCAAGCGTCGCGCTTTCCGGTTGACTCATCACTTCGGGTCCTCCGGGTTGTTTTTCGACGAATCCGGCCAAACCAATGATGAACATTACCAATGCAAGTCCAATCGCCTGGGCAACCTTGTTGATGAAATTAGTAAATCCGCTCATTTGTCCTTCCAAACGCTTTTTAAACTTGACTTCACCGACGTCAACGACATCCCCATACATCGTATGAGGAACCAATCCTGGTCCACTGATTCCAAGACCTATGATTGCAGCGAGCACAAAAACGAGTATAGGCGATGAGTTCGCTGGGATGAAGAATAAAGCGATTCCACACAGTATCCATAAATAACTTCCAACACGGTAAGCAAATGCCTTGCTTTTCTTCTCGATGATTTTTAGGTAAATCGGCAAGGCGACGATTTGCATTGAAAACATCAATGCGGCAGCAATCAATCCGATCATCGTCGATTCTCCTGCCAATGTCGCACTTCTTGATACGTGAAAATCCGTGAAAAAGAAAAACAATCCACTCATGATCGCCATTGTCATCTGGAGAACTAAAAACATTCCCAAATATTGTCTAAACGGTTTGAGTGACAACGGTTTAACCAGCTCTTTAAATCGAAACGTCGTCTTCACCGGCTCCGACTTTATTTCTTCCCTTGCGAAAAGACCGGTCACCAACACGCTCAAGCCGAACAACAAACCAAAAGACAAACTCATCACTTGATATCCGACCGCCGCATCGGAAAACATCGATACGATGATTCCCGGAACAGCAACGCATAAAATCGAGGAGAAAATGCTGAATCCGAGTCGATAGGAATTGAAACTCGCACGGCTTTGGTAGTCCCTTGTAATTTCACTCGACAAAGAATAATACGGAATCATGACGCTTGTTTGAACCGTGGTGAACAACAAATACGACAGAAGCACGGATATCACCCTCAAAGCGAGATCGGGAAATCCAAACGGAAAGAAAAGCAAAAACATCGACAAGACGATGAATGGGGATGCAATGACGAGATAAATTCGTCTTTTCCCCATTTTTGACTTTGTTCGATCCGAGATGTTTCCCATAATCGGATCGGTAATTGCGTCCCAAATCCGGGCAACAAGCATGACAAATCCAATCCAATACGGGCTGATGCCGACAGTCAATGCCAAAAACCCGGGATATAAAAAGTTGACAATGTTAAATGATCCCCCTCCGAACACATCGGCGAATGCAAAGGCCAATTTTTTTAACGTTTTTCGCTCAGTCATGTAGTTCCTTCTTTCTTCGCTTAAAAATGTTTCAAGCGCGTGTTTTTTCAAACGTCTTTTTCAACTCTCCCTATTCAAGAGAAGAAACAATCTCTTTAGTGTGAACAATCAGCGGATTCGGTTGTGTCAAAGAATCATTTTTCACGGTCTTCATCGTTCAATGCTTGAAGAAGTTCATTCGCAATCAGCATCTGTCCGATTGCGTTGACGTGAATGGAATCGTGGGACAAAAAGGGAATTCCTGTTTTCTCAGTGAGCATGTCGAATTTCGATTGGATGTCAAGATACCTTACCCGATGTTCTTTTGTGATTTTTTGAAGAACATCCTGACGTTTTTTCAGTTCGATGCGAAAGGGGTGAGAAGAAGGCTGCAGATGAAACGGTGAAATGAGAACGACTCGTCTCACAACCGTCAAGGCTTTTTCCACCATGACACGCATGAGAACCTCGTATTCTTGAGGATGAATGTGAACATCCTTGCGGTCGGGCATGTTGAACTCCACCCACACATCGTTGACCCCAATCATGATTGTGAGGATATCCGGTTTTTCCGCGAGGACTTGATCAAACCGATCGAACAATTGAATCGTCCGATCGCCGGAAACGCCATGATTCAAAACGTGAATGGGATCGCCCGGATGGAGGACATTCATCGTCCCAAACAAAAACGCGACATACCCGTATCCCAACTCATGAATCATCGTGTACGGTTTGAAAACAGGTGGTTTCACGCACCCACAATCCGTAATGGAATCCCCTGCACAAGCGATTTTCATATGTTTCATCCTATTTGATCTCCTTTTTGCATACTTTCGGTTTCCTTTGATTTTTGGTTGTTCCTTCGGTTGAACCGGACTGTTCCATACACACCAACGATGATCATCAAACTACCAATGGCGTGATAAACATGCAATGGTTCTCGAAGAAGGAAAAATCCTGCGAGAATGGCAACAATTGTCGACAAGTTTGAATAAATGCTCGCAACATGGGCGGGAAGCGCTCCTAGAGCGAAGTTTACAAGGAAGAATCCACCGATCGAAGCGATAATGCCAAGATACAAGATGGAGATAATCGTTTCCGTAGAGGCAAGACTTCGCACATACAGTCCCATATCCTTCAAAACAATCAATTGAACAAGATAAATCCCATTGAAGACGATCGCACCGGTCATCATCATGAAGTACGTCAATTCTTGTGGTTTCAATGCTTTCGATGCGTTCCGTGAAGCAATATTGAACAACGCAGCCGACACCACCGCTCCTAAAAGCAATATAAAACCGATGGGTTCGATTCCGATTCCGGAGGAGGACTTTGAAATTTGAATGAATAAAATTCCTGAAACACTCAAGACGATGAAGAACATTTGAATGGGCTTCGGACGCTCCCTAAGGAAAACCATGCTGAAGAGACTGACGAAAATCGGAATTAAAGCAATCATCATTCCTGCTTCGCTGCTTGTCGTTTTGTCAAGACCGTAGGTTTCGAACAAAAAATACAAAACCGGCTGAAATAATGCCACCAGAACAAAATGTCTCGCCTCTTTCCAATTCAAGCGAATCGGAAGAATTTTCAATCTTCTCAACAACTCAAACATCAAGAAAGCAATCAAGAACCGGTACGCGACCAATCCAATTGGACTGATGTGGGTCAAAGCGATTTTAGAAAACATGAATGAAAAACCGAAAATCACCGCGAACGAAATTCCTGCTAAATGGGGTTTTCTTGACATTTGCTCCATCACCGTCACTTAAAATTGTGAAACATGCATCGAACATGCTGCTATGATTATACCACAACCCTATGAGCAAGCGAAGAAAATCTTGAAATGAAATGAACATTTCTTGTTTCATTTTCAAAAGACATCCGCAATTTGGGTGTAACTCATTGTTATCGTCATGCCGTGGAAAAAAAGCATTAAAAAAACTCCCTCGGCACCGAGGGTGGTGCGTTGGAAGTCTTTTTCGTTATGAAAACTTATCGTAGAAGACGTTTTCCTTCTTTATATCGTGTTTGTTTAACACACGAATGCATGCATCAATCATGCCCGGAGATCCACAAAGATAGGCTTCCGCTTCGGAAAGATCGCCTGAAAAGCGATCGACAACATCCGTGATGAGACCAACCTCACCCGTCCAGTTATCTTCGGGCTTGGGTTCAGATAGGGCAGGAATGTATTCAAAGTTTGGAAACTCCTTGGAAAGTTCCAAAAACTCCTCCGTATAATACAAATCCCGTTTGGAGCGGGCTCCAAAGAAATATTTGATTTTACGGTTCATTCCACGATCCTTCAAATAATACAGAATCGATCGAATTGGGGCTTTTCCAGATCCTCCCGCGATACAAACCATATCACGATTTGAGTTTTCCTGTAAGTAAAAATCCCCAAAGGGTCCGGTGATGATTACTTTGTCCCCAACCTCAAGCGCCATATGGACGAATGTCGTCGCTTGTCCTTTTGGAACATATCGAATGATTAACTCGATATCACCGCCATTTTTTGGATTGGATGCAATCGAATAGGCGCGGATGACATCGATTCCCGGCACTTTTATTTGAACGTATTGTCCCGGTTTGAAATCCATTGACGTCGGTTGAAGCAAGTGGAACCGAACGAGTTTGATATCGTATGTCAAGTCTTCGATATAGGTGACTTGAGATTTGTATTCTTTCGCATGAAGCAACCCCTTCGGAAGAACCATTCGGATGTTTTCCTTGACTTTCACTTGACAAGAAAGACGAACTCCTTCCTCTCGTTCTTTTGAAGATAGAAAGGGATCTTCCGTTGGTTTGATGTCTCCTCCTCCTTCGATCAGCTTCACCTTGCATGTTCCACAAGTCGCTTTTCCACCACAAGCGGAAGGGACAAACACTTTCTTATTTGCGAGCGCATTCAATACCGTGTCGTCACCAACAACGGGAATTTCCATTTCATCGTTGATGATGATTGTCTTTTCTCCACCGCCTCCGAGCAATTTATCGGCCAAAATCAACAAAACGGTGACGAGAATCAATACCCCGATCAATACAAGAGGCACGAACCAGTTCATACGATCCCTCCTTTAAATATTGGCCAAACCGGTGAACCCGATGAATGCCAACGATAAAATACCGAGGATGATGAAGACGATTCCTTTTCCGGCCAACCCACGTGGTGTGTCGGAGTTTTTTGCCATTTTCTCGCGAATTCCGGCAACCAAAATAATCGCAAGCATCCAACCGACGGCCGATCCGAATGAAAAGGCTGTTGTTTCAGCAAAATTATAGTTCCGATTGGCAAAAAAGAGCGAAACTGCCAAGACAACGCAGTTGACGGTGATGAGCGGCAAGAAGATTCCGAATGCGTTGTACAACTTCGGAAAGAACTTGTCGAGAAACATTTCCAAAAATTGAACAGTGGCAGCAATCGTGATGATGAAGACGAGCAAGGACAAATACGATGTCCCCGTGCTTTTTAACAACATGTAGATTGGCCAATTGATTATTCCGGTCAGTGTGACGACGAAAACGACGGCAAGACCCATGCCTTTGGCGTTTCGTACGTTTGTTGAAATCGCAATCAACGGACACATCCCCAAGATGTATGCGAGTGCGATGTTGTGGTTCAAAATGGTGGCGACAATGATTTCTATAATTCGATCCATTTTTTCCCTCCTACTTCATTTCAACTTCGAAGTTTTTGGATAATTCCCGGATAATCCAAATCAACACACCGAGAACGAAAAATCCACCAGGTGCCATCGCCATGACAACCCATTTTGGCCAAGCATCCGGCATAACTTGAACGTTCAATATCGTTCCAAATGCGAGAATTTCCCGCACCAAGGCGACCAAGATAAGGACATAGGTGTATCCCATACCGCTTGCAAATCCGTCGATCAAGGTGTAGCGAACCGGATTTTTGACAGCGAAGGCTTCTGCCCGTCCCATCACGATACAGTTGGTAATGATTAGTCCAACATATGCGCCGAGTGCTTTCGCAATGTCGAAGAAATAGGCTTCTAGGAACATTTGAACCATGATCACAAGGGAAGAGATAATGACCATATAGGTAACCATCCGAATTCTTGAAGGAATCAAGTTCCGAATAAGCGACACCGTCATCGAACTCGCCATGACGACAAATGTAACACCCAACCCCATCGCTATTGCGTTTTCGACACGATTCGTAACAGCAAGAGCCGAGCAGATTCCAAGGACAGCAATGACGATTTGATTGTTTTTGACAAGGCCGTCTTTGGAGATGTTGAACCATTTCTTATATTTTAATCGTATCCATTTCATATCGACATTCCCCCCCTTACCCATTCAGGATGAGCCAGGCCGCCTTGTGTCTGGCATAGGATTCGTTCAAAAGTTCTTCAAACGCCTTGGATGTCCGGGTGGCTCCCGATATCGCATTGACTTCGTTGGGAGCACCCCTTGCGTCTTTGTTGATTTCAAGAGAAGGAACCATTTTTATCCCATTGAAATTGGACAAGTATTTTGCCTCGGCGACGATACCGCCTAGTCCCGGAGTCTCCTCTTGTTGCAGCACGACGATCGAAGCAATTGTCTCAAAATCGGATTGGAGTGTGATGACACCGATGATGGGTCCCCAAACGCCCGATCCTTCAAACACGTAACTGACGTAGCCGGTTGATTCATCGATGTAAAAGGATAGTCCATCGTGAGTCATGATTTTAACGGATTCGTCAAACACCTCATGAAGGTTGGCAAGCGTATAGGATATGTCATAGGCTTTCATGATGGTCGTTTTCAATTCCGCTTCCTGGTTGGCCAAAATGCGTTCTTTCGTCAACGCATCCATCCCAGCAAGCAAAAAAGACGTAATCAATCCCATGATGCCCACGAAGATAATCAGTCTTAGATTATGTTTCATGCCGATGCCTCCTTTTTTGAAGTGGATTTCTCACTGTTCCAATTATCCAAAAGTCCCGTCACCGCATTCATTAAAATGACGCTGAAAACGACTCCTTCCGGAAAGGCTGCGAAATTACGGATCAATACGGTCAAAAAACCAAGCCCGATGCCATAGATGATTTTCCCAAGCGGAAAAATCGGTGAAGTAACCGGATCGGTCGCCACGAAAAATGAGGCGAACATCAATCCTCCGACAAACAACGTATGAACAGGATCCTTGAATGCGTTTGGATCAATCCATCCACCAACGAGTGTAATCAAGAAGACGCTGCCAAGATAGGAAAGCGGTATTCGCCAATCCACAATTTTGAGCACAACCAATCCGATGCCAAGAATCAAAATTCCAAGTCGAAATGTTTCACCCAAAAATCCAGGAGCATTTCCAGCCATGAGATCCCACAACGTGTAGGGGAATGCGGCAGTTGCACGAAGGGCTAAAATCGGATCGGTCAACGGTGTCGCCATTTCCCTCGGAAAAGAAATCAAGACGAAAAGAACTCCGACCACAGAAGGATTGAAAATGTTTTTTCCAAATCCTCCGAACACGCTTTTTCCAAAAAACACGCCGAACCAAGATCCGATTGCCACCATCCAAAGTGGAGCATTCGAGGGCATCATCAAGGTGAAGATCATTGGCGTAATCCACCATGCCATATCGAGGGGTTTCTTTCTAATCTTTGAAAACCCGAATTCGACGATGAACACTGTAATGACCGACACGGCCAAAATTCCCAAAACATACCATCCAAACAAGAAAACGGACGCTATCAACAATACCGCCAACGCTCCAGAGAAAATGAAACTGTTCCTTTTTGTAAGAACACTCAAATAGGGGGGTAGTGGGGTTTGTGCCATCAAAACCACCTCATTCCTTCGGGCACAAAAATTTTCAAAACGGTGTGGAACAATTCCACAAACATCTCTATCATTCTATCACAACAACGTTTTTTTTTCAACCTCAATGACCGTTTCTTCGTGTAAAATAGTTTTGGGCAGATGTAAAAAGGAACCTCTGTGATATAATTAGTTTGCCAAAACCACACAGGAGGTCCCCATGTATATTTTACCACAAACGTACATCGATGTAATCA
>Ga0116204_1001658_pt1 | contig 12378 bp, 12 predicted proteins | sample LakKivwa52mmetaG_FD_94481 | JGI IMG/M metagenome (GOLD analysis project Ga0116204, IMG submission 94481) | Anoxic lake water microbial communities from Lake Kivu, Rwanda to study Microbial Dark Matter (Phase II) - Lake Kivu water 52m metaG | ecosystem: Environmental > Aquatic > Freshwater > Lake...
ATCAATAACCCAATCGTACTTGCGGCGACGATCACCACTACAGCTCCGAAAAACCGTACAGTAAATGCGCGACTCCCCTGAAAATAGGAAAAGAATGTTTTACTGAGTAAGTTTGTGGCGTTTACCAATATAAGGGTAACCAATGCTGTTTGAAAGGTAATCGACCTGCCGGCTAGTTCGGATAAGTTAATAAGTATTGCATCAAGCCCGGTTAACGAACCGATAACGGATGTAATATATAGTCCGGTGTCACCAAAGAGATCTATTGCAATTTTTGATGCAAACCGAATGATAATAAAAATAGAGGCAAATCGAAGCGCCGGACCCAGTGCAAAAATCTCACTTTCGGTTACTGGTTTTTTATCAGAAGGATCTTTTTCAGACAACTCCTCTCCCCGGGTCATAAAGAATACACCTGCGGCAAACGAACTCACGATCATTAATAGTAGTGTGCCGGTCGCATGTACAAGTAACGCTCCATTAAGAGGTGCAAGCAGAATAAAAATCTGAAAAAAGCTTGTCATGTTTGAAAAAATTGCAGCCGCAACAAGTTTATTTATTCCCTTACCTGCTTTACTTTCCTGTGCAAGCGAAATGGTAGTTGAAGTAGACGAAATAAATCCCCCAACTAAGCTTGCCACTATCCGCCCGTGTTTTTTACCAATAAGCCGTTCAAGCGCATATCCGGCCATATCGATACCGGTTATAAGAGCAACAATAAACCACAATCTAAAAGGATTGATAAGTTCGTAATGAGAAATACCCGTAATATCAATCCCATATGCTCCAAAAAATCCAACTGTTCCAGGAATAGATGCAATTGTTAGTGGTGTATTCGGAAGGAAGGGTAATATTACGAGCGCAATGAGTGCATAGCTCACAAACGCATGAATCTCTTCTCGGTCAATACCCCGAATAATCGTGCGAATATCCTCTTTTCGCGATAAGATCATAACCAGGACTACTACTACCGCAACGATAAGCTGTATCGGCATAAGCTGTGCACCGATGAGTACACCAATAATGTATGTTGTCAACATGCCAAGTTCAGTCGTAACACCTACGTCCCGCGTCATAATGCTTTGGAGGATGTAATACCCCACAATAAGAAGACCAAATACCGATGATGCAAATATAAAAATACCAACATTATGTGTATACAGTACTCCTGCGAGCGCACCAAGCAGAGAGATTAAACTAAACGTGCGCAGTCCCACCGAAACTTTTTGTTCATTTTCCACTGTTTTATGGGTTTCACGCTCCAGTCCAATTATCGATCCCAAGATTACAGCTAAAAGCAAACGAAAAGGAATATCGTAAGGTGTCATAGGTGATTATTTGGTAAAAAATGTTCTAATTTCTTGCACGTATATTTTTCTATCTTCAGGTTTTTTAAAACTGTGGTCGCCGTCTATCCAAAGTATAGTTGCATTTGGTACCACGTCATATTCATCTTGATATTCAAGCCGCACCACATCATCTTGTTTGGGGTGTATGATAAGCGTTTTTGTATGTGATCCAAAACGAGAAAATGCTTCTATGGGGTTATACTCCTTTAATGTTTTCCAAAACTGTGGTCCAAATTTTTGTATCTCCCCCGTTGATCGAGGTACCAAACTAATGCCGTTTATATCCACCTTTCCTCCTGGCTTACTGTTAAATCGCTTAAAAAGTCGATCCATAATAAACTGAGTGTTAGAGTTTGGCGTGCCACTCAACACAGCTTTTTCGATATCTGGTGGATTCAAAAGGGTCGTTACAAATGTACCCATGGAGTGTGCTACGATATATATTTTTCCTGGGTAAGTCGTGCGAACATACGTGAGAACTGCATCAAGGTCTTTTGCGTGTTTATGGTAGTCAAAATCCTCTTGCTTCCCCTCACTATCTCCAAAACCTGAAAAATCAAACTGTACTGTGCGAAATAAATCTCCAATACCTGTAGCTACCTCGTCGAACATGCCGGTTGTTTCATGTTTGGTTACACCAAGCCCATGAGCAAACACCACTGTAGTAGTTGCATTTTCGTTGCCTGATATAAGAACATCCAGTTGTTCACCAAAGGGGTTTTTTATTTTAAGAGAAGTACTCATATATCTATTATACCGAACAGTGTATATCTAATAACTGCTATAATATAAGTCAATTGTAAATTTACGATTACTGTATGGCTAAAACAGCACTTATCACGGGCATATTAGGACAAGATGGACCGTATCTTGCAAAACTGTTACTTGAAAAAGGGTATAAGGTATATGGACTCATGCGTCGCTATTCACAGCCGCACATGGAAAATTTAAAGTTCGTAGGTATAGAAAAAGAAGTTGATTTTGTTGAAGGTGATCTTTCAGATGAGTCTTCACTTATCAATGTGGTACGTAATGTTCGCCCTACTGAAATATATAACCTTGCAGCACAGTCGTTTGTGGGTTCGTCATGGGACCAAGCAAAGCTTACTACTGAAGTAAATGCACTTGGCGTACTATATTTACTAAACTGTATTAAATTTCTTTCCCCCACAACCAAATTTTACCAAGCATCCACAAGTGAGATGTTTGGTCTGAGTAATGACAACGGATTTCAAGATGAAAAAACAATTTTTCACCCACGAAGTCCCTACGGAGTATCCAAAGTGTACGCATATTGGATGACTGTTAACTTCCGTGAGTCATATGGACTGTTTACCACAAACGGTATTTTGTTTAATCACGAGTCGCCTCTTCGAGGTATTCAGTTTGTCACACGCAAAATCACCGATGGCGTAGCCCGTATTAAACTTGGACTTGCCGACACCATATCTCTAGGAAATCTTGATGCAGAGCGCGACTGGGGATTTGCAGGTGATTATGTTGAGGCGATGTATCTTATGATGCAGGCAGAAAAACCAGACGACTACGTGGTTGGTACTGGTGAGTATCATACCGTAAAAGAGTTCGTACAACTTGCCTTTAAAGAAGTTGGCATAACCGATTGGGAAAAATATGTGGTTATTGATGCACGGTTCAAACGACCAGCAGAGGTACCACATCTTCGAGCCAGAACTGAAAAAACCACACAACAATTGGGATGGAAGCCAAAAGTTTCGTTTGAAGAACTAGTAAAAATGATGGTAGATGCTGACCTCAAACGGCTACAAAAATAAACCATGTCGCTAGAAAGATCGAGTCCGTCAGTACAGCGTGTACTACGCCGCATTGAAGTGGCTCAAACGCCGTCGGTATAAGAACTACCCCAATTTCCCCTTTTCCTCCACAATGTCAAGGCACTTCGGAACGTTATTAATGTAAACGTTAAAACTAAACAAAGAGAATCACCAATTGATACGAAATGGGAATCATATGTACGAAATAAATGGGGAGAGCGTATTGGGTCACCTTCCTTTGACAACAATTTTGATGAAGCAAAAAAACAACATATGGATCAAATAGCATCAGAAAAAGATGAGTTCTACGAAGTAGTTGAACGCGAATACAAAAAGAACGCTGAAGAGCAGTTTCTCCTTCATGATGTCACAACAAACGCAACGCTTTTCGTGGGGTTGAAGATGTTGCGTGGGAAGGACAATTTCCCTCCACCTCACTGGTTTCCTGAATATGATAGACTGCAAAAGGAAGTTGCTTCGCTTTCATCTCATCCAGAATATTCAATTAAAGATAAATTAGAACGCTACAATGAACTTGCTCGCTATATTAGAAGGCATGAAAAAGACATGGATACCATATCCGGATAGCCTGAGATTGCACAAAATTATTATGCTAATGCGCTTAATACTGCGCACCTTTGGCCGATGTTGCACGCATCTGGGAATATGGTTGACGCTATTTACAAACAAAATTTTGACCAGATAGATAAATGGCATTGGGCACTTTCAACAATGCGCATTCCCATGGAACGTATTGCCGCCGCATTCGGTAACGAAATGATTGTAAGTCAAAGCGTTACATTTCCACAAGGTGAGGTAAATGGACTGCAAGGAATGACACTCTTTAACCTCATACAGGAAATTAAACGTACACGCGTCAAAAAATGCATTATTGAAAAAAATGGATCACAGTTTGTTTTACGTGTAACAGCAGGCGAAGTGCCAATAAGAGAACATCTTTTTAAACCATCAGAGGTTGTAAAAGGAAAAACACTTCCCGGCGATGGGTTGTATGTGGCGCATCAATTTCATAGCGTTCTTACAGGAACAAATATTCATTATTATGATGATGCTGAACATGTGAGTGGTCCTCCCTACACCTATACATTTAGTCTCGATGATGCGAGAGTGACTGAGCGGGTCAACCCACCACTTGATGAATTCCGCACAAATGCAGGATATCAAACATTTTCAGAAAATCATACCCACGCAAAAAAGCTGAAAACACAGGTAAGAGATATTGATTGGTACAACTTTACCTTTCACGATGTGCTTACTCCACTTGGCAAATACTCCGTTTACACTGTTGGCTCTAAAGGCCAACCAAATCCGATTGCAGACGCGTTACATCGTTTCAATAGTGAAAATGACTTAGACAAGAAAGTAGCGCACCTAGAAGAACTTATATCGCTCCCGCTTCCAGAGAAGAAGGAATGGCCACCAGAATATATTGCGTCGGTCAATAAAAAAATAACTATACTAAAAAAGCTCTTCCCAATGTTTAAACCATCCCTGCAGTTTCTTCTCCATCCCAACGTAGAGACATATAGAAAGCTAAGGGATGTACGCGTACAAGTCGCGGATATAATTTCAAGCTTTAGTTTTTCTGAAGATCGCCAAGCATCTATGCCCCGGAGAGAATTAAATGGATTTGAAGGAATTACTCTTTTTAATCTATTAAAAAACGCAGAAGCACATAGTCCAAATAAAGTAGAAGAAAATGGTCAGCCATCGAGTGAGAAAGATATGAAAGATGTGGGAGTGATCATAACTGATTCAGAAATTACAGTTACAAATCACAGCAATGATCCTCATCCCGGCGAAGATGTGTTGTTTCAGTACAAAGGGAGGGGGCACGGCGGTCATACTGGATTTGGTATGTTTACAGCTGCAAAGTTGTATGCGCCGTTGATTGGTGGTGTTGTTGAGGCTGAATGGAAAGAGCAAAATAACCCCGATGGTACAAAATATCGTGTTCGTTTCTCCTTGAAAAAAGCCTCATCCTATAATATACTATAGGATGTCATTCCCGCATACAGAGTCACGGTTACTGCCCCCTGTGAAGCTCAGAAATGATGCTTTAATAGGCACAAATGCTGTATTGCCTACTCGAATTAAACCGCTTACATTGGGTCCAGATTTGTTTGGACGCCCTCCTGTAGAAATTCCTGGAAGATATATTACCGATGAAGCATATTTGAAGACCACGGGAAGAATAGAGGAATGTAAAGCATATAAGCTTGGTGGCGAGTGGACTATAGATCCGCAATTAAATTTACCATCATTTCTTAAGACAACCATTCAATACGTAACGAGATCTTCTTCGAAATATGGCCTTATAATAGGAAAAAACGATTTTGCGTTTTACGATTTAAAGAATCTACATTGTGGTCCTCTTTTTGCTTTTAAAGATGGAAACAAGAATCAACCCTCATTTAGCCTCCTGTTTGATGAAATTATCTTTCCAAACGGAATGCGATCTGGAGTATGGGCTACTATAATTTGTAATCCGTTATTATTCGCAGACAAAGGAAGTATTGGTCGATTTGGTAGTGCAGTAGTTGAATCAATTTGGAAACAGCCCACTGCTCAAGGAGATATTCGAAATTATGTGGAGATACGATATCACATTGATATGCCAGTATGAGTATAAAAACACTTGCTATCCAAGCGCAACGTCAAGCACCATCATTGTCACAAAACCGATGATGGTAAATATAGTTGATACATCGGTATTCCCTTCTTGTTGAGACTCCGGTATTAACTCTTCGATGACTACAAACAACATCGCTCCCGCTGCAAACGAAAGTGCAAAGGGAAGGATACTTTGTGAGGCTGTAACGAACATATATCCGACAACTGCAGCCATTGGCTCAACAACACCAGAAAGCTGTCCGTAAAAAAAACTTTTTGCACGCGACCACCCCCCTCTTCGAAGTGGAGCTGCAGCTGCAATTCCCTCAGGAAAGTCCTGGAGAGCGATACCGAGTGCAAGTGTGGCAGCTACCGCAAGAGTCATATGTGAAGACACAAACTGCAATGAGCCAAATGCCACACCAATAACTAACCCCTCTGGAATGTTGTGCAATGTCATTGCTGAAAATACGAGTATATTTTTTCGCCATCCTAGCTTGAGTCCTTCAGCATGCGTTTCAGTAAGCCCCCGGTGAAGATGCGGGATTATTTTATCAACAATAAGAAGAGTAATCATACCAACGAGAACACCTATTGCAGATGGGATCCAAGGTATCATACCCTGTTCTTCCGCTAAGTTTATTGCAGGAATAATGAGTGACCAAATCGATGCTGCTATCATAATTCCGGCAGAAAAACCTAAAAGCGCATTCATAACATTGCGACTTATTTTATTAAAGAGAAAAACAATTGAAGCGCCAAGAGCAGTTGTGGCCCATGCAAATGTACCGCCTATGATTGCAAGTTGAAATGGGGTAAATCCCTCGAGGAATGTAAACATGAAGATATTGTAATATATTATTTCAGTTCCTGTGTTTGTTCTATCCCTTCACAAAGTCTGCGTATGTCGCTAATTGAAGCGCTTACTACTCGACTTTGTTCATGGACAGATCAAACACAGAAAATCTCGGTTAATAAACATCGAATTCCGCCTCCCCCAACTCGTTCAATCATGGATACATCGGCGACACATATTTTACCCGCGTTTGCGAGTATTTTAGTTTGAGAGACGTCGAGGCTTTTAAATGTCGTTTGTGACATAACTATAATTGAGGTACCTTTGCCTGTCTTTAATTCCAGAATATTTCCGGCAAATGCATCAAGCTGTTTCATGGACAGTTCAACGAGTTCTTTTCCTGTTTTTTGAAAATATGATTTGAGTTTTGTTCGTTCGGTAGCATCGGGTATGGCATCAAGACATATCGCTGCCCAGTTTGTTCCAACCGACATAAGGACATTTGTGTGATAAATCGGTTTTTGATGATCATATGCATGAAACGAAACTATTTCATAACCAAGCAGTTGCCCTAGTTTTTCAAGCGGCGCACTGTGCGTTCGTGCGGACAAACATGCATATGCAATTTTATGTATACGGTCAAACACAACGCTTCCGGTACCCTCCAGATACTGCCCTGCGTGTTCAAATGATGATAGGTCGACCACTTCTGATACATGGGATATTTTTTTTAAATATGCAATGATATCTTGCCGTTTTTCTACTCGACGGTTTTGAGCAAGGAGCGGATAGATAATTATCTTTCCATCTGCATGGGTCGTTATCCAATTGTTGGGAAAAAGCGCATCGGGTTTGGGAGGTGTGGGAGTATCCGCAATACGAATTACTGTAACTCCTTCTTTTTCAAGGAGTGTGCCAACTGCCTTCCATTCATTTTCAGCGATTTTTTGAATATGTTCTTTTGTATCACGTATGCGATGCTGAAACACATTTGACTGTGCAGTCTCCGCATTAAAACTAAACGAGGTCGGCGACACCATGATTACTGTATCGGTCGTGTGATGCATAGGGGTTAAAAATCATTCCACAGCATCTGATTATATACTTCATGGTGATAAATAACCTCTGGATTTTTAACCTTTGTACCCAGGTCTGCCGGGCATCGGTCCGCTGAAGTTTGTTTAAGCGCCACATATCGACGAACCAGCTCTTCACCTATTATTTTTTTGACAAATTCACTCTGCCGCATCTGGGTAATCGCTGTCTGAATGGTGCCAGGTAAGAATCGTAATCGAGGCCTCTTGTCGGTATCACGCTCCCCAACCTGTCCTTCAAGCGCTGTTTTAATGAGTGCATACATCATAAGGTATGGATTTGCATCTGGCCCAACACTTCGTACCTCAAATCGTGCAGATTTTTCGTTATGCAAGGGAATTCGTATCATTGCACCCCGGTCTGTTTCGGAAACTTTTATTTCATTAGGCGCTTCAAAGTGGGGATCGAGACGCCGATATGCATTGACACTTGCGTTTAAAATAAGACACAGTTCATTTGCGTGATTGAGAATCCGGTCAATTGCTTTCCAAGCGAAAGCAGACAGTTTCCCCTTTCCTTTTGCATCGTAAAAGAGATTTGTTCTTCCTTTATAGATAGAGATATTTGTATGCATTCCACTGCCATTTATACCCATTATTGGTTTTGGTAAAAAGGTAGCAGTCAATCCCATGTTGCTTGCAATTTGTCGGCAAACTAGTTTATAAATCTGAATTTGGTCTGCTGCATTAACTACATCGGAGTAAGAATAATTAAGTTCAAACTGAGATGGCGCTACTTCAGGGTGATCTTTTTCGTTTTCAAAACCCATAGCGCGCTGTGCCTCTGCCGCTCGGTCAATAAAGTTACGGAGAATGTCGTTTGGGAGCGAGTGATAGTAGCCTCCATGCGATACAGGTTCAAACCCATGTTGCTCATTATATGATTTTTCAGCTTCAAGTCCCTTTATAAGAAACCCTTCCACTTCGTTTGCAACATACACCGTATAGTTGTTTTTCTTTTTCAACTCCTCGGCATACGTACGAAGTAGTCCCCTGCTGTCCATGGCGTAGGGTGACCCGTCCTGATCCATAATGCGTCCCATGATAAGCACTTTACCAGGACCAAACACATCGCTTGGCAACCACCAAAATGCACCCCAGTCAATATCAAGTCGCAAGTCGGACTCGGCTTGGCGTGCAAAGCCCCGTATGGATGAGCCGTCAAAGGTGAGGTTGTCGTATGATGATAAAAAGAACTTCTTATCATAGTCAAGCATATGAAACCGACCTTCAAGGTCGGAAAACCCAATGGTAACTGCTTTTATCCGTTTTTCATTTGAAAGGTATGTAGAGTAGTATTTTTTAAGTTCGGCGGATGAAAGTGTGCTCCTTCTTTTCTTTGCCTCTAAATTTAACTCTTCTAACTTATCGTACGGTATTTCAAGAAAGGTCCGAAGTGCTATAGAATCCATATTTAAAATTAAAATAAATATTAAATAATATAAAAATCTATATAATTAAATTAAATATGTCAAATGTAAATATAATAAATGTATATCTGATTATTCGAATAATCAGATATAAATAGCTATAAAGCCCTATAGTATATGGTATACTATATGGCTATGGCACCCGAAAGACGAATTGTACATCCTGATACCGCACATGGAACAACCTGGTTTATTGGTCCAGATTATCACCCTTCTATGCATCCAATAGCAAGACAGTTTGATTGGTTTATGAAAACAGAAAAACATGTTCACTTTGCATCCACTGGTAACACAGTACCAGACATAAAGGGAACAGACACCCAAGTAACCTATCTTCACGACCCTCAAGCAAAAGCGGGTCATTATTATTATTTGTCCCCTATGCTTGTAACTCCCTACGGCATATCATTTGATAAAGCAGAGCAAGATGCTACTCGTGTTATGTATAAAACAGTTGCAGGTTTTCACCCGGTACTCGTAACTGAAGTAGGTATTTATTGGCTTGATGGTACAAGCGGAGGTATCCATTTTGGGGTAGAATTGCCAGCTCAAGGAGAATTGAGTAATAAGCCCAAAGTTGCGTTTAGCATCGGAGAGAAGAACCAGGATACGTTTACTAAACAAGTTGGGACAATTGGTGAGCAACCAGTGGCAATGTCAATTCGATTCAATAGAGATTTATTGGGGAGTGTGTCCCTACTCAAACGATTTTTAGAAGCACCATACAGCCTTACGGAATCACGAAAAAGTATCTCACCACGGTTTATTGTTCAGTAACTTTTCGGTATACTGGTGCTCATGCGGTCTATTCTTATAACGGGAGCAACCGGCAATATTGGCTCGTATTTAGTCACACACTTTCGAAAAAACGGTTATTCAGTAGTACCGTCCACACGAAAGAGAAATAATGTATTTTCTTGGAATAGTGACAAGATAAAAGCGTTTTACAAAAAGCACAACATTGGTGTTGTTATTCACACTGCAGGTGTAGTTGATATTTCAACTGATGAAGATATTGTATTTAATGCGTTTAGTTTTAAACATCTTTTAGTCGATACATCGGTGCGTTACTTTTTGTGCGGGTCGGTTGCGGAGTATGGGTTTCAGAATAAAACATGTACCGAACGTAGTGTAGAACTACCAGATACAAATTATGGTTTATCAAAACTCATGCAGAAAGATTGTGCGGAGTACAGCGTAAAAAAGGGTGGATTTGATATTGTGTATATGCGACTTTCCAATGTACTTCTCCCCTATGCTCATACATCTTCGCTCATTGAAACTATTATGAAAGAAATGCCAAAGGGTAAGCGTGGCAACATAACTGTGAAAAATCATCACATGATGCGTGATTTTATAGATATTCGAGATGTGTGTGCGTTTATTGAGGCAGCTATGAAGTCGAAGCGTCACTCTACTCTTTATAATGTTACATCGGGGTCGCCGACAACGTACACAACGCTCATTTCCCTATTTGCCTCATTGTATAACTCATCGAAAGAGTCTCTTCCAAATATAACAGTTCCCAGTAAAGCAGATGAAGTAATGAAAGGAATATACTCAAATTCCCGCGCCAAAAAAGACTTTGGTTGGTCGCCGAGATACACTATTAACGATACAATAACCTTTATTCATACTTCACTACCCCATCCCACTTCGTAAAGTCAATGTCGTTTTTTCGTAGTTCGTACCACTAATAATAAAGCTCAGCCTTGGCAACCTGCGCGGTTGCCAAAGGCTATATCGTTGAACATGCATTGTCAGTATGCTCTATGTAATTCGTATTGTGGTTTATAAACCGTTGCATGTTTATCAACTTTCGACTTACATAAATATATGTACGTACATAGAACTTTTATCTCAGGTGAAATATATCACCTATGTAATAAAAGCATTTCAAATTATAGAATCTTTCGTAACGAACATAATATTATTCGGTTTTTAACCGCCGTCCATTACTATAATTCTCAGAATTTAGATTCAATCCCTCCACTTTCGAAGGCACTTCGTAGACCAATAGTGCTTGACTCAATACTACAAAGAAATAGTCAAAATCCGGTTTGTATTCTTGCATACTGTATTATGCCGGATCACTACCATTTACTTATAAAAGTTGGAGATACTGTCCCACTTTTTAAATATATAAATATCGTCCAAGATAGCTATACTCGTTATTACAACAAAGCAAATAATCGGAAAGGCCCATTATGGCAATCACGATTTCGGTCAGTATATATACCAGATCAACACACACTTCTTCATGTGCACAGATACATTCATTTAAATCCCACTACTGCAGGAATTGTACGGACACCAGAAGAATATGCTTGGTCTTCATATCGTTCATTTATTTATGATCCATCGGTTCTCTCTAATACAAAGGAAATAACAATATCATCAATTCGTTCCTATCAACGGTTCGTAGAAGACAATCTTGATTATCAGAGGAAATTAAAACGAATTAAAAAGCTATTGCTTGAGTGATGTAGCCTGGCAACCGCGTAGGTTGCCAAAGGCGGGCAGTGGTTGTTATTTGGTGGTGGAGTTACTATAATGGAGCAATAGAATAAGGAAAATATGAAATCCTCACCTGCTGTTTTTATCGTAATACCGGCCTATAACGAAGGCCCTGCAATTCATGCAGTTATACAGGAAGTAAAAAAGTACGGGTGGAAGAATATCATTGTGGTTGATGACGGCTCTTCTGACTCAACGTACGCAGAGGCAAAAAAAACGGGTGCAGTTGTACTCAGACACTCGCTCAACCGCGGTAAAGGCGCCGCAGTGAAAACCGGGTTTAGTGCCGCACAAAAACTGGGTGCTTACGCTGTGGTTACTATTGACGCCGACGGACAACACGACCCACGTGACATTGACACGTTAGTTACAGCATTATACAAGGACTATGACGTTGTGCTGGGCACTCGTAATTTTGAAGAACTGCATATTCCCCGCTATAAAGCAGTTGCCAATAAACTGGGAAACTTTTTTACCTGGCTCCTCTATGGGATTTGGGTGCAGGACAGCCAGTCGGGCATACGGGCATATAACAAAAAGGCACTGTCGCTTATTCAAATCAACAATGACCGCTACGAATTTGAGTCCGAAATAGTGCGTGAGCTTAAGGTGCATAGTTTTCGTTGGGTTGAGATACCCATTCGCGTGCGGTATACCCGCTATGCTATGCAAAAAATGAACAAGCAGTCGCTTGTAAGTGCAGTTAAAACTGCTATTCGCCTATTATTATTTACATAATTCAACTATGAATATTACCGTCCTGCC
>Ga0116204_1001660_pt1 | contig 12373 bp, 9 predicted proteins | sample LakKivwa52mmetaG_FD_94481 | JGI IMG/M metagenome (GOLD analysis project Ga0116204, IMG submission 94481) | Anoxic lake water microbial communities from Lake Kivu, Rwanda to study Microbial Dark Matter (Phase II) - Lake Kivu water 52m metaG | ecosystem: Environmental > Aquatic > Freshwater > Lake ...
TGGGTGTATTTTCATCACTTTCAAAAGAAAAAACGTGTACCTAGGCGAATTTTAGCTAATCAAATTTCGAAAGTCGAGGAAATCATCGGGGGATCCAAAAATAAGAAAATGCTTACATGATAGAAAAACCTAGTCGTAACAATGGTATTTTTGAGGTAAATCAAGTATAATATTGACGGAAGTTTTAAGAATCAATAAGGAGGAACTTATGAAGAAAAAGACCGTTGAAGACATTGCGTTAAAAGGAAAAAAGGTACTTTGTCGTGTGGACTTCAATGTACCAATGAAAAATGGCGTTATCACCGACGATAATCGGATCGTCCAAGCGCTACCCACGATTCAATACATCATCGAAGAGGGGGGCAAAGTGATTCTTTTTAGCCATCTAGGCCGTGTAGAAACTCAAGAAGATTTAGCGAAATCTTCACTTCGTCCGGTTGCTGTTCGACTTCAAGAATTACTACAAAAAGAAGTAAAATTTATCCCTGTTACTCGGGGTCCTGAATTAGAAACAGCCATCAATCAATTACAAGACGGGGATGTCTTAATGTTTGAAAATACCCGTTTTGAAGATGTCAATGGCAAGAAAGAGTCTAAAAATAATCCTGAACTAGGCGCATACTGGGCAAGCCTTGGTGATGTGTTTGTCAACGATGCTTTTGGAACGGCTCACCGCGCTCACGCTTCCAATAGTGGCATTGCAGCTCATAAGGAAAGTGTTGCTGGATTCTTAATGGAAAAAGAACTCCGTTATATTGGGGGAGCTGTCGATCAACCCGTTCGTCCTTTCGTTGCGATTTTAGGTGGAGCCAAAGTCAGTGACAAGATCGGTGTTATTGAAAATCTCCTCCTCAAAGCAGATAAAGTATTAATCGGTGGCGGAATGGCCTACACCTTCATGAAAGCCCTTGGCTATAACATCGGTACTTCCATCTGTGAATACGATAAATTAGATTTAGCAAAATCCTTATTAGAAAAAGGAAAAGACAAATTAGTTTTACCTGTTGACGTCATCGTGAGCAAAGAATTCAAAAATGATACCCCCTTCCGGACAGCAACCTATGCGGATATTCATGAAGATGAAATGGGGCTCGATGTTGGACCAAAAACCATCGCTCTATTCGCTCAAGAAATTGCGAAAGCCAAAACCGTGGTGTGGAACGGACCTGTTGGTGTTTTTGAAATGGAAAACTTCGCAAAAGGCACGAAAGCTGTTTGTGAAATGTTAGCAAATCTAAAAGATGCAAAGACCATTATCGGTGGTGGCGATTCAGCGGCAGCGGCGATTCAAATGGGCTACCAAGATCGGTTTACCCATATTTCAACCGGTGGGGGAGCGAGTTTAGAATATTTAGAAGGAAAAGCATTACCAGGGGTGGAATCGTTAACGGATCAAGAAGATTGTTGCGGCCCTGATTGTCATTGCAACTAAAGGTTAGAAAGAGGATATTATGGAAAAAACCATTTTGATTAAAAGCACCGCTGGGTTACATGCCCAACTCGCTGCGAAAATTGTTCAAGTCGCTAGTAAATACGATGTCGATGTTCGTTTGGTTTATAGCGATAAAATCATCGATGCCAAATCCATCTTAGGATTAATGAGTTTAGCAGTTCCCCAAGGCGAAAACGTCAAACTAATTGCCTCTGGTGACAAAGCCAACGAAGCCATCGCTGACATCGAAAAAGTTTTGGTTTAGGCTATGCGTAAACCGATTATTGCCGGGAATTGGAAAATGTTCAAAACCCGGGATGAAGCATTGTACTTCATCTTAAAAGTATCGAACCTTGTCCCCAAACAAAGTGAGGTAGACACGGTTGTTTGTGCCCAAGCGCCCTTGATGCGGTGTTTGGTAAAACGTCAAGGCGATCATCTTCGCATTGGTGCACAAAACATGCATTACGCTGACGAAGGTGCTTTTACCGGAGAAATCTCGGGTGCACTGCTTCAAAGTTATAACGTAGATTATGTCATTATTGGACACAGCGAAAGACGCAAATACTTCTTTGAATCCGATGAAATGGTCAATTTAAAAATTAAGGCAGCGCTCAAATACAACATCACACCGATTGTTTGCGTGGGCGAAAATTTAGATGAACGCCAAGAGAACAAAACGTTTGCAGTCTTAGACCATCAAGTTCACAAAGCATTATCCGGCTTGAATGAAAAAGAAGTTTCGAAGATTGTCATTGCGTATGAACCAATTTGGGCAATTGGAACCGGAAAAACCGCAACTTCTGCCATGGCGGATGAAGCGTGTGGGTATATTCGTTCTTTGATTCGTCAATCGGTTTCGCCGTTTGCGGCTGACCAAGTACGGATTCAATATGGTGGATCGGTGAATTCCAAAAATATCGATGAGTTGCTTTCCATGCCCAACATTGATGGGGCATTAATTGGGGGAGCATCGCTTGATCCTGATCAATATATCTATATGGCAAACGCCGCAAAAAAACGGCTTTCAATGTAAAGAACTGATTTTTCAGTTCTTTTTTCCCTCGAGAATTGGGAAAAAGTCTTGAAAAACAATCGAAAAGTGATACAATGGTAAACAAGCATTTGATGATGGAGGAAACAATGAAGAAAATTTTAGCCCTTGTCTTGTTCTTGGTTTTTTCATTGGTTTTGGTAGGTTGCCAAACAACAACCGCAACGACGACCACAACCCAAGCCCCAACAACAACGACGACAACGACGACAACGACCACAACGACAACGCAAGCCCCTACAACCACTACGACTACAACCACCGCTTCAACAACGACCACCACGACCACTACCGCTCCATTACTCCCCCTTGAAGATTCTCAAGTGGTTCAATTTTTTAATTATTCCACCGAGTTTATAAAAGAAGTGGAAGGCGATCAATTCATTACGATGTATTACTATCCTCGTGAAAAAGGGTATGTTCCATTCGTGGATATCCCTGAATTTATCGCATTATTATTAGGAATCATCGACGATGAAATTCAAGTGGAAGTCTTAGAAGATTCCGTAAAAGTCTTCTTACTGTGGTATCCAACAGAAGAAGAAAAAGCAGAATATGGCATTACCGAAGATGTCGTGGAAGAATACGTTCTCTTCGACTTCACGAATCATACGGTGACAGCTCCTTCTATTGATACATTTAGTTATTTTTCAGGAGAAACAAGCACCGATTTTTCGAAAGGATTAACCCTCATTTCTTCGACTTCTGAAGAATTACCCGAATTTAGTGCTGATGTGAGCGAATTTAATTTCTTCTTCCGTAAAATCACCACGGAAAACGGTGACAAATATACCATTCCGTTATCGTTAGCGAATCTCTTCTTAACCGGATCGATGTTTGATGTCATCAAAAATGACGACGGATTATATGGTTTAGATACCTATCAAATTGGGGATGTAGAAGATGAATCTTCGGATTTGTATAATGCGGTTCGTCCGACAACCTTAGGTAGCGAATTCCGTCAAGAAACATTTGATTTCTTAATGTTCTCCTTCGAATATTTCTACGGATTAAAGAATTACAAAGAAATCGAATCGATGAAAACGTACGCCGCCAATTATCTTCGGTTTAATAGTCTCGAATTAAGTATTACCCGGTTTATCGATAGTTTTGAAGATATGCATACCGGTGTGATTTCTTATGGACAAGGCAATCTCGCCTATGAGCGCCCATCTTATCCCGGATACATTTACGACTGGTATTATGATTATAACGGGTGTAACTGTTATAACTTCCAAGGCTATTCCTTAACCTTCCATGGGGATACCGCATATTTTAGAATTAAATCCTTCACCAAGGAGTTTGGCGATGAAATCGCCCCCTACATGGAACAAATCCGCGATGCGAATGTTGCTAATGTTGTCATTGACTTAGCTTGTAATGGCGGCGGTGTCTTGGCAGGAGTCTATCACTTATTGAACTACCTCACCAACGATCCGATTTCGGTTTATACAACCAAATTAGGCGCAAATAGTTCTTGGACCTATGATGTCGAAGGGGATAAAGCAATCGACGCAAACTTCTTTATCTTAACTTCCAAAGGAACCTATAGTGCAGCGAACCTATTCACTGCTTACGCAACCGAATTAGGTTTAGCGAGAACGATTGGAAAACAAACCGGTGGCGGTGCTTGTTCGGTCAAAGTATTGGTACTTCCGAATGGGGCCATCTTACAAATTTCGTCCAATATGAATTTAACATTCTCCACTTTTGAAACCGTAGAAGAAGGCATCCCAGCAGAATACGTCATCGACTGGAGTCAATCCTCAAGACAAGGTGTCGACCCATCCATTACCGATATCTTAGCTGCGGTTGCCCATTTAAACGCTAATCCACAAACTTAATCACCTAAAACAAGGCTTCGGCCTTGTTTTTTTTCAAAAAAAAGAACCTCCGAAGAGGTTCTATGGGATTAACGGTTGTAAAATTCAACGATGAGATTTTCTTTAATTTCTGGTAAGAACTCATGACGTTCTGGTAAACGAACATAGGTCGCTTCCAATTTGTTTTCATCGTAGCTCACATATTCTAAACGACTCACAACAGCGCTTAATGAATCCTTGATGATTTGTAATCCTCTCGAGGTTTCTTTCACACCAATCACTTGACCAGGTTTTACCCGAATCGAAGGAATACTTGCTTTTTTACCATCTAGAATGATGTGCCCATGGTTGACTAGTTGTCTTGCTTGTTGGCGGGTTTTGGCAAATCCAGCACGGTAGACAAGATTGTCTAAACGGCTTTCTAGTAAGAACAAGAAGTTCGCTCCTTGTTTTCCTGGCATGTTCTTTGCTTCGTTAAACGTTTTTCTGAATTGACGTTCATTGACTCCATACGTATAACGTACCCGTTGTTTTTCTTGAAGTTGGGTGCCATACTCTGAAAGTTTGGAACGCTTTTGTCCATGTTGCCCGGGAGCGTAAGGACGTTTGTTTAATTCTTTCCCAGTTTCCGTAATGGAATATCCAAGACGGCGGGAGACTTTCCATTGTGATCCTAAAAATCTTGACATTGTATTGTCCTCCTAAATTGGTCATGAGTGTGAGGAACGCTTGATTCACTTGATGGGATTGTTATAATGAGTTCGTGTGAAGCAGTTCACAGTACTATCAAACCTAGCCGCGGAACAATTCATCTCAAATGAGGTCAGCGCAACTGCCTTTTACTACATGCGCACGTAATATTTTATTATAAATGCTTGATTTTGTCAATCAAAATCGATACGGCTTTCGATAATACCTGAACTTCTAATTCCCCAAAACGATTTTCAATTGGAGCATCGACATCGAGAACCCCAATCAATTGATCCCAAACGAGAATCGGAATGACCAGTTCGGATTGACTCGCTTCATCACAGACGATGTGACCAACAAAATCTGCGGTTCGAGGAACGTTTAAAGGTTTTCTTTGAATCGCTGCCGTTCCACATACCCCACGTCCTAAGGCAATCTCTGTACAGGCTGGTAACCCTTGAAAAGGTCCTAAGGTTAGTTTTTTGCCATCAAATAGGTAAAAACCAACCCAATTAATATCATCAAAAAAGACCTTGATGAGTGCGGACAAATTGGCAAGGTTTGAGATGGATGGAAGACTGGCATCTAAATAGCCTTCGACATTTTCTAAGAATAACGCATAACTCTCTTCTTTGGACATCGATTCACTTGTTTTATGGAACATATTCATCACCCACTCAATTATAATAAATTGTCCGAAAAAGCACAACAAATATGATAGAATAGTAGAGAATGGAAGTGATATCTTGGCTCTACTTTTACTCCGTTTTGGAGATTTGACATTAAAAGGAAAAAACCAAAAACAATTTATTCAAAAAGTAAAAGAGTTACTCCTTGAGAAGACAGCGATGTTTCGCCTTGAATACACCTTTCAACACGACCGAATCTATCTCACGGTTCCTGATTCAATCCCCGTTGAATCGGTATTCAAACAGCTTTCTTATGTGACTGGACTTCATTCCTATAGTGTCGTCCATAAATGTGAAAAAGACTTAAATCTCATTGCGACTCAAGCCATTCCTTTTTTACAAGAAGTCATTCAAACAAAGCAAACCCCCTTTAAAGTGGAATCGAAACGAGCTGACAAAAGTTTTCCCCTCACCTCTCAAGAAATCAGTAAGGCGTTATCGAAACTCATCTTACGTGAAATTCCTCTCTTAAAAGTGGATATGCATGATCCAGTTGTAACCCTAGAAGTCGAAATTCGGCAAGAAGCAGCGTATTTCTATGTTTCGAAAGAAACTGGAACAGGAGGATTTCCTGTTGGAATCGGCGGGAAGGGGCTTGTTTTATTATCGGGTGGGATTGATTCCCCTGTGGCGGCCTATCTCGCCATGAAAAAGGGATTAGCAATCGATTGTATTCATTTTGAATCCACCCCCTTAACAGCAATCGAATCCGTTCAAAAAGTAGTCGATTTAACACAAGTTTTAGCGCGATATGCGCCAAACAGCACCATTCGTTTACATGTTGTTCCCTTTGAAGAAATACATAGTATGATTCTAAATCATATTCCTGAAGCCTATATTGTGACCATCATGCGACGTATGATGGTTCGAATCGCATCTGCAATGGCTCAAAAGCATCATTTACAAGCGTTAATCAATGGAGAGTCTCTCGGTCAAGTAGCTTCGCAAACGATCGAATCATTAGAAACCATTTATCAAGTCTCACAATCTTTGGTTCTACGTCCTTTAATCACTTATGATAAAAATGAAATTCTTGCGTTGGCAAGAAAACTGGAAACCTATCCCATTTCAGTTCGTCCCTTTGAGGATTGCTGCACCATCTACATCCCCAAAAGCCCTTCGATTCGCCCTGTGGGGTGGTTAGCACAACGATATGAAGAAAAAATTCCTTACCAGGAAGCCATCGAACGAGCCATTCAAGCCACTCAGGTATTAGTCATCCACGCCAATCAAACCCTTGATTTGGCTTCACGCGGATTAACTGTTAAGGAGGCTCTCCAATGAAACTACTCACCACAAAACGACTGCTTTTACGTGGATTTCAATTAACCGATAGTAAAGATTTATTCGCTTATGCGTCCTTACCTACCGTAGGTCCAAATGCGGGTTGGCCAGTGCATCAAACATTGCAGGAATCGGAAACGATTATCCGTCGCTTCATCGAAGAACAAACCGTCTGGGCAATCGTATTCAAACAGGAACAAAAGGTGATTGGTTCGATTGGACTTCATCCAAAAACAGATCTACAGGGCCATATTTCCTACGAGTTAGGATATGTCTTATCCACTCCTTATGAAGGACGAGGACTGATGTCTGAAGCAGTCCAAGCGATTCTCGAGTATGCTTTCATTCATTGCAATTATCCCCTAGTGAAAGTGTTCCATTTTATTGAAAACCAAAAGTCACGAAAAGTCATCGAACGAGCTGGTTTTGTGCTTGTCGGTGAAACCAACTACACGACGCATCAAGGAGAAAACAAGAAGTCCCTTGGTTATGTTTTAACCAAGCAACAATATTTCAGTCAAAGAAAGGAACCCATCATGGTCAGTTGGAATTTAGATGCTTTGTACAGTAGTTTTCAAGACCCCAAATTTATCGAAGATTTAGCACAGTTAAAGCAACAAATCGCTCAAATGAATGAACACAAATCCGTCTTTCGAAATCTTGATTTTAAAGAAGAATACCTTGTATCTTTTTTGAAACAAGATATACATTTATCCGAATGTACCGATCGGCTATCCCATTTTGCTTCCCTTCGTCAAAGCACCAATTCTATGGATTCCGAAGCCGTAAAAACGATGAATGGGTTACAAATGCTTTATACCGAGTTAACCGAAGTCAACACCTTATTTCAAAAATACCTCGCGGCTTTTCCCCGTTTACATGAAGTCATCCAGGCAAATCCATTCTTAAAAGAACATGAGTTTTTGTTATTAGAAACCGTCAAGAAAGCAAGCCATCTATTGGATGAAAAAACCGAATTATTACTTTCTAAGCTTCGTCAAAGTGGATCTACCGCTTGGTCAAGACTCCAAGCGCTCTTGACTTCTACATTGGCTGTTCGATATCAAGAGAAAGATATCACGCTCTCTGAAGTCCGAAACTTAGCCTATGATGCTTCTCCTGAAGTAAGAAAAAATGCCTATCACGCTGAACTTGCGGCTTACGAGAAAATCGAAAAGTCAATTGCTTTTTCCCTTAACGCTATTAAAGGAGAAGTCAATACGTTATCCCAATTACGAGGTTATCGTAATGCCTTACATCAAGCCTTAGAACAATCCCGTTTATCAGAAGAAACGTTGAATACCTTACTTTCAGTTATGAAAGAATACCTTCCCGTATTCCAACAATATTTAAAACGCAAAGCAGAACTCCTTGGATATTCCAACGGATTACCTTTCTATGAGTTATTTGCGCCCATGGGGGGAATCGATAAAGTCTATTCGATCCAAGAAGCGAACGATTACATTTTAAAAAACTTCAAAACGTTCAGTCCCCGTCTTCATGATATGGCAAAACGCGCTTTTGATGAACAATGGATTGACTACACTCCTCGAAAAGGAAAAGTCGGGGGCGCTTTTTGCGCGAATATGCCTGCTTTAAAACAAAGTCGAATTTTAACCAATTTTGATGGGGCTTTCGGGGATATCATCACGATTGCTCATGAATTAGGTCATGCCTATCATGGAGAAGCCATTTTTAGTGAATCGATTCTAAACACGCATTACACCATGCCAGTAGCAGAGACGGCTTCTACTTTCTGCGAAACAATTGTCAAACAGGCAGCGTTTCATGATGCGACATCTAAAGCGGAAAAACTTGCGATTCTAGAAAGTTCCCTTCAAGATTCTACTCAAGTCATCGTCGATATCTATTCTCGCTTCCTCTTTGAAAAGTCGGTATTTGATGGCCGATTAACGACGGTATTTGATGAAAATGAACTCAAGAATTTGATGATTCAAGCTCAAAAACAAGCCTATGGAGAGGGACTAGATCCGGAATACCTCCATCCTTATATGTGGGTCTGTAAGGGTCATTATTACCGTGGAGGGCTCAGTTATTATAACTTCCCCTATGCCTACGGATTGTTATTTGCAAAAGGACTCTATGCACAATATCTGAAGGACAAAGACCGGTTCGTACCCCTATATGATCAACTCTTAGCTTCAACAGGAAAAATGAGTTGTGAAGATGTTGCGATGGTGGCGGATATTGATGTCACAAAGAAAGACTTCTGGGTTGCTTCTCTTGAACTCATTAAGGAAGAAATCGAACAATTTATGATTTTAACAAAATAATGACTTGTTTTACCAATAAAGTCTTCGATGTAATTGTTTTCTTGGTGTATAAGGAGGATTCAATATGAAAAATATGATGAAACGCTTTTTAATGCTCGCGATGCTTGTACTAGCAGGAATTGCTTTACTGGGTTGTCAAGCTCGAAGTACCGCTACGACGATTACTCCTTCTCCCAACGAAGTGGGAAACTTTGCAAGTTACGCCGATATTAAAAATTACTTATCGCAATATTATCAAAAATCAGGGGGTTACTTTTTATCTCGAATGGCTCCTGGAGGAATGTTCCTAGAGTCCGCTACAGATGCGAATACGAACACATCTGCACCGCGGCAATATTCCCAAACGAATAATCAAGTAGAAGGGGTATCAGAAAGTGATGTGTTCCTCACAGATGGGTATACCTTATTCATGATTCAAGGACAAACCTTCCGGATTGTTGATGTAGATTCCCTCACCCTGTCCTATGAATTCAAACTAGAAAATGGGTATCTTCATGGAATGTATTATGATGAAGCATCAAAACAAGTCATCCTAATTGCTTATGAATATACCTATCCAACTGAAGAGGAACGGAAAGCCGCCGATTTTTGGTGGTATTATTCCTACACAACCACGAAAGTATACATCTTTGATGTGAGTGATCATGAGGATATCACGATTGCAAGAGAACTTTCCTTCGCCAATACCTATATGATTCAAAGCCGGATGATTGGTGGAATGTTGTATCTGATGCTCGATAACTACCAAATCAATTATCAATTAAACGAAGAGGACTTTGTTCCTCGATATCGCGATAGCGAAGAGGGTAGTGAAGATATCGCTTTACCAGCCCAAAGCATCTTCTTTATGCCAACAGGAAATGATTACCTTGGCTACTTAATGCTGGTATCGCTTGACACTCGATCTGATGAGGAAGCCGATGTTAAAGCTTACATTGGTTCTGGCTATCAAGTGTACATGAGTTTAAATAACTTGTATAATGTCGTCTATCGTTATGATTACGATGAAGAAACTCAAATTTATACGTATTCAAGCTTTGTCATGCGCTTTGAAGTGCAAGAAGATAAAACTTTAGTGTTTAAAGCGATGGCTCAAGTAGAAGGATCCCCGTTAAACCAATTCTCGATTGATGAGTATGAAGGGGTCCTACGGATTGCGACTACTCATCGAGTATGGACAAACATCGGATCTACGGTCTCCAATCAAATCTTCTTGCTCGACGCAACCGTTGATGGTGAAATGACACAACTATCCAAACTTGGAAACTTAGGAAAACCAGGAGAATCGATTTTCGCAGTCCGTTTCAATGGGGAAATTGGATTTGTCGTGACGTTCGTCAATACGGATCCACTGTATAAGATTTCTTTAGCAGATCCTTATAATCCCGTAGTCATCAGCGAGTATGAAGAACCTGGTGTCAGTGATTACCTCCATATAATTAATGACAATTTAACGCTTGGAGTAGGTCGTCATGCGGAAACGATTCAAGATGTCACTCGGTTTGTTGGGGTTAAAGTTAGTTTATACAATACTGCAGGCAATGAAACCTTGTTAAAAGGGAATTACCTTGTGGAAGGAACATGGTCCTATACCAATGTAATGTATGACCATAAAGCATTCATTTACTATCCACGGTTAGACTTAGGCGTTGTTTATTTCGCGATTCCCATCTTTGAATACACCAATAATCCAGCTAATCCAAACTATTGGAACTACTCTCAAAGCTTATATGTGTTCAAGATTGAACTAGCTAGTGAAACCTTAGAATATGTTGGCCGTGTATCCCATATGGACCAAATTCAAGATCCGTACTATTGGTACTGGTTTGATTCAGTGGATCGTGCAGTGATGATTGAAAACAAGATTTATACAATCTCTCAAACCCAAATTCGGGTACATGAAATCGGTGAAAGTTTGATTCCTGGAGGACATTTAATTCTTGAAACCCCTGAGGATGGAAGACCCGTAACCGAAGATTCCACAAAATAAGCCGTTTAGACCAGCACTGCTGGTCTTTTTGGTTACAGAAAATAATTTTTTGGTAAAATGCAGGTAAAATTATTTATCAATCGTTAGTTTCCCCAGCATTAAGGTAGATTTTTTTTCTTATTAGTGCTATAGTGAAACTATACTTAAGAATTATTTAAGGAAATAGGAGGGATGTTTTGTGAAAAAACAAATGCTTTCGCTCTTGATGATTGTCATTTTGTTCGTACTGGCTGCCTGTTCAACAGACATAACCGTACCAACAACGTCATCAGGAGATGTAACATCGTCTACAGAAACTTCTCAAACAACAACGACTACAGCAACTACAGAAACAACGATTTCTACGGAAACAACCACAACCGTAGAACCTACAACAACGACTACCGTTGAGCCCACGACAACAACGACAACAACCAGTGGCGGAGTTACAACGACGACCGTTCCAACAACTACGACCACTACTGGAGTCACAACTACGACGACAACAGGTGTGACTACGACTACAACAACGGTACCAACCACAACAACGACAGTAGCGCCTACAACAACGGTACCAACTACAACAACGACAGTAGCGCCTACAACAACGGTACCAACTACAACAACAGTACCACCGACAACAACCACAGAAGCGCCTACTACAACAGTGCCACCAACGACTACAACAGTCGCACCTAATACTGTGAACGTGTCCTTTGTATCGAATGGAGGACCTGCTCTTAATCCAATCGTAGGTGAACCAGGAGATGCCTTAAACCTCCCTGTTCCCCTCTTAGTGGGATTCCAATTTGCTGGCTGGTATACTGACATTGCATTAAGTGTCCCGTTTACAGGTCTTGTATTCCCAGAAAATAATGTTACTCTTTATGCAAAATGGGAAGCTGATAGTGCTGATTACACCCAAATGCTCATTACCTATATTGCTACCCGGGATAATTTAGATCCAGTCGAAGATATCGACGTCATTATGAATACCAAGATGATGTACGAATTGATCCTCGATACCAATCAAGATCAAATGACCTATCATTACATGGTCATGATTGATGAAGCCATGATGGCGATGATGAATATTACCGCCCTAGGTGACATTCAAACCGTTTGGGTTTCAATGCAA
>Ga0116204_1001661_pt1 | contig 12366 bp, 9 predicted proteins | sample LakKivwa52mmetaG_FD_94481 | JGI IMG/M metagenome (GOLD analysis project Ga0116204, IMG submission 94481) | Anoxic lake water microbial communities from Lake Kivu, Rwanda to study Microbial Dark Matter (Phase II) - Lake Kivu water 52m metaG | ecosystem: Environmental > Aquatic > Freshwater > Lake ...
AGATCTTTTTGGACAGCAAAGATGGTAGGGGGACGGATTAGGAAGTGATTGGTAAAAATGCCGATTCTAAACTGGAAATAAAACCTTAAATCAAAACACTAGGTTGTTTTGGACAGTAGTGTTCTGGATTCTAATCTAGTTGATGTCTTGTTAAAAGCAGTTGATAAAGTGCGAATGATGCTTGAAGATATTGAAAATGTGGAAAAAATAGATGCCGAAGCAGAGAAAAATGCGTTATTACCTTTTCTTCAGAAAGAAGAAAAAAAATCAATGGGGAATATACAGGAGACAAGGAAAAAAGGTGGTTCCACCAAAAGTATTTTATTAGAGAATATAGGTAAAGAACGACTTGATGCTGCAGTGCGTCAAGGTCAATATATATATATGATTCGAATTTCCTCAAAAGAAGATTTGCTCAATAAAAACCTTAATCTGGAGGATGTGTTGTCTGGTTGGCTGAGTATGGGTGAAATATTTGCAAGTTACCCCGACCAGCAAACTCTAGGTCAATGTAAAAATATATCAGAAACATTTCCTATTATATCACTAGTATATTCTTCTGTACTCGAGTCTAGCCTTATCAGTACAGGTTTAGGTTTGGAAGAACACCAAATCAGTTTAATAGAATCACAAGAATGGTCAGATGCATCTTTAGTTGCTATCGCACCGCAATCATCATCTATAGATGTATTTACACAAAATAATTCAAATATTTCTAATAGTCAGGAAGTGGTAGGGAAAGCTGACAAAACTAAAACCAAAGATTTAGTAATAGAGGATAGTTTGCGTGTGCGTGTGAGTCTACTGAACAATTTAATGAATTTGGCCGGAGAGTTGGTTTTAGGTCGCAATCAACTGTTACAACACTTGAGCCTTGATTTTAGTACAAGCCCTGTGGCTGAAAAAATTACAACCCAACTCATGACACTTGTGCAGGAGGCGCTTTCCGCGTCTAACAAAAAAGATGTACAGACTAAAATAGACTTGCTGACTAAGGCTATTCCAGAGTTACTGAGGTTTAAACTCAATGATTTTCCCGGTATCAGTCATATCGTTCAAAATCTTGATATGACCACCAGCCTCTTGCAAGAAAGTATAATGCATACCCGCATGCAACCGGTATCAGTTGTTTTTTCAAAATTTCCTCGTGTTATAAGAGATTTGGGTAAAAAAATGGGAAAAGAATTTGATCTGGAAATGTATGGGCAAGATGTAGAGCTTGATAAGTCCATCATTGAATTGCTGTCCGACCCTTTAACCCATTTATTGCGTAATTCTGCAGATCATGGTATTGAAACACCCGAGGAAAGGTTAGTTAAAAGGAAAAAAGGCAAGGGTCTGATAGTGATGCGGGCCTTCCATGAAGGGGGAAAAGTCAATATCGAAATACAGGATGATGGACGCGGTATTGACCCAGAAAAAATTCGGGCAAAGGCCATTGAAAAAGGTTTACTGACTACCGAGCTCGCCTCCAAAATGAGTTCTCAGGAATTACAAAAACTTATTTTTGCTGCCGGATTTTCCACAGCCGAAGTTGTAAGTGATGTTTCTGGTAGGGGAGTAGGCATGGATGTAGTTAAAACGAATATTGAAAAACTAGGTGGTACCATAGATATACAATCACAAGTAGAAAAAGGAACCACTATCACTTTGCGTTTACCGTTGACTCTTGCTATTATACCTTCCTTGATTATATCTACAGAGCAAAGGAGATTTGCTCTTCCGCAAGTAAGTCTTGAGGAAATTGTCAGGGTCCGTGGCCAGGATATCACCTCTAAAATTGATCGTATACAAGGAGCCGAAGTTCTTCGTTTGCGGGGTAAGCTTTTGCCTTTAGTACGGTTGGGTGAGTTGTTAGGATTGGCACCCACCTATATACATCCAGAAACGGGTGAGCGTCTACCAGAAAGACGGGCACGCTGGTCTGATCGTCGCGGAAAACAAGTTCCCAGCCAGGAAGATGTACCCAATTCTGGGTCTGAACGACGGCTGGGAAAAGACAGGCGAGTGTCCCTGGCAAATGCACTGAAGATAGTGGTCCTCAGTATTGAGAAAAAACATTTTGGGCTAGTTGTTGAAGCTGTGCGTGATACCGAAGAAATAGTGGTTAAACCACTTTCTAGTTACCTAAAATCTGCCTTGTGTTATAGCGGTGCTACAATAATGGGTGACGGAAAAGTGGCCATGATTTTGGATCCTGTGGGTATTGCTACTCAGGCTAAATTAAAATTCCAAGATGTTGCCGCCAAAATTGAAGAACAGGAAAAATCCCAACAAAATAATCTGGAATCCGAAAATTTATTGCTATTTAATCTTTGTGGAGAGGAAAATTTTGCAATTCGGTTATCTAGCATAGCGCGTATTGAAAAGCATGAGGCCTCTGAAATACAAAGGGTAGGTGAAAAACAGTTTTTAAAATATGAAAACCAATCACTGCAACTGTTTAATCTTGAGAAGTATTTGCCCATTTCAGCTCCGCCCTCATTTCCAGAAAAGTTTTTTGTATTGGTGCCAAAAAACACGCCACAGCCCATGGGCATTGTTGTAGGCAAAGTACAAGATGTCCTGACTACTGAAATTGCGATTAACCGAGATCAAATCAGAGCCAAAGGAATTTTAGGTTCAACTCTAGTACAGGGCAAACTCACGCTTCTACTAGATTTGCATGAATTAGTCCGTTATGCAGCCCCTGAACAATTTACTGAAGGAGTTCTCGTATGACACTGCAACTCTGTTCTTTTAAAATTGAAGAGAACCTCTTTGGTATAAATGTACTCTTGGTGCGGGAAATAAACAGTAATCTCGATATAACTCCAGTTGATTTAGCACCACCCGAGGTCGAAGGCCTGCTCAATTTACGCGGACAAATAGTTACAGTACTTAATATGGCGAAAGTTTTAGGTCTCACTATTAAGCCGAGGGGCCCGCAATCTCGCATTATCATCCTTAAAACCAATACTGAGTTAGATAAGTATAGGCAAGAAGGTTATGAGCTAGAAAAAACGCCTCTTGATCTTGTGGGTTTGCTGGTAGACAGTATAGAGGATATGATAACCGTAGAAGAAGAAAATCAGGAAAAAATTCCCGCAAACCTAGAGGAGATAGAGAGTACAAAGATAAAATCTGTCATTCAGTTGAACCAAGGTTTGGTGGCCCTTGTAAATGTTGAAGCCATTTGATATTCCCATGGCCATAAAAACCCTTATTGTTGATGATTCTGTTTTATACAGGAAAATTTTGTCGGATGCGGTTGGAAGAATTGAACAAATTGAATGTGTAGGTACTGCATCTAGTGGTGGTTTAGCAATTAAAAAGTTGCAGATTCTTGAAGTGGATCTGGTACTTCTTGATGTAAACATGCCTGAAATGAGTGGATTGGAAACTCTGATTCAAATCAAAAAGCAATATTCACATATTAATGTTATTCTGATCAGTGGGAGTCATAATCGTGAAAATTCCGAAATTGCACAGGGTCTGCAGAGTGGTGCTATTGATTTTATCCCTAAACCAAATGCCGACTCACCCTCTGAAAATCTGAGGATATTAACAGAAACTCTAGCTCGCAGCATCAAACCTCTTTCAAAAGGGATTCCTACTAATTCGGTATTAAAAGTGAGTCAACCAAAAGTTGTTGTAACCCAATCACCCAAACCTATACATCAAGGGCAATCAACTCTTTTGCCCCAAGTTGATCTTGGGAATATTGCACCCATACCTCATTTTTTCTCAATTTTGGCAGTAGGTGTATCGACTGGCGGGCCTGAAGCACTAAATAAATTTATTCCGGCTTTTCCAAAAAATTTCCCCTTACCTGTGGTACTGGTACAACATATGCCGCCCGGATTTACAAAATCATTGGCACGGAGCTTGTCGCAAAAATCAGAAATTGAAGTATGTGAAGCAAGCGAAGGAGATATTCTGGTACCAGGTAGGGTATATATAGCTCCAGGTGGTCATCACATGACACTACAACCCTTGTCCGCAATTAGCACAAAAAATATGCCTGGCCAAAGCCTGTCCGCAAAAATTCATTTAAATGATGATCCCCCTGAAAATAGCTGCCGGCCGGCGGTAGATGTACTTTTTAGGTCGGTCGCAGAAGTATGTGGAGATAAAGGCATTCTTTCCGTTATTCTTACAGGTATGGGTAGTGATGGAGCCCTGGGTGTACTAAAATTGAAAAAAAAAGGTTGTTATTCCATAACCCAGTCTGAGGAAACCTGCGTTGTATATGGCATGCCCCGGGCAGTCGATGAAATGGGACTTTCGGATAAATCACTGCCTTTGCTACAGATTGTCCCGCATATACTGCAAAAATTACACCGGAGTCCCCTATGAGTACCCTTCCAACAGGAGCTCAAACACCTGCTCCTATGGCCTTTAAAGCAATCTGTGATTTTATTGAATTCAATGGTGGAATTAAAATTACCGAGGAAAAAGCTTACCTGCTCGATAGTCGCCTTTCTCCTCTAATGCGTGAACTAAAGTGTACAGATTATTTGTCCCTATTAAATAAGGCCTCTGCTGACCTTTCGGGCCAAATTCGAATCAAAATAGTGGATGCCATGACAACCAATGAAACACTATGGTTCAGGGATGGTGGTCCCTTTGAAATGTTAGCCGAATACATAATCCCGGAACTGGTAAAAAACGCCGGTAACGCAACCGTGCGTATCTGGTCAGCAGCCTGTTCAAGTGGTCAGGAACCTTATAGTCTCGCAATTTTGATCCATGAATTGAAATTCAAGAATCCTTCCGTGTCCCCTGGACGCTTTGAAATAATAGCCACCGACCTTTCGCCCACAATTTTGGAATCTGCAGCCAAAGGTGTGTATGATGGCCTGGCTATAGGTAGAGGTCTATCGCAAAACTTAAGGGATAAATACTTTAATGCTGAAGGTAAAAATTGGAGGGTGCGTGATGAAATTAAAAAAATGGTATCATTCAAGCATTTTAACCTTAAGGATAATTATGGTTCCTTGGGAAAGTTCGACCTGATAATGTGCAGAAATGTCCTTATCTATTTTTCAGATACCCTAAAAAAGGACATCATGGAAAGACAGGCCAGGGCCTTGAATCCTGGCGGAGTATACATGGTGGGAGCTTCTGAATCGGTCAGCAACTATACTCAAAAATTTGTAATGAAAAACTACAAGAATTCTATATATTACCAGACGGTACCTGTCTGAACCGCGCTTCTAACTTTAATGTTGTTTTACGATAGTATTGTATGATACACTGGAGTAAGAAATTTTCATCTTTCATGTATGGATTAAGGCGTATCATTTCTTGGCAACCAACAGAAAGAATAAACTGGAGGATCATCTGTTTAAAAATATGAGCTTGAGGAAAAAAATGTTGTTGCCTCTGGCTGTAATGCTGTGTGGTTTTATGATTTTAGGTATAATAGCTTATCATACATTTGTTAATTTAAAAGTCAACGGGCCGCTCTATAAAAAAATCGTGAATGGCAAGGATTTGATTGCGGACATCCTTCCACCTCCCAACTATATAATTGAAAGTTATCTGCTTGCATACGAATTGAGAGAAAATAGCAAAGACAGTACAAAAGTAGCATCACTTGAGAATTATATTAAAAACAAACTGATGGTGGAATATAACATGCGTCAGGAATTCTGGAATCAAGATGAAATTTATTTACCGGAGCATAAGGAAGCCAGAGAACTTTTTTTAAGGGCCAGCTCTAAACCTGCGCATAAATTTTATAATATACTTCTCCAGAAATATTTGCCTGCCATCAAAAATAACGAAAGCACTCTTGCCACCCAGATTCTTAATACAGAACTCACACCTCTTTACGAGGAACACCGCAAGCACATTGATAAGGTTGTACAAGTTATCAACGATATTGCGGACCAAACAAATCTGCTAGCGCTTAACGCCACCATAGAAGCTGCCAGTGCCGGTGAAGCAGGCAAGGGCTTTGCTGTAGTTGCCAATGAAGTTAAGGAACTGGCCAAGCAAACCGCGCAAGCCACAAGTGAAATTGAACAACAGATTGAAGATATACAAAATAACAGTATAGAAGTCATAGATATGATTTCCCAGGTAGCCAGAGTCATAGAAGATGTCAACGCCATTTCACAAACTATTGTTGCCGCAGTTGAAGAACAAAGTGCCACTATCAATGAAATCGCCAGAAATGTAACCCAGGTCAGTGCGGGTGTTGGAGATGTATCACAAGGAGTAACCGAGTCGGCACAAGGGTTAAATGAAGTGAGCGCTACACTGAATATTGTCAATGTTTCAATTCAAGAAACATCAAAAGGAGTAATTACCATTAGAGAAAGCGCAGAAAAGCTGAGCGGTATGGCCTCTGGACTTCAGACTGAAATAAGCCAGTTTAAAATTTAAAATTTGCATTTAAACAACACAACCAAAAGGGGTCATATGTATAAGTATTTTTTTTTCTTTACTTTCCTGATAAAGGTCAGCTTAAGCCAAGAAATTGCTCAAGAGGCCTTTAATCAAAAAATGGAAATAGGTGGAATTGTTACGCTTGACCTTGAAGCTCCACCAGACAAGGTAAAAGAAGTCAATATGCAGATAGGTACTGTTGAGTTAATGGCAAATATTAGATTGGCTCAAAATTTACTGTCTGGCATTACATTATTATCCGAGGGTGATCTTTCACAAATTAGTATAGATCGCGCTTTGGCCGAGTATACCTTAACCAATCAAATCAAAGGTGTTTTTGGGCAACAACTTTATCCCCATGGCCTTCTAACCAGCCGTTTGATTTCAGATCCACAAATGATAGAAGATGTGGAAACAACTGGACCAGGGGCATTACTTCTCTATACACAAAAAATTTACACCCTTGGATTTGGAACAACTTACCTGAGTTCTACTCCCGAAACCGAAAACCTTACCGAAGGAAATAGTGGAATATGGAAAGGTATTCTAGCACTTGATATAAATGGGAGTGAGGACATGCAAACCCGTTTATCAATGCTAGTCAGCGAAGAACAATTCGAAACAGCATTAGGTTCTGGCAATACCCTAGGGCCTCTTTTAGTAGATGTTGAAGTTTTTAAAAGGTGGCAGGGTGAAAGCGATGAACTCTCCGCGGGAAACTTGACTTTAACCCTGCCTCTCTATGAGGTTATTCATCCTGCAATTCGGTTGGATTTACAAAGCCCAAAAGATTTCAAGGAATGGGAACAGGCCTTGGCTTTGGGCTGTATAGTTAACTTACCCGATAATCTTTTTGCTGGTATAGAGTACTCATTTACAGATTTTACCGATCCAAACAATCATAAAATAGCTCTACAACTGGGTCTGGAATCCAGCCTACAATTGCCAGGAATACAAAGAACCACTCTTACCAATCCCAACTAAAATTAAAACCCAAGGTTGATGTTATGAAATTTAAACCCCTGACAATCCGTCTTAAACTCTATTTGATATACTTTTCTTTATTTATAGGAATTTCGAGTATTCTTGGTTTCGTATATGTAAAAACGGTTAAGCAGGGGCAATTGGCAAGCTCTACAGAAAAAGACCTTTTTCCTCAATTTTTACGCGCCAAACAGATGCAGATAAATGTAATTCAGGTTCAGCAATGGCTTACTGATGTATCTGCAACTCGCGCGCAACCCGGATTTGATGATGGTTTCGCAGAGGCAGAAAGTTATGCACAACTTTTTTTTGAAGATTTAAAATATTTTCGGAATATATTTAAAAGTCAAAACAATATTCCCTTGTTGGAGGTATGCGATTCCTTAGAACATAGCTTTAATGATTTTTACAAACTGGGCAAAAAAATGTCCCAAACATATGTTGCTGAGGGTCCCACGGCTGGAAATGCTTTGATGAGCGACTTTGATCCTTTTGCTGAAAAACTCACTCAGAAGCTTGAATTTTTTATTAATGCTCAAAAGGACGAATTAAATCGAATTGAATCTTTTCGTAACAAAAATCAATCCCAACTCATTTTTCTGTTAATTGTGTTTTTCTTTTCTTTTACAGGCGTTTTAGGGGCTTTAGTGTTGATTACAAAAAAATCAATAATACAACCGCTCGACCGCTTTAATCAAATGCTCAAAGATATATCCGAAGGGGAAGGCGACCTAACTCAGAGGATTGCGCTCCAGAGTAAAGATGAATTAGGTAAAATGGCAGAATATTTTAACAAGTTTATTGTTAAAATCCAATCTTTGCTTATTGATGTGCAATCTAATTCAAAAGTTGTTTCCGTTTCAGCCGCTAAGCTTTCAGCTATTTCTATGCAAATTTCAGCAAATACTGAAGAACTTTCTGCGCAAGCCAATACTGTTGCAGCGAGTACTGAACAAACTACCACTAATGTAAATTCCATTTCTAATGCAGCAGAACAAATGTCAGCATCAACTCATTCTGTTGCCACCGCCATCGAGGAAATGAGTGCATCATTGAGTGAAGTATCTCGATCATGCCAAAAAGAACTTCAAATTGTTACTGAAGCCTTGGGCCAAGCACATTCTAGTAAAGGTACCATTGACCTTTTAGGCGTTTCTGCAAAAAGTATTGGTAAAGTAATCGATGTTATCAATGACATAGCCGAACAAACTAATCTATTAGCCCTCAATGCGACTATTGAAGCTGCCAGTGCAGGTGAAGCAGGAAAGGGCTTTGCAGTAGTTGCTAATGAGGTAAAAGAGTTGGCCAAACAGACAGCCCAAGCTACTTTGCAGATCGAAGAGCAAATTAATGAAATGCAATCCTCTAGCAATAATGCCGTTTTAATTATTGAAAAGGTTGCAAAAATTATTGAGGAGGTCAACCTGATATCCGAGTCCATTGTGGCTTCGGTCAGTCAGCAAACTTCAACAGTCAAAGAAATTGCTATCAGTATTGCGCAGGTGAGTGCTGCTTCAAGTGATGTTTCTCGCAATGTAACAGAATCCGCTACGGGCTTACTGGATATGACGAAAACTATGAGTGGAGTCAGTGAAGCAGTGCTCGATACAACCAAGGGTATCGCCGATATGAATATGCAGGCTGAAGGATTAGCTCAACTTTCTGAAAAGCTCAATTCTTCGCTTGCACAATTTAAAGTATAACAGGTTTTTTGCAACGATCTTTCTAATTGGAAATTTATAATTTCACAAGTGTAAGTATTTTTACAGGTACGTAATGCATAGCATTCTGTAAGGTGGCTTTAGATACTTTGTGCCAGCCCCTGACTTAGTTTTTTTGCTTCAGTGTGAGCATATATGCGTTCAGTTGTACTGATGCTTGCATGCCCAGCAAGCTCTGAAACCGTTTGTAAATCGACTCCTGAATACAACCAATTTGTAACTGCGGTATGACGCAGGGAGTGGGGGGTATAGTTATACCCGCTTAATCCTACCTCTATAAATATGCGGTCCAGGGAAAGGCGAACCATATCATGCGACAACCTGTTTCCTCTACTTGAAAGAAATAGAGGGTTAATTTTTGAAATTTTTGTTTTACCCTGACCTACTTGCGGCATTGGTTTTTTTGTAGTCGAGGAAATGTTTGTATCGATTCCCTTAGCGACTTCATAATACCTTAGCCCTGTGGGGCTTTTTAGATAAAGTGTTAAATGTTCTATGTAATCGATGTTCGGTAAAATTTTTTCGAAAACCAGCCCATTTGCGCTTTGGAATTCTGCTTGAGTAGGGAGGGGGAGAGCTCTTCCTTTGTTGCCCTTACCTCTAATGGACAGAGTAAGCATTTGTTCGTTGAAGTGAAGATCTTCTCGGTTAAGTCCCAAGGCTTCGGACATGCGTAGCCCAAATTTTAGAATAGTCCAAAAAAGAATTTTATCACGGAACCTGGCGGGTTCGTCTATGGGTAAGGCTCTTATATGGGCTAAAAATTTTTGGGTATGAGCAAGGGTAAGATGAGGTGATTTTTCATAGCGCTGGGCTTGTCTTTCAATATCTTTGGCCTGGTCAGTAATTTTTCCTGCGGAATCCCGCGCAAGTAATTTAAATAAGGATTTGATTGTATAGAGATGTGCAGCGAGGGTGGCTACTGCTTTTTTTTGTTTGCCTAAAGTGAGAATATACTCTTGGATGGAATTAGAATCAATTTCTTGTATCTGAAGTAAATTTATTGGGGTTTGATGATATTTAGAGCACCAATTTAAAAAATGGTCCAAATGATAGGCATAATCTCTTATGGTATAAGGAGATTCCGTGCCCCGTTTGATAGTGAGTTCTTTCTCTTTTTGCTTTAAATAGTAGGCAATGGCCTCACTAAGTAAGATATGGGTGTTCAGGAGTTTATTTTTATTTTTTTCCATATTTAATTTAGATCTTGGGTGCAAGTTAGGTTTAAACTGGTTTTTTTAAAATTTGGTTTGCCTTCAGTTTGCTTAGCTAAAGGAGATATTCACTATTCGTAATAATATATAATTATTACGAATCAAAGGTGCTAAAAAGTAAAAATGGCTATCTAAAAATTCAGTTTTGCCTTTTAATTTTTAATGTATAGACTCGGTCTCGTTCTGGGGCTGCTTTATAAGGAGGTGTTAACCTGATAAAATAACTCCCTGGGGCTAATCGGAGTTCAAACTCAGAAAAATCTTCGGTATTGATTGGGTAAAGAATTTTTTTGTTACTGTCACTCACATCTCCTAAAACAGGGTGTAAACTGTCTTGTCCGCTTAGGCTAAAAATCCCCTTAAAATTATCTGCAACAATCAGTTTAAAGAAATCTTCATCTGCCTCGGGATAAAAAGTAAAGGGTAAAGTAAGTTCTTCTATATCTTGCTTAAATAGATTTAAAGAATCACTTTCCTGCAATGATTGCCAATTAAGTTCATAGGCACTTAATTGTGTATTGTTAGGCTCAAAGGAATCTAGGGTATATGTATTCAAATATATTTCAAAAAAAGATTTGTTAAATTGCAAAAATTGCGAACCCAAACTAAAGAGGGCTCGGCCCTGGGCTAATCTAAAAGCATACCTTTTATTAGAGTCAATTTTAAAAGTTGAAAAGGTAGGTGCTGAATCCCTATCGGGATAAAAAAAATGCCCTTCTAAAAAAAGCGACTTAGGAAAGGAAGGTGTGTATATTTCATAAATACCGCTTTTAGGTATATTAATTTCAAAGTAATCAATATCCTGGGCAGGAAAAATTTGTACTCTAAGTGTGCTGTCGATTTTTCCGATTTGAGGCTTATTTAAACTATCGGGCTCACCTCTCACATCCGTACTTTTCCAACCTTTTATTCTTAGGCTATCACCATAGAGGTGGGTTACATCTTCTTTATCTACGCTAAATTTGTATATACCTGGTGTTGCCCTAAATGCCAGGACTGTATCAGCGGATGCTATTGCCATGCTCTCAAAAAGCCAGAACGGAATGCTGTCTTTTTGAACCAACACCTTAATCCGGCGGTCATCTTGTTTTAGTCGTTTTAATTTAACCAAGGTAAGTTCAATATGGGTAAGCTCCTCAAAGGTATCAACCCATACAAGAAATCTATTATTGAAATAAAATTGTAGTGTTGTATCCCAGGCCCAAGCTCCTCCTTTTAAAAATCCTGCTCCTTCTGGAACAATTACCTCGGTGGGTGGAGGAACTCTGTCGAAAACACAGGCTGTTGCGCACAAGACAGTCAATAAGAGTATACCAGACTTATATTTTCTTTGTAGGGAGGTTGAAACACCCCGATAATATTTGGAGAAAAACATTTTAAGGGGCAGCACAGGCTTTTTCAATCTCTTGGAAGGTATCAATAAATTTTTGCACCTGAATTTTAATTCCCGAAAGCTGACCAGGAGTGGATTTGGATATATTTGGGCAATTATCCAGATAAATGCGGTATTTTATACCTAAGTGCTTTATCACCCATTCTTTTTGCGGACCACATTGCTGCCCTTTTTTTGTTTTTTTGACTCCTGTTTTTTGCAGTTGCGACAAATTAGATGTATTGATCTGGTCTTGTATACTTTTCCATTGTGTTTCTGTAAGTTGAGTCACAATTCGGGTACGAATAGTTTTAAAGGTATCAACTTTAGCTTGGCTAGGACTTTCTTCCCAAAAGCATTCAACTTGAGTTGAGTCTAAAAGTGCATATTCAAGACTTGCCAGTTTTTGTGAGCTAGATAGGTTTACATAAAAAGAAAGGGTAAAGTCTAGTGCAAAGAGCCTTGTGGTTACAAGGAGTAAAAAGAAGCACAAAAATTGTAAGTTCAAATAGGAATCAGAAGTTACAGTGTCTTGTTTGAGGCATTTACTATTCAGGGATCCTGTAAAAAATTTCCTCATGCTCATATACTTCGTTACGCTCATCTTCAAATCCTCATTTATTTCCATATAAACTCCGGTGTTGTGCTGCGCTTCCTGCTTCGCACCCTGCGGGCTTGCATTCGCAAGCGTTTTCCG
>Ga0116204_1001664_pt1 | contig 12348 bp, 10 predicted proteins | sample LakKivwa52mmetaG_FD_94481 | JGI IMG/M metagenome (GOLD analysis project Ga0116204, IMG submission 94481) | Anoxic lake water microbial communities from Lake Kivu, Rwanda to study Microbial Dark Matter (Phase II) - Lake Kivu water 52m metaG | ecosystem: Environmental > Aquatic > Freshwater > Lake...
AAAAAAAAGTGGGTAGCTAAAAAACTACCCACCTAAAACCAAAAACCTCCCAAACTAATTCTGCAATTTTTCTTTTATCCATTCAGCATTCTTAATAAATTTCGGGGGAACTTCTTTATCAAACTTTTGTTTGTATTGTTCCCTTAATGCTTTAATATCATCAACATCATCATCTTCTTCAAAGGTTAATTCACCTTCTAATTCCTTTTTAGGGTTATCACCCATAAGTTCCATAATGAAATCTCTCTTTGTTTTATTTTTATGAAGAAATCCTGCAAGGAATTCTTCGTGATTTATTCCTGTTGACTGACAGACGCTTTCACCTGATGTAGTTTTCCAATACTTACCATCCCGTGTGTCGTGTAATGCAATTATTCTTTTATTAATTGCTCTATATACGAGAGATAGCATTTTTGTGATTTCATCAATTTCTGTTCTCTTGACAAATTCATCAATAGCATTTTTGTTTCTTTTATCTAAGGCTACTACGTTTTCGTACAACCTACTTCTGACAATTACCATACCTGCTTCCTTACCATGCTTTTCAAGAATGTAATCTACATTACCAATTCCATATGCTTCTGCAAGTATCTTAATCTTATCATCAGGCATACTGTTTGGCATATCAGGAAGAATAGAATAAAGTGCTGATTGTCTTTTGATAGCATTTATGTTGCTTGTAGCGTTTGCTACTTCATCACGGATAATGAAGTCTATGTTTCTTTGCTTACTAACTTCTTTAAGGAAGAAAGCTAATTCAATCTTATCTTCATTCAGTACGAAAGAACCATTGTAGCCACCATATGCAGCACCAAACTTAACAGCCCTGCTTGGAAAATAGGTTACTTTATCTTTTGTTTGAATGCTTGCTCTTTCGCTGTATCTAAATGTGAACACATACCCAAATTTTGTTACTGTTTCTTCAATTTGTAATGGTCGTGATTGTGGATATTCCATAATTCCTGAACCATTTTTCTGACCAAGTAAATTTGGAAATTCTATGGTCATTGGTAGGTGTTTTTTAATTTCTTCAATCCCATTTGCTATCCATTCAGCTACGGGATTATCTCTAAGTTTGACATCTAAGATTTCTACCTTGTTGTCAAGAACTTTGTACCTGTAATCAACTAATTCTCCGTTTACGTAAAACATAACTTTTTTATTTAAAACAGGGGGACACTTTCGCCCCCCTGTACTGGTTGCTAAAATACTACCCTTTCCAAATAAATCCTTGATTTCTGTAAAGGAAGTCAAGACCGATTTCCCTTCTTACGAAGTAACCCTTAACGTCATGAGTAGTTGCATAACTTTTTACGTTTGCACCACCATATTCAAATGCTTCGTTCTGACGGCTGTATCCGTTGTTTGAATAATACTTCATACATAAATTAGATACAATGTCTCCCTTTGCACCATCTGGCATATAATCCTGTACGTTTGCAACAGGAAGTCCTATTGCCCACTTACCCATTTCATAGCCATTGGCATTAAGAGTTTTCGGGTCATTCAAATCATCAAGAACTGTGAAAATATGGACAAGTCCACCAATTTCAAGTGCTGTGTAGTTAAATGACATTGCCAATTCCTTCATTTTACCTTCGTACATTTCACCTAAAACAGCAGTAAAATCTGTTGAATTTAAGTTGTTTGTACGTAAGAATGAATCAATTTTCATCTTTCTTTCCCTACCAACAAACCACTGAATCTTGTTTGATGCAACTTGCTGACTGTCAAGATAAATTGCTGTATCTTCAAAGTCGCTGAATGCTTCTGTCCCAAGAGTGATTGTAGTTGTTTCACCTGCTTCGATAATATGCTGAATCATACCTTTTGTAGACAGAAGTTTGTTCCCTACGTTGTTTGAATTGTCAAGGTATGCAGCTTCACCTGCACTAACTGTAAGGCTTGTATTTGTTACTTCATCACCCATAAGCATTGCTAATGCAATATCTTTGTCGAGTTCATGAAACATATCAAACATAGCTTCATAGTAAATACCACGCAACTGTCCGTTTGAACCATATGATTCGTAGAACATTTGCTTACCAATTTGGTGTCCTTCAATTCTGTTTGCTGATTGGAATAGACGGGTATAGAAATTTCTCTTTGTTGGTTGTACAAATTTACCCTTTGGCATACCTGAACCGCCAGCATAAGCATTCGACAGAATGATTATTTCCTGACCTGCTGAGATTGCACCAATGTTAAATGTAGCTGAAAACGGGGTAATTGTAACTACGGGTTCGGCAGGATTTGTCCTGTTTACACCACCAATTCTACATTCACCCATTACACCACCATTGCTGATAAGAACTGTACTTCCATAATCCTCGAAAGGAAGACGGCTATCAGGTGTAATATCAACTGCTGATAATGTGAATGATGTAGGATTACCAACACCTGCATCTGCTACTGCATATTTTGCGTGTAAAGTTGTACGTAACCAACCTTTTTCATAATGAGACCAGCTTTGACCTGCTACTGGCTCTAACCTTGAATTCATACGAATCCAGTTGAAAAAGTTACGATATTGAGCCGCATGAAGTTCATATACTTTTGGAATCTTCTGTGGCTCGTCAATTAAGAAATCAAACACATCAAGTGCCTGTTCTGTAATTGTTCCTGTTGCTAAGAAATCTGACATTTTATTATTTTTTAGTGTTAAACATTCTGTTATCTCCTTCTTTTGTCAAGGTCTGATAGATATGTGTCAACGCCATTTCCTTTTTTACCACCTTCATCGTCTTTCTTTTCTTTCGATGAGAATGCCGAAGAATTGTGATATTTTTTTGCAACATGATTTTCCCATTCAGAATCGTTCATCTTTCTAACATGGTTTGCATAAGCGTCAAGTATTTCACCTGTCTTTAATGCGAACACTACACCTTTGGCATAGGTTCGTATCTTTGCAACAGATTCATCATTGACTTCAAATTTACTGGAAGCAACAAACTGTGCTGCTGCCGTTTTATATGCTTTTTGTAGTTCTTCATCCATATTAAAAGTAAACCCATTATCGAATACAATGGATTTATCAGTCATTACTGTTTCGGTAAATCTCGGTTGCCATGACATTATGTACGTTTCTAATTCCTTTGTAGTATCCTTTTTTTCAGGTAACTTAACAGAATCCATGACACCCAATAGCTTATTCTTCATAGTGTTAGCAACTGATTTTCTGTTCAGTTTTGCTTCCTTGTTTTCAAAGTCTATACGGGAATTGTGGTCATTTATATCCTCAATTTCGTCATCTTCTGCATCGGTTGGTATTTCCTTCTTTTTCTTTTCCCCATATTTCATAGCTACATAGCTTCTTGCCTCATTAATGCTACTAAACATATCAGGGTTTTCTTCCATTAAGCCCATTGCAATTACATCTTCCTCACTTAGGTTTCCGTACTTTAGCTTCATGTAAGTTGAATACTTCTCAGGACTTTCCTTGCGTAATAAGGATTCCTTTAATAAATCTTCTTCTACCTCATATTGAATAACAGTTGGGTTGTTCTTATTCTTTTCAAGTTCACCTTTAAGGTTTTCGTTCTCTTGACTTAAACCTTTGGAATCGTTAATAAACTTTTCCATTGCTTCCTTTGAATCAAAGCCATAATTTTTGAAATACTCAGTTCCGCTACCTGCGTCATCTTTCTTTTCTTTCGTATCAGGATTACCCTCTTTTGTATAGTCTGCTTGTGAAATAAAAACAGTTCCATCTGGGTATCCAACTTTGGCTAAATCTAAATTCCCTTTGAAATCATCAGGAATAACTACCCTACCATCCTCTAATTTGGTAAAAGACATAAATTATTTTTTCAGCAAATATATATTAAAAATTAGGCTGTGTGCAAATTTTTTTGTCAAAGTCTACGTATGCTATGACATTTCTTTTTTCAACCCTATATATAATACCTTCATTTTCAACACCATATACTAATTCAGAATGTATAGGAACTATTAGATTTTTTTCAAATATTATAGTAGTTCCATTATCTAAGCCTAACTTTTCACCCCCTGCAACTATATTTCCGAACATAGTTTTTATCCTTGTACCATCAGGAATAACAAGACCTGCTTTATCCATTCTTTGCTTTATGTCTGCCATGTCATAGTTCTCTTTGATTAAGACGTAGTTATGTAACGGGATAATCTCATTGCCTACTTGTTTTGCAATAACATCACCTACGGATATTAAGATATGCATTTCATTCCTTACGTAAAACCATGTAGGTGTTCCGTTCTTCATTATGTTAGTGTATGCTACTATTGCTACGGGTCTTACAATTAACATATCCCCTTTCTTAATTCCTATCTTTTCATTGTTGCTTTGTGCTAACACTCTTGTACTTTGATACCTCGTAGGGTTTTGACCATCAACAAGTACTATTTTCTTTTCTATCTTTGTTATGGTTACTGCTATCCAATCTTCATGAATAGTTACATCTTTAATGTGCTTTAATTGAACTTCCTTTTCTGTTACACGTATATCACCCCACATAAGTACGTTCTTTCTGTCTAATATACGGGATTTAACTGAATTGATTACAACGTCATTATAGTATCCTGCCTTATGGAATATGTATTCAGCATCTATGCCACTTACTACCTTTGACACTCGTTTGTTCTCTTTTTTCATTCCAACCATTAAAACGCCACTATTGTATTCCTGTGTGTGCGTAGGTTCTGCTATTATTCTTCCACCTAATAACCTCATTTTATTACTTTTAATATTATTTCGTCTGTTAGTTTATAGTCCATATCTTCCATCCCGTAGTTTACACCAGTTCTTATTATTGGCAGATAATGTTCTTTTATTCTCTTTACGAGCATATCCAATGATTCAGCACTACCTAATTGGTAGTTTTCGGCAATAGGAAATTCAACTACGACTACCCTATCTCCGTAATAACAAGTTGTCCTTAATGTTATCGCTATACCCATAACTATGTTGCGAGGAACAGAATCGAACTGTTATCTAAAGGTTATGAGCCTATCGTGCTAACCATTACACCACCTCACGATTTGAATGCAAATGTAAGACATTAATTTTTTTTAACAATATTTTTTGCTAAAACCAGTTGTCAGAATTGCCGTGATTCTTTGTTGAATAGGATGATTATAGCGTGTTTAAATTAAAAAAATCTTTTGGTTGTTCATATCGAAGTATGTCCTTTCCATTTCTTGTGAGCCTACTTTGCCATCCTTATTCACGGGATGTTCAGATTTTAAATATTCATCCCATAATATATCCCCATAATACCCTTCATAGCTACTACTCTCAATATCAACTAATAAACCTACTATTTGTTCTTTACTTAGTGGCATTTGGTTGAGGTTTATTTAGTTCAGACAAAAGACTATTCTTTAACTCCATATTAGCCTTTAATGTATTCTCACGCATAGTCTGTTCGTGAAGTTGTTTATTATTCCTTAACTCTAAGTCTGCCTCCAAAACAAGTAGTTCCTTCTTTCTTTCATGTTCAGCCTTGTTTGTTTGTTCAGTCAGTATTGCATCTTGTTCTTTTGTTTTACGGGCTTCATCTGCTGTAATTTGCTGTAACTTCTGATTTGCCTGTGCTTCTTCCTGAGCCCGTTTATCTTCAAACAACGCAAGTAATGATTGAGCCATGAGTAATCCACTTGGTTCTGTCATCATATTCTTGATAAGAAAATAGTCAGACATATTTATAGTTGGTTTACCATTCCTGCCACTTGTTATTGCCTTATTAAGCATCATTTCCATTTCATACATTTCCTTTTGTGTAGGTCTTGCCTTTATAGTTATACCTAAGTCAGACGGGGATATACCATTCTTATATGATTCCTTAATTGACATTACATATGGTTCACCAATAACAGAATAGTATCCCTTATCTTTATTCGTATTATCATATATCAATCGCCATGCTCTCATAATAGCATTTTGACATACACATTCTTTAAGTTTAAGGTATGCATTGTACTTAGTCTTTAACGCATTATTGGTAGCTACTAATGCTAAGTCAGCCTGTCCTTTTGTTATTTCAGGGTTAGGGTTTGAAGCATCTACTACATCATTGATTCCCAAAGACTTCTGTATAACACTCAAATTCCATGTCCATGTTTTAATAAATTCATCAAGCACACTACCAATACCACCTTCAAGTTCATAGAACGGAACTCCGTTTGCTCTACCACCAAGATTGTGAGGACTTAACGCTTGGAAGTTCAATACCATATCACCCTGAATCTTTCTCAATCTCATGATTTCTCTTGGCTTAATTCCTTTTCCACCTGCCGTACTTGTGATAGATAGTTCGTCTATAACAAGTCCTTTTGGTGCTGCGTTAGACCATGCGTTCTGAAATTTGTACCATGCTAACTGCATATTATCAGCATTTACCTGAGCTCTTTCGTTTAATGATTTCCCTTTGATTTTCACACAATGTAACGGGATAACAACATCATCTTCGTATCTTGGTACGTCATTGATAATATCACATTCCCATACATAGTTAGTACCGATAATCCATTTAGAACTATAGATAGTTCTGTAAACTTCTGTTCTTTCTTTATTCTTATAGTACTTGCCGTTTTCATAGACTACCTTGCCTGATTGCAGTTCTTCTTCTTTTATTGCTTTTCTCTTTGCAGGTAATTCTACTTTCCTTGTTTCTTTGTCTGTATTGATAGTCTTGTAGTAGGCTTTCATACACGGGAATAAGAACGCATCGTAATTACAAGTACCTTTTGCTTCAAATGCTGATACTGAATCCATTGTAAGACTTGGGTTGCCATACTTACCATTAAACTGTGATGCCAAACTTCTTACGTATGATTCTGTTAGGTGTGGGTTTTCTTTTCTGAACTCAGTAATTGACAGTGGAAATTCATATGCACCGTAGTCCATACTATTATAGTCATTCTTTCCATAGTACGGGATAATAGTAAGTTTCGGGTCAATATGCCTACACATAACTCTCTGATTCTTAACATCTACGTAATCTTCAATAATAGCTATGTTATTATCAAATAAATCCCCGTAGACTTTTTCCCTCATATCTTTTTCCCATTTGGACTTATCCAACATATGTGCTAATACTTTTTCAGTACCCGATTCAATCCTTAGCTTATGGAATCCCATTTTTATATACAACTCCATTTCTTGAACTGTGGCTGGCATATAGCCCTGCTGTTCCATTTCTATCCCGTACTTCGCAAATATAGGTTCAAGTTGTTTCTGTGCAAACATATATTCTATTTCTTCCTGTCTTGAAGTATTGCTGATAGGGTCTATTGCACGTAACAACACATCATGCTCCATTGACATCATTAACCCAATAAATACATCCCTAAATTCAGGGATAATAGGTATGATATTAAAGTTAATGTTTGAATAACCTACTCTCTTAGCACCACTCATTTGTGTATTCCCTTCTTCACGTATCACACTCGTTGGGTCATACCTGTCTATGTAAGGCTGTACGTCTTGTGAACCTTCCCCGTAAGATACATTCTTATCAAACACTTCATAGTTGTTAGGGCTTAAAACAGAGCCACCACCAATATGCATACTGTATATGTACTTTTGCCAAGCAAGATTGTATTCTTCTTTTTTCTTTAAATCAGAAGATATATCATCCGATGGTCTTTGGTAATTTTCTAATGAGAATTCAACTTCTTTATTACCTTTCTTACCTGTTTTCTGAATATACATAATTTTTTTTTTACAAATATACAATTAACGATTATAAGTTTCAAAAAAATCTTCAAATTTATATTGGTCTAAAATCTGCATCTCCTTTTTTAGTATAGCATCATGCACACTTGTCGTGCCAAGTAATGCCCCTATACCAGAAGATAATGCATCAAAATTCTTTAACTGTTCTATATTTTGAATCTCTTTTGCTTCTGTTAATAACAATGGTAAATTAGTAGCGTGTCCTCTCATATCAATGTAATCACGGAACATTGAGAATCCTTTTTTCTTATTCTCTGCGTTCATATGGTATCCTGCCTGTTCAGCAATCTTACCTGTTACTTCATCTACTTCATGTTTTAAGTAACCGAGATAACCCCTTTCCCTACATATCCTATTTACCTGTGATTTATTCCTTTCTGAATTTATAAGCCCACCATAGTAAACTGCTGCCTTTATACCTTCTTCAACAAAATCTTCTTCTCTTGGTGTTCTGTATCTGTAAACAGCAATAAACTTATATGTCTGCCATTCATAAACATCCTTTTCATCTGTGTCTATTATTTTATCCCTGTTTCTCAATACAGTTATACCACCATCAGACATCTTATCTTTATCCCGTCTTATAGAAAATTCAGACTTCATACTAAATTCAAACGTATCCATACCAATAGTACACCTATCTACAACTTCTGCTGACGGCATATATGATAGCACATATTCACTTGATAATGAATCATATACCTTAGACGTTATTTTATTGTTTGTTGCTTCCTGTATGAATAATGTATCAACTTCCCAATGTCCATTCTGCTTATCTTCTATAAATATAACTGTTGAATCTTTTTCACCACCTACCCATTCAAATCTTCCCGTAGTGTATAAAGATGCATCTGTTCTGAGTTCCATTAGTTTTTCGTCTAATATCTGAGTATCAAATCCAATATCACCACTTGAACCTGTAAAACACTCTTCATATGATACGGGGTATCTCTTTTTAAAAGTCCTTAATGCTTTCTTTGACACGTATGTTCTGTCTGCACCAAGAGAATCCCTTGTTCCTTGAATATATTCTCTTGCACCATAATCCCTTCTGATATAATCTCTCTGTCTTGGTGTTGGTGTTTCAATAACACTATCCCCGTATTCATCTATAAACCCTTCAAGACCATCCCATGCTTTGATAAACTTTCTAAAAACTCCTGAATGTGTCTGTCCTGATAAATGTATTCTTCTGTAAAAGTTAGATGATTCACAAAGGTCATAGTATTTTTCAGCATTTAACCCTTCCATTTCTTCAACTGTTGAGGGTAACAATGCAAACCCAACTATCTTAGCACCAGCACCCTGAGCAAGTGCAGGTTTAACCCTACCCCATACTGCTTCATGTATATCTACGTGAGGTACTTTTCCCCATTCATCACCAAGATATGCATACAGTTTAGTGTGGTCATAGAAACTACCATCGGCAGTAGTTGCATATGATATTTGAGATTCCAATTCATCACCATATGCCATACTCGTTGGTAGTGTGAATTTTATCCCACTTAAAGGTACATTGTTGCCACCCCACATAGGCTTATAAAAGAAAGGCATCTTTTTCCATGCAGGTATCAACTTAGTTACGTAGTGCGACTTAGATGTATTTTCACCATCAGCCTGAATACCACCAAGTACGTCATTACCAATAGTTCTACTTACTATTTCGTAGTTTATTAACAGTGCCATGTTTGTAGCACCTTCCCTTCTTTTCTTTGGAATAATAGCACCATAACAAACCCTATGTCCCGTATCAATCATTTCATACCTACCCTTTTCATTAGGTATAGCAAACCCTTCTTTATCAAGGTCTTTAAATGTATGCGTAGTAGTATATGCATATTTGTAGTATAAATATGAACGTCTATCAGCATCCCTATAATCAGGGTATCCTGCATCACCAAGATACCACCAACTACAATACATATCATGCCACCCGTCAATATAGGTTGGCTTCCCGTTAATCATTATCCACCTGCCATACAACCTATACCACCAATACTTCTTAATCTGTTCTATTTCATATTCAAAGTACTTTCTGTCAAATTCTATTCTTCTGTTTATTTCGTGGATAATCTTTTGTGCTGTAACTCTTTCTGTTTTATTGTCTGCATTTTTAGCATCTAAATCCCTAACTACCTGTCTTTCAAGTTCTATTAGTTTCTTAGGCATCTCGTGTCTGAAATACATCTGTTCTTCAGCAGGTAATCCAAAGTTATCCATTAAGTGCCAATCAGGTATTCCCGTATATTCTGTATTGAATAGTTTGTAGTTTGCTTCTTCAATTTTATCTATTCTTAGTATTACGGGCTTTATCTTATGGTCGCCATCATTAACAATAAAATGTTTATCAGGATTCCTATATGAATTAAGAATCTTATCGTTTATGTCGTACCTGTACTTATTCTTCGCTAACGCTAAATCCATCTCTTTTTACCATATCATGAAGTGAAAATTCTGCAAGTGGTGCTTTGCCCTCTTTTATATTTATTGCAATAGATTCTGGTCTTATTGTAAGCCTGTCTTTTTCTATATTTTCAAGTAGCAACTTAACAAGCAAGCTGTTATTGTCTTCGCTTAAAAAGTCATTTATAGCTGATTCTAAGTCTTCTTCCATGTCGGTAAGCTGCTTGTAGGCTCTCTGTCTGTCCAATGGATTTGTGTATCCTGCTACTTCTCTGTATGATTGATAAAGCCAATCTTCCCGTATCCTGATTTTAGTGTAGTTTACACTCTTTGTCATTCGGCAATACTCTATTACCATTTCATTTACTGTGGCATTCTTCCAAGTAACAACATCTAAGTAATCATCTGAAAAGGTTGTCTTTACTTTTGTAAACCCACAAAACTCTGCTACTTTTATTCTTCTCGTACTTACATCTTTTATTGACAGATACGGGCTATGCCTATCATATAGCAGTGCAATAAACTTAAAAATCTTTGTCCGATTTAATCCTTTTAGTTGTTTAGAGAATATATTGTACGCATTTAATTCAGGGAATCTTTTTAGTATGTTATCGCTATCCGTCAGAGTATCCACTTGATACATCATCTTGGAAAATTCTTCTGGTCTAAAATCCATAAAAATATTTTGAACTTACAAAGTTAAGACTTAAATTTATTTTTGCAAATAAAAAAGCCCCGAAGAATCGGGGCTAAAAGACAACAATCAAAAAGTGTATGTGAGTGAGTTCTTATGCCAAAGCTACTGATTTCAGTATGGCTATCCAAGCAGCAAGTCCTGCATCTGCAATCGTAAGGTAATCCTTATCGTTTAAATCAGATGTTTTACCATAGTAGAAATCTTTGAAATCTCCAAGATATTCGAGTTCCTGTGTAGGTGCTTCACCACTTAACAGCAAATCTCCGTTTTTCATCTTACCTGTTGAATCAAGCAATTTGCCTACCAAGTAAGCTGCATGGCTATCTGTCAAGCTGTACAGTAACACTTTAATTCCAAGCTGTGTATATACATCTTTGAAGATTTCACCTTCACCTGCAACCACACGATATACTGCACCAGCAGCAGGATTTGTAATAAAGGTACTTCTATGGCTATTTAAACCTAAGTAACCTGCCCATGAAATAGTAAGTGTATCGTCAGTGTTTGATGCAATTTTAAAAAACTGACCAATACCTGTTCCTGATATGATATATCCATATTTACCTGCATGATTTTTACCTGTAAACTGTCCTGTGTCAGAAAGAGTTGTTGAAGCACCGCCTGTTACAGTTCCACTATCAACAAAATTCTTCCATGCAGAAACATTATGTACAAATACAGGAGGCATATTAACAACACCATCAGAGGCTTTATAGTCATTTCCATCACTATGAATAAAATCCCATACGAGTGCTGCATCATTTGCGGTAACTGCTTTTGCCCAATATTTATATGCTGTGCTATCGCCCATTCCATAATCATCGGTTGCAATAAACAGATTGTCCATTGTGTACAGTTCGTATGTGGTGTCATTAGAAGGACTTGTCCAGTTTGCACCACCAATAGTTGCTACTTGGGTTGTGGCTGCATAGTCAAAGATAACTTTAACGGGATTAGCTGCACCTGTACCACCTGTACTTTTAAACAACATTACATTGTAATAGTCAGCCACTAAACTCGCTGTGGCAGCAAGTGTTGCAGTACCAACAGCACCAGCCTGTGTAGTTCCAGTAAACACAGCACTACCCTGTGCAGACGATTTAAACTTATTTCCCCATATTTTTGCAATGGTATCAAAATTTAAAATACCACTTCCACCATCACCACCTGCTGCGGTAATACTTGAAGCAATTACACAATAATCAAGTGTTGCATCTGTAACTGCTGCATCAATAGCTGTCCATCCTGCGTCAGTACCAGTACTGTCATCAACGCCTGAAATATCTACAATGGTCAAATCATCACAAGCCTGTTTAACAATCCAACCAATTAAGTGTTGCTGATAATTTGCATTCGTACTGTCATGTATCAGCAGAACTTTTTTTCCATCAAATTTATTCATTTTATTACGATTTAAAAGTTATTAAGATTTTTCATGTTTAGTTTTTGGAGGCTTTAAACTTTCATCCACTGTTTTTTCTCCTGTCATTAGTCTGAAAAATTCAGTATCCTGTACGGGAGTATAGTTATATGT
>Ga0116204_1001665_pt1 | contig 12345 bp, 14 predicted proteins | sample LakKivwa52mmetaG_FD_94481 | JGI IMG/M metagenome (GOLD analysis project Ga0116204, IMG submission 94481) | Anoxic lake water microbial communities from Lake Kivu, Rwanda to study Microbial Dark Matter (Phase II) - Lake Kivu water 52m metaG | ecosystem: Environmental > Aquatic > Freshwater > Lake...
ATCTCAGCTCCAGCCAAGGGAGGCAATGTTCCCACTTCCGTCCTTGGCGTCAATGCCGATGAGATAATTGCCCGCGACCGTCAAAACTCGATCTCAGTCTTAAACAACGCTTCCTGTACCACCAACTGCGTGGCTCCCGTGGCTGTAGTCATTCAATCCAGGCTAGGGATTACCAAAGCTGCCATGACCACCATCCATAGCTACACCGACGATCAGAATCTCCAGGATGCCTCCCACAAGGATTTAAGGCGTTCTCGTGCCGCCGCCCACAACATTGTCCCTACCAGCACCGGCGCCGCCATCGCTACCACCGAGACTATCCCAGAACTCAAAGGGCTCTTTGACGGTATTTCTCTGCGCGTACCCACGATTACTGGCTCGATTACTGATTTCACTTTTGTCGTTAAGCGCAAAACAACCGTCGAAGAAGTCAACAATTTTTTCCGCCAAGCCATTTTGACCGACAAACTCTCAGGAATATTGGCCGTTACTGACGAACCCATTGTCTCCTCTGATATTGTCGGGAGGCGAGAATCAGCCATTGTTGATCTCTCTCTGACTCAGGTAATAGACGGGGATTTAGTCAAAATTTTTGCTTGGTATGACAATGAGTGGGGGTATTCCAATCGCTTAGTTGAAACAGTTTTAGAAATACTTAGTCATTAATATTCAAGCTTGAGGCGCAAGAGGGAATCGGACCCTCGCATGGGAGTTTTGCAGACTCCAGCGTTACCACTTCGCCATTGCGCCAATTACTCTATGATTATAACAGAGCCCTCTGCTAAGGCAGAGGGCTCGATATTATCTATTATCTTGGCCTAGAACTGTTTTACTTCTTGATCGAGATCTTCTTTGGCTTGGCTTCTTCAGCCTTTTTAAAGGTCACAGAAACAATTCCATGATTTACTTTAGCTTCAGGTTCAGATCCCAAATCAATATTTCCAGGGACAGCCACTCGATAAGAATAGGATCTGGTAGCCTTCTTATAAAACTTTTTACCTTCCTTCTCTTCGACTTCTTCCTGTCCAGCTATTGTGAGGACTCCTTTTTCGAAGGTGATCTCCACTTTGTCTGGGTCGATTCCAGCTACGTTAGCTTTTACTACCACATCATCCTTGGTTTCATACACATCGAGATTGTCGGAGCCAATATTGCCTACTCCCCAATCCTCATCTTCCCAAATATTTGGCCAGCGAAGCATAGAACTCATTGGGTCCCATCTTATAATTGCCATAATTTTATACTCCTCTACACGCTTGAATGTAATTGGCAGTCGCGTGCAAAGACTGCTAATTTGAGTATAAAATCGAGTAGGGGAGTTGTCAAGTCTCATTGGATGCCTGAGTGTGTGCTACCATATAAGCGTATGAATAAAATAATAATTATCTTATTCGCCTCTATTTTTCTAGGCGGATGTACGCTCCAAGACCTTTTTGTCAAAGCTCCCGCTGGCCTCGATATTACCAGCTCTCCTCAGGCTAGCGTTTTTATTAATGGGGAAAACAAAGGTGAAACCCCCTTTTCTAACAAGGATATGAAGCCAGGGAGCTATTCAATCAAGCTCGTTCCAATCGGTGAGAATTTGAGCCCTTACGAAACCAAAATAGAACTGACCTCCAAAGCATCTACCATCATTTCACGTACTTTTGCCCAATCAGAAATAGACTCATCTGGGCATATTCTCCAACTCCAAGAGGATCCAGGAGGAGGTACCTATATCTCGGTCATCTCTGACCCAGACAACGTCAATGTTTCTATCGACGATGTGCCAAGCGGGTTTACTCCGCTATCCAAACTCTCGATAACACCAGGATCTCACTCCCTTCACGTTACCTCCCCAGGATTTACTGAGCAAACTCTACCACTCAACACCGTCAAAGGATACAACTTGATTGTTAGTTTCAAATTAGCCGGTCAAACCATCACCCTTACTCCTCCTAGTCCCTCGCCCTCATCCTCAGCTTCAGCATCACTTGAATCAGCAACTCCCTCAGCTACGACTTCAGCCTCTACTCCCAGTCTAAACATGGCAAAACCCTATGTGATAATAAGTGAGACTGAAACTGGTTGGCTCAGAATTCGCAAAGAAGCATCGGGCACATCAGATGAGATTGGCAAGGCTAATACTGGCGAGCAACTCAAATATCTTGGCGAGAGCACCGAGCTTGGCTGGTTCAAGATCGAGTTCGAGGGCGAAGTCGGCTGGGTTTCAGGTAGGTATGTTACTTTGGTAAAGTAAAGCGGTATTCAGACGTGGAATGATGAGTGTGCAAACAGAAAGAGGGTAAGGAGGACTTTCCTCGACAGGAGACCTGGCAGAATGCCAAGTTGGGACGCCGAAGGCGGGAGGAGAGTCCTCACTGAATACTACAGCAGATACAAAATCGTCACGACCATTACTCCCCAGATTCCAACCGTAATTATTAAAGGTTTATCCGACATAATCACTTTGTGAGGGCTCTCACCTTCATTTTTCTCATAAATTAGTTGCATATATCTCATCACCCCAAAAATTACTACTGGCACAGTCGCCATGAGCCACTTGTCTACGATCAAAGTTTTTGGCAAAAGCGTAAATAATTTTAGTACTTTGCCTTCAGCTGTAAAAGGTGGGTGTAAAAATGAAAACAAGGCATACGTTAACCAAGTAGTATTGGCAAACATGGAGGTATATGCACCCAGTAATTCAGGAGTGTAATGCACCAAGGTAGCGCGCAGATTCTTAGCTTCGATTCCAGATCCACTCAGTAGGGTCATCTCACTGCGTCGTTTCCCGACCGCCAAGAACAAGGATGCTGAGATGACCGTGAGCAAAAACCACACATCCATATGGACATTGATGATAAAAGATCCGGCATATACTCTAATCACGAATCCAGCCGCGATAATAAAAACATCTAAAATTGGTATTTTCTTAAACCAAAGAGAATACAGTATGTTCATCACAAAGTACGCCCCCATCGTCACAAAGAAAAAAGTTGAGGTCATGAGTCCTAGCCAAAGCGAAAATCCACTCAAGAAGATAAATAAAAATATCGCTATCTCTTTTGGGAGCGCTCCACTGGCGATCGGTCGTTTCTTTTTAAAGGGATGTTGACGATCGCTAGTTATGTCTATCAAATCATTGAATAAATATATAGAGGATGACAGCAAGCAAAACAATATAAAAGCCCAGACAACTTTTCCAAAATAACCCGGCACAAACAAAAAACCAGAAAAAATTATTGGCGCAAAAACTACGATATTTTTGACCCACTGGGTTACTCTGATTGATTTGATGATAGGAACAAATTTATCCACAACAACAATCCTCCTACTACTACAGCAATTAACAAGATTGTATATATTTTCATTTCGCTATTCAATTGAAGCGCTATCATACCCAAAACTGCGGTAACAAGCCAGTAAAAACTCGCGACTTTCCTTTTACTCCATCCCAGTCTCAGTAGTTGGTGGTGGAGATGATTTGTATCTCCCCAAACTGGTGATTTGCCAGCTAGAATTCTTCTTCCGATCACATAAACCACATCCATAAGAGGTACTCCAAGGACAATCATTGCCGTCGCCAGCTTTGCCCCAGATAGGATTGACAGCACGGCCAGAAAATATCCTGCCAGTGCTCCACCTCCCCAACCTGGCATAATTTTTTGCGGGTAAATATTAAATATTAGGAGTCCTGCATAAGCTCCAGATAGTGCAAAAGTAATATATGCACTTGGCCAGGTTGTGACGTCACTGACAAACCTGAAAGATAAGATCCCCATCACTATCGCCGCTATCATGGTTACACCTGGTAACTGGCCATCCAATCCCTTGGCGCCCATGTTTACAAAATTCATCCCCCAGACAATCCATAAGACTGTTAAAAATACAGTGACAGCCACTGCATTAAATTCGATTACTCCTTGTCCAATCGGGTTGCTGACAAAGCTAATGCCTATACCCGACGCCACTACTACTAGCGCCGCCACGACTCCGAGTGCCAACCTCAAATAAGGAGATATGTCAAATACATCATCTACTATTCCAGTAAAAGCTAGGATCGCCGCCCCAGTAAATATTCCTGCGATTTGCGTATCGATTTGTACAAATGATAATGTTGTAAAAAGGACGGCGATAAAAATAGGTATTCCTCCACCTCTAGGGACTGCCACTGTATGAATGTGTTTAGCGTGTTGCTTGAGAGTCGAACTATCTACCCAGCCAAATGATTTATAGACTTGGATCGTGATGTAAGTAATTGCAACTGAAATAATTAAAGCCAAAATAAACGGCAACAATGCTAATTGAATAGTCATAGTATCAAGGATTGTATAATCCCTCCCAGAGAGATTATCATCATACCAGCAACTAACGCAGTTGCCACTGCCAAAATTCTAGGTAGAAGTGTCGATAATTTTGCCGATATTTTTCCTAAGCCTAGATTTATAATCAGAAAAATGAGTGATATCCCAGGCAGTAAATATAACATCACTCTTGGGGCCAAACGTGATTCTCCCCAAGGCATTGTATAAAAAAGCGGAATAGATAGCGGGAGCCTGCTCATAATTAAGGTAATCAACCCAACCATTATTATGATCAAGGACATTGCAATATAATAACTAGTTCTACCCATCTGATCTGGGATCAAAATCTCCGCAGTTTCGCGAATGCTAAAAGTCAATTTATTTTTTGTCATTCTTATTGGGGTATACGCAAATAAACTTGTGTCTCACCAACTTCTTTTACTAGTAAATATTGGTGATCAATCATAGTTTGCAAACCTGGAAAATCTCCAGATCCAGGCAAGATGATTATATAACTAGGCTTAGATTGTTCTAGATTTTCCAATGTGTAATCAAACATGTTCAGGTCTTTGACATGAAAACTTACAATGTATTTACCGCCAGTGGGTAATCGATTAGTTAAGTTATAAATAGTAGGATCGGTCCCCCAAACATATATTTTGTCATCATTAGACATTCGCTCATTCAAATATTGTGCAATTTCATAATTCCTCGGGGCATTATCAAATCTCTCCAAATATTGAGACCAATTTATCTTATTAGTCATGTATTCCCAATAAGTCTTGTAGACAGAGATAGTTGGATATGCCCAAAAATTTATCTGCTTTTGCACCATCACTCCAGTTCCAATCATAATCCCGATCACTATCCATGCTAGCAATCTCTCAGTCACAAAGATAAACCCAATAATCAGCGCCACAGGTACGGCCATTTCCTGCAGATAATGAGGGTACGGTCTGGCCGATAGTAGCGCTCCAAACAAAGAAAATCCAAACCACAATGAGCTCAACACAAAGTATTTATCTAGCTTCTTTCTTATTGAATAAAGCCCAATGGTAAACACTACAAGCGCTATCGCCCTGACAAACAGGCCACTTTTAAACGGATTAAATTCATAGGAGCTTGTGGCCCAGGAAGATACATAGCCCAAATTAACTGTCAAAACAGTTGCCAAATAATCAGGCCCAGTGCCTTTGAGATAATAATATGCAAAAGTCAAAGCTAGTGGTCCCACAAATGCCAGTGTATAGGCGATAAAAGATTTTGAGATTAATGACTTAATTCCACCCCAGAGGGTGGTTTCTCTAAACACCAGGAAAAACAGGCCAATCGCCATCATGTCAGCGGCTACTGGTATCTTGAATAGCCAGCCTATCCCACCTAGCAATCCACCTAGAAGAAATCTTTTCCACTCATTCCTTCTTTCTGCAACCGAGTATTTAAATGTCGGAAACAGTAGTAACACCGCCCCAGTTACAGGCATCATCATCAGAAGTTCAGCGTTCACAGTCAATCCTTCGAAAGTGGGCAAAGTAGTAATTAGTACAAAGACTAGAGTGATTATGTAAGCCAGCATTGGCTTGGTTTTACCCCAGATATAATAGACCAATTTCCAGAACAAAATTGTGTGCAGCACCATCACTCCTGCGAGCAAGGCTCTAAAGGCAAACATCGTTGGCGCAATCCCAGCCATGATGTAAATTAGTGGAGGTTTGTGGTCGAACATGGCTTGATAGAGTGGGACTCCGTTTATCCATGCTCTGCCCATGACAAAATAAATTTCTTCATCTCCGTAATAATGTGGCATCACAAAACTAGGTAACCTGAGGACTAAAACCAATATTGTGAGAAATATCATCCATTCGTATTTGTTACACCACTTATGTAAACCAACCAACCATTTCATATCTTTAGCATACCTTATTTAGAGCAGTTAATTCAACGGTCACCTGGCATGACTTTTTCTGTCACTTTGTATTCAATGTATTTGCCCAACATCAATCTGGTATGAGCATCTATTCCAGGGATTGCTGTAAAAAACAAACCTACTATTGGCAGAGTCACAAATTCAAGGGTCTCAAACAAAAATCCAAGTATGGGCATTCTTCGACCATGCTTTTTGGGTCTAAGTTTGTTGTTTAAAATAATCATCACTCCGAGCGCCAACAAACATAGTGTTAGGATTCCAGATGTGACCTGAGGGAGGGTTTTTCCAATAATTGTCCGAGAAAAATCCTCATTCAAGAGTGGGGGAAGGAGTGCGCCGATCGTGATCGCAAACCAATTAACAGGCCAGAGAAAATGGTCCTCTAACACTCGAAATACTCTGATTGTTTTCTCCCAAAAGGGGATTGTCTCCGCCATCACCCACCTAGACACTACATAAGGGGTGTCAGACACACCCCAAGCCCAGCGTTTAACTTGTTCATATTGATTAGAATAGGTCTTCCAGATTCCATCCGCCTCAGCCGCATCTGCCATAATTGGCAGGAAGATGGGCTCAACAGTCACTTTGCCATCCAGCGCAAAAAAAGCTTTAAAAAATAGTCTCCAGTCTTCCGGTATTACATCTGTGTCCCAGTAACCTATCGCATCAATCATTTTCAAGCTCGCAGTATAGGTAGAAAAATTGATCAGTCTATCCCGTCGGGCCAACATCGCCAGTGACATTATCGTCGCTGAAGAGGAAAATACTCTAATTAGAGTTGGTACTTTCCAGATATTGTTGTAGAACATGAGGATTCCCTGCCAAATCGTGGTGTAGCGAGCAGGATTATCTAGAAAATGATAAGTCAAGCAGGCAAAATATGACGGGTGTAACAGTGCATCAGCATCTTCGCTCGTAATTGTTATATAGTCTATCTCCATCCCTTCCTCATCTACTAAAATGCGTTTTGCCTCCTTGGCTCCCCATGAGGTATTTGAAGATTTGCCTTTTACCTCACCTGGGAGATCTGGGTGATATGTCACCCACAAATGCCCAAATTTTTTCCCATACTCACTAATTAGTAAATCTGCTTTTTCTCTAGCCTCCTCACCTTCCCGATCTTCAAAACTCAACATGACATGAATGTTTTGCAACGGGAATGTCTGCTCTTCCAGTTTTTCGAGTGTTCGCTTGAGTGTTTCGAGTGGTTCTTTGTAAGTAGGTACCACGATGATGTGGTTTACTTTTTTCCAATCTGGGAAATTCTTTACATCACCCATCCAGTCACATACTTGGAAAGTTTTGAGTTTAAAGTATCCCAGGATCGCCATAAAGGCAGTTGTCATCGAGCGATAAAACCAGTAAACCGAGAAGGCGATGATGTAATATGCCACGATATTGGGGATCACAAAAGATCCCCACACTGGAAACAATATCAGAAACCATGAAACAGTTCCTGGGAGGATTTCTAAGAATCTTTTAGTCCTGATTGGATGTCTTCGCATCCATTTTCGAAGGTTTTTCATTGACGCTATTATAGTCGAAATAGCCTGATTGCGTTTGAGGTTGTTATCTGAGTTACTTTTTGAGAAGTTTGTCCTCTCAGTTGGGCTATTTTTTCAGCCAAGATGGCGACATTCTCTGGCTCATTATTTACCCTTCCGGAGCTCGCTAGAGCGAAGGAGGGCGTATTCCTTGGCATCATAAACGGCGAGTCAGTTTCCAGCAACAACTTGTCGTCAGGGACCAGATTAACCAATCTTGCTACACGTTTGCTCCAGGTTATATTGCCCGCAAAACTCACAAAAAACCCACGCTGAAGCACTTCTACCATACCTGCCTCATCGTGGGAAAAACAATGAAACTGACCGTTTGGAATTCTGGGTAGCGAGTCAAGCACTTCCAGCGCCTCACTCAGACTATTTCTGGTGTGTATTATCACCGGCAGATCATACTCTAGTGCTAGTTCACACTGTTCTCTAAATAGTTCTTTTTGCTCACTCATACAGTCCCGTAGCTCTATTGTGCTTGCGTCCGTCCCGATCTCCCCAATTGCCACTACTCGATCTCCGAGTTCCGATCTTAGAGCCGTTTGCCACGAACGAAGAGATAGATCGGAACTTTTGTCGTTAAGCTCCTCCGGATGTATTCCCACCGCAGCATAGATCAACCCAGGATATATCTTCGCGATCTCCACTGCTTGCTTACTACTCACTATATCGGTCCCTGGCACTATGATTTTCTCGACCCCAGCTACTTTCGCGCGCTCCAATACTTCATCCAGATTATTTTTAAATACATCAAACCAAAGATGGGCATGGGTATCTATCAGCATGAATTTATTCTAACCTAATCTCGGGAATAGCGACTCGCCCTTCACAATTTTATCTTCTCCAAAAAGAGTTCTTATTTTCTCGGCAGTCTCTGGCATAAAAGGCCTCAAGCTATGCGCAATATTCACAATGTTTTTTGCACTTGGACGCATTGCCTCAGCTAGCTCGCTCACATCTTCGATCTTCCATGGTTTGTCGGTGCTTAGCGTTTGATCAACTAATCGAATTTTAGACCAAATGTGTTCGAGGGCAGAGTCAAACTGATAATTATCAAGGTTTGTGATGAGTGATTGATCTATTGTTTCATCAGCCGTAATATTCCCAATACCAGCTTTAGAACACAGTGTCGAAACTCTTGCAACCAGATTACCTAACCCATTTTGCAAATCAGATTTATAAACTTCCTCGAATTTTTCCTGTGTAAAATCAGAATCCTCAAACGGACTCACTTTAGCCAGCAAATAATAGCGCAATGCATCTCTGCCATATTTCTCACTATACTCTAGTGGGTCGATTACATTGCCTAATGATTTACTCATCTTTTGACCACCAGAAGTAATAAATCCATGGATCAAAATTTGCCTAGTTAATGGCAAGTCACCGGCAAACAACATCGCTTGCCACATCGAAGCCTGCTGTCTCAGATTATCTTTTCCAGCTATTTGGATTGCTCGGGGATTATCTTTTGTTCCCCAGTATTTCTCAAATTCGGCCTCATTCTCTGGCCATCCGAGTGTACTAATATAGTTTGTGAGAGCATCAAACCAGACGTACATCACATGTTTGGGATCATTTGGCACCTCTACTCCCCACGGCATTTTATCCTTTAGTCTGGAGATAGAGAAGTCTTGCAACCCGCCCTCGACAAAATTCCGAATTTCTTTTTGTCTATGTATGGGTAGCACAAAATCTGGGTATTTATCAATGTGGGAAAGAAGGGCTTTTTGAATCCGTGGATCTGAAAACTTGAAAAAGTAGTTTTCCTCTTCAATTAACTCAATCACTTTAGTTGGGTGAAGTGGGCAGTTACCATCTACTAAATCGGAATCAGTTTTTTCTAGCTCACACCCGACACAATATTTAGATTTGTAGATACCTTTTTTAATGTAGCCATTACTTAAACACCTATTCCACAATTCTTGCGCAGCGGCTTTGTGGTGGGGATTAGTCGTACGGATAAAGTGGTTGTAGCTCAGATTCAGCGAAGTTTTTAAATCATCAAATTTCTGAGCATACTCATCAGTGTATTGCTGTGGGTTCTTACCCTCCTCCAATGCTTTTTCGTAAATTTTCTTACCATGTTCATCTGTTCCAGTGTTAAAAAAAACTTCTTCACCATTCAGTTCATGATATCTAGCAATCACGTCAGCCTGGATAATCTCCAGAGCAAAACCCACGTGCGGCTTGGCGTTTACATAGGGCAATGTAGTAGTCAGATAAAAGCTTTTACTCATCAATCAATTATAACAGGGAACTATTTCATCAATTTTTCTAAGGCTCTCGAGAGTCTGATGCTCCAGACATCTGCCCATTCTTCAGCCTTCACTTTTGTTAAGGCGTTTTGCATGCCTTTAGAGTTCATGTTCTCGGCCACGCTCGCAATCGTGGCAGTCGAGACTTTGAGCACATCTTTGATGTGTTCATAAGATTGTCGTTTGTCCAAAAATACTGCTATCGCTAGGCGTTTTGCTACTGCTGAGAGTTCGTTTTCGGTTAGAAGTGCTTTGAGTGTAATCTCCGCTTCGACTTCATTCTTTGCATCCCCAATCACTTGGTACAGTATCTTATAGACTTGCGTCTCTATTTTTTTATTCATCGGTTGAGTTGATTTTTTCATGTCTAGAGTAGATATACCAACTTTCTATCACTAAAGTCAAGAGAATCACAATTGCCAAGCCAAGATGCATTAGTTTTAGCATCGTCAAAACCAAGCTACCTATCAAAGTTATCGAAAGCAGGAGACTCAGGCTAATAGTCTTGGTAACCAGTGCGAGGGTATACCATATAGTAATCAAAAGTAGGATAAAAAAGGGGAGATAGCTCCCTGGTATCACCATATCTTTAATAAGCTCAGGCTCAATAAAGACTACTACACAAATGACTGCCCCCCACAAAACCAACAAACTAAGGACTTTTGGTATCCACTTCATAATATGACTATAATAACAGTATGGAAGTTGCATCGCTTGGGATCATCATTATCATTGTCTTGTTCATTTTCATGTTGGCTATTCTCAAGTATTTTCGCGAAGATCTTCGTTCTTTACGTGACTCACTCGACTCAACCAAAGACACTATCCACTCTAGCTTGGCACTCAACACCAAAGATATTAACGATCGACTCCTTCATGCCACTCAGGTGATCGGAGATCTCAAAAAAGAAGCCGGAGCATTCTCCGAAGTCTCTCGTTCCATGAAATCTCTTCAAGATTATCTCCAATCCCCCAAACTGCGAGGCAACATCGGGGAAATGGTGCTCAAAGATTTGATTAGTCAGATTTTCCCCGTGTCTTCTTATCAGCTTCAACACACCTTCAAATCAGGTTCAATCGTCGACGCTGTGATCAAAACCGACGCGGGTTTGCTCCCCATCGATTCCAAGTTCCCTATGGAAAATTTTCAGAAACTCATGTCCCAAACGAGCAAGCTAGAACAAGATTCTAGTCGACGCGCATTTGTTCGAGACATCAAAACTCACGTCACCGCAATTAGCAAAAAGTATGTTTTGCCAGAGGAGAATACGCTCGATTTTGCCCTCATGTATATTCCTTCCGAATCAGTATTTTATGAAGTAGCAAGTTCAGAAGAGCTGATGGATTACTCTCGATCAAGTAGAGTCTATCCCGTCTCTCCCAACACTCTCTACGCCGCCCTCCAAACCATTCTCCTCTCGTTCGAAGGCAAGAAAATAGAGCAAAAAGCCAAAGAAGTTTTCAAGCTCATGCGTGGCATACAAAAGGATTTTGGCAAGACTACAGATAGTATGAATACCTTGGGCTCTCACCTCACCAATGCCTACAATAAGTTTTCGGATGTCCAATCACACTTCAATCAGATCGGTCAAAAGCTAAGCTCCACTCGCGAATTGACTGGTAACAACGACGAAAAGTTAATCGAAAAATAAGGAGTCTCTATGCAAATCACGCTTTATGTTGCCCCCTCTATCGATGGCTATATCGCAACTTCTGACAAAGACTCGGAGTGGGTCAGTCCCACGTGTGGAAAATCATTTATGCAAGCCGTTCACGATTATAGTTGTATCATCTTGGGCAGTCATACCTACGACCAGTATCAGGGTGAGATGTATCCAGTCAAAGAAGTATTTAATATCGTTGTCAGCTCAGATAAAAGTCGTCACTCTAGCGATCCTGACTTGGTCTTTGCGCCTAGTCCCTCCACTGCTATCTCTCTTGCTCAGACACACGGTCATGCCAAAGCTCTCTTAATCGGTGGAGGCACGATCAACGCCGCTTTTCTCAAAGAAAGTCTAATTGATGACATAATTCTTGACGTTCATCCCCTCATCCTCGGCAAAGGGATCAAAGAATTTGAGAATATCGAAAAATTTGTTCGACTCCGTCGTACGAGCGTTACCCCCATGGACGACGATCTAGTCCAGATCCGCTACCAAGTTATCAAGTAATAATATGACCAAAACCACCAAATCATTTGACGACGCCTACGCTAGACTCAACAAGGAGCAGCGCCAAGCGGTCGACACGATCGACGGCCCCTTATTAGTCCTCGCAGGTCCAGGGACCGGCAAGACTCAGCTCCTGAGTGCCCGGGTCTGCAACAT
>Ga0116204_1001666_pt1 | contig 12338 bp, 15 predicted proteins | sample LakKivwa52mmetaG_FD_94481 | JGI IMG/M metagenome (GOLD analysis project Ga0116204, IMG submission 94481) | Anoxic lake water microbial communities from Lake Kivu, Rwanda to study Microbial Dark Matter (Phase II) - Lake Kivu water 52m metaG | ecosystem: Environmental > Aquatic > Freshwater > Lake...
CGGCCTAACGGGAATATTGGCATCCCTCCTGATTGTCGGCTCCCGCGCATACATTCCAATACTGATACTTGCCTGGGGGGATTCCGCATCAACGCTTGTGGGAATTTATTTCGGAAGAACGAAGCTGATTGCCGGCCGAAGCCTTGAAGGGGCAATAGGATTCTTCTTGGTTGCCCTAATACCCCTCTTCATTGCAACCCCCCTCTCGGAGGGGAAAATAATTTTCCTCGCTCTCGCGGCAACCTTAACTGAGATATTCTCCCCAATTGACGACAACCTGACAATTCCAATAGTCTCAAGCGTTCTGATGAGACTCCTTGCCTGAGAAAAACATTGAAAAAAAGAAAGAAAAAAAGGGGGCTTTAAATCAGAGACCTACTCTCTGTTTTTTCATCCGTTTCATCCGTCTTCTTCTTTTCTTTCTCCATTTCCAGCGGCTCTTCTGGCCCTGCCGCTTTTTCCATGGATGTGAAGTCTTTGTCATCTTGTTGTTTTCGAGGCTGTTTTTGGGGTATAAAAGCCTTTCCCACAACCCTTTGCGAAAGGGTTGACCCAAAGCAAGCGGTCAGAGCGACCGCTTTTGCGGAAGAAAAACTCCTCTTAAATTCCAGAGAGAGCCTCTTTCAGATAGGCCGTCTTGTCAACTTTGCCATAGGTTCCCGGGGAAAAATAGTCCGAGAGTTTCTTGCAGGCCAAAGCAACAATTGGCTCTTTTGAAACGCTGATTTCGGCAAAACCGAATGCCCCATATGTTTCAATTGATTCCGCCTGGAGGGGATCGACATATCCTACATGCACTCTTTTGAAAGCCCCCTCCATTGGCATTTCCGGATCCCTCCCCGAAAGCAGGTCTGAGCAGGACGCCCCCGCCCTGTGCGGGCTCTCCTTGATGCACATTGAAAGCGTGGTTACTGCAACCGCGTTCTCTGACGGCATTTCCCCGAACTCTGAAAAATATTTTTCAAGGACCGCCCTCTCCGCATGCTTCCACCTTTTCCCGTCTTCAGCCCGGACAGAGGTTGCGTAAACCACTCTCTCCCCGTCAATAATTCCCGCCGCAACAACTCCCTTGTTTCCGTCCGGAGAATCCCGGAGGAACTGAAGCGCGTCCAGGAGATAGGAATCAAGAGGGTCCATCAGAAGAAAGAACAGCCTTTCCTTTTTACCGCTTTCACCGAGCCCAATCCTTCCGGACCTCGCCAATGCTCGGGAACCCATGCCAAGGAATTTATTCGGGCGTTTGAAACAAACGCCCTTTTTGATGTCCGGCGGTGCTGGATCAATGCCCAAAGGCATCGAAAACTTTCATAAAGTTTCTGGTGGACTCGCTGGCCCTCCTCAGAGGACCGCGGGGAGTAATGACTGCAGAATTCATCTTTCCCCTCTTGCGAGGGGAGTGGACCCGCTGGGTTTCGCTCCAATAGCTCAAGAACCCTAAGGTCAAAGACTATCTGTGAAATATGCGCATCCTTTGGATGCGCACGGGGAGGTCAGGAGGAACTTGGAACTAGGAGGGGCAGAGCCCCTCGTGGTTTAGTGAGTGGACCCGCTGGGATTTGAACCCAGGTCAAAGGCTCCGCAAGCCCCCATGCTATCCAAGCTATACCACGGGTCCGGTTCTCGGAATAATGAAAAACGCCCATTTATAAGTTTCAGGGAGGACTGGCTTTCCCAATGGTCTCCCCCCAGATTCTCTTCGGAATCGGAGCAATGCTTCTTTGGGCGTTAGCAGACATTTTCGCAATATTCGCAATAAAGAGGGCCGGGAACAGAAGCGCCCTGATGTATTCCCAAGGAGTCTCTGCCGCGCTATCAATCCTGCTTTTTCTGGTTCTGAGGCCGGAGTTCTCCCTCTCCCACGGGGAATTTTTCCTCTTCCTTCTCTGCGCTTGCCTTAATGGCGCCGGGTTCTTCTTCTTCTATCGGGCGATAGAGACCGACAAGGCATCTCTTGCCTTCCCCCTCGCATATTCCTGGTCGGTTATTGCCGCACTTCTTTCAATAGTTTTTCTCGGGGAAAGGCCGGCTCCATTGGTTTTTGCGGGAGCGCTCCTCGTTTTCTTCGGAGGCGTGTTTTCCGAACTGAAGGAAGGGGGACTGAAAAAGGCCGCGCTCTCCCTCTCCAATTCCCAGGTGTTCCTCTCGGCAATTCTCTGGGGAATTGCCTATGCAATTTTCACGCCCTTGGAAAAGGTCGCGGGGGCAATTCCCTCAACATTCCTCTTGAGGACGCTCTCCTTTCCAGCGATTCTCCTCCTGCTATTTGTTGTGTTTCCTAAAAAATCCCTGCAAATTCCCCAAAAAAGGCTCCTTCTTCCGAACGCATATCTTCTTTTCCTGGGAGTAGGCCTTTTCGAGCTTCTGGCAGCGCTCTCCTACACTTTTGGAATACATTCCGGAGAAACCTCAATTGTCGCGCCCCTCTCTGCCGGAGCCCCTGCCCTAATAGTTATCTTTTCAATATTTGCCCTTAAAGAACGCCTCTCGAAAAGCCAGCTTGCGGGAATTTCAATGGTTCTTCTCGGAACCTTCCTCGCATCCCTGGCAAGCGCCCTCCAGTGACGTTTCAAATGTTTTATAAATCGGCCCAAGAGCCCATCCGAATGGCATTACAACAGGAAAAACCCTGCGTCTCGTGCGGGAAGAAAATCTCTGCAATCAAGGGAAGTCTGACATTCAAGTGCCCGTCTTGCGGGGACGAGACAATCTACCGGTGCTCCCCGTGCAGATCCGCCGGAAGGGCATATGTCTGCAAGGGATGCGGGTTCGGTGGCCCCTAAATGGATGCCCAAACTCCCGTCCCTCCTAAAAAGGTCAAAAAACCGACGAACGTTATTGTGGAATTCAAGGTAATGCCTGAGGGGCTTGAAATAAATCTATCTGGAATTGAGGAGACTCTCCAGAAAATGGGCGCCCAATCAATTCAGCAAAAGAATGTCGCGTTCGGGCTGAAGGCAATCCACGCTATTTTCGCAATCCCCGATTCCGAAGGGGGCGCAATGGACAGGGTTGAAAAGGAAATTCTCGCAATCCCGGGAGTCGGCGGAGCGGAAGTGGTGAATATGGGCCGCGAAGTCGAAATGGACGATTTCCAGTAAACCTATAAATAACCAGCAAGCGAATCAGTTGCCGTGGAAAACCCAAGGCACATTGTTGAAATAGTTGAAACCAAGTTCGTCAAGCTCGATTCCCCAGTTATTGTTGAAGGCTTCCCTTCAGTGGGGCTCGTTGGCTCAATTGCGACCGAATATCTGGCAACAAAGCTCGAAATGGAGGAAATAGGTTTCCTGAGGTCAGACAGGCTTCCTCCGGTGACAATTGTAAAGGACGGGGTTCCAAAGACCCCGATAAGGGTATATGCGAAAGACAATCTGGTGGTATTTGTTTCAGACACCGCAATCCCTGAGAACCTGACATATGAGATTGCCAGGACAATAGTCTCCTGGTCGAGAAAGCACGGGGCAAAGAGGATAATCTCAATCGGAGGGATTGCCCGGGAGGAAAAGCCAGCGGAGCAAAAGCTCTATGTTGTGGGGACCGACCCGGCGGAAGTAAAGGAAATCTCGGAAAAGCAGAAAGCGACCCCGATAAAACTCGGATTCCTCACAGGCCTCTTGGGAGTTCTCCTTGTAGAGTCAATGGAGAATTCAATTCCGGCGCACGCATACCTGACTGACGCTTTCATCGATTCCCCGGACCCAAAAGCGGCGGCAAAGACCCTTGACGCAATAGCAACGGAGCTCGGCCTCTCAATTGAGACAGCATCCCTTGTCCAGACATCGGACAAAATCGAGAAGAAAATAAACCAGCTGATGAGCCAGACGAAAAAGCACATTGACGAGTCCCGCGCATATCCGAGCGTCTACGGATAGATGGGAATGGCAGACCTTCTAACGCCCCTGCTTTTTTCCCTGGGCCTGAACTTGTCCCTCTTCCTCTTTGCCTATTGGAAAAGGACTGACAAATTGACTGACATTTCCTATGCATTGACTTTTGCATCAATTGCGGGGTTTTCCTTCCTTATATCAGACAAGTCAGCCGGGAAGGCAATTGCCCTGTTCCTCGTTCTTCTCTGGGCATTTCGTCTCGGGAGCTTCCTCCTCTCAAGGGTTGTCCGGGTCGGAAAAGACGCCCGCTTTGACGGAATGCGGGAGAATTTCTTCTCCTTCCTCCGTTTCTGGGTTCTCCAGGCAATTGTCGCGTGGATAGTTAGTTTCTCCGTGATTCTTCTGATGTCAAGCCCTTCGGCAAGCCCTTCGGCAAGCCCTTTGGGAAACTTCTCAATAGTTTCCTTGATAGGAGCAGTCCTTGCGCTCCTGGGTCTTCTAGTAGAGTCAATTGCCGACAATGAAAAGCGCGCGTTCTCTCTGAATCCAAAGAACAAGGGAAAATGGATTGAGGAGGGTCTCTGGAAATATTCCCGCCACCCGAACTATTTGGGCGAAATCGCGTTCTGGGTCGGAATATACATTTTCTCCTTCCCCAATCTTTCCCAAAAGGACGCCCTGATTGCCTTGGCAAGCCCGATAGTAATTTCCCTCCTTCTCCTCTTTGCGAGCGGAATCCCTATTTTGGAGAAGCGCGCTGACGAGAAATGGGGCAAGAACAAAAAGTATTTGGAATACAAGAAAAGGGTCCCGGTTCTTGCGCCGAGGATTTTCCCTAAATAGTTTTCAAGATAACCTCTATTTTCCCTTGTGCCCCTTTTCCTTATTCTTCCCCTTCTTTTTCCCAAGGAAATAAATTCCTCCAAGAACCAAGCCGCCAAAAAGAATTGTCCCGACAAGCCCAAGGACAAAGCCCGGAATTTTCAGCCCGCTCCCTTCAATCTTCTCCCAGCTCTTCTCCTCAGCCGAAACGTCAAATGTCCCTTTCTTCCCAAGGCCGGAACTCGTTGCTGAAACAGCCTCCCCTGCCGAAACCAGAACAGGCGCCCCGCCTGACTTTGCCCGGAACTCTACAGTCCCCTCAAGCACTTTCAATGTCGAGTTCCTCCCATCTTCCTCAAGGACCAGAGTTGTCCCCTTGATTCCGGCAACTGCTTGAGACATTTCAATTTCCATTGTCCCGTCTTTCATCATTTTCCTGATATTCGCCCTGATTTTTCCCGAGACAAGCGCCCATTTGCTGTCCCTCTTTGGCGGGGAGTTTACAATAATCTCCGTCTCCTCTTTCATAAGGAATGTCGACATGTCCGCAAAAGAGAGAATTGCCGAGGACTCCTCCCCCGTCTTTACATGGTCATCAACATAAAGAACGGTGTTGAGCCACCCGAATCCCCACCTGCTGTCCTTGTCATGCCTCACCTGAACTGACCCGGAAAGGGAGTTGAACCTTGTCCCCGAATCCTCAAGAGTCGAATCATCGAATTTCCAGTCGTCAAATCCGCTCCCAAGAACGAGCTCTTTTCCCTTGATGAAATCGAGAGCATAATGTTTCGTCTTTTCGCCAATGTTCCCCTCAATCTGCTCGAAAAGCGCCGAATGCCCCGCAACAACCCTTCCCGAAATTGTCGCTCCGTTCGAGCAAATCCCCGAGAACTTGCCAGTCGGCCCACCCGAAAAGTTCATTGCGCAGGAGACCGGGGCGACTGTTGGGAGTCCCGTGACATTCTCTATTTTCCACCCGTCCGGCATCTTGAGCTTGCTGTTATCAACCCTGTCTCCGACAAGATGCCCCGGGTTGTCCGGGCTATATGAGAGAGTAAGATACGCCTTTTCATACTCTTTCTTCCAGAAAAGCATTCCTTCAACCCCTCCCATTTTCCCGACATTCCACATCCGAAGCGAATACTCAATTCCGTCAAGAGTGACCCCTATCCTGTTCCCTGTCTTGAATTCATACCCGTCAGTAAGCCTTCCCCCTCCGGAAAACCAGCCCCCCGGAACGAATCCAAAAGTCGGCGAATCGGAGACATCAATTGCTCCTGATGCGAAAATCTCCTTTGCCTTGACTCCAAAAGGAATTTCGTCCGCCGAAAACCCGACAATCCCGAGCAGTGCGAACAGTATGAAGAGCCCCGCCCCAAGCAGAGCTAGCTTTCCCCCTCTCATGGAAAAACCCCCGCAAAACCGCTTTTTAATACAAGCGAAAAGGGGGAAAACTCACTTTTTCTTCCGCTTTCTAAAAGCCTCAAGAGCCAGGGGAAGCAGGGAGACGAGAATTATCCCAAGGACAAGAATGGAGAAATTTTCCTTCACTGCCGGGATATTTCCGAAAAGGAATCCGGAAAAAAGGAATGCCCCAACCCAGAAAAGCCCGCCGAAAACATTGTATTTGAAGAAACGGCCGTATTCCATTCCGCCGACTCCCGCCATGAACGGCGCAAAAGTCCTGACAATCGGGACGAACCGCGCGAGTATTATTGTTTTCCCCCCGTGCACTGCGTAGAATTCCCTAGTCCGCCCGACATATTCTTCCCTCAAAAACCCCCTCAATTTCCTTGACTTGAACGCCTTCGGCCCGAGCCTGTGCCCGGCCCAATAATTGACGCTGTCCCCGAGAATTGCTGCCAGGGAAAGGAGGGCAAAAAGTAGCCAGATGTTTAGCCCCGCGCTTCCGGCCAATGCTCCCGCTGCAAAAAGCAGGGAATCCCCGGGAAGGAAAGGAGTGACGACAAACCCCGTTTCCGCGAAAACAATCAGGAAAAGCAGGAGATATACCCAAATCCCGTGTTCCTGGAAAAAGCCTAGAAGATGTTCGTCAGCACGGAGCAGATAGCTGAGAAGGTCAACCATTCGGAAAATTGTCCGGACCGCCCCGAATAAAAGGTTTGCACTTTTTTCATTTCGGGGATTATAGACAAGCGATTTTCCCGAATAATTCCTAGGAACCTGGCCGGGGCGGGAATGCCGTCTCCCGAAAGAAGGATTTCCGGCAAAATGCAAAAGGAAAACTCCCCACACTCCTTTGATGCAATTACGACTAAAAAAGGGCAAAATATATAACAAAAAACCCCCAGTTAAGCTTCAGGGAGGGGAAGAAGGGCGGACGGATAGGGCGCGGGCTTTTTCATTGCTTTCCAAGGCAACAACTGAACCGAGTTCCGGGAACATGCCCAAGCGCCCGAGGGGATTTCGGACTGCAATAGAGACTCTTGTGTCCGAAGCAGTTATTCTTTCGACCGGCCAGAAGACGGGATTTGACCTCAAGTTCGTAAAGCCGAGCCTCTCCTATGTTGTTTTCGACCCGGAGACTCTTGAAAAAAAATACGAAATAGAGGCGGAAGACTGCCAAGACCTCGGCTCTGCCCTGAAAAGGGCGAAAGATTCCGGGCTCTCCGCAGTTCCCTATTTCTACTCGGGATATAACACGGGAGGAAACTCGGCCGGAATCCGCCTTGACAGGGGAAACCCGGTATCCGATCTCCATCTCGCGCTCCATGAGAAGAGGCATTCCAGAAAATCTTCAGCAGGGCTGAACCACACCCGCCTCGGGAAAGCATATTATGAAAAATCCCCGCGAAAAGGCGCCCAAAAGCTCTCTGATGCTGGGCTGATCCAAGAGGCGGCCTGCGAATATTCGGCAACATACGATCTCCTCGTTCTTGCGGAAACTTGCGGAAACCCTGAATTGAAAAGGAAAATGAAATCAAGGGCGAGAGAAATTCTCAAATCAACCGATTCCACGCGCAGGTCAATTGAATCCGCAAGCTCGGCAAAGCTCGCAGGGGACGAGCGGGCCTTTAGGAGGGCGCTTGCCGAGTTCGGACGGGAGATCTCCGAACTAGATTCCGAATTAGTCGTATATGGGGAGCTCGGGCGGGCAATACGGAACGGCAATTGCAAAGCGGAGGCCCGACTTGAAAGACGGGCAAAAGCCCTGACCTTCCCGGAGAAAGTGTTCGCGGACGAATCCCTCTACGACCTCCTTACGGCAAAGCTACTCCACTATTCCGATTACCAAAACGAGGGAGTCGAGCGTTCCGTATATTCCCTCTATTCCGAATTCTCCCCCGCCCCAAAAGACGTGGCGTCAGGCCTTGCGAAAAATCCATTCATTGACCTGATCGGCCTCCACAAGAGCGAAGAAGAGCTCCTTGAAACAGTCTCCTTTTTCAGGAAAATGAGGAGAAAAAGCCGGGAATACCTGAAGGAGGAAATTTCCCGGACTGCCGGAAGAGTCTCCGACGGCAGGCTTTCTTCCGAGAAAAAGTACGCCCTCCTTCGGGAGCTCTACTGCCTCTCAGAATCCGCCAGAAGAAAGGGCGTCGAATTTTCAGAAAGTTTGGCTCCCCTCTCGGATGTCTCAGGCGAGGGCAAGTTCGAAGCCGGCCGTCTGATGAGAATATATTCCCGCTAAAGGAGCCCCGCCTGACTTTGCCCTCATTCAATCCTGTCAATATACCTGACCCAATCCTTGTCCGAGAGGGTAAAGACCTGGTCCCCATTGGCTTTCGCAATCATTATTTCCGTCCCGAATTGCGTCTTTGTGGTTCCCTTGTAATTGTCTTTCCCCACAACCTGTTGCAGGCTAGTCTCCTGCACGCTCCCGCACGGCTTGCAGACAATCCCGACAATTGCGCTCTCCTTTGCGCCGAGCCCTTCGAGCTTTATGCTTATTTTCGGGGGAGTGGATGTGAATCCCCTGTAAACCAAGAACGCCCCGACAACAAGAAGGATTATTGCGACAAGATAGAGGACTTTTTTCGGGTCAGTCTTCTTTTCAGCGGAAAGCCCTCCGGAGTAGCCCCCGGGAGACCCGGGAATTGCATATCCGGTTTTCGGAGGCTGCCAATAGCCGGTCGGAATCTGCTGCTGCGGCAGTTGCCTCTGCTGCTGTTGCGCCGGATAAGGATATTGCCTGGCTCCTTGCGGATATCCGGGCCTTGCGGGCGGAACTATTGCCATTTTTCTATTGCCTTCCTCTCAGTTTGAACTCTCCAATTGTCCCATATATAGGACCTTCCCTAGTTAGCGTGCTTTCCTTTAATAGAATTTCCTTTGCAATGAAATGCCCGAATTCTATTTCCCCGAGTTTTTGGAACAACCCCCCGAAATTCCCCCCAAGGCGTTTCACCCTCCCTATTGTTATATGGGGCGCGAATTCCCGCCCGAGCTCTCGGGAGCCTAGGGAAGCTAGTTCCGTAGATTCGCATCCGGCGAAAACGACCCTGGGAGCGGAAGTGTTCGGAAAAGCGGAAATTCCTCTGACAGCTATTTTGAAATATCCGAGGCTTTTGGAAATCCCCTCCCATTTTTCCCGCTGGACTGCGAGCTCCCTTTCCCCCACGTCTCCCAGGAAATCGAGGTTAATGTGGTAATTTTCCGGCTCAACGTATTTCATCGGGAGCCCGAACTGCCTCATTTCCCCGGCTACGAGCGAAATCCGGTTTCTGGTCTCGGAATCCGGCTCAATTGCGACAAAGGCTCTTCTGAGAATCTGCTCCGCCATTCTTCCAATAGGGAATGTTTTAAAGGAATTAAAGCGTTTCTTCTTTTCGAGGAGAGAATTGCCGAAATGGAACCCGTTGCCCAGAAAATAATCGGAAACAGGAAAGGAATTGTTGTTCTCAAGGTCGGAGGGTCCGTAGCCTTCCCGGGAAAGCCGGATCCCGAAACAATAATGAAGCTTGTCAAATATGTGACATATTTCAAGAGCCAGGGAAAGCGGGTCGCGCTTGTTATTGGCGGGGGAAAGCTTGTCCGGGACTATGTCTCCGCCCTTCGGGGCTATGGGATAAACGAGGCATTCCTAGACGAGCTCGGGATCCAGATAGGAAGATTGAATGCGCGGGTTGTCGCGAAAATGGCTGACGGGAGGTTCGTCCAAACGCTGGAGGAGGCAAGATATGTTGCGGAAGGGGGTCTCGTCCCCGTAATGGGGGGGCTTATCCCCGGCCAGAGCCACGACGCTGTCGCGACAGTTGTTGCGGAATACCTGGATGCCGAGCATCTCTACATATTGACTGATGTCGGAGGGGTTTTCGACAAGGACCCGAAAAAGTTCCCGGAAGCGAAACTGATACCGAAGCTAACGTTCTCGGAAATGATCAAGGTATGCGAAGGATTGGAAAGCACTGCCGGAAACTATCCGATTTTCGATTTCATTGGGGCAAAGGTGATTTCCCGCTCGAAGATTCGGACAACTCTTTGCAGGTTCGCTGACCTCGAATTGGCAATTGCCGGAACCGCGGGGACGACTGTTTCAGATGACTGAGCAAGGGAACGCAATTGCAGTTGTCGGTCTCCCCGGCTCCGGCAAGGGAACCCTCTCAGAAGTTGCCCGCAAAGCAGGGTTTTTCGTTGTCGCATTCGGGGACATTACCCGGGAAGTGACAAGACGGGAATCCCCGAACGGCGCTGGGACAACCGCTTTCACGGTTACGGAGGTCGCAAACCGCCTGAGAAAGGAGGTCGGCCCGGACTGGATTGCCCGGGAAGCCGCAAAGAAGGCGAAAGGAAACTCCCTCGTCTGTTTTGACGACCCGCGAACGCCAGATGAAATCGCATATCTGAGGACGCAGTATCCGACTCTCCGGGTTTTCGCAGTAGTCTCCGACAACGAGACGAGATATTCCCGCATTCTCTCAAGGAAAAGATGGGATGATTTGGGCACAATTGACGATGTCCGGAAAAAGGACAGCGAATCCGGCGGAGCCTGGGGAATCGCAAAGCTCACTGACGAAGCAGATTTCGTTCTTGAGAACAATTCAAGCATTGAGGAGTTCAGGCTAAAGGCCGAATCAGCAATCGGAGAATTCCTGGCTAAAAGGAGAGTGTTAGAATGATTCCCGAAAACACGGGATTTTGCGCCGAAATATTGACGAGAATCGGCCCGACGGAATCCGAGGAAAAAATCCGCTCAATGCTTTTTGCCCTCTTTGAGGATGTTGCGTTCGAGCGAAAAGGGGCAATAATTGCCGGAAAAACTTCTTTCCCCTCAGATATTGAAAAACTGCGGATGAGAATATTCGAGAAAAGGGTTCTTGACACTTTTCGCTCCCGGCTCGTTTCGAACGCATCAGGGAACGAGACTTTTCTCCTCCTCCACAAGCAGGCGCTCTCGGTCGGAAGGGTCTCAATTGTCGATTCCGAGGAGGAGAGCCCGCTTGGCGCAGTTAAAGTCGTGCTCTCCGCAAACCCCTTGTTCAGTTTAATTGACTGGCTCTCTCCGGAGACAAGGGAAGGAATTCCGCTAAGACGGCTCCCTGATTCGGAATCCAATAACAAGGAGCCAACCCCGGAGGAAATTGAATGAAAACAATCGTTTCCCCTAAATTCCTCTTCGACAGCCTCGATTCAAAGGGAATTCTCCTTTCAATCCCCTTGGCAATCCTTCTCCTATATTCGGGAATTTCCTATTTTTTCGTCCTTTTGGCCTTCTTCCTGATTGCCGCGTTCTTCACGAAATACGGCTCATCAGTGAAGGGCATCCACAAGCCGAGGGGCTGGAGAAACGTTCTTGCGAACGGCGCAGTTCCCATGGCGGCCGCAATTTTCTCGAATCCAATACTTTTCCTTGGGGCAGTCTCGGCAATAACTGCGGACAAACTCTCAGGGGAAATAGGACAGCTCTCAAAAAAGCGGCCGGTTCTGATAACTTCGGGAAAGCAGGTAAAGGCGGGCACTAACGGAGGAATAACCCTTCTCGGGGAGCTCGCATCAGTATTGTCCGGCCTTGCAATTGGGCTGATTTTCTCCCTATTTTTCCCGCAAATTTCCCTGTTTCGCGCCCTCTCCCTGGGCGCCCTCTCAGGCTTCCTCGGAGCGAACTTCGACAGCCTCCTCGGGGCGCTATTCGAGAACAGGGGCTTTCTGAACAAGCACCAGGTGAATTTCCTGGCATCCCTATTCGGCGCGGGAATGGCATTCATTGCGAACGCCTTAGCATAAAACCCCCAAAAACGCCAGAATCAGGCGTTATTGACTGAAAAACTTTATATAATTGGCAGAGGAGAGAATTGGCTATTAGCAGGCTCAAAAAAAGGTGAATAATTGAAGAATGGCCCCAGCAGGACAGAATGAAGAAATGCAGAAACACTCGCGAACGCTTCTCGGAAAAGTGATTGTAAGTAAGGAAGGAAGAAAGTTCGGCGAAGTCGGAGACATCAGGTTCGACCCGAGAACGGGAGAATTAATTGACATCTTGATAACAAAGCCGACAGACTATTGCAGGGGAATTGTCGCAGGGGACAAGACGGGGATTTTCAGGGTTCCTTTCTCGGCAGTAATTTCTGTTGGGGACTTTTTGATTGTCTCCGAAGAGGATATTGTCTAGCGGATTAGGGCCCCCGCGCGCAATACAACCCGGTTTTTTCTCCGAGACTGGTTGGAGAATAGTAATAATTCCCTTTGATTTCTCGGGGTATTTTTTGCCCCCTCTCTCCTATGTAAAAA